>JRHI01003183.1_pt1 | contig 10056 bp, 9 predicted proteins | sample 215371 | NCBI WGS metagenome assembly JRHI01 (sample SAMN02929681, study PRJNA255918) | sediment metagenome | biome: cave system; feature: Ice Cave; material: Sediment; isolation source: sediment from deep within a dark volcanic ice cave with no known source of... ... | reverse complement strand
GTCGAAACAGCGTCCGGTCGGCGTGCGATTCGCCCGCTTCCGGCGCGTTCACCTCGAGGCTGGATCGGCGACTCTCGACAAGCGGCCGCCAGCGGGCTCGAGACTCCCGCATGAAGTCCGGCATGTCGACCGGCTCCAGCTTCGGCTTCAGCGCTCCGGCGTCGGCGCGGGCGATCAACAGCAACCGGCCCGAGATCTCGGTGAGGTGCTCAACCTGGGTCAACACCGACTTCAGGACGCGCTCGTACTCGGCTGGCTCTCGGCGCCGACTGAGCGCGACTTCGACCTGGCTCCGGATCACGCTGAGCGGGGCTCGCAGCTCGTGCGAAGCATCGGCGGTGAACCGGTGCAGGCTCTCGAAGCTCGCCTCCAGGCGTTCCAGCATGCGGTTGAACGTATGTGCCAGCATTCCTGTTTCGGCGGCTGAAGCTGAGGTCTTGCCGCGGCCCGGTCCGCGGCGTAGTATCGGGCGCAGGCCAACTGGATCGCGTCCCGATGCTTGTCAAGGGAGTGAGTTCATGAATGCCACGGCCTTCAAGGGAGCAGCCCTCCTCGCTTTGTCGGTCCTCAGCGTCACCGGCTGCGCCCCAGGACAATCGACCGCCAAGCAGGGTGGCGTGGTTCACGTCCTCGGCACCTGGGGCGGTAGCGAACAAGAATCCTTTCTCGCCATGGTCAAGCCATTCGAGGAAAGGACCGGGATCAAGGTCGAGTACGAGGGCACTCGAGACCTCAACGCGGTTCTGACCACCCGGGTCCAGGCAGGTAACCCGCCGGAACTGGCCGGTCTGCCCGGCCCCGGCCAGATGGCCGAGTTTGCCCGAGCGGGCAAGATGATCTCCCTCGACAGCATCCTCGACATGACCCAGATGCGGGATCAGTACTCGGCCGACTGGATCAAGCTGGGCCAGGTCGACGCCAAGGGGCAGATCGGTTCCGGCAAGACGTATGCCATCTTCATCAAGACAGCTCTCAAGGGCCTGGTCTGGTACAACCCGAAGGCCTTCCAGGCCAAGGGCTACCAGGTGCCGACCACCTGGGACCAATTGATGTCGCTGAGCCAGAAGATCGCCGCCAGCAACACCACGCCCTGGTGTATCGGTCTGGAGAGCGGTGCCGCCTCCGGCTGGCCGGGCAGCGACTGGGTGAAGGAGATCGTGCTCAGCCAGGCCGGCCCGGCTGTTTACGACCAGTGGTGGCAGGGCAAGCAGAAATGGACCTCGGCCGAAATCAAGCAGGCCTGGCAGACCTGGGGCCAGATCATCGGACCCGATGGCGCCAACGTCTACGGCGGCAAGCAGTACATGCTCGCGACTCCCTTCGGCGATGCGGCCCAGGGCATGTTCACCAACCCGCCCAAGTGCTACATGCACAACCAGGGCTCGTTCATCACCGACTTCTTCACCAAGTACTCCACCAACCCCAAGCCGGGCGAGGACTTCAACTTCTTCAGCCTGCCCGACATCAACCCCAGCTATGCAGGCGCCCACGTGGTGGCGGGCGATCTCTTCGGAATGTTCAAGGACACCGACCCGGCCCGCCAGCTGATCAGGTACCTGACCACGCCCGAGGCGCAGTCGATCTGGGTCAAGCGGGGCGGAGCGATCTCTCCCAACAAGAAGGTCAACCTCTCCGACTACCCGGACAACATCTCCCGCAGCATCGGCCAGATCATGGTCGGCACCAAGATCGCGCGCTTCGACGCCGGCGACCTGATGCCCAACGCGATGCAGGCGGATTACTGGAAAGCCGTACTCGACTTCGTGAGCGACCAGAAAAAGCTCGACGCAATTCTGGCCCGGCTGGACAAGACTCAGGCCGAAGCCTACAAGTCGTAACAGCACCCGCACCGAACCAGGTTCCGGGCCCGCACAGGAGGCGACTTCCTTGGACGCGAACACGCTGGCGACCGTCGAATTGCCCACTTTGCTGGCGGTCGTGATCGGCGTCCCCCTGGCTCTGGCGGGCTACATCGTGGGCCTCGAATACGCGGTCGGCTCGTTCCCGCTCCGGCTTCGGTCCAGCATCCGGCCGTGGATCTGGATCGGGCCGGCGCTGGTCTTCGTCGCCCTGTTTCTGGTCTATCCCGCCCTGGGCACGATCTGGCGCAGTCTTTACGACCGCTCAGGCGCCACCTTCGTGGGCCTCGACAACTACGCCGCGGTGCTGGGCGACTCCAGCGTGCTGATCGCGATCCGCGACAACCTGTACTGGCTGATTGCCTACACCGGCTTCGCACTTTTGTTCGGACTTCTCTTCGCGGTGCTCAGCGACCACGTGCGCTACGAGACGCTGATCAAGTCGTTGATCTTCATGCCGATGGCGATCTCCTTCGTCGCGCTGGCCGTGATCTGGAAGTTCATGTACAGTTACCAGCCTCCGGGCGCCCCCCAGACGGGAACCCTCAACTTCCTGCTGACCACTGTCTTTCACGCTCAGCCGGTCACATGGCTGCAGGACCGCCGCTTCAACAACTTCGCCCTGATTGCGGCTGGAGTCTGGGGGATCACCGGCTTCGCCCTGGTGATCCTCTCAGCCGCCCTCAAGGGCATCCCGATCGACCTGATGGAGGCGGCTCGAGTCGACGGAGCCAGCGAGTTGATGATCCTGTGGCGCATCGTCCTGCCCCTGTTGATGCCGACCGTCACGGTGATCGCGACCACTCTGGTCATCTACGCCCTCAAGGCCTTCGACGTGGTCTACGTCATGACCAACGGCAACTACGACACCGATGTGCTGGCCAACCGCATGTACAAACTCCTCTTCAACTTCGGCAGTCCGGGCAGATCGGGAGCGGTCGCGGTGCTGCTGCTGCTGGCGGTGATCCCCGTGCTCGTCTTCAACTTGAGGCAGCTTCGCAAGGTCGAGGCCCGGCGATGACCGTCCGCGCCGGCCGGGCCGCGGCACCATCTGTGATCGGTGGTCTCCACGTCGGCCACCTCAGCCCCCGCCGGCTCACCGAACGGGTTGCCGGTCTGGTCCTCCATGTAGCGGTGATCGGCCTCACCATTGCCTGGCTGGTACCCACCCTGGGCTTGCTGGTGAGTTCATTCCGGCCGCTTTCCGACATCAGCAGCAGTGGCTGGTGGGTGGCACTCGCTCCCCCCTTCCGTTTCACCCTGGAGAACTACCGGCAGGTTCTCGCCACCAGCAATCTGGGCACCAGCTTCTTCAACAGCTTCATGATCGCCGTCCCCGCCACTGTCATTCCCACCACTTTGGCCGCCTTCGCCGCCTACGCCTTCACCTGGATGCGGTTCTGGGGACGCGATTGGCTGTTCCTGTTCCTGGTCGGACTGCTGGTGGTTCCGCTTCAGGTGACCTTCATACCCCTGCTCTCGCTTTTCACGGCGCTCCAGCTGAACGGCACCTTTCTCGGCATCTGGCTCGCCCACACCGGCTACGGGCTGCCCTTTGCCATCTATCTGCTGGCCAACTTCTTCCGGGGCCTGCCCGCCGACCTCTTCGAATCGGCTGAGATCGACGGCGCCGGTACCCTCACCGTCTTCTTCCGGATCGTGCTCCCACTTTCGGTTCCGGCCCTGGCCTCGCTGGTGATCTTCCAGTTCCTGTGGGTCTGGAACGACCTGCTGGTGGCCCTGATCTACCTGGGAGGAACCCCCGAGGTAGCGCCGATGACAGTGACCCTGACCAACCTGGTCAACTCGTTGGGCGGCGGCTACCACCTCCTGACCGCGGGCGCCTTCCTCTCGATGGTGGTGCCACTGGCCGTCTTCTTCAGTCTCCAGCGCTACTTCGTTTCGGGCATCCTGGCGGGATCGGTCAAGGGCTAGACCAGCATCCGGCCCCGGCGATGGCGAGCAGCCTGATCGGGGTAGCTCAGAATCAGGAGTGCAGGGCAGATTCGGGATGGAGCCGGACTCTGGCTCGGCCCGGCTCCGGTCAAACCGGATCGACTGATCGCCTTCACGATCGACTTCATCAAGGAGAATTGGCTCTTGCTTGCCGCCCTCAGGCGTCTCGACCGGCGGGCCTACGAGTGGGTCACCCGGGCGCCATCGCCCCGGACCGGCCGGATGTTGGCCGCCGTGAGCCGGCTCGCCGACCGCTCGCGGCTCTGGATCACTCTGGCCGGGGTGCTGGCCACGACCGGCGCCTCGGGGCGGCGGGCCGCCCTCCGCGGTCTGGTCTCGATCGGGATCACCTCGGCGCTGATCAACGGTTTTCTCAAACCCGGGTGGGGTCGCCAGCGGCCATATGGGGACCGCGCCTCCCAGCTGAGGGTGAGACACCCTCGCACCGCCTCGTTCCCCTCCGGCCACACCGGTTCCGCCTTTGCCTTCGCCTGGGCGGTCGGGCGGGAGATCCCGGTGTTGCTCCCGGTGCTGGGCTTGCTGGCCGGGGTGGTGGGCTACTCCAGGATCCATTCCCGCGTCCACTACCCGGGAGACGTCCTGGCCGGGGCCGCCATCGGTGTGGCGGTGGGTGAGGCGACCGGGGGTCTCACCCGTCGCCTGTTCCCGGCCCATCGCCGCGCCGTCCCGGCTCCAGCGGCCGCCGATGGGGTTCCTCGGCGTCCGCTGATCCTGGTCACCAATCACCATGCCGGGCGGGCGTCGAGGCTGCTACGGCGAGCCCGACGGGAGATCGAACGGCGCGGCCTGCAAATCGCGGCCGAGCTGCCGATCACCCGGCTCGAGATTCTCGACCGCCTTCTGGCCCCCAGTTCGCCGAGAACGATCGTGGTGGCGGCGGGCGGAGACGGAACCGCGGGCGCGGTCGCCGATCGACTCGCCTACACCGGAACGCCGATGGCGGTGCTACCGCTCGGCACCTCCAACGACTTCGCCCGCTCCCTGGGGATCTCGATGCGGGTAGAGAACGCGGTCGCCCTGCTGGTCGAAGGAAAGCTGTCGAAGGTGGACCTCGGGCGCCTGGAGGTGCCCGGGGAACGGCACCGCCACTTCGTTCATGCCGCGACCGCCGGACTCAATGTCGACTTCGCCAGGCTGGCCACCCGCACCTCGCTGCGCCAGCGTTTGGGACGCTTCACCTACGCGGTGGCGGCGGCCCTGGCGCTGCGCGAACGGACGACATTCGACTGCACCCTCAGCCACGATTCGGGCCGGGTCTCCGCCCGCCTCGCTCAGCTCTCGGTCATCAACGCGCCCGTCTTCGGCGGCTTTCTGGGCCTGCGCGTGGAGGGATCGCGCCCCGACGATCACCAGCTGGACGTTCTGGCCATCGAAGACCTGTCCCCGCCGCGCCTGGCGTTGGTCGCCCTCCGCCAGCTCTTCCGGGTTCGGCGCGGGGTGCGCGTAGTGCATGCCTTCCACGCCCGCCGGCTGAGCGTCGACACCGACCGGCCGCTGGATGTCACCCTCGACGGAGAGCTGGCGGGCAAGCTCCCGGCTGAGTTCGCGGTGGCCGGAGAAGCCCTTCGCATCATCACCCCGATCGACTACCGGGATGGTGGCGGTGACCGCGGCTGAACCGGAAATCCGCCTTCAGCGCGGTGGCGGTCACGGCCAGCCAGGCCAGGCCGAGGGCATATCCGGCCAGAACGTCCGACAGGTAGTGGACGCCCAGGTAGAGCCGTGACCAGCCCACAGCCGAGATCAGGATGAGGGCGGCCGCGCTGGTCAGGAGCCGGAGCGCCGGTCGCCCCGATCGCAGCCCCACCCAGGCCAGCGCGAGGTAGACCGCCGCGGCGTGAGCCGCGTGACCGGACGGGAAGTCGGAGGAATGGACCTCGACCAGGCCGCCGAGCGCCGGCCGGCTTCGGCCGACGACCAGCTTGACCGCCTGAACCAGGACCAGGGTTCCGGCGGCACAGGTCAGGACAAACATCCCCCAACTCCGCGCACCCTTCGCCTCCGCCAGCAGCACCGCCGCCACCGTGACCGGCACCAGCACCCACGCCGAACCGAGATAGGTGATCACCCTGGCCCAGGTAGTGATCGGCTCAGTGCGCCGGGCGATCAACCACTCGAGCACAGCCGCGTCGAGCCAGTGAGGATTCGCCTTGATCAGCAGTCCCAGCCCGGACCAGATAGCCGTCAGGACCATGAAACCCACCAGGAGCCGGATCCAGGCTTTCCACCTCACCGGCGCTCAACCTCCGGGCGGGGATCGGAAGACCCGACCCGTGTCCATCTCCGATCAGCCCGCCGGCCGGCGGATGAATCCGCGCCTCGCCTGCTCGCGGGCCGAAGCATCAGGTCAGGTGATGGAAAGGCAGGTGGTGGTCTTGAAGACTCCCTCCACCTTCTGGATCTCCGACACGATCAGGCTGCCGAGCCGGTTCAGGTCGGGCGCCTCGCAGACCGCGATGATGTCGTATTCACCGGTGACCGGGTCCGCCGCCAGGATCCCCGGCACCTGGCGGAGCCGCCCGGCCAACTCGAGTGCCCGACCAGGTGATGCGTTGACCAGAACATAGGCCTTCATCGCCAGCTGCCTCCGAATCGGGCGATGGCCGGCTCCAAGATCGGACCCAGGGGCATCAGCCGCAGTGACACTGCGGAACCGGTCCAGCCCGCGAAGCGTCAATGGCGGCCGGCTGTTGGCGCCCGACCCTGAGTGGCAGGACCACGGTCGGCCATCTACCGTCCTAGTGATTTGAACGCATTGAGTCTACGCCCGCCGTGCTTGCGCACGGACCTCGGGCCGTTCCCCGGAAGGCGTCAGCTGGCGGCGCCCAGCGCCACCGGAAGCTCGGCCAGGCGCCATTCCGGCAGCCCTCCTTCCAGGCGCCGGGCCCGAAAGCCTGCCCGGCGCAGAATCACGATCGCCTCCGGGGCCAGCACGCAGTACGGACCCCGGCAGTAGGCGACCACCTCGCCCCGGCCGGCCAGTTCGGGCAGGCGCCGCTCCAGCTCCCGGAGCGGCACCGAGACCGCCCCCGGAATATGTCCAGCGGCGTACTCCTCGGCCGGCCTGACGTCGATCACCACGGCCTCGCGGCGCCGCAGCCGCTCGAGCAGTTCCGCCGAGCTGATCGGCTCGAACTCGTCCCGAGCCTGGAAGTAGTCGCGAGCCACCTGTTCGACCTCCACCAGGCGAGATCTGGCGATTTCGCGCAGCGCGACCAGGAACCGGCTGACACTCTCATCCGCCAGCCGGTAGAGGATCCGCTTGCCCTCCCTTCGGCTTTCCACCAACCGCGCCCGGGCCAGGACCTGAAGCTGGGCCGATGTGTTGGAGAAATCCATACCGCTCGCCGCGGCCAGCTCCTCAACGCTCCGCTCGGCCTGGGCGAGCAATTCCAGTAACTCGATCCGTCGGGGATTGGCGACTGCTTTCGCCATCCGGCTGAACTGTGCGTAGAGGAGAGCCTTGGCTTCGCGACCAGTCACAACAACATTCTAACGTTCTTTCGCGTAATATGCGTTTGACATGATGGCGGCTCGGTTACCAGTGCGGCTCGGCCTGCGCGCCAACCTCTCGCAGTTCATGCTGCTGGTCGGTGTCAACGCCCTGGTCGGCGGCATGATCGGTCAGGAGCGCACCGTGCTGCCGCTGCTCGCTCAGCGGGAGTTCGGCCTGAGCGCGATCACCGCCACTCTCACTTACATCGTCGCCTTCGGGCTGACCAAGCCGGTGGCCAACCTGCTGGCCGGCGCCCTTTCCGACCGCTTCGGACGCCGTCCGGTCCTGATCGCCGGCTGGCTGGCCGGCCTGCCCGTTCCCCTGTTGCTGATCTGGGCACCCAGTTGGGGATGGGTGATCTTCGCCAACGTCATCCTTGGGATCAATCAGGGGCTGACCTGGTCGACCACGGTGAACATGAAGATCGACCTGGTCGGCCCGGCTCGGCGCGGCCTGGCAATGGGCCTCAACGAGGCGGCAGGTTACGGAGCGGTGGCGATCACCGCGCTCGCCACCGGCTTCATCGCGGCTCGCTGGGGCCTGCGGCCGCAGCCCTTCTTCCTCGGCATCGCCTATGCCGGCCTCGGCCTCGGCATCTCCGTCTTCTTCGTCCGCGAGACCAGCGCCCACGTCCGCCAGGAGTCGGGCCAGCACTCCAGCCCGACCCGGGCCGGTCTCTCAAAGAAGGAGGTCTTCACGCTCACTACCCTGCGGGAGCCGGCGCTTTCCTCGTGCAGCCAGGCCGGCCTCGCCAACAACCTCAACGACGGCCTGGCCTGGGGGCTGCTCCCGATCTTCTTTCTGGTCCATGGCTTGTCGGTGGCCGAGATCGGGATCCTGGCCGCCGTCTATCCCGCGGTCTGGGGAGCCGGCCAGCTGGCCACCGGCACGCTTTCCGACCGGCTGGGACGAAAATGGCTGATCGCCGGCGGCATGTTCGTGCAGGCGGTCGCCCTCGGCCTGATGGCGGTGATCCAGGGCTTCACGGCCTGGGCGCTCGAGGCCGCCCTGCTCGGGGTGGGCACCGCCATGGTCTACCCAACCCTGCTGGCCGCGATCGGCGACGTCGCCCACCCGAGCTGGCGGGCATCGGCGGTCGGAGTCTACCGATTCTGGCGCGACCTCGGCTTCGCGATCGGCGCGCTGCTGACCGGGATCGCCGCCGACCTGCTCGGCCTCAGCTCGGCGATCTGGGTGGTAGCCGGCGTCACCGCGCTCTCCGGCCTGGTGGTCGCGCTCCGCATGTATGAGACCCATCCCGGGCATCCGGGCGCGCGCCCAGCCGGGACCCCGGCCATCGAACAGGAGGCGCGTTGAAAATGGAAATTCGGTCTTTCGTGGCCGACGAACTCGGCAACTCGTCTTACCTGCTGCTGGTGCCGGAGGCCGGGCTGGCGGTGGCGATCGACCCGCTGCGGGATGTCGCGCAGTATCTCGAGGTGGTCGAGCAGACCGGGCTCAAGCTGGGATGGGCGCTGGAAACCCACGTCCACAACGACTTCGTCTCGGGTGCCAGAGAACTCCAGGCCGAAGCCGGCGCCGCCCTGGGCGCCAGCGCCGAGGCAAACCTGCGCTATCCGTACCGTCCGTTGCGAGACGGTGAGGAGATCGCGGCCGGTCCCTTCCGGCTGCGGGTGATGGCCACCCCCGGCCACACCCCTGAGCATGTCAGCTACCTGCTGCTGGATGAATCGAGTCGTCCTCTGACCCTCTTCTCCGGAGGCAGCCTGATGGTGGGCACCGCCGCCCGACCCGATCTCCTGGGCGCCGCCAACACCTGGCGACTGGCGCGGCTGCTCCGCCAGAGCTTGCGAGACCGGGTGCTGGCCCTGCCGGACGGCGTCCGGGTGCTACCAACCCATGGCGGCGGTTCGTATTGTGCCGCTGGCGCCGGCGGCACGCGGGAGACAACGATCGCCGCCGAGCGGAGCCGCAATCCGCTGGCGTTGGCCCCCTCCGACCTGGCCTTCATCGAGATGGCCCTTGACCAGGGCCCCTTCCCCACCTATTTCGAGCGGATGCGCGGGCTCAACCAGCTCGGTGCGCCGCTGCTTGGCCGGCAGCTCCCCACCCCCCCCAGACTGTCCCTCGACGAATTCGACGCCTGGCGGGCGCAGGGTGCCGCGGTGCTCGACCTGCGTTCCCCCGAGGCCTTCTGCGAGGGCCACATACCCGACTGCTACGCGATCGGCGCGTCCGGAAGCCACAGCGCTTGGGTGGGCTGGCTGCTGAGCCCGGACCGTCCCCTGATCCTGGTCGCCGACACTGCCGAGCAGGAGCGCGAGTCGGTGCGGCAGCTGGCCCGGATCGGCTACGACCAGGTCGTGGGTAACCTCGACCAGGGCCCGCGCGCCTGGGCCGACGCCGGCCGCCGGCTGGTGTCATATCCGCGGATCCGAGCCGTCGACCTGGAGCGGCGCCTGCTTGCCGGCGAACGCCTGATCGTGGTCGACGTCCGGGAGCCGGGCGAGTGGTTCGCCGGCCACGTCCCCGGCAGCGTCAACATACCGGCCCACGACCTGCCAGTGCGGGCACGCCAGCTGCCGCTGGGTGCCCCACTCGCCGTCCACTGTGGTCACGACTTCAGGGCGACGCTCGGAGCCAGCCTTCTCGAACAGTCCGGATACGACCAGCTGACTGTGGTCGAAGACGGTTATGAAGGATGGGCGGCACAGCGTCCCGAGCCTGCTGTAAAAGCGGAGACGTTTCTCCGCGCGGTGTGAG
>JRHI01003182.1_pt1 | contig 10060 bp, 9 predicted proteins | sample 215371 | NCBI WGS metagenome assembly JRHI01 (sample SAMN02929681, study PRJNA255918) | sediment metagenome | biome: cave system; feature: Ice Cave; material: Sediment; isolation source: sediment from deep within a dark volcanic ice cave with no known source of... ... | reverse complement strand
TAGAGCGTGACCATCACGTTGGACGGCTTGATATCGCGGTGGATGATGCCCTTCTGGTGGGCGTGCTGGATCGCCTGGCAGACCGGCACGAACAACTCCAGCCGTTCGCGCGGCGTCAGGTGGTTGTCGTCGCAGTATTTGGTGATCGGCACGCCGTGGACCAGCTCCATGACGAAGTACGGCCGGCCAGATTCCGTGGCGCCGGCGTCGAGCACGCGGGCGATATTGACATGATCCATCATCGCCAGCGCTTGCCGCTCGGCCTCGAAGCGGGCGATGACCTGGGCCGAGTCCATGCCGGCCTTGATGACCTTGAGGGCCACCTTGCGCTGGACGGGGTGGGTCTGCTCGGCCATGAAGACCGTGCCCATGCCGCCTTCGCCGATCTGCTGCAAGAGCTTGTACGAACCGATGACCGTGCCGGGCGCCTCACTCGGCCTCGGCTCAGCGACGGTGGCACCCAGTCCGGAAGCTGGCGATGCGAGGAAACTGCCGACCTCGCCATGAGCCCGGAGCAGGTCGAATACGCGGCTACGCAGGGCAGGGTCGCCTTCGCAAGCTTCGTCCAGATAGGCGTCCCACTGAGCGGGAACCTTCTTGACGGCTGCAAGGAAGATCTCTCTAGCCTTCGAGGAGTCGATGTTCATGCTACGCTCATTCCGCAGGTACACACCTTGCAATGCGTCATTCCTGCGACGGTTGTCCGGAAAGGGGAAAAAACTGTCAGCGGGCGGACTTGGGCTGCTTGCCGTAGACTTCACAGTGCAGCCAGGCGCGTGCGTATGTCCAGCGCTCGTAAGCGGTGGATCGGGACAGCCCGATCACTTCGGCGGCCTCTTCGACGGACATGCCGGCAAAGTAGCGGAGTTTGACCAGTTGAGCCGCATCGGCATCTTCGGCCGCGAGTTTGTTGAGCGCGTCGTTGATGACCAGGAGCTCATCCGGTGAGGCCGACGAGACCAGGTCGGCACTCTCCAGGTCTACCCGTTTCATTCCACCGCCACGCTTTGCTCGTCCCTTGTGCCGGGCATTGTCGATGAGAATGCGGCGCATGGCCTCGGCCGCGGCAGCAAAGAAGTGCCCCCGGCTGTCCCAGCGTTGGACCTGTTCGCTGTCCACGAGGCGCAGGTAGGCTTCGTGGACCAGCGCGGTGGCCTGGAGCGTCTGGCCGGGCGCCTCCTGGGCCATCTTTTGCGCCGCCAGCTTGCGCAGCTCGTCGTAGACCAGCGGCAAGAGCTGCTCGGCCGCGGCCGGGTCGCCTTGCTCGATGGCGGACAGGATGCGGGTGACTTCACGCATTGGCGGCACCGATAGGCTCGAAGACCCCGGCGGAAAGACTTCGGTCCGATCGAGGAACGGGGCCCGGAATCTTTCGCCTCCGTGGGCGTCTCACCTGTTGAGCCACCAGATTTTCCCCTCTCACGGAGACAACTGATGACTATATCAGCCGCGTGGTCACGATGCTTCGATTTCTTCGGCAAGCCGCTCGTGATCGAGCCGGTGCCGGGCCAACTCTCCAGCGACGCCGGGCTGCTCCTCATCCGCCCGTTCGACCAGCGCATCGGACCTACCCGGGCCAACGCCTGCGCCTTCTCGACGGATTTCTGCGAGCGTCGTCTGGTGCAGTTCGTCGCACTCGCGCAGCAGACGTAGCCCTCTGGCGGCTGCACGGGAAGCTATTCTCGAGCGCCGGCCGCTTCAAGCACCGTCTCTGTCTCTTTTAGCAAATCCTGCGCGTCCGGATCGTTCGCCCCCGGCGGCTTCTTCACCGCCGTGCGCAGCCGCTCCAGGGTTTGCTTCGCCTCCTCGACCCGGCCCACCTGATGCTGCGCCCGCGCCAGGAACGCCAGATCGGACGGCGCCTCGCCGCCGAGTTGCGCCGCATTCAGTTTCGTGGACCGCGTCAGCGTCGTCACCGCTTCCTCGTATCGGCCGACCCGGTAGAGCGCCGCGCCCAGCGTGTTGAGGTAGCCGCCGTTGTCGGGATCGAGCCGCACGCACTCCTCGGCCTGGAGTAGCGCTCGGCGATACGCCGCCTCGTCCGCGTCGGCCCGCGCCACCATGTCCCAGCTGGCTTCGTTCAGCTGGTCGGTGTTCTGGCGATACCGCCTGGCCTGGGCGAGAGCGGCTTCGCGCAGCTCCGGCCGCAGGTCGGCATCGTGCTGCAAGTGATCGAGGACGTCGGCCTGGCGCACCAGTTTTTCGTACAGCGCTCGCACCAGCAGGATGGCGTCGCGCCGCAACAATTCCGGGGCCGTCGGCAGCAGGCCCGGCCAGAGACGAACCGTCGCGTCCACGCCGGCGCTGACGAGCCGCTGGCCGTCTGGAGTGAAGACCACGCCGCGCACCGGACCCTTGTGGCCGGCCAGCGCCAGGACTTCCTTGCCGGTGTCCGCTTCCCAGACCTTCACCTGCTCGTCCTGTCCCGCCGTAGCCACGCGCCGGCCGTCCGGGCTGAAGGCCACGCTGAAGACCATCGACGAATGGGCGCGGAACGTAACCAGCGGCGCGAATTTCTCCAGGTCCCACAGCCGCACTTTCTGGGCGCCCGTGGCCGCGGCCAGGCGCTTGCCGTCGCGGTCGAAGGCCACCGCCATCACGGAGTCGCCATGTCCCTTGAGAACGTGCAGCCGCTGTCCGGTGGCCGCGTCCCACAGCCGTACCGTGTTGTCGCTGCCGCCCGACGCCAGCCAACGGCCATCCGGACTGAAGGCCACCGTGTTGACGAAATCGCCGTGGCCGGTCAGCGTCAGGAGCGCCGCACCCGTGGCCGCATTCCAGACCCGCGCCGTGCGGTCATTGCTGGCCGAGGCGACCCGCCGACCGTCGGGACTGAAGGCCACACTCGCGATGAAGCCGGTGTGTCCCTTGCCCGTGGCCAGCACGGTGCCGGCCGCCACGTCCCAGATGCGCACCATGGCGTCGAGGCCGCCGGAAACGAGCCGCCGGCCATCCGGACTGAAAGCCACGCCCAGGACGGGACCGAAGTGCCCCTTCAGGGTGTGCAACTCCTTGCCGGTGGCCGTCTCCCAGATCTTGATCGTCCCGTCGCCGCCCGCGCTGGCGAGCTGGAGCCCGTCGCGCGTCAGTGCCACGCCCGCCACCCCGGCCGAGTGACCGCGCAGTGTCGGGGTTTCGTCACCCGGCACCGCGCTCCACAGCCGGGCGGTGTGGTCCTCGCTGGCTGAGGCCACCTGTTGGCCGTCGGGACTGAAAGCAACGCAGTCCACCGGGGCGAAATGTCCCTTGTGCAATACGAGCAGCTTGCCGCTGTCGGCGTCCCAGATCCGTACGGTCTGGTCCCAGCTGCTCGAGGCGAGCCGCTTGCCATCGCGGCTGAAGGTTACGCAATGGACCGAGCCGGTGTGTCCCTCCAGGGTGCGAATCGGCTTACCGGCCGCCGCGTCCCACAGGCGGATCGTGTGATCGTGACAGGCGGAGGCGACGCGCTTGCCGTCGCGATCAAAGGCCACGGCAACGACGTTGCCGCCGTGGCCGCGCAACGTGTGGAGGCTCTTGCCGGTCGCCGTTTCCCAGATCCGAACCGTGCGGTCACCGCTGGCCGTCGCCAGGCGCTGGCCATCGGGACTGAAGGCGACGCCGAGCACAGCATCGCTGTGTCCCTTGAAGGTGCGCACGGTCTGGCCGCTTGCCACGTCCCAGAGGCGTGCGGTGCCCTCCAGGCCGGCAGTCGCCAGTTGCTTGCCGTCGGGGCTGAAGGCAACGCCGTGGACCATGTTGGTATGGCCGGCGCGGCGGCGCGGCGGCTTTTCCGGAGTTTCCAGGTCCCAGACCCAGGCATGCCGATCGGCGCAGGCGGCGGCCAGGAGCTTGCCGTCGGGACTGAACGCGACCGCGAAGATCGAGCCGCCGTGTCCCTTGAGGGCGAGCAGTTCCTTGCCGGTGGCCGGGTCCCACAGCTTGATTGCCTCGTCGCCGCCCGCCGTGGCCAGGCGCTGGCCGTCGGGACGGAAGGCGACGGCGGCCAGCATGGCGTCGTGGTCAGTGATGTTGAGGCGCTCGCGGTGACAGGCACCGCGGAGGTAGTACCACTCGAAACCGCGCAGGTCCTTATCGTTCGACCCGGGAATCTGGATCGTCAGCAGTTCCAGCACCCGGCCGATGCTTCCCTCGTCAAAGGCCCGTTTGGTCAGGCCCATGGTTGCGATGTAGTTTTCGAGCCGGGCCCGGTCGCGTTCGTCCTCGGCGTTGTGCCGCGCCAGGTCGGCCTCCTGGCGCCGCTGCTCGGCGATGGACCGGGCGTTCGCCTCGCCGCCGCGGGCCTGCCGTTCGCTGGCGTACGCCTGGAACAGCAGGGCGACGGCCACGAGGGACGCGACCAGGGTAGCCAGCAGCGCGGCGGCACTGGAACCGACCACCGTTCGATGGCGCTGCAGCCAGCGCCGCAGCCGGACGGTCCACGGCTCCGGCCACGCAGTCACCGGTTCGCCCGCCAACCAGCGCTCGACGTCGCGGGCCAGGTCGCTCGCCGAGGCGTAGCGTTCCTCCGGCCGCAGGGCCATCGCCTGGAGACAGATTGCTTCGAGCGCCGGCGCCGTTTCCGGCCGCACCTGGCGCGGCCGTGGGAAGTCGCCGCGTTGCACCTGGTCCAGGCTGCCTCCCTCGAACGGCGCGCGCCCGGTGAGCAGCTGATACAGGGTCGCACCCAGGCTGTAGACGTCGCTGGCCGGCCCCACCACATCCCACTGTCCGGCCGCCTGCTCGGGCGCCATGTACGCCGGCGTACCCATTGCCCGTCCCTGCTGCGTCGTGAGGAGCGCGTGGCGCATGGCGTGGGAGGCGCCGTCCTCGGGCGCGGCCGGCGACTCGTCGTTCGCGGCCGCCTTTGCCAGTCCCCAGTCCACGACCAGTGTCTCGCCGTAGGTGCCGAGCATGATGTTGGCCGGCTTCAGGTCGCGGTGGACGACGCCCTTGCTGTGGGCATACGCCATGGTGTCGCACACCGTCACGAAGCGCGTGAGCAACTGCCGCAGCACCAGGCTGCGCTCCGCCGGAGCAGGTGGCGTGCCATCGGTCTTGTGGAAGTCGGCAAGGGCGTCCCTGAACGACTGGCCCTCGATGAAGCGCATGGCGTAGCACGGCCGGCCGTGTTCATCCTGGACCAGGCCATAGACCGGCACGATGCCCGGATGTTCGAGTCGGCCGGTGATCTCCGCTTCGCGCAGGAAGCGTCGTCGGCTCTCGGCATCGTCGGCTCTCGGTTCGCGGATGCGTTTCAGGGCAACGTCGCGATGCAGTTCCTCGTCGTGGGCCAGCAGCACCTCGCCGAGGCCGCCTTCCGCGTGGTGGCGCAGCAGGCGGTAGCGCTGCGCCGGCGGCGCGACCGTTGGCGCGCCCGCGGACGGTTCGGTGCTCTGCTGTTCGCGTGGCGTGTCTTCGTGCAGCCGGCGTTGCAGCTGGTCGGCGTACTCGGGGAAGCGGTCGCCGTACTCCGTCCACGACAGGCCAGGCTCCTGCAAGCGGCGGCGGAACTCGAACTCCGCGGCGAGCAGTTCCAGGATCGTGTCGGCAGCGCGGGACAGGTCCGGATAGCGGTCCAGATAGTCTTCGACGCGCGCGCTCTCTCCCGCCTTGAGCCGGCATTCGAGGTCGGTGTGGATCAGTTCCGGTAGCACGAAGGTGCGGTCCGGTTCCGTGCCGGGCAGGTAGGCGTCGAGGTCGGGCCGGTCGTCGCTCTGCCAGGCGCGCTCGAAGCGGTCGATGATCTCCTCGCGGCGTTCCCACGAATCGAGAGACAAACCGGAGGCGGAGTGGCTGGGCTGGGGCATGATCGGGATCTCCGTGGCAACAGAGACTCGTCTTGCGGACGGGCCGGAACGGGTAGAAGGGTACGGGGTCTATCCGCAAACCGTTCCAGTTTGTCACGAGAAAGGCAAGATGTCCAGCATTTCGGGGCGGGAATGGTCCGGAGTGTCAGCGACGTAACAACTTCCACGTCGTTGACGCTCCGGGCCCTGAAACGTAGAGCCTGCGCCGCGGGCCGAGGAGCGCGTTACTCGTCCACGACGTCTTCCAGCCGCGCTACCGCGACCATCTCCGCCCGGCACACCAGCACGCGCTTGCGATTCCGCTTGATTCCAGTGGCGCGCGACTCGGCGACGTAGAGTTCGCGAGACGTGTCGGTATCGCGCAGGTCGTGCAGATCGGCGTTGCGCAATTCCAGAAAATGTTCATCGACGCGCAGCAGCACGCCGAGGCAGACAAACGTGCTCCGCAAGTCCACGACCACCTTCTGGCCCAGCATGTCTTCCAGCATTGCTCCGCTCCGTAACAGGGACTTCGTACAGCCTACCGAGGACGCCGGCCGGACGGAAGGTCTGGGCTTCGCCCGCCCCCTCCGTACTCTGTACTGGGTACTGCCCACCCGGGAGGAGGTTCGGCATGCCAGGTTCTCCGCTGTCGGCCGCGGAACGCTACTACCGCGACGCCATGGCTCGTTTGCAGCACCTGCTCGACGCTCAGCGCGACGCCCTCGACCGGGCGGCGGCGCTCTGCACCGACGCCATTGCCAACGACGGCCTGGTCCACCTGTTCGGCTGTGGCCACAGCCGGATGCTCTGCGAGGAAATGACGCCGCGCCAGGGCTGTTTCGTCGGCTGGCACACGATCGTCGAACTCGCCCTGTCGTTCCATAACCTCATCGTCGGCCCCAACGGCCTGCGGCAGAGCCTGCACCTGGAAAAGACGCCGGGGTACGCCGAGCAGATCCTCCGCAACTTCGCCTTCGGCCCGCACGACGTCGCGATCGTTATCTCCACTAGTGGCATCCGTGAAGTTATCATTGAAATGGCCGAGGGAGCGAAACAGCGCGGCCTGGCGGTCATCGGCGTCGTCAGTCGGGCCCACTGCGACCAGGCCAAACCGGCGCACGCTTCCGGCAAGAAACTGATCGACGTGGCCGACGTCATCCTCGACAACGGCGCCCCGATCGGCGACTCGCTGCTGACGCTGGAGGGGAGCAGCGGTAAGACGGGACCGTTCAGCACCCTCGGCGGCGCCATGGTCATGAACCTGCTGCGCTGCGAGGTGGCGCAGCGGCTCGTGGACCGCGGGATCGAGCCGGTGTTCCTGCCGAGCCATCAGTTCGCCGGTAGCCGGACCGTGGAGGAACAGTTAGAGTATTTCTATGCCCAGTACGCTCGCAGAGTCGCTCCTCTCTATGGCCGACAGGGGGTAGGTTGACGCGCATGAATCGGTTGTCCGGCAAGCGCTGCCTGATCGTCGGCGGCACCAGTGGCATCGGCCTGGCCGCCGCCGCACGCTTCGTCGAGGAATCGGCCGCCGTCGTCGTCGTTGGCCGGGAGAGCGCCGAGACGGAACAGGCGGGCCAGCAACTTGGCCGGATCGGTTTCCTCACGCGCGACGTCACGGACCCCGCCCAGGTCGAGAGCCTCTTCCGCGAAGTGGTGCGCCGCCAGGGCGGTCTCGACGTTCTCTTCCACGTGGCGGGGCGCAGCGGCCGGCGCGACGGTGACGGCCCGCTTCACGAATGCACCGATGCCGGCTGGCAGGCCACGCTCGACGGCAACCTGAAAAGCACCTTCCTGACCAATCGCGCGGCGGTGCGGCACTTCCTGGAGGCGGGACAGCCAGGCGTCATCCTGAACATGGCGAGCGTGCTGGCCCTGGCACCCGCGCCACGCTACTTCGACACCTGCGCCTACACCGCGGCCAAGGGTGGTATCCTTGCCCTGAGCCGCCTCGCCGCCGCCCGCTACGCCCCGCAAGGAATTCGCGTGAACGTGCTCGCCCCTGGCCTCATCGACACGCCGATGGCCGCCCGCGCTGTCGGCGACGAGGCGATTCGCGCCTACCTCCGCACGAAACAGCCGCTGGCCGGCGGTCCCGGGCGACCCGAGGACTGCGCCGAGGCCGCCGTCTTCCTGTGCAGCGACGAGGCGCGTTTTCTCACCGGCGTCGTCCTGCCCGTCGACGGCGGTTGGTGCGTGAGCGAAGGACAAACGCCCGGTTAGGAGTCATCCAGGATTAATTTCCAGGACTCCGTGGTACCGGCGTCTCGCCGGTGCGGCAACTTCACACCGGCGAGACGCCGGTGCCACTGAAGTAATTCTTGGACGCCCGGCTAGCCGCGACGCGCAGTGGCGCGCGAACAGAAAAAGTTCCGAAGGACCCCGACATGCCGGATCTGCCGGAAGAAATCATCACCGAACCGCAGGACCTGGCCACTTGCTGCGCCTACCTGGCAACGTGCCCGATCTTCGGCTTCGACACCGAGTTCGTCGGCGAGGACACCTACCATCCGCGCCTCTGCCTGGTGCAGATCGCCACGCCGGATCGCCTCATCCTCGTCGATCCACTGACGACAGGACCGCTCGACGCCTTCTGGCACATCGTCATGGACCCCGCGCACACGGTCATCGTTCACGCCGGCCGCGAGGAAGTGCGTCTCTGCCGGCTCTGGGGCGGCCGGCCGCCGGGCAACCTGTTCGACCTGCAACTCGCCGCCGGGCTGGTCGGCCTGACTTATCCCATGGGACACGGCGGCATCGTGCAACAACTCCTCGGCGTGCAGCTTTCCAAGGCGGAAACGCTGACCGAATGGCGCGATCGTCCGTTGACCCGGGCCCAGGTCCGCTACGCCTTCGACGACGTTCGCTATCTCCTGCCTCTCTGGGAACGACTGTCGAGCCGGCTGGAGAAACTTGGCCGCGGCGACTGGGCACGCGAGGAATTCGCCCGGCTGGTGAACCAGGTCCTGCCGGAGGAGGGAACACCGGAGAAGTGGCGCAAGCTCCGCGGTCTCGGCGCGCTCGACCGGCGACGGCTGGCCATGGTACGGCAGTTGTACATCTGGCGCGAGGAGATGGCGGAGCAGATGAATCGGCCCGCCCGCAGCATCGTGCGCGACGACCTGATCGTCGAGATCGCCCGCCGCGGTCCGACGCGCGAACGCGACCTGCAGGTGGTGCGCGGCCTGCCGCGCCGCTACCTGTCCGGTATTCTGCAAGCGGTGGAGCAGGCGCGGGTGCTGCCGCCGGACCAGCTGCCAGCGCAGCAGGAACGCGAGCAGGACCTGCCGCAGGTGAACATGGTGACGAGCGTGCTGCTGGCGATACTCGGCGACTTCTGCATGCGCGAACAACTGGCGACCAACCTCGTCGCCAGCACCGGCGACGTGCGCGGCCTGGTGCGGGCGCATCTGCAAGGCGGCATGTTGCCCGCGGAGTCGCCGCTGGGGCAGGGGTGGCGGCGGCAGCACATTCTGCCGGAATTGCGGGCGGTGCTGGAGGGGCGGCGGGCCGTCTACGTCCGAGACGTGTCCGCCGAAGCGCCGTTCGCCTTCCTGGACGTGCCGGCAACCTGAGCGTCCGCGTACTCAACCGCGATCGGCAGGATCCGCAGCCCGAGGTCGACGATCGCCTGATTCATCCAGTGCCGGTAGGGAAGAGTCAGGGTCAGTTTGGCAAGGCTGACCTTGATGGCCATTTCCCAAACGGTCGCCGCGCTGATGAGCAGTTCATTAGCCGGATCTTGCAAGGCAGTGGCTGCGGCGGAGCTGAGCCGGGACGGATCGTCCACCGCCCGGAGGAGCGTGTGTGCATTGACCAAATGCCTCATTGCACATACTCCGCGAAGTCCTCCAGCGGGGCATCGAAGTCAGGAGCCATGGAACGGACGGTGCCCTTTAGCGTTTCCAGTCGCCGGAGCGGTCTGGTCTGCTCGGCCGCCGCAGTCAGCCGGGCCACGGGTTTCTGATCGCGCGTGATAACGATCTCCTCGCCGTGGTGTAAGTGTTCGATCAGTTCTTTCAGGCGACCCTGGACGTCCTCGAAGGGTACGGTTGTCAGGGTTGGCTGCCTTTCTGTTGTTCGCACATTTCCCTGGATCATAACACGAAAACGACCGGGCCGCGATTTCACTTCTCGTCCAGGCGGCGGTCCGGATCGAAGTCCTGCGTTGGTGTGGTGGCCATGGTTTCTTCACGTTTCCTCGTGCAGCAGTTGCCGCAGTCGCTTCAGGCCGCGGCCATTTTCGTGCCGAGTCTAGTTCTACTGTAACCGTTTTTCCAATTCACGCC
>JRHI01003181.1_pt1 | contig 10067 bp, 11 predicted proteins | sample 215371 | NCBI WGS metagenome assembly JRHI01 (sample SAMN02929681, study PRJNA255918) | sediment metagenome | biome: cave system; feature: Ice Cave; material: Sediment; isolation source: sediment from deep within a dark volcanic ice cave with no known source of... ... | reverse complement strand
CTCCACCGTGCGCACGCTGATGCCGAGCCTCGTGCCGATTTCGCGATTGGTCTCTCCCTGGGTGATGTGCACCAGGATCTCGCGTTCGCGCGGGGTGAGCACGGCGGTGGCCTGCGGCGGTTTCGATTCCGACGCGGCGGTGCGACCCGCGCGGAGCGCCTCGGCCAGCTGCGTCGCGACCTGCGGCGAGTAGTAGCCCTCACCTGCGTGCAGCGCCTCGATCGCAGCGCGCAGCTCCGCCGGCGTCGAGTCCTTGCGCAGGTAACCATGGGCCCCGACGCGCACGCTCTCGATCACATATTCGAGGTCGTCGTGCACCGAGAGCATGAGCACGCGCACGCCCGGAACGGCGGCGAGCATGGGCCCGACTGCATGCAGGCCGGACTCCCCAGGCATCGAGATGTCGAGCACGACCACCTGCGGCTGGAGCGCGCTCGCGAGCGCCAGCGCCTGCGTCCCGCTCGAGGCTTCGCCCACCACGTCGAATACGGCGTGCGCCCCGAGGACGTGGCGAATCCCCTCGCGCACCACGCTGTGGTCGTCCACGACGAGCACGCGGATGGGAGGCTGCATCAGATGGCGGCTCCGTCAACCACCGGAACTCGAATCGTGATCGCCACCCCTGCGCCAGGAGCGGACCGCACCTGCACCTGTCCACCGAGGGCGTGGATGCGCTCGCGCATGCCGGCTAGCCCTAGATGACCCTCTGCTTCGAGTCGAGCGAGCGCCGGCGCTCCCTCAAAGCCCGGCCCATGATCGGCGATGCGCAGCTGCACCGCGCCGTCCGCCACGGAAATGGTCACGTCAGCAGGAACGTTCCCGGCGTGCCGCGCGACATTCGCGAGCGACTCCTGCAGAGCCCGAAAGAGCGCGGTCTCCGCCTCGTCGCTCAGCTGCGGCAGCGCCACCGGCGTTCGCAGCGTGGCCTGTCCACCTCTCCGTTCGCTGAACTCAGCTACGAGGGAGCGCAGTGCCGGCAGCAGGCCGAGGTCGTCCAGAAGCGATGGCCGCAGGTCGTTCGTGACGTTTCGTATCCCGCGCATGCCGTCGTCCACCAATGCCACGGCGCGCTGCAACTGCGCGGCGAGCGCGGGGTCGGCGGTCACGAATCGCTCACGTACCACTCCGAGCTGCATCTTCACCGCCGCGAACACCTGCGCCGTCTCGTCGTGCAGCTCGAGCGAGAGCCGGCGACGCTCGTCCTCGTGCTGCCGCACCATGCTCCTAGAGAGGCGTTCGAGTTCCACCGTGCGCGTCTGAAGACGGTCGGCGAGGTCGGCGTTCACCAAGAGCAGAATGCCGGCCCCCACAGCGAGTAGAAAAAGAATATCGATGTAGTATCCCCATGGGCTCCACGCGCCACGCGCGCGCAGCACCGGGTAGTCGAGGTGGTGCAGCCCCCACAGCAGGTAAGTCCAACCCATCAGCGTGCTGGCGCCCCGGGTCTGGGCCCGCCGGTACTTGAGGAACACAGCGCCGGTCCACAGGGTGGCGAGGGAGAGAAAGAGCACGGCCGGCGTTGCCGCGAGCTGGAAATTGTCGAGCTTGATGACGGCGACGTAACTCCAGAGCAGCGGGAAGGCCGCAAGCAGGTAGTAGCGGCGGTGCCAGGCGGCCGCGTGTGCGAACACCATCGCGGCCCGCAGGAGCGCCAAGGCCGTCCATCCCGTGGCGACCTGGTGCCAAAAGAGCCAGGCACGGTTGGCGGTCACGAGGAACACCACGATCACAGCGATGCGCAGCAAAAAGAGCGAGAACGCGAGTCCCCACCATCCGAAATAGGGCTGCCTCGTGCGTCGCCACAGGCTCAAGCAAAGAAGGGACAGTGCGAGGGTGATGAACGCCTGAAGGAGGGCGGCGGCGAACTCGCCCGTGCCCGATGTGATCGCGCCCGGTGTCATTGTGGCGCGGAACTCATGCGGCGGACGGCGGCTGGGCAGAGCGCGCGGCGGCGTCGTGATCCCGCTTCCACTGCACCTGCCCCATGGCGGCGAGTGCGAAGAAGCCGGCGTACAAGGCCGCCGTGAGGTAGAGGGTCTTGTACATGAACATCCCGACGTAGACCACGTCGACGGCCATCCACACGGTCCAGTTCTCGAGGATCTTGCGCGTCAACAACCACTGGGCCGCGAGGCTCGTGCTCGTCGTCAGGGAGTCGAGCCAGGGGAGCGCAGCGTCAGTCGTGCGGGAGAGCAGTGCGCCGAGCAGGCTCGCGGCCGTCACGACGCCCACCAGCAGTACGACCGCGGCGCGTGAGGTGAGTCTCGTGACGCGAAGTGGCGTCCCGTCTACGCCGCCGCGCAGCCACCCGTACCAGCCGTACACCGACAAGACGAGGTAGACGGTCTGCAGCCCCATGTCGGCATACAGCTTCGCCGATCGGAACAGAAGGAAATACAGCACCACGGTCACGATCGCCGTGGGCCAGCTCCAGATGTTCTGGCGGACGCTCAGGAACACGCTGACGATGCCGAACGCGACGGCGGCCGCCTCGAGGGGGTTCACGACGGCGGGTCCACGCGCCGTCCGCTGAGCCGTCCGCACAGAATCATTTCGTGCCGCTCAGGTACTCCATGGCGAGCGACGCCATCGCCCGAACACCCGTCGGCATCGCGTCCTCGTTCACGTAGAACTTCGTCGAGTGGTTAGGCGCGGCGTCGTTCGCACTCACGCCGGGCCTGTTGACGCCGAGGAAGATGTAGAGACCCGGTATTTTCTTCGTGAAGTATGGAAAATCCTCGGAGGGCATCCAGAGCGCTCCGTCGTTCACCTTGCCGGCCGCCACGCGACGGATCGTGGCCCCCATGCGTTCCGTGAGCGCCGGATCGTTGACGAGCACATCGCCGCCCACATCGATGTGCACCGTCGCCGCGGCCCCGGATGCCTCGGCAATTCTTTCCGCCGTGCGCGCGAGCCGCATATGCACGTCGGTCCGCATGCCGGCGTCGAATGTACGAATCGTCCCCGTCATGACAACGCTGTCGGGAATGATGTTGAAGCGAACGCCACCATTGACCGTGCCCACAGTCACGACGGCCGGCGCCAGCGTGATGTCCGTCTGTCGCGACGTAATGGTCTGCAGGGCGCCCACGATCTGCGACGTGACCACGATCGGGTCGATGCCACGCCACGGCTGCGCACCGTGGGTCTGCTTTCCCTTTACCACGATCGTGAAGCGATCTGCGGCGGACATGGCGCCCCCGGAACGATAGCTGATCTTGCCAGCCTCCTCGGGCCAGACGTGTAGGCCGAAGATCGCGTTGACGGCGGGATTCTCCAGTGCACCCTCTGTAACCATGACCGCTGCGCCGCCGGTCTCGCCGGACGGAGGTCCTTCTTCGGCCGGCTGAAAAATGAACTTGACTGTTCCGGGAATCTGCGCGCGCATGCCGGCCAGCACCTCGGCCACGCCCATCAAAATGGCCGTGTGTGCGTCGTGGCCGCAGGCGTGCATCACCCCCACGGCCTGTCCCGCGAAAGTGGCTTTCACGATGGATCTGAATGGGACCTCCACCTCTTCGGTTACCGGGAGGGCATCCATGTCGGCACGGAGCGCTACCACCGCTCCCGGCTTTCCTCCTTTCAGCACGCCAACGACCCCGGTTCTGGCGACGCCTTCGCGAACCTCGAGGCCGAGGGAGCGAAGGTGGTCGGCGACGCCTTTCGCCGTTCGGAATTCGCGGTTCGAGAGTTCCGGGTGTTCGTGCAGGTCGCGGCGCCAGGCGACCACCTTGGGTGAAACGAGCGTCACTCGCCGGTCAATTTCGTCCGCGAGCGCGCGTGGCTGCGCCGCGACGGGACCAGCGACGAGAGCGAGGGTGGCAGCAACCAGACACCTGGTGGCGAGCCGAAGGAACGAGCGGAGAGGGCGCGGGCCGTGCATCAGGAAGGCCTCCATAGAGTCTGGTGGACGCTAACGGCCCCGCCGCAACAGCGCGAGGTCCGCCCAGTGGCTTCGTGGCACGGGACGGGATAGATTCAACGATTGCGCCTGACCACCGAGTAGGGACGGTCATCAGCGCGGGATTTCCTCCACTTGGACTCCATGGCGAAAGAAGAAGCGATCGAACTCGAGGGCACGGTCAGCGAAGTGCTTCCCAGCGCCACCTTTCGTGTGCACCTCACGAACGGCCACGACGTGCTGGCCACGATGGCTGGAAAAATGCGGCGGTTCCGCATTCGCGTGCTCCAGGGGGATCGCGTGTCGGTCGAAGTTTCGCCGTACGACCTGAGCCGGGGGCGCATCACGTTCAGGCACAAGAACTGAGTGCGCTACGGCGGCGTGCCAACCGCATGCCGCACTGAACGATCGGGAAGCGCCGGCCCGGCCGCTCTCCGATTTTTTTCGTTCCCGACGCGGTTATCGCTCTGCTTTCGTGAACTCGGTTCCGAACACCCGATCCCAGAACCGCATGGTCACACCGAAGTTTGTCTCCGGCAGCGCGTGGTGAATGCGGTGCTGCGATTGCAGGTGCCGGAACCAGGCGAACTTCAGCGAATAGTGATGCAGGCTGTGATGCACGAGGCCGTACGCGATGAATCCGCAGAACCATCCGCCAAGGACGGTGGAAAATCCCTGAGCGCCGTACCATTTCCCGACGACGAGCTGGAGCGGCAGGAAGAGCAGCGGGGTCACGAACCAGGGGATCGCCAGATACGCCGTCGGGTCGTCGTGATGTTTTTCATGGCCACTGCGAAAGAGCTCGAAGCCGAGATGGTACACCCAGCGGTGGAAGGTGTACTCGCTGAGCGTCCACGCGCCGATGCCCGCGACGAAGAGCGCGGAGATGGTTGCGGCCTGCAACTGGAACCGGGCGGCGTCCCACGCGAGAAAAAAAGTCATGAGCGAGAGATCCACCGCAAACGTCGCCCAGTAGTTCGTTCTGTTTTCCGCCAGGCGAAGGATCCATGACGTCCATTTCGCCGGCACGCCGGAACCACCCACCTAGCGAGGCGCCTCGACGGCAACTTTCGCCTTGTCGGGTTTCAGGTAGGTGGCCTTGTGGATTGAATACGCCGTGATGTTGGCGACGATCGACAGGGCGATGATCAGCGCGGCGAAGCCCCATCCCCTGGACGACGGTCGTACGTGGTCGGTGCTCATCCCGGTGCCAACTCCTCGATTAGACAAGTACACGGTAACAATGGCTGCGCGGGCCACGCAATCTCCTACTGGCTGAGTCGGCCGGCAGTTGCTTACTTGAGTAGCGGACGCGTCAGTAAACGTAAACTACTTGCGCGCCGGCAACCCCGCTCTCGACAGGATCTGCCATGGCCGCCGCCACCGCCCGCGAAACCCCGCTCCCTCGCACGCGCGACAAGGTCGGGGATCACTCGTTGCAGGGTCGCTACCGGCTCGACCTCCGCGACCAACCTCCGGACGTCTTCGCCGACCACTCGGCCACCGATTGGCGCAAGCTCACCTGGCGCGATGTCGGACGGCCGTACCGGGTGGAAAAATGGGCGCGCGAGAAAAAAGAATATGAGCGGGCGCGTTCCGAACCGTTCCCGGTGCTCGACGGCTGGAAAAAATTCAACCAGAACTTCCATCGCTACTTCGCCACCGATGTACCCGAGGCGCAGGCGCGTGCGCGCACAGAACTGCGTCAGGCCGTGTCTGCATTCGACGTGCACGGCGCCAGAGAAGCCGTGGAGGAGATGTTTCACCTGCTCATCTGGAATCGCCTGCACCGGGTGGAGGACGCCGTGTGGGACCCCCGCGGAAAGCGTGCGCTCTTCAGGGGGCTGGACGTGAAGCATCCGCGCATTCTCTTCCTGGGCGCCGCCGATGGCTATGAGGCCATGCAACTCGCCGCGATGTATCCCGGCGGTCATACGGTGCTCGTCGATTACGATGCGTTCTGCAAGACGGAGCGGTTCGGCACGTTTCCCGAGGCGTACCCATTCCTTGGGGTCGACGTGGCGAGCGGGCATCAGCGCGTGTGGTACCGCGAGGAGATGGACATTGACTTTGAGGTGGAGGACATCCGCGCCTTGCGGTACGGGCGCGAGTTCGACGTCGTCGTGAGCATCGGCTTGGTGGAGCATTTTCCCGACGAGCACAAGGCCGCCGCCTTCGAATTCCACAGGCGCTTCCTGAAGCCAGGTGGCTATGCGATCATGACCACGCCCCGCGACCAATGGCGGAGCCGTGCGTGGTACCATGTGATGGCCGACGAGCTCAACTACGGCTACCGCGAACTGATGGACGTGCGGCAGCTCGGGCTTTATGCCACCGAGAACGGATTCGACGTCGTGCGGGCGGGTGTCATCAAGGCGCACAACGGCCTGATCTGCAGGGTACGCGATACGGCCGGAGCGTGAGCGAGGGTCCCTCGGTTCGTATGGAACGGCTGCAGGTCAATCGCACCGCCCTCGTCGCTTTTCTCGGGCCAGACGGCGCCGGCGCCCCGGCAGCGCGCGAGCTCTGGTACGTCCTGCACGGTTATGCCATGCGAGCGGCGCCATTTCTGGAAGGCTGCCGCGCGATCGATGATGGCTCCCGCCTGCTCGTGGCCCCCGAGGCGCTGTCACGCTTCTATGAGGGCGACCTGCGCGCGACGTCCCACCGAACGGCGCCGGTGGGAGCGAGCTGGATGACGCGCGAGGAACGCGAATGGGAGATCGCCGATTATCTCGCGTATCTCGACCGGCTGCACGAGACGGTCATCGCGCGCTTCGCTGGCGCCGTGCCGAAGATCACCGTGCTGGGCTTTTCGCAGGGCGGTGCCGCGGCGGCGCGATGGGTTGCCGCCGGCCGGCTGCCGGCCGTACGGCTGTTGCTCTGGGGTGCTGGACTCCCCCCGGAGCTGGACCTGGCGGCACCCGACTCGCCGCTGCGGCGCGGGCAGACCGTGTTCGTCGTGGGCCGCAAGGACGTCTTCATCACGCCGAAGGTGGTGGAGCATGAACTCGCGCGCCTGCGGGCGGCTGACGTGCCGTTCCGGTTCGTGGGTTTCGACGGGGGACATCGCCTGGACGACGAGACGCTTTGCCTGCTGGCCCGGGAGTAGCCCTCGTGCCGCGCTCAGGAGTCCTTGAGTCGTCGCAAGTCGCGCCGGTCCTTTTTCGTCGGTCGGCCGTCACCGGGTACGATGACAGGGGCGGCGTTCCGCAGTTGCCAGCGGAGCGACTCCCGGGCGGCCATCGAGTCGGCCGATTCTTCGTACAACAACGCGGCTTGGGTGGCCGGACCACGTCGGTCTCTCGCGGCCCGCACGGTAAGACGCTGTTCATACGGGCCCAGTCTCACGCGAACAAGATCACCCGCCTTCACCGCTCGCGACGATTTGACGCGCTCGCCGTTCACTTCCACCTTGCCGCCGGTGACCGCTTCGGCAGCGAGGGACCGCGACTTGAAAAAGCGCGCGGCCCACAGCCACTTGTCGATCCGTACGGTTTCTGACTCCGTGCGCTCCTCTTCCCTGTTCCGCGGTGCACGTGGCATGAAGAAAAATATGTGTGCGCGTTCGCTTGCCGTCATCCTGCTGGCCGCCTGCGCGCCGCCGGGTGAAGAAAAGCACCGTGAGGAGACAGTAGCGCGCGCGGCGGTTGCGGCCGAGTCGGCCAAGGCTGCGGTCGCGGCCACCCTTCCGAACGGGGGAAGGTGGGACGAGGCGCACCTGGTGGAGCGCCTCGTACGATCGGGACTCGCGCCGCAGGCTCTGCCACACGAGAAGGGCGAACCCTACTGGGACACGCCCGTGCTCGCCTATCGCATCAACACAGCGACGTTGTTCGCCTACCTCTATCCCGACAGCGTCGCGCGCCGGCGCGTCACCGCGGGCATGGACACCCTCACCGCAGCACCGAGAGGTGCGCCCAGTCCGTATGCAAAGCCGCACCTGTTGATCGTTCAGAACAATCTCGCCGCTGTGCTGCTGGGCGCCACGGAGCGACAGGCCGAACGGGTGACGCTTGCGCTCACGGCGGGCCTGCCTTCGGCGGGAGAGCGCTAACGCCGCGGGCTCGAAGGGAGCGCCGTGAGTGACGCCCGGATGGCAGGGAACTTCCGGCGGTGCAGCCGGGTCGAAGAGCCCACCCGGACGCATGGCGGCCGACGCACGTCCACGCGATATTTTAACCGTCACGCCACACGCCGGCTCGCCACGACTCAAGAGAAAGGGGACCGCATGCGAACGCCTCGCAGGCCCGTAGCCGCGACCATCGCGGCCTTGTCTGTCATCATGTTTTCTGCCGTCGCAGGTACCCTGACGGCGCAGCCGCTCCCGGCCGCGAAAGAGCTCATGGCGAAGAGCGACGCCGCCATGGGCGGACTGGGGGTCTTTGAGAGGCATACCTCACTCCATCTCGTAGGCTCCGTGTCGGCGCCTTCGATAGGCATGGAGGCCCAGATCGAATTGTTCAAGGCAAAGCCGTCGCAGTACCTGCAGAAACTCGCGATCGGCGCGCTCGGTGACCTCACCCAGGGGTACGATGGGCGAACCGCGTGGATCAGCCAGCCGGGCCAGTCGCCCGTTGCACTCGACAGCGCGCAGACGGAAGGGATGAAGTGGCAGGCCGACTTCCTTGGCAACTTTCACGACATGGCGCGCTACAAGAGTGTCGAGACCGTCGGATTGGTCGATTTCGAGGGAACGCGCAGCTACAAGGTGAAGGTGGTCCGCTCGACGGGGGGCGAAGGCTTCGAGTTCTACGATGCCAGCACTGGACTCATCGCCGGGATACAGGCGTCCGCCGATACACCGATGGGGAAAATGGAGCAGACCAACATCTTCTCCGATTACAAGGCCTTTGCCGACGTGAAGATGCCCACCAAGATCCGCCAGAAGAATGCTCAGTACGAAGCGGTGATCAAATTCACGAAGGTGGAATTTGACAAAGTCGACCCGGCCGTCTTCGCTCTTCCCGAGGTGCTGAAGCCGAAAACAAAGCCGTAGGCGCCGTCCCATGTTCCGGCTCCTTTCCATCGCGGGATTAGTCGCTGCTGCGGCGCCGCTCTCCGCTCAGCCTGTGCCGCCCCTCGCGCCCATCGGCGCTCGCATCGCGGGCTTCGAGAAGCGGGACGGATTCATTCCCGTGTATCTCAACGAGCGCACGGGTGCCGTCCTGCTCGAGCTCCCGCGCGATTCGGCGCGCGTCCTCTTCCTCGCCACGCTTGCGACCGGCCTTGGCTCCAATCCGATCGGCCTGGACCGCGGCTCCGGTGGCGTGACCCATGTCGCGCGATTCGAGCGCGCAGGGCCGAACGTGTTGGTCACGTTCGAGAACTGGAGTTTCCGCTCCAGTGGCGGCGCCGACCATCAGCGGACGGTGGCGGAATCGTTTGCCAGCAGCACGGTCGCGGCCCTCCCGCTCCTGGCGGAGGAGGGGAGCCGCCTGTTGGTGGACGCGACCGAGTTTCTGATGCGAGATTGGACTGATATCGGCGTTGCGCTTTCCCGGGCGCAACAGGGCAGCTACAGCGTCGCGCGCGATCGCTCGCGCATTTACCGGCCTTACACGAAGGCTTTTGCCTCGAACACGGAGATCGACGTCGGGCTGGTCCTGACCACGGCGGGTAGTCCCGGAGGCGCGGTCGAACGACTGGTGCCGGACGCTCGTGCGCTGAACTTCCGGCAGCACCTGACCTTGATGCGGGTTCCAGACGACAACTTCCGGCCCCGCGCCGCAGACCCGCGCGTCGGGTTTTTCGGCGTCTCCTTCAAGGACTATGCGCAGGCGATCCAGGGCATGCTCCAGAAGACATGGGCGGCACGGCACCGGCTCGAGCGCGTAAACCCGGCCGACCCCGCGAGTCCGATCAAGAATCCCATCGTGTACTACATCGACCGGGGCATTCCCGAGCCCGTTCGCACGGCCACGTTTGAGGGCGTGAGTTTCTGGACGGAGGCCTTTAACCGTGCAGGCCTGACAGGCGGGTTCCGCGTGGAGTACCTGCCGGACGGTGCAGACCCGATGGACGCGCGGTACAACATCGTTCAGTGGGAAAACCGCGACGAGCGCGGGTGGTCGGTGGGCGGCGCCCTCATCGACCCGCGCACTGGGGAGATGTTGAAGGGAATGGCGCGCATGGACTCGCACCGCGCGCGGACCGACTACAACAT
>JRHI01003180.1_pt1 | contig 10068 bp, 15 predicted proteins | sample 215371 | NCBI WGS metagenome assembly JRHI01 (sample SAMN02929681, study PRJNA255918) | sediment metagenome | biome: cave system; feature: Ice Cave; material: Sediment; isolation source: sediment from deep within a dark volcanic ice cave with no known source of... ... | reverse complement strand
GAGCCGGTGACGCTGCCGCATGTGAAGGCTGGCAAGCTCTACCTGCTCAACATCAACCACAGCGAGCGTAGCCCCGACTTTCCGGATATCCCGACGCTGACCGAGCTCGGCTATCCCAACGCCGACGCCCCGATCTGGTTCAGCCTGTGGGCGCCGACGGGAACGCCAAGGGAGATCCTGCAGCGCCTCAACGCCGAGATCGTCAAGCAATCCACCACACCGGAGATGAAAGAGAAGCTCCGGCTCGCGGGTGCCGCTCCCGTCATCCAGACCCTCGACGAGATCGCCGCCTTCCGCGAGGTGGATTCCAAGAATATGGCGGAACTGATCAAGACTGCGCAGATCAAGATCGAGTAAATTTGGGAGCGGTCGGAAAGCGACTGACCTACCGCTGGCCTGACAAAGCGGAAGAAAAGTCATGCCGCAGCCAGTCGGTTCTGGGTTGCGCGAAGGGTCTGCGAACTCCTCCATGGCTTTCATTTGCACATTGGGTTCGCTGACCTCGCTTGAGCCTGTCGTTGCGGCTTCCAAACAGCTCTCCACCCTCGTCTATCCCATTGGCTATGACGACCGAGATGGTCGCGCGTACCAGCTCTTTATCAGTTTTGGCTCGGCTCCCGGCGGCATCATCGAGTATTCGTTCTGTATTGTGTGCATCCACAACAACGGCGTCGCGCACGATTTCTGGGATTCCAAAGTCGTGGCAGGTATGATATCTAGAGACGATCGCCGATTGATCCTCCAACTGTTGCTGGAGGCGACGACGAGCCTAGTCCGGGACACGCTTTTCCCGGAAGTAACGATGCATACGTTCGCCCGCGATCTCCCGCCAAAGGCACTTGTGAAGTACCGCTTCATAGCCCAAATTTTCACGAGTGAAGGCTATAGTGTTCGCGAGACGGAGCGGCGCGGCCAGCATATCTGGTGGTTCCGGCGTGAAACGGGTGAGTCCTGCAAGAAGCGCCGTAAGAGTCGTTCCCGACGTCGGCAATAGTGAAGTAGTACAGCGCTTACGGAGCAGTCCATGGACGGTCCGCTGGAAACTGATCCTGAGATGCCGCTTGATGCGGAATCCAAGGCTGCGTTCAAACGTGCGCGGAAAAACATCGCAAAGGCTCTGGCCCATCCTCGAGTCAGGGCTGCGTTGCGTGCACAGCGTGAGGCAATCGAGCAGGACCGCGAGGATCGCGCCCGCAAGCATGCGTAATAATGGATGGCATCACCAAGGCCGCCCAAGAATCATTTGAGCGACAAGATCGAGGTCGAGCCAGGCGCCGACAAGCGGCTGGCCAACATCCTCAAGAAGGCACTGCACACGGCACCGAAGCGCGTCACAAAAGCAGGGCAGCCGCAGGCACCGAAGAAACCCAGCCGCGACCGAGCGTACCATGCTGTCCGCTCTCTTCATAATGCCTATCATCTTGGCGCTGTCGGTTGTGACGGTCGGCCTGCTGCGTCCGTTCGGGGTGAGGCTGACCTTTGAGCGGGTACTTACCGCTGTCGGCATAGGCGTCGTTTTTCTGCCGATTGCCGCGTACAGCGTCGCAATGATTTGCGGAGCAGCTATCGCCATCGCTCTGGTAGCGAAGGGTCTTCTCCCGAACCTGCTTCCTTTCTGGGCCTGGGTTGGCCTCGGAGCCGCTTTAGGTTTAGGAATGATTGCGTTTGATGACGCTCGGAAGCGCATCAAGGCTCCAGATTGGCGTTCGCTCTTTGCAATAGAAGCCGACTTCACCGCTTGCCGGCGATGACGTGGTTCTGCACGCCGCGGCCGCTCAGCAGTGGGCGCTTGGAGGAGATGCCGCCGGCGTTGACCCCCGCCCAGCCGATCTCGCCGGAAAGGCGGCCGTACTCGATCTTCGGGCAGCGGTTCATGACGACGAGAAGGCCCGCGGCCTCGGCCTCCGCCGCGGCCTCGTCGTTGCGCACGCCGAGCTGCATCCACACGATCTTGATGCCGAGCTCGTCCTTGCGACGGATCGCCTCGCGCGTGACCTCGAGCGCCGCCGCCGAGCTGCGGAAGATGTCGACGATATCGACGGGGGGAGGCACGTCGGCGAGCGCGGCGAACACCGGCTGGCCCAGGATCTCCTGGCCGGCGAGGCCGAGGTTGACGGGGATCACGCGATAGCCCTTGCCCAGCAGATATTTCATGGCGAAGTAGCTGGGCCTGTTGCTGGTGCCGCTCGCCCCCACCATGGCGATCGTGCGCGCGCGCCCGAGGATGCCGGCGATGTACTCGTCCGTGTAGCTGTCGTGGTTCATGTCTCGATATGCGCGGGAGGCGTGCGCACTCAGCCCTTGTCCCAGACGGGCGCCCGCTTCTCGAGGAAGGCGCCGATACCCTCCTCCGACTCGGCGTGCATCATGTTCTGCACCATGACGCCGGCGGCGTAGTCGTAGGCGTCGGCGAGGTCCATCTCGATCTGGCGGTAGAACGCCTCCTTGCCGATGGCCAGCGTCGCCGGCGGCTTGGACGCGATGCGGTCGGCGAGCGCCATGGTCTCGTCCATCAGCCGGCCGGCCGGCACCACGCGGTTGACGAGGCCGTACTCGGCCGCCTCGCGCGCCGGCAGCAGCTCGCCCAGCAGCAGCATCTCCATCGCTCGCTTGCGCGAGACGTTGCGCGACAGCGCGACCATGGGCGTGGAGCAGAACAGCCCGATGTTGACGCCCGGCGTGCAGAAGGTCGCCTCCTCGGCCGCCACTGCCAAGTCGCAGGTGGCGACCAGCTGGCAGCCCGCGGCCTGCGCCGTACCCTGCACCGACGCTATCACCGGCTTGCGGCAGTGCACGATTGCGCGCATCAGCTTCGCGCACTGGCGCATGAGCAGCTCGTAGTAGGCCCGCCCGCCGTCCCCATCCTGGCGATGGGCCGTGAGCTCTTTCAGGTCATGCCCGGCGCAGAAGGCTGCGCCCTTGGCGGCGATGACGACCGAGCGCACGCTCGGGTCGTCTGCAGCCCCCTCGATCGCCGCCTGCAGCGCTGCGAGCATCGCCTCCGACAGGCTGTTGCGCCGCTCGGGACGCGCGAGCGTCAGCACGAGCACGCCTCTACTGCGCTCGATCTCCAGCTCGCCCCGCCGTGGACCCGGCTCCGGCTTGCGGCGCACCGCCTGTTTCGCCGCCGCCATCGTCCTCTCCTGCCGCTACTGCAGCACCGCGTCGATCTTGTCGTAGTACTTCTTCACCAGCTCGATGTTGCCCGGGTTGGCGATCGGCTGCGCCGACTTCAGCGCCTCGTTCAGCTCGTCGAGCATCTGCTTCTTCTCTTTCTCGGGGATCGACTTGTCGCCCTGCACCTCCTCGATCTCCTTCTGGATGGCCACCTTCGGCTCGGTGAACGCCTTGCTCTGCGGGTCGATGCCGGCCATCACCATGGAGATGTTCGCCGCCACGTCGTCATACTCCTGGAAGCTGGCGAAGCCGTGCTTCTTGGCGATGCCCTCGAGCTCGGCCTGCACCTTGGGGTCGGGCTTGTCGCTGTTACCTTGCATCTTCTCGGCAACCGCGGACATGTCCTTCTGCGCGTTGATGAACCCCTCGATCTGCTGGTCGGTGAGCTTGATCTGCTTGACCGCGTTCTGGGCCGCCGCGACGCCGATAAGGTGCGTGAGCGCAACGGCCACGATGGCCGCAATCATCAGTCGGAGCGTCTGCTGCATGGGGGTCATCCTTGGTTGCGGTCTTGCGACACAGTGGAGCAGGATAGGGCGGCCTTGCGACACAGGCGAGAAAGATAGGAAGGTCTCGTAATCATGCCAAATGACAAAAGTTGGACGCGCGGCCATGTCAACTGATGCTCCCGTGACCAATCGCCTCGATGCGGAGCGTATCGAGGCGCTCATCGATGCCCGTTTCCCGCAAATCCATTCCGGCGGCCGCGCTCTCATCATCGAGGAGGCGGGCGAGCACAACGCCCGCGTGCGCCTCAAGCATCACGAGCGTCACACCCGGCCGGGCGGCACCGTTTCCGGCGCGGCCATGTTCACGCTCGCCGATTTCGCCGTCTACGTGGCGATCATAGCCGCGTTGGGCGAGGTCGGCCTCGATGCCGTCACTACCAACTTGAATATCAACTTCTTAGCCAAGCCCGAGCCGCGCGATCTGGTGGCGAGAGTGCGCCTCATCCGCCTCGGCCGCCGGCTGGCCGTGGGCGAGGCCCAGATCTATTCGGACGGCATGCCGGACCTGGTCGCCCACGCCATCGCCACCTACGCGCTGCCGACGCGGGACCGATAGGTCGCCGGCCGGTAACGGGATACCGGCGTCATATCCAACTGATATGACATCATTTTTTCTGCTGACTTATGCCTAATCCAATTGACACGGGTGCAACGACTGAACTAGAAGCGTGCCGTCGCATGCCACACCTGAGGGCGTTACGGATGAAAACCTACGTCGCCAAGCCCGGCGAGATCGAGAAGAAATGGGTGCTGATCGACGCCGACGGCCTTGTAGTGGGTCGTCTGGCCGTGCTCATTGCCACCCGGCTCAAGGGCAAGCACAAGCCCGCCTACACGCCGCACGTCGACGGGGGCGATAACGTAATCGTGATCAATGCCCACAAGGCCGTCTTCACCGGCCGCAAGACCGACGACAAGCTCTATCAGTGGCATACCGGCTATCCCGGGGGCATCAAGCAAACGACGCCACGGCGGATCCTCGAGGGCAAGTTCCCGCAGCGCATCGTGGAGAAGGCGGTGGAGCGCATGCTCAGCCGCGGGCCGCTGCAGCGCAAGCTCATGCGCAACCTGAAGGTCTACGCCGCCGACACGCACCCCCACGAGGCGCAGAAGCCCGAGCCCCTCGATGTCAAGGCGCTCAACCGCAAGAATGTGAGGGTATGACCTCGATGGCCGAGACCAAGACGTTCGAAGACCTGGCCGTGCTCAAGGGCAGCGAGCCGGCAACACCAACCGCCCCGGTCTATACGCAGAAGATCGATGCGCAGGGCCGCGCCTACGCCACCGGCAAGCGCAAGAACGCGGTGGCGCGCGTCTGGATCAAGCCCGGCGCCGGCAAGATCAGCGTCAACACCAAGGATTTCGCGGCCTACTTCGCCCGTCCCGTGCTGCAGATGCTGTTGAAGCAGCCCTTGCAGGCCGTGAACCGGTTGAGCCAGTTCGACGTCACGGCGACCGTCTCGGGCGGCGGCCTGTCGGGTCAGGCCGGAGCCGTGCGCCACGGCATCTCCAAGGCACTGACCTATTACGAGCCGGACCTGCGGCCCACGCTCAAGAAGGGTGGCTTCCTGACGCGCGACAGCCGCGTTGTCGAGCGCAAGAAGTACGGCAAGATGAAAGCCCGCCGCAGCTTCCAGTTCTCCAAGCGCTGACGTGTCATCCCGGGGCTTGTCCCCGGGACCCATCGAACCCCAAGCGCCAAGCGATGGTATTTCGCAGCACAAGACGCGCAGGGCACCCCCGCTGAACGCTGGATCCCGGGCATAAAGCCCGGGATGACAACATGATCGACTGGCTGCAGCTGAACCTGGTCGCCCTCGTCAACGTCATCATCATCGACGTGGTGCTGGCCGGCGACAACGCCATCATCGTCGGACTTGCCGCCTCGCGCGTGGCGCCGGAGATCCGCGCCCGCGTGATCTTCTGGGGCATGGCCGGCGCCGTCATCCTGCGCATCGCCTTCGCCGCCGTTACCGTTCAGCTCCTCGCCATCGTCGGTCTCACGCTCGCCGGGGGCATCCTGCTCCTGTGGGTGTGCTGGAAGATGTACCGCGAGCTCCGCAAGCCCCACGCAGCACATGGCGACGTGACGGGGGACGGGTTGGCGGTCGCGCCCATGAGCTTTCGCGCCGCGGTGACCCAGATCGTCATCGCCGATCTCTCGATGTCGCTCGACAACGTGTTGGCGGTAGCCGGTGCGGCCAAGGGTTCCTTCTGGGTCCTGGTGATCGGCCTCGGCGTCGCCATCGTGCTGATGGCGATCGCGGCGAGCTACATCGCCAATATGCTCGGGCGCTATCCGTGGATCACGTGGATCGGCCTCCTGATCATCGTCTGGGTGGCGCTCGACATGATCTTCGACGGCTCCCGCGAGGTCGCGTGCGCCGCCTGGAAGGGCGTGTGGTGCGCCCCCGATCTGTCGAGCCTCATCCGAGGGCTCACGCACTGATTGGACGTCCGAACCGCTTGCACGCGGGCGCAGGCTCGGTACTCTCGGTTGAGGTTTCCGGCAGGCGACAACAGCGCCGTCGCTCCCAGAGGTAGGAGACAGAGGACATGTCCGCATCCAAGCCGCACAGCACAGTGGCAACGCGCATGTCGGGCGTCCGCCCCGACTGGCTGGCCAAGACGACAGAGGAGATCCTCAAGCCGGACCTGGCGATCGTCGACCCCCACCATCATCTGTGGGACTTCCCGAACCACCGCTACCTGCTTCCCGACCTGCTGGCCGACACCGGCAGCGGCCACAAAATCGAGAGCACGGTCTTCATCGAGTGCACGGCCTGCTACCGCGCCGACGGTCCGCCCGCGCTGCGCACCCTGGGCGAGACCGAGTTCGTGAACGGCATCGCCGCCATGTCGGCCAGCGGCGCCTATGGCGCCACGCGCGTCGCCGCCGGCATCGTCGGCCTGGTCGACTTGACGCTCGGCGGTGCCGCGGAGGACGTGCTCCGCGCCCACATGGCGGCAGCCGGCCCCCGCTTCAAGGGCATCCGCTATGCTGCCGCGTGGGAGGACAAGGCCGACGAGATCCACAACAGCCACACCAATGCGCCGCCGCACCTCTACCGCGACCACGCCAAGTTCCGCGAGGGTTTCGCCGCGCTGGGTCGGCTGGGGCTCACCTTCGATGCGTGGCTCTACCATCCCCAGATCCCCGACTTGACCGCACTCGCCCGCGCCTTCCCCGCGCAGCCGATCGTGCTGGACCATGTTGGCGGCCCGCTCGGGCTCGGCTGGTATGAAGGCAAGCGCGACGAGATCTTCGTCGGCTGGAAGCGCGACATCGTCGAGCTGGCCGGCTGCCCCAACGTCACTATCAAGCTCGGCGGCATCGGCATGCGCGTCAACGGCTTCAAGTTCCACCACCGCGAGCGCCCGCCCTCCTCCAAGGACCTGGCGGATGCCTGGCGGCCCTACGTGGAGACCTGCATCGAGGCGTTCGGGCCGCCGCGCTGCATGTTTGAGAGCAACTTCCCCGTCGACAAGATCTCGGGCTCCTACGCCATCTACTGGAACGCCTTCAAGCGCCTCGCCTCCGGCGCCTCCCCCGATGACAAGGCGGCGCTGTTCCGCGATACCGCGAAGCGGTTCTATCGGCTGGGTTGAGTGCAGCACTACGCTGATGAGTCTTGCTTCCGGCTTGCGGCGTTCGTCCGCGACCGACGGATCGGAGCTGGGGGGCAAGGCCGTGGATCAAGGCCTCGACCTCGCCAAGCAGCTGGGCGCGAAAGTCACCGCCATCACCGTCACCGAGCCATGGACAGCTGCAGCCTACGGGACGATCCCGACGCCCACGCTCATCAAGGTCTACGACAAGGCAGCCGCAGATAACGCCGCCCGGATACTCGCGTCCGTCAGCGACGTCGCGAAGAAAAAGCAAGTCGCGTGCGTGAGGCCCTGCACGTGAAGGACCACTACCCCCCGGACGGCATCATCGACACCGCCAAGACCGGGGGCTGCGACCTCATCGTCATGTCTTCCCACGGCCGTCGCGGCGCACTGACTCACAAGGGCGCCTGATGCCGACGCGACCACGACCTCGCCCTGAGCCTGCATGCCCTCGGACTTGTTCCGAGGGTCGAAGGGCGGGCCGCGGACACCAAGCGTGCTTCGACAAGCTCAGCACGGGGCTGGTGGACTGGGCAGGCAAAGACAGCTTCGTCCGCAGCTCAGCATCACTCGGCGGCCGCGGCGAGCCGCACCACCTGCTTGCCGATGTTGCCGCCGGACAGCATGTTGACGAGCGCAGCCGGAGCCTCCTCCAAACCCTCGGCAACCGTCTCGCGGAATTTGAGGCGGCCGGCGCGGAACCATTGCATCAGCTCGTCGAGCGCCTGGTCGCGCCGCGCCAAGTGGCTGCCGATGCGGAAGCCCTGCAGCATGACGCACTTGTCGAGGAAGACGCCGACGTTGCGCAGGCCCTGACGACCTTCTGGGCTTTCGCTGCGGTTGTACTGCGAGATCTGTCCGCACACCGGCACACGCGCGTTCATGTTGAGGCGCGGCAGCACGGCATCGAGGATGTCTCCGCCGACGTTGTCGAAATAGATGTCGACGCCTTGGGGTATGGCCTTGGCGAGCGCCGCGTCGATCGCACCCGCCTTGTAGTCGACGCAGTCATCGAAGCCGAGGTCGGCGACGACGTGGCGGCACTTCTGCGGACCGCCGGCGATGCCGATGGCGCGGCATCCTTTGATCCGCGCGATCTGGCCGACGGCGCTGCCAACCGCGCCGGCCGCCGCCGACACGACGACCGTCTCGCCAGCCTTGATTCTTGCAATATCGACGAGGCCGACCATGGCCGTCGCCCCCGACTGCCCGATAAGGCCGAGGCCGAGCGAGAGCGGTTTCAGGTCGACCGGCAGCTTGCGCAGCCCACGACCGTCGAGCACGGCATGCTCGCGCCAGCCGAACTCGCTCTGCACCGGGTCGCCGACCTTGAAATCGGGATGGCGGCTCTCGACCACCACGCCGACACCGCGCCCGATCATCACGTCGCCGGGCTTCAGGGGATTGGCGTATTGACCATGCCCGCCGCCCATCTGCCGGCGCATATAGGGATCGATCGACAGGAAATGCGTGCGCGCCAGAACCTGGCCGTCGGCCGGCACCGGCATCGGCGCCTCGACGAGTCGAAAGCAGCTCGCATCGGGCATCCCATAGGGTGCACGCACATAGATGAACTCGCGATGTGTCGCCATGGTGGATCGCTCTCTACTCGCGTTCAGTGCGACATCAGCACCGGATCGTCACGTGGTCCAGGACGTGCCGGCTGGCGCCGCCGCGTCTTGGTTGATCGGTATCAATGCCGGGATCGGCTCGCACACGAGACTAGCGCATGCTCGATCAAGCAAAAAAGGGCATTGCCTTCGTCACAGGGAGAGGGATGAGCGTGGCGCGCACGCGTAGCAAACAGCTCTGCTCTGAGAGTGGGGAGAGAAGACGGGCGCTATCAGCTATTCAGTTGTCCGGTGTCCTCGCCTCTAGAACTCCTCTTCGCCGCCGGCGAGACCCTGCAGCTCCTCGAGGTCCTTGATGTGCACGGTGCTGCTCTGCGGCAGCTCGATGAGACCCATGACGCGGAGCTTGGTGAAGGTGCGGCTGACGGTCTCGATGGTGAGGCCCAGAAAGTCGGCGATGTCGGCTCGCGTCATCGGCAGGTCGAACACTTTCGGGTCGCGGGCGTTGCGCTCGTTGCGGCGCGAGAAGGCGAGCAGGAAGGCGACGACGCGCTCGGTGGCACTGCGCTGGCCGGTGGTGAGGAGGAGATCACGCGTGGCCGCCAGCTCGCGCGCCAGGGCCTCGTAGAGCTTGAAGCCGAGCCGCGGGTCCTGCCGCGCGATCCGGTTGAGCGCCGTGACGGGGAGACAGCGCAGGCGCGTCGGCTTGATGGCCTGGGCGTTCATGACGTGCTCGCCTTCTGCGCCGAGCCCGATCAGGTCGCCCGGATAGGCGAAGCCCACCACCTGCCGCCGGCCGTCGCAGAGCACCTTGTAGAGGGCGACGGCTCCCGTCTCGACCTGGAAGATGTGGGTGGTTGGATCGCCTTCGGCGAACACGAACTCCTTGGCCTCCACCCGGCGCAGCGAAGCCTGGGCGAGGCGTTGCTCCAGACCCGTGTGCTGCGTTTCGGCGACCACAGGCTGCAGGGCGAGGTGGCTGTGCTGGATCGCGGTCGGCGTGGCCGTCGGTGTGCTCCTGGGTATCGACTGCTCAAATCTCGATGCCCCAAGACAACCATTCCCCTGTAGCTGCCATTCAGCGCGCCTGTAACGAATTGTAACAAATCGTCCGAGCCGTACCGGACCTAACGTGGTCGGCTCTCCTCCCCATCATGCCGAAGGCATGTCTTCGACACGACGCGGGGAGGGGTGGGGGG
>JRHI01003179.1_pt1 | contig 10071 bp, 8 predicted proteins | sample 215371 | NCBI WGS metagenome assembly JRHI01 (sample SAMN02929681, study PRJNA255918) | sediment metagenome | biome: cave system; feature: Ice Cave; material: Sediment; isolation source: sediment from deep within a dark volcanic ice cave with no known source of... ... | reverse complement strand
TGGCCTACAGTCCAGTTGTTTAATGCCGTAAGCCACTGCTAACTTGAACTATACGGGCAACGCCATTGTTCGCACGGCGAAAGAGGGATCGTGAAAGTCTTGAATCAAAACACAAAGTTTTTGAGCTTCGGTATTTCAGCACCGCGAATCAGGCGCGTATTGCTGTTCACCATGGTGGTCGTGATGTTCCATGGCCTTGTCGCGCTGCGTGCCTCCGCGCAAGCCAACGACATCTATATAACGCCGGACGGCGGTGGAAATGGCGTTTGCACCTCAAATGTCCATACTCCCAGCTGGTTCAACAACTCCGGGAATTGGGGTTCCGGAAGCTCTCAGATCGGACCTGGAACAATCGTCCATCTCTGCGGAACGTTCACTGGGGCGGCCAACGAAAATATATTGACTTTTCAACGAGACGGTTCATCCGGTAATCCGATTACCTTATTGTTCGAGGTCGGAGCAACCTTGAGCGCGCCGTACTTCGCTTTCGGTGGCGCCATCAACATGGATAACAGAAGCTTTGTCACCGTCAATGGCGGGACGAACGGGCTTGTTCAGAACACCGAGAATGGTTCATCTCTGGCACACCAGCAGAATAGCGTTGGTATCAGTGCGGGCTCATGCACTAATTGCGAAATCGAAAATTTGACCGTTGCTAATATTTACCTTCATGTTCCCAATGAACATGTCGTAGACCAAACGATGGTCAACGCCATATTGATGTCAGGGTCCAACTGGCTCGTCCATGATAACGTCGTTCATGACTGTGGTTGGTGTATAAAGAACTTCTATCGCAACGGCGATTCCAACGTAAAAGTCTACAATAATGATATCTATAATGGAGATCACGGTTACAGTCCGGCTGGCAGCGGGAGTGTCTCGGCTTCAAATTTTTATTTCTACAATAATCATGTCCACGATTACGCGAACTGGGACTCAGGCTCGGCTAATTATTACCACCACGACGGGGTTCATGCTTTTGGCGTTGCGGGCGCTAATCTTACTAATTTACAGATTTACAATAATCTCTTCGACGGAAACACAGGCTTAAATTTCACATCTCATGTCTACGTGGAGCACCCCGACGGCTCTCCCGCCGAGACAAACCCGCTCGTATTTAACAACATTTTCGATGGTACGCACGAACCCGGAGGAAATTTTGGTCTCCTTGCGATCGGAGCGGTTAGCGGAGCACAGGCATACAATAATACAATTGTTGGGCCGAATAACAACGGAGCCTATTGTATACTAATGGCCGGGGGTAACACCACATTCAAGAACAATGTGATTAGCGGGTGTTGGGCGGGAATTTTTTTCTACAGCCCAACTTCATCCGTCAAGATGGATTACAACATTTATGCAAATCAAGGTTCTTGCGGAATTGGATATAGTTCGGCAGCAGTGTGTTATTCCACTATTAGTGGATGGCGGACATTTACAGGGCAAGAAGCAAATTCACAGTACGCTGCTAGCGCAGGCTTGGATGGGAGTTTCCATCCTCAAACCGGATCAGCAGTCATCGGAGCTAGTGCCAACTTGACAAGCCTCGCGATTGCGAAGTTGGAAAGTGACAAAGCAGGCGTCCCGCGTCCCTTAACCGGCGCCTGGGTTACTGGGGCTTATGTCAACGGTGGCAGTTCTGCACTACCAGCTCCGCCTAGCGGGCTTACCGCTATTGTTCAATAGAATTGTTCTAGAAACTCTCGCCTTTCCGTGGCTGCCCATCTGTCTCGCCACTAGCGGGCACCGCCGCGATTCTCTAGGTTTCCTTGCAACGCATTGCAACAGGTTTCGTGTCCTGGCATAGAGTAACTTCCTGTGAAACCTCACAACCAAAACCTGGCTGTCACGATAGGTAAGAACACGTTCTTCAGCATAGTGTCCGGAGTGGCCCAAATGGGCACTCGATTGATTACAGTTCCGATTGTGATCGGGTATCTCGGGATCGGTGGGTATGGAATCTGGAGTATCATCATGACCACCGCGACCTACATGCGCTTTGGCAGTGTTGGCATAAAGTCTGCCTTCCAAAAGTATGTTGCAGAGGCAACAGGTGACGGAGACTACGATCGCGCCAGCAAACTGTTGAGTACTGGATTTGCTGTAATGCTGGTGCTTTCTATCATCGTTTTAGTTCCATTGACTTTCTTTTCTCCTCAAATCGCCGTCGCTGCTGGCGTCCCTCCTGAATTTCTGAAATCGGCTGCTGGGGCTATATCTATTCTTGCCCTCATCATGGTCATTGCGAACGCGGGAGCTGCGTTCGAGGCAATCGTGATGGGAGGACATCGGATCGATCTTGCGAGGAGATTTACTACTTACTTCACCGTTGCAGAAGCTGTAGCCATCGTCGGGGCTCTACGTCACGGATACGGCTTGTTCACGATGGCTCTTATCATGGGAACTTCCGAGGTCGGGTTCATTGCCTGCTGTTATTTTGCCTCGCGCCGGATCTTGCCGCAAATCTGCATTGGTGCGCGGTTTTTAAGTAAGAGCGTCATTTATGAACTATTTAGATTTGCAGGAAGCTATCAATTGGTAAATATTCTTGAGGTCTTATATAATGCTGTCCTCCCGTTCGCCATTCTTCGCTCATTTGGAGCTGATTTAGCGGGGGTATATGCCCTCGCGATACGAGTAGTTATGTCGTCACTGATGTTGACGGATTCCTTTCTTCTGCCGATTCTATCCGGTGGAACGATGGTTTACGCCTCCGGCTCAACTGAGACGATGCAAGTGCTTGTGAAAAAAGCGTTTAAAGTCACTCTAGGTTTTTCGCTGGTCCCGTTAGGGTTTATCTCTTTATTCGGCGCGACCATGGTGCTCGCATGGACCGGCCTGGCGTTTACTTCAATACGCATATCACTTTATCTAGTTTGCCTGACGGGACTTTTCAGGTCCTTCTCGATATTGGGACTAGTGCTGTACAGAGTTTCAGGAAAGGCGGTATTGGACAATATAAGACAGGTTCTGCGAATCCTGGTAATTTTCCTGGTTGCCATTTGCGCACAACACTTGGGATTCTATGGCGTCCTGGCCGGCTTGGCTGGTGCAGAATTAGTTGGGATGGTTTTCATGTTGTTTGCGTTAACCAGGACATTCCACGCGTTCCGTGCAAGATCATTGCTGCCTGACTTCGTGAAATTGGTTACAGCCACGACTGTGATTCTTACCGCAGGGATTGTCGCCTCTCACCTACCGATTTCTCCTGGGATGAGCTCGCGGGCATCTGCCACCATGAAGTTGGGTGCGGCTTCCCTTGGATGTTTGATCGCAGCGTGGCCAGCACTGCTGCTGACAAAATCTATCACAACGGCAGAAGGGCGGGCGCTGATGGGTATTTTTCTCCCAAATCGACTGAAGGCCGTGGAACTAGCTACACAAGAAGAAGGGCAGTGAATATGATCGAGAGTAAAGGAAATCTTTTAACTCCTTTTGCAGATCCACTGTCGGTTTTCTCGCGGACAGCGAATAAGCTCCATACGATGTGGCTCCGAAACACATATCCATTTTCGAATTTCGGGCGAAGAGTATCCATTGATCGCTCATGCGATATATATAGGCCAACGTCTAGGTTCATTAGTATCGGAGATGACGTTTATATGGCCCGCGAAGTTTGGCTGAATATAGCCTCCGATTCAGAACACTCGGAACGCAAGATAATTTTGGGAAAAGGCTGCAAGATTGGCCGAAGATCAAGTATTTCCTCACGGAACCATATTTCACTAGACGACGACGTGTTACTCGCGCCGTCCGTATTAATCATGGATCACAATCACGAGTACTCCGATCCGACGTTGCCGATCCATGCTCAGGGTATTACCGAAGGCGGGCGAATCAACATCGGGCGAAATTGCTGGCTAGGTTATGGCTGTGTGATCTTCTGCGGGCGGGGCGAACTGTCGTTAGGCCAAAATACCGTTGTTGGCGCCAACGCTGTTGTAACTAAGAGCTTTCCGCCCTTTAGTGTAATCACGGGAAACCCAGCAAAACTTATAAAGAGCTACAATCCTTCCATCGGAAGTTGGCTCCGGGTGGACCAGGAACCTTCTGAAAAACTGGTGACCTAATGAGTACATCCGAAGCCATCACCCCTGAGCGAAGACAGTGCCCGATTTGTGGAAGTAGACAAACTAAGGATTGGTTGCAGGCGCCTGATCGATTTCACCGAAGGAAACATATCTTTCAACTGATGCGTTGTGCATCCTGCTCGCTAGTGTGGTTGGACAACCCGCCCCGAACAGATGAAATGGCTTTCCACTATGGGGATACGTACCATCAGGTAATTTCCGACGTCGGTGAATCCGAGGTATTACGGCGCTGGCAAAAGCAACGAAAGGTCGTCTCGGAATTAAAAACTGGGGGAGCGCTGCTTGATTTGGGGTGCAGTTCAGGCGCTTTTTTGTCGACTTTTAAAGATGGCTTGTGGGAACTTTACGGAATTGAGATTGATCCGAAACAAGCGAGCAAAGCCAGGCAAATGACAGGAGCCCAGATTTTCACCGGGGACCTTTTCGATGCTCCATTCCCGCCGGAAAGGTTTGATGTCGTGACGGGCTTCCATGTTCTTGAACACTTTGATCGCCCTCAGGAAAGAATCGCGAAAATTTTTGAATGGTTAAAACCGGGAGGGATTCTGTATCTCGGACTTCCCAACATTGCATCCTGGGAGGCGCGCCTTTTCGGAACTTACTGGTTTGGTTTGGAATTGCCCCGCCACCTCTACCATTATTCGCCTGAACCTTTACGCACGTTGGTTTCGTCGGCCGGTTTTCACGAACACTCGCTAAAAACTCCCGGATCGTATTCGACTCATAGCATTAGCTACATCGTTGATGAGGTGATCCAACGAATTGGCCTTGCTGATGCGCCGGAGGGGGCGCGTACCGCCGCCATTTTTGGCATGTCAATAATCCTCAAAGCATACCGCGTAGCCCTCGGTATACCGCTCGCGAAAATCGCAGAATTTGCACACGCGGGAGCGAACATTGAGGCTGTTTTTCAGAAGTAGTCTCGCGTATCAAATGCATTTGCCACTATTAAAACCTAATTGAAACTTAGTCCTGATCAAAAGTTCATGGACCAAACACACTATTTCGGCGCCGGCGGGGGGACCCATATTGACCCTGTCGTTCTCTCATTCTTAATTCTGGCTTCGCTATTTATACTGGTTATCCGCCGTCAATACGTCATCTATCCGCTTCTACTTGCCGCCGTTTTGACTCCTTTGTCGCAGGTGGTGGTAGTTGGCGGAGTTCATTTCATGGCGTTGCGGATTTTGATTCTAGTAGGATGGATCCGCATTTTGTTCAGCGGGCTTTTTGCTCGCAAAGAAAAGCCCATAGTCCCTATGACCAGCATTGATAAGACATTCCTGTGCTGGATGATTTCCGGCACCATCATGTTTACCATTCTATGGGGGCAGTGGGCTTCTTTCATAAATGCGCTAGGTACCGCTTATACGAATTTGGGAGTTTTATTTTTGTTTCGGTTCCTGGTACGTGACAACGAAGACGTGGAAAGAACCATCAAGGCACTAGGATTCGTTTGTATCATTTGTGGGATCTTGATGCTGGGCGAACAAATCACCCATAAGAATGTGTTCGGTTACTTTGGGGACAACCCGTCTTTAAACGTCGAATTTCGGGAAGGAAAGTATCGCTCACAGGCATCGTTCCTGCACCCGCTGCTTGCAGGAGCATCTGGAGCTACCATAATACCTCTATTTATCGGGCTCTGGGTTAAGAATCGAAAAGCGCGAGTGGCAGCGGCGACAGGAGTAATCGGGGGCAGTCTCATGGCCCTTACGTCCATGTCGAGCACGTCCCTCATGGCCATTTTTGCGGCAACTTGCGCTATGTTCTTATGGCCTATGCGTCACAGTATGCGCATGGTTCGGTGGGCGGTCGTTAGCGTCCTCCTTGCGTTACATTTAGTCATGAAGGCACCCGTGTGGGCGTTGATTGCCCGTATCGATCTGATGGGCGGCTCATCTGGATACCACCGATTCGAACTCGTCAATCAAACAATCATTCGATTCCGGGAGTGGTGGCTCGTTGGAACCACTAACCAAGCGAACTGGGGCTGGGATATGTGGGACAACATTGACTGGTATGTCGCGCAATGCACAAGCGGTGGGCTAGTTACACTGATTCTGTTTGTAATGATCATTGTTTACGGCTTCAAGAGCATTGGGAGGTCTCGCAAGGCGGCGGAAATCGCGCATGACCGAACCACTGAATTCTTCCTGTGGGCCCTCGGGGCAACTTTATTCTCCAACGCTATCACATTCATTGGGGTGTCTTATTTCGATCAGTCAATCGTCGTGTGGCTTACGTTTTTAGCAATCGTCTCCGCCGTTACCAATATTCCTAAGGAAAATCCTGTCCTGGAGTTTCGAAGTCAGAACGTAGAGCTTCCGTATGGCGCCGATCTACTACGGTATCGTCGCGCTCAAAAAACCGGCGCTCTCCTTGATTCTTAGATTGCCATTCTAAGGCAACAAAGATGAAAACCCTTTCTATCGTCATCGTGAGCTGGAACGCTAAGAAGTTTGTGGACGAATGTCTGGGCTCACTGCGACTCTTTTTCCAGAGACCCGACATGGAGATTTTGGTCGTCGATAATTGTTCGACGGACGGCACTCCCGAACTGGTACGCGAGTTCTATCCGAACGTCATCTTGATCCAGAATCAGAACAACATAGGTTTTGCGCGGGCCAATAACATTGGGATCGGGCGCAGTGTCGGAAAGTGTGTGGCACTAATTAATTCCGATGTTCGCGTTCTGCCAGGCTGCATCGAAAAAATGCTTGAGTACATGAAATCTCATCCTCGGGTGGGTTTGCTCGGCCCTCGTATGCTTGGCCCCTCCGGGATATCCGCTCGCTCTTACATGAGTGCGCCGACTTTGTGGCGTTGCTTTTGTCGCGCGCTCGCCCTGGATGTCGTTTTCCCTGATTCGAAACTTCTTGGCAGCTACACAATGCCGTACTTCAAGCGCGACCGGACAGCTGAGGTCGATATCCTGAACGGCTGGTTCTGGATGACGCGGATCGAAGCGTTGGACGAGGTCGGCCTCCTCGATGAAACGTTCTTCATGTATGGCGAAGACATCGACTGGTGCAAGCGTTTTCGCGACGCCGGCTGGGGCGTAGTTTATTTTCACGAGGCTGAGTCCATCCATTACGGCGGGGCGAGTTCATCGAAAGCTCCGTTGCGCTTTTACGTCGAAATGCAGCGCGCCAATCTCCAGTATTGGAAAAAACATTTTAGCCATCTTTCGCAATTCACGTATGTCGCCATTCTCTTCCTTCATCAAGCTCTGCGGGTTGTTCTTTATGGGCTGCTTACGGTCATTAAATCTAGGCGGTCCGACGCCTCGTACAAAGTCCAACGAAGCCTTGCATCCTTACGATGGATCATGGGGCTGTCAGGGATTTTCACGGCATGGGATCCCGCGCGTCCCTTATTTTCGAATACGTCGCGCAAGATATCTCGGCCATAATTCGAACACGTGTCATCCAAATGTATATTTGCCCGAGTCTAAGTAAATTTTATATTTTTGTTGATTTACCAAGTTTGCAAAAGGTGGAAGCTCTATGAGCAATCAGGAAAATAAATATGTTCTAGTGACGGCGGCCTATAACGAAGAGTCCCATATTGAACGTACTATTCAGTCTATCGTCGCTCAGACTCTTTTGCCTCAGCGCTGGACAATCGTTAGCGATGGTTCTACTGACCGTACCGATGAAATCGTCAGTAGTTATGCTGCGCTATATCCATTCATCCAGCTCGTGCGCATTACGGTAGAACATCCGCGTAATTTCGCTGCGCAAGTATTCGCTATAAACCATGGCTGTAAGGAGTTACAAGGACTAGATTTCCAATTTATCGCCAATGTGGACTCGGACGTCTCATTCGAGCGAACGTATTTCAGTCAATTGCTGCAAAGATTCGACCAGGATCCCAGCCTGGGTCTTGCCGGCGGTTATATTTATGAACAGCGCAACGGAACATTTGAAGTACGCCCGATGAATAGCGAACGCTCCGTCGCGCATGCGGTTCAAATGTTCCGTCGCGAGTGTTTCGACGCTATCGGCGGCTACCTCGCCTTGCCCTATGGAGGTCCTGACTGGTACGCACAAGTATCAGCTCGCATGCATGGATGGCAAGTCAGGGCTTTTCCTGATCTGCCGGTGCGCCATTATCGCCCTACAGGTGGCGCGGATCGCCAGTTCCCGGGTTTGTTCCGTCAGGGACGAATGGATTATTCACTCGGTTCCTACCCTCCGTTTGAAGTTTTGAAAATCGTCCGCCGCTTCCGAGCAAAACCTTACGTAATAGGTTCGCTCGTCAGGCTGTCCGGATTTTTATTTGGATACTTTCGCCGCGAAAAAAGACCCGTGTCAAAGGAATTCGTCCGCTATCTTCGAGCCGAAGAGCGATTCCGATTCCTAGCATTATTTGGTCTCAATCCGCAACGATTCTTCGACGTTGATATTTTAGCGCCTACACAGCATCGGACCGGCGGCACGATCGACTCACACTCCGAAGAACGCGCAACTTTAGATCTGAATTTTTGTGCTCCGCAGTCCGATACTTTAGAACACAGTGTGCCGATCGACGCATCACCAAGAATAGGCAAAATTGTAAAAAAAACCTGGAACAAGTAAATGGGTAAACGAGAAAATCTCATTCGCGTATTGTATAGCTTTCCACACAAACTGGGAGCTGGCCGGATCTGTTATACGGCGTGGGAGCAAGTTCGCGGCATCGCAGCTGCCGGTGCCGAGGTTCTCGCTTTCCCCGGAGTTCTACACAGGACGATACCCGAACAAGTCACAATTATCCCAACTCTTGCCAAAGGCCGACTGCGAATTCCGTACAAGCTTGTCGGTAGAGTGCGTGCGTGCGCTATACACGACGCAGTGGTGGCTCGAAGGCTAAAAAAAATAGCTGGACAAATTGACATAGTACATAGTTGGCCTCTTGGTTCACTCCGAACGCTGGAGACAGCAACAAAACTCGGAATCCCAACTGTTCTTGAAAGAGCAAACGCTAATACTCGCTTCGCTTACGAATTAGTTCGAAATGAATGCGAACGCATCGGCGTTCCATTACCGAAAGGCCAGGAGCACGAATATAACGAAGAAATTCTAAACATCGAGGAAGCAGAATATGCAGCCGCAGAGAAGTTACTTTGCCCCTCCGAATTCGTTGTGAAAACCTTTGTTGACCGAGGATTTGACCGGGATAAGCTTGTACGTCACATCTATGGGTATGACCAAAAGCGGTTCTACCCGTGTCCGGAAGAAAATAGAACTGGTCGCGGATTGAGAGTGCTTTTTGTCGGAGTGTGCGCTGTTAATAAAGGTCTCCATTTTGCCCTTGAAGCTTGGCTGAATTCTGGAGCTCAAAAGTCTGGAGAGCTCTTAATTGCCGGCGAGTTTATTCCCGCATATCGCGAAAAGTTGAAATCCATGCTTTCTCATCCGAGTGTGCATGCGCTTGGCCATCGCGAAGATATTCCGGAACTCATGCGCAATAGCGATGTTATGGTTTTGCCGAGTCTCACAGAGGGGTTCGGCCTTGTGTGCACTGAAGCGCTAGGAAGTGGAAGTGTCCCACTGGTATCCGACGCTTGTACTGATCTTTGCAAGCACTTGGAAAATTCACTGGTCCACAAAGTTGGTGATGTGTCTACGCTCACCGAACACATCAAGATGCTCGATCAGGACCGCAGAATTCTCCAGAAACTTCGCAACGGCGCTCTTGAATCCGCTCCATCGTGCACTTGGGACCAAGCTGGGAAACGGCTCGTTGAGGCATACCGAACAGTATTGAATCAAACGCACAACGACTCATACATATAAACAAGTCTTAATGATGGTATTTGTATTCCCTATAGTCTGAACATGATTACCGAAGAACGGTCGATAAACGCCAGCGTAGTCGTCTACCAGCTAAATCCTCTTCTCGACCCTCGTTGGCCGGAAATGATCGCGCGGCATCCGCGAACCAGCGTATTTCATTCTATTGGATGGTTGAACGCTTTACAGAAGGCCTATGG
>JRHI01003178.1_pt1 | contig 10074 bp, 7 predicted proteins | sample 215371 | NCBI WGS metagenome assembly JRHI01 (sample SAMN02929681, study PRJNA255918) | sediment metagenome | biome: cave system; feature: Ice Cave; material: Sediment; isolation source: sediment from deep within a dark volcanic ice cave with no known source of... ... | reverse complement strand
ACTGCGTGGGGATTCTTCAGAACCCCCTTGAAAATGAGCGAACGGTAAGTAAAAAGATGAGCTGGTTTGATGAAGCTGTAGCGCGGCAACAACAAGCGCAACGAGCAGGCGAGCCCCGGAAGGGAAAACGTGGGCAAGATACCATAGATCACGCTCACATGCAGCAGCATGAGGTTGAGGCACTCAATCCCCTGCTGGAACGCCTGTTGAGCGAATACGGGGAGCGCGTTTTTGGGAAAAGTTTGCTCCAAAAACGCTATATCGTGCGCATGGAGCGCCCGGGCAAGAGCCTGGAAAAATCCTGGAACTGGCACTGGCACCTGGACAGTCTGGTAAAGGGCAGCAACGGCGTTGAGGTATATCCAACCTTCGATGTTCATGGAATAATCCAAGGCTTTCTTTTGAGAAGTGGTCGCAAGCGTGTCGAGACCACTTCTGCTGATGAGGTTGCTCTCAAAGAGGCCCTGGTCTCGCTCTATCTGCAATAATTGGCGTCACACATCGAGGTCCAGAGTTAGGATAACCCAGGAGCTAAGGCTTGCCTTTCCGATAGTGCCAGGGATCGTTGAAGGGCATTTGGAATTTGGGAGGTTTATGCAGTGACACACCAAATCACCCATTCGGAACTGGACGAAGTCGTGAAGCAGTCCCCTAAAAAGTGGGTCTATTTATTTAGCGAAGGCAATGCCTCGATGCGTGAACTGCTGGGCGGCAAGGGCGCGGGCGTGGCCGAGATGACGAACGCGGGACTACCAGTCCCTCCCGGTTTCACGATTACGACCGAGGTCTGTAACGCCTATTACGACTCCGGCAAACAATTCCCCCAGGGCATGTGGGAACAGGCTCAGGCGGCATTGAAGGTCGTTGAGCAGCAGACGGGCAAGGGCTTTGGCAAAAAAGACAATCCCCTGCTAGTCTCGGTACGCTCAGGCGCCAAGTTCTCGATGCCTGGTATGATGGATACAGTACTCAATCTTGGCATTAATGACAAGACGGTACAAGGGCTAGTAGAGCTGACCGGTGAAGAGCGTTTTGCCTATGATGCCTATCGTCGCTTCATTCAGATGTTCAGCAAAATAGTTCTTGACACCGACCCACAGGAATTTGAGCAGGTCCTGCACCAGTACAAAGAGCGAGTAGGCGTAAAAACTGATGCTGAAATTCCAGCCGCCGATCTCAAAAAGCTAGTCGTCGAATTCAAACAGATTGCGGAGCGCCAATCGGGTCAACCTTTCCCTACCGATGTCTACGAGCAACTCAAGAAGGCCATCGAGGCCGTCTTCTCTTCCTGGAACAATAAGAGGGCTATCGACTACCGCAACTTCAACAAGATTCCTCACAACCTGGGTACCGCTGTCAATGTGCAGGGTATGGTCTTCGGTAACATGGGCAATGATAGCGGCACCGGGGTTGCCTTCACACGCAACCCTAGCACTGGTGAGAAGAAGCTGTATGGCGAGTACCTCCTCAATGCACAGGGAGAGGACGTGGTAGCTGGTATTCGTACTCCCTCCCCAATTAGCCGCCTGGGACAAGACCTACCGCATGTTTACCAGCAGTTTCAGGAGATTGCGCAACGCCTGGAGCAACATTATCACGACATACAAGATCTGGAATTCACTGTCGAGAAAGGTCAACTGTTTATGCTCCAGACACGTTCAGCCAAGCGCACCGCGCAAGCCGCAGTAAAAGTTGCGGTAGACATGGTTGAAGAGGGTCTGATTACAGAACAAGAGGCTGTGAAGCGCGTCGACCCCTTCCAGGTGTACCAATTGCTGTTACCACGCTTCGATGAAGCTGAGAAAAAGCGTGCTGAACAAGAAGGCCGACTGCTCGCGAAGGGACTTGATGCTTCTCCTGGCGCAGCTTCTGGTAAAGCCATCTTCACTGCTGATCGTGCCGAGGAGTTGGGTAAAGCCGGCACTCCCGTTGTGCTGGTACGTCCAGAAACCAGCCCCGATGATGTACATGGTATGCTCGTGGCCAAGGGTGTTTTGACTGCCCGTGGAGGCGCAACCAGCCATGCTGCTGTCGTGGCACGGGGATTGGGCCTACCATGTGTGGCGGGTACCGAGGGTATTCGTGTCAGCGAAGAAGAGCGTCTTTTCCGAGTTGTTGAATCTTCACAGGTGGTCCGCGAGGGAGATGACATCTCCATCGATGGGGCAACAGGAGAGGTCTTTGCGGGCATCATCAGAACAGTAGAACCCGATTTTGATAAAGAGATCGACCTGAAGACACTCTTGGGCTGGGCTGACAAACTACGCAGACTTGGCATCTGGGCCAACGCAGACTATCCACGTGATGCCAAGCGGGCCGTTTCCTTTGGCGCGCAAGGCATTGGTCTCTGTCGCACTGAGCATATGTTCATGGAGCAAGAGCGCCTGCCCATAGTCCAGAAGATGATTCTGGCCAAGAACAAACAGGAACGCCAGGCAGCACTTGATCAGCTGTTGCCCTTCCAACGTAGCGACTTCAAGGGACTCTTTGAGGCTATGGTCAATCCTGGGACTGGCGAAGGTTATCCCGTTGTTATTCGCCTGATTGACCCGCCGCTACACGAGTTCTTGCCATCTTTTGAAGAATTGCTCGTTGAGGTAACGCGCCTGGAAGGCAAAGGTGACCATCCGCAAGAGCTTGAAGAGAAGCGCGAGATGCTTGAGGCTGTGGCAGCGATGCGCGAGATGAACCCCATGCTCGGTCTGCGCGGCTGTCGCCTGGGCCTCATCTTCCCAGAGATCAACATCATGCAGACGCGGGCCATCCTCGAAGCAGCTTCAGAGTTAGCCAAAGGCGGCATGAGGCTTCATCCCAAGATCATGATCCCGCTCGTTGGGCACGTCAACGAACTGAAGGAAGTACGCCGCCAGCTCGAGGCAGTGGCTAAAGAGATTACTTCTGAAGCTGGTGCAGCCGTTGAGTACAAATTCGGTACGATGATCGAGCTTCCGCGTGCTGCTCTCACCGCTGATCAGATTGCACCGGTGGCGGACTTCTTCAGCTTTGGCACCAACGACCTCACCCAAATGACTTTCGGCTACAGCCGCGATGACGCAGAGGGTAAATTCCTCCTCAGATACGTCGAGGGTCTGGAAGAGCCAGGTCTGGAAGGGAAAGTCAAAATTTTGCCTGCTAATCCTTTCCAGACGCTCGATCGTGATGGCGTTGGCCAGTTGATTCGTATTGCCGTAGAACGTGGCCGCAAAGCTAATCCCCATCTCGAACTCGGGATCTGTGGAGAACATGGTGGCGATCCCGAGAGCATTGAATTCTGCAATGGCATTGGACTGGACTACGTTAGCTGCTCGCCCTATCGTGTCCCCGTTGCTCGCCTAGCAGCGGCACAGGCTGCGTTGAGCAACACGGAGACCCCTGGCAAGTAGCTGATGAAGGTAGTTACTGCAAAACCCGTACAGTTTGTTAAGGCAAAGAATTTCGTCGCAGTCGCGATCATTATTTGAATAGACAGGAACAAGAGCATGACAAGTACACGCTATGATGTCGCTGTGATCGGTGCGGGTCCAGGTGGCTATGTCGCAGCGATTCGTGCCGCACAACTCGGTGCCAAAGTCGCCATTGTCGAGAAGCAGTATTTGGGCGGTACCTGTCTCAATGTGGGTTGTATTCCCTCCAAGGCGATGTTGCACATTGCGGAAGTGATGCACACGGTGGAGTCGATGGGGGAACTGGGCATCGAACTAACCCAACCACCCAGATTGGACATGGCTAAAGCGGTGGCTTTTACCGCCAATGTGGTCAAGCGTATGACTGGCGGCATCGGGACCTTGATGAAAGCCAACGGTATCGATGTCTTCGATGGTCTAGGAAGTGTGGATGCCTCGCGCACGGTCACAGTCACGAAAGATGACCAGGCCAGGAGTAATGGGTCGCCACAGCAATTCAGCGCGGACAAGATCATTCTGGCCACCGGCTCGGTGCCCCTGATGCCCCCTTTTCCCGGGATTGACGGGCGCAATGTCATCAATAGCGACACCTGCTGGCACCTGCCCAAAGTTCCTGATGGGATCATCTGTGTGGGGGGTGGAGTGATCGGGGTCGAACTGGCGTGTATGTTTCGTGGCATAGGTGCGCAGGTCACCGTTGTCGAAATGCTGCCCAACATTCTGGCTCCGTTGGATGACGAAGTCCGCAACCTGCTGGCGCGTTCGCTGGGCAAGCAAGGCATCACCATTGCCACCGGAGCCCGCGTAGAGTCCATTGCTGATGAGGGCACCCTCAAAAAAGTGATCGCCAGTACACCCCAGGGGGAAAAGAGCTTCACCGGCGAATACGTGCTGGTGGCCGTGAGCCGACGCGCTAACACCAGCGGTCTAGAGCAGCTCATGGAGCAAGGACTCGACAACGACCGGGGGCATGTGCGGGTCAACGAGAAGATGGAGACCAATCTGGCCGGCATCTATGCCATCGGTGATCTGGTGCATGGAGCTGGTCTGGCGCATGTCGCTTCGGCGGAAGGCGAAATCGCGGCAGACAACGCCATGGGCCATGACATGAAGATGCATTATGACGTGGTTCCCAACCCGGTCTACACCTTTCCCGAGGTGGCCTTTGTCGGCCTGACGGAGGCGCAGGCCAAAGAGAAATCTGATGAGGTGCGCGTCGAGCGTTTCCCGTGGGCCGCCAATGGCAAGGCCGTGGGCAGTGCCCATACCGAGGGTTTCACCAAAGTCATTCTGGGCAAGTACAACGAGATTCTGGGCGCACACATCATCGGCCCAGATGCGACCAACCTGGTGACGGAATATTCGGTTGCCATGCGCAATGAACTCACGGCTGATGAAGTTATTGCGACGATCCACCCGCATCCAACACTCAGTGAGGGACTGCGTGAGGCCCTCCTGGCAGCGGAGGGGCGTCCGATCCATATCCCACCAAAGCAACCAGCACGAGCAAGATAGCATATAAGGACAAGCTTCCACAGGAGGTGGCTGACATGAAGGACATACCAGATACACAGACGAGCACTACCGATCAACAAGTGGCCGCACCACAGAGTCTTGAACCTGCGCGTGAAGCGGTTCCTGCGATCATGCCTCGTGTCGTAATTGTTGGAGCTGGCTTTGGCGGTTTACATGCAGCACGGGACCTACGCGACGCACCCGTGCAGGTGACGGTGATCGATCGCAATAACCATCACCTGTTTCAACCCCTGTTATACCAGGTGGCGACGGGCGTGCTCTCCCCCGCTGAAATCTCTGCCCCTGTTCGCAGCGAGCTGCACAAACAAAAGAACACCGAGGTGCTGATGGACGAGGTGACGGGAGTGGATACGCAGGAACAGCAGGTGCTCATGCCGGATCTATCCATCCCCTATGACTACTTGATCCTGGCGACTGGCGCACGGGATAGCTACTTTGGACACAACGACTGGGCGCAATTTGCTCCTGGACTCAAATCGATTGTCCAGGCGACCACCATTCGACGCAAGATTCTGCTGGCCTTTGAGATGGCAGAAAAGGAGACGGACCCCGAGAAGCGCCAGGCGCTGTTAACGTTTGTGTTGGTGGGAGCTGGCCCAACGGGAGTCGAGATGGCGGGGGCGATTGGTGGCCTGGCACACAAAACCCTGGTCTCTGACTTTCGCCATATCAATCCAAAGGAAGCTCGTATTATCCTGGTTGAGGCGCTCCCACGCATTCTCCTCGCCTTTGATGAGAAGCTCGCGAAAAAAGCGCACCAAGCCCTCAATCGTCTGGGGGTCGAAGTCCGAACGAGTTCTCCCGTCGAAGCGATCGACAGTGAGGGAGTCGTGATTGCAGGAGAACGGGTTCCCGCCAAGACGGTCATTTGGACGGCGGGAGTAGCGGCATCCCCTGCTGGCCAGTGGTTGGGTACCGAGACGGATCGGGCGGGCCGCGTCAAGGTCGGCAGCGATGTGACCGTCCCGGGTCATCCCAACATTTTTGTGCTTGGCGATACGTCAAGTTTCACCCAGGATGGCAAACCGCTGCCAGGCGTGGCTCAGGTCGCGATTCAGCAGGGACACTATGTGGCTTCCGTCATTGCGGATCGGGTCGCTGGCAAACCCCACCCCGAGGCCTTTCGCTACGTTGATAAAGGCAATATGGCTGTGATTGGACGCTTCTATGGCATCGTCGCGATTGGCAAGTTCCGCACTGCCGGTCTTATAGCATGGTTCTTGTGGCTGGTCCTGCATCTCATGTTCCTGATCGGCTTTCGCAACCGCGTGGTGGTGGCGTTTCAATGGTTGGTGTACTTCACGACGTTTCGACGTGGAGCGCGGCTCATCACCTTTGAGGAGGTATCTCACCGCGGGGAATACGAGCTATGAATGAATGATGGTCCACGACTCGAAAGGAGAACAAGGATGACAACGTTGGAAGGTTCGGTGGTGGTTGTCACAGGTGCTGGTCGAGGCATCGGGCGCGCGATTGCGGAGGAACTGGGGCGCGGGGGAGCGAACATCGTCGTGAACTATGCCCACAGCAAGGGGCCTGCCGAAGAAGTGGCTCAGTGGCTCCGGGAGCATGGATCGCCGCAGGCCCTGGCGGTTGGGGCCGATGTGACCGATGCCACCCAGGCTGCCTCCCTCATCGAGGAGACGGTGCGTCGGCTTGGCCGCATTGATGTTCTGGTCAATAACGCCGGCATTACGCTGGACCGCACGATGAAGAAGATGAGTATCCAGGATTGGGATACCGTGGTTCAGACCGACTTGAGCAGCTGTTTCTACACGGTCAAAGCCGCGCTGGCGTATTTCACGGAGCAAAAGAGCGGCACGATCATCAACATCAGTTCCTTTGTCGGGCAAATGGGCAACTTCGGACAGGCCAACTACTCGGCGGCTAAGGCGGGCATTATCGGGTTTACGAAGACCGCCGCCATTGAGTTGGCTCGATCTCACGTGACCGTTAATGCGATTTGCCCCGGCTTCATTGAGACTGAGATGTATACTGCCGTTCCCGATAAGGTGAAAGAGGCCATTGTGCAGCGTATTCCCCTGGGACGTGTGGGAACTCCGCAGGAGGTCGCTCGCGCTGTACGCTACCTGATTGTTGATGGAGACTATATCACCGGCCAGACGCTCAACGTCAATGGCGGCATTTACATGTAGATGTGTAGAAACCAACGGTGAAAAAACGCATTGCGGTGGGAGGTGTCTCATGGCCTCTCCCTCTCAGTGATCTATTGTCCTGTATCTGAGGAGTGAGAAAAGGAGCAGATCATTATGGCTGAATTGCAAGAGGCGGTTATCGTCAGTGCAGTGCGTACGGCGATTGGGACGTATGGTGGTGGTCTGGCCGAAGTGCCAGCAGTAAAGCTTGGCGAAATAAGTATACAGGCAGCGTTGGAGCGTGCTGATCTCAAGCCGGATCAGGTTGACGAAGTAATTATGGGCAACGTGTTGCAAGCCGGTCTGGGCCAGAATCCGGCACGCCAGGCCGCGGTCAATGCTGGTCTGTCAGTGGAAACCCCCGCCCTGACGATCAACAAAGTCTGCGGCAGCGGCCTCAAAGCGGTCGCATTGGCGGCTCAAGCGGTCAAGCTGGGTGACGCGGATATCGTCGTAGCCGGTGGCATGGAGAGCATGAGCCGGGCGCCGTACACGTTAGAGAAGGCGCGCTTCGGCTATCGCATGGGGGATGGACAGCTCGTCGACGTGATGATCCGCGATGGCTTATGGGATGTGTTTAACCAGTACCACATGGGCATTACTGCCGAGAATATCTGTACGGAGTGCCATCTGACCCGCGAAGAACTGGATGCCTTTGCCCTGGAGAGCCAGCAACGCGCCGCCCACGCTATCGAAGCTGGCACATTCCGCGCTGAGATTGTCCCGGTGGAGGTGCCCGGCAGGAAGGGGCCGACGCTCTTCGAGCAAGACCAGCAGCCACGAGCCGATACAACTGCTGAAGCTCTGGCCAGGCTGCGCCCGGCCTTTAAGAAGGATGGGATGGTCACAGCGGGCAACTCCTCTGGCCTCAACGATGGCGGAGCAGCAGTGGTGGTGATGAGTGCGAGCAAGGCGAAAGAATTGGGTTTGAAGCCCATGGCAACCATTCGCAGCTACGCTTCTGCGGGCGTCGATCCTCGCGTGATGGGCCTGGGGCCGATTCCTTCCTCCAAGCGCGCGCTGGCAAAGGCAGGACTAAGCGTGTCGGACATGGATCTGGTTGAGGCCAACGAGGCCTTTGCGGCGCAGTCGGTCGCCGTCGGCAAAGAACTCGGCTTTGATCGCTCAAAGCTCAACGTCAATGGCGGCGCCATTGCTCTGGGTCACCCCATTGGGGCAAGCGGTACGCGCATCCTGGTGACGTTGCTTTATGAAATGCAGCGGCGCAATGTCCACTATGGTCTGGCTACCCTGTGCATCGGCGGTGGTCAGGGGGTAGCGATGATCGTAGAGGGGTAGACTTTCAATAGTTCAGGAAGAGGCAGATAAGCAGGCCGATGAAGCCGCAAAAGTGCTGTTACAATCCTTTCAGGAAACACAGCGGACAATTGCTGGTAGCATGGCTTCCACCCGGGAACGCACCACACAGGATGTTCAGCGCTTCTCCAGTGAAGGAACGGGGGTTAACAAGGCAAATCAGGTCCCTGCACAGAACATCATCGCTACTAGTGGGGTTCGAACTGCTCGGGGACATGCCATTGCTTGCAAGCAGTTGGTGCTGGCACCGGGGGCATGGGCCTTTCAACAGTAGTTTTTTCATCAAGCGGCCTCCTGAGCGGGATGAGCCGTCCGTTTCTTCTTGGTTGGTTTGGTGCGAAGAGGTGGCGACGAAGGCCACGGTTCGGGAACAAATCGTCCCAGAACGAATCCATCACCGCGGATCAACGACCCCACAATGATGAGTATGCCACTAGCAAAGCAACTGAGCATGCGAGGACGAGAGCGTTTCGTGGCGGTTCGACGCGCACTATGGGTGGAAGGCAATGCCTCCAATCCACTCACGGCCAGGCTCGCATCCGCTTGACCTCCCACGCTGAGAACCCACAGCGTGGCGACCGCAATGGCCAACCACAACCGCTCGGCACGCGCTGGATCCACCATTTTCGTCTGATGCCACTGCCATCCGCCGCGCTTGGTATCCTGACATCCCCCTTCGATCCACCTGCGCATCCCATACCACACCACGCTCGCCTCTTCAGGAGCCAGATCCGTCACCACTACCCACACGTCTTCGTAGCCTTCGTCCCAACGAGCGAGGAGGCTACAGCGCAAGCGACTCTTCGTCTCACTGAAACACTCCACTTCTCCACACCACGCACTTCCTACCTGAGGGGCTGCTGTGGACAGCGAACGGAAGGTCGCTTCGCCCAGCGGACGAAAATTGCCCTGCTTGTTGATGCGCATAAACGGATGCCAGCCCAACGACACACTATGGCTGTAGAGCCACGGCGCATACAGGCCCCGATCACTGAGCACAATCACGGTCCAGGACGCAGGGACTCCTGCTTGCACCTGCGTCAGTAATCCTTTCCAGTGGGGTTGCCATGATCCTTTGGCGTCCGCCGTCACAATTTTCCATGCTACTGGAATGGCGCAGCCTCGATACACCACACTCACACACAACACGGTAAAGCGCTGCGTGAGCGTACTGGCATCGATCGCCAGGGCGAGATGGTGCTCACCGACAGGCCATAAACTGAGCACCCAAGCCAACAAAGGCGTAAAACACGTCGTCACATCCAAGGATTGCCGTTTGGCTCCTTTCTTGTCTTTGGCATCATAGCACCACTCCCGTAAGCGTTGCGTCAAGCTTCCTTCTGAACAGGTGAGCTGGATGGCAAGCGCGGCACAGACGGTGGTTATGCCACACGACTTGGCGATGACCATTCCATACCTCCACCATGCTAACACGGTCGCTTGGGGACGACTCAAGCTGGGAAAAGCCATTGACACGGTTTCTTTCCATTGCGATAATGGTTTTGGGTCAGACATGACGGTTCTCCTGACACGATGAAAGCTTCGATATTCTTTCTATCTTACCAGATTGGGTCGTCTTGTCGTTCCTTTTTCCTCTTTTTCAAAAAACCTACTGTTGAAAGACTTTGTTGGCGAATGACACTCTGAATCGCAAGAAGATC
>JRHI01003177.1_pt1 | contig 10074 bp, 11 predicted proteins | sample 215371 | NCBI WGS metagenome assembly JRHI01 (sample SAMN02929681, study PRJNA255918) | sediment metagenome | biome: cave system; feature: Ice Cave; material: Sediment; isolation source: sediment from deep within a dark volcanic ice cave with no known source of... ... | reverse complement strand
ATCTTCCGCAAGGGGGGTTGCCTTTTTGGTCCCATTAGTCTAAACGTCAAGTAGGAATAGCAGAAGGAATATAGGCTCCTGGTGACCATTCTACTGTACCTGCTATGGTTGCTACACCAGAGAAACCAGGAATCTCCTGCTTATTTAGGATAGCTTCGATAGCAAGGGGGGTAATCCTGGGCAGAGAAACAGTCGGCCTTACGAATTCCTGTCTTGCCATCTCCACGCAAGATCATATTTGCGACACAAAGTGCGGCAGTAATAGGTTCGGATTCGTATCCTACTAAGTTATTCTGTATGATTGTAGTTAGGTCCTCGTAGCGTAGTTGAGAAGTCTCGAAAATATGTTGTAGGCAAGCGATAAGAAAGCCTCCGGTACCACAGGCGGGATCGATGACGACATCGTGTTCTGTCACTTCACAGATATCAGCCATAAAACGTGTAATATGGCGCGGAGTAAAGTATTGACCTATGGTGTTGCCACCTGTATAGCGAAAAAAGGCTTCGTAAAGCTGTCCGTGGTAATCGTGGGCAAGTGATGCCGTCACAACATTAAGCTTTTCGAGGGTTGCTAGTATTTGCCAAGCAGTCGCTGCTAGTCTTGTATTAGCCTCGTCTATATGTAGGCTTTTGGCTAACTCCGGTTTGCCACCTTTCGCGTAGGCATCTTCGCAGGCTGTATTGATATCACGTAGCACAAAGTCGGGGTCTTTTCTCAATGAGCCTCTTGATTGCCATAATGCATCCTCTCGTAAACTCTAGTGTATTCTACTGTTGACTATACCGAGGACGGGGGCGCTATGAATGGCTGCCCCTACATCATGCGTAATTCCTGTAGTGCTGCTAGGCGTTCTTTGGCAATCTGGCTGTCAGGGTTGAGTTTGACAAGGTTCTTGTAGACGCGGCTGGCCTGCTCGTATTCACCTACTGATTGATAGGTTTGGCCGAGCATGTCGTATGCCTCGTAGTTGCTGCGATCAAGGGTAATCAATTGTTGGAGCGCGGCGACTGACTCTTTAACTTGTTGTGTATCAAAGTAGTGACGAGCGATGGTGGTTTGATAACGCGAAGCATCTTGCTTGTGCCCGGTACGCCAGCAGAAGCCAACGACCTCACGTAGTAGGTCCATATCATCGGGCCGTAGTTCGACGGCTCGCCGTAGGTTGACCAATGCGTCGTCGTCGTTGCCCTCGTTGGCGTAGATGCCGCCCACCTGTTGAAGCACAGCGCCCGCCTCTTCAAGCTGATTGCGGCGCAGATAGATGTCAGCAAGGAGACGTAGCTCTGCTGTACCTTCGTCAAGGAGGCCACGATTGATGTAGATATCAGCTAATTCGCTATGGGCACGTGGGTCTTGTGCGTCCATACGTACCATCTCATTGAGGACGCCGATGGCGTTGTCAATCTGGCGGTTGTTGCGATAATGGCGCACGAGATCAAAAGACTCGCGTAATGCTCCTTCTGTATCGTCTTGGTGTGCAGAGATTTCTGCTACTGCCGAGGCAACTTCACCAAGAGAGGTACTGCTCTGTTTAATCTGGCGTAAAATGGCCTCTTTCTGCTCGATTCTGCCGGTACGCTCATAGGCTTTGGCTAGTAGCTGAGAAATCTCGATCTCTGGTGCATGATGCTCTTCGCCCTCTGCGCGAGGACGTGCGGCCCAGATGCTGGGGTCCATCGCGGTTGGGGAGCGACGTACCGCTTGGAGCGCCTGCTCAAGCTGGTGAATAGCTGCTTCTGGTTTGCCTTGCGCGAGCAAGCACTGTGCGGCGCCCACACGAGCGAGTAGATCAACAGCACTATCACGCATGGCCTGATCGTAGGCACGAAGCGCATGGTCAAATTGACCCGATTGCTGCTGAATCTGCCCAAGCGCATAAGAGACATCAGCATTGTTGGGAAAGGTATCGGCGGCCTGGGTATATTCGCGGACGACCATATCGGCGTGTTTCTGTCCTTCGCCACGTAGTTGCCAGCGAATACGATTTAATGCCTCTAATGCCGTTGAGCGTGTCGTGCCCGTGCCGGTAATCATCGAGATATGCCAGCGTACCAGAGCGGTGATGTTACGAGGATCAACTTGCAAGACGCGTTGATATTCTGCTGTGGCTTGTTGTGTGCGTCCTAGTTTCTGTAATGCCAGGGCATAGTTCAAGCGGGTTGACACGCTGGTTGGTGACTCCTGCAATGCTTGTTCTAGCTCGGTCAAGGCACGATCCATATAGCCAAGGCGCAGATATGATTCTGCTGCCTGTGTGCGCTCACGTAACAGGTCTTCCTTACTTCCTTGGGTAGAGAGGAGATTGATGAGGCGCATGCGATAAGTCAGGTTATTAGGTTCGAGTTGCAGAATACGCCGATACGTGGCAATGGCATCTTCTGTACGTCCATTGACAACGTAGGTATCGACGAGAATAGCGTATTTCGTGACTGCCTGCTCGATCTTGCCCTGACGTACGTAGATCTCGCACAGAACTTGGTGAACATCGAGGTACTGTGGGGCCATGTCGATGACGCGCAAGCATTCCTCGATTGCGGATGTCAACAGGCCGTGCTCAATATATTTTTGGATATCTTGCATAGAGCGTACGACCTGGAAGCGCACATTTTCTTGTAGCGAGGCTGTACTCGTCAAAACGGCCTCAGCGACCTGTTTTAGTGCCTCGTCTTTTCCACCAGGACCAGCTATCTGGCTGAGTAGGTCCTCGACCCCCTGCCTGGATGTTGTCGTATGATGGAGGGGTGATGTGGACGGCTTTGCTTGCTCTGTCGGAGGTGCCTCTGGTGCGACCCGCGTCACGGGTTGCTGCTGCACAGGCTGTAGCTGTGGTTCTGGAACAGGCGGTGGCAGCGGTGCTGATGGTGGTGACGTAGGTGGCACCACAGGAGCTGACGCTGCTACTTGCGGTGGTGGTAGCGCCTGCACTACTGGAGCAGGTGGTACCGGCGGTGCAGGCGGCTGTGGTGCATCTAGTTGTGCTGGTCGCGCTGTGTTAGTCGGCGCTGCATCGGTCAACCATGAAGGCGATGCAGGTGCGTTGTTCTGCGCAAGTGTTTGTGGTTCTGGTGCAGAGGGCACAGGTGGCGCGACACGCTGTTCCGTGGTTGGCTGGTCCATGATTGATGATTGTGCTGGTACCACAGGTGCTTGTTGATTCATAGGCTGTACAGGAGCTTGCACCGCTGGTTTATTGGCAATTTGTGTTTTATCGGCATCGCTCAAGATGCCAGTTAACCAATCAGGTAGTTCGCCATTAGAACTGCTCTGAATAGGAGGTGCTTGGGGAGCCTGGGGCATCTGGGGCATTGGTGGAATAGACTGCTGTCCATTCTGCCCATTTGTCATCGTACCCATATTGAATGCCATTGTTGCGGCATCAGGAATAGATGGTTGCTGCTGCATAGGAGGAGCCGCTCTTGGCGGTTGCTGCACCGTTTGTTCCTGTTGTGGAGGACGCATTGTATTGACAGGTGGTGTGACGGGACGTGCAGGTGGTGCTACATTTTGTGCTTGTTGCAGCATAAACTCAACCTGGGCGACCTTCTCGTTCCAGCCACGACTGCGTAGGAAGCCGAGTAAGGCGTTATAGACAGTCAGCGCTTGTTCCTGTTCGCCCAGCATGCGATGGGCCTCGGCCGCTTCCTGGCAAAGCTGTACTAGTTGATCGGATTCCTCAACCGTTAGGGCATCCAGGTTCACACGGTCAACCGCTTCGTCAAAATGCATGGCGGCAGTACGTAGGTCGCCACGTGCTCGATAGCATTGCCCCAAAGCATAGTAGCAAGACAATGCGTAATCGGGGTCATTTAGCAGTACCTGAAACTGGCGAATGGCTTCTTCCCAACGTTGCTGTTCTTGATAGAGCCAGCCAAGAAAGTAACGGGCATCGGGTCGATCAAACCCACTCTCCAGAATTTGCTCACAGAGGTCGATAGCATCATTAAAACGCCCCTGAGTCTGGAAGGTTTGAGCCTGCTTCAACACCCCCGTGACTTGGCTAGCAGTAATTCGTTGGCGGGGAGCTGCATTCATGCCTCCGCCCGGTCCCCCCATGCCTCCTATAGATGGTCCTGAGTTCCCCGCTCCTCCAAAGTTGCTTGCGCTACCCGTGTTACCCATGATGCTAGTATTCCCTCCGCTTAAATTGCCTGATGTTGTCGTTTCCGTCCCAGAGTCTTTCTGATAGTCCAGGGGTCCAGAAAATAGAGGATCACCTTGTGACTGCTTCTCTAGAGATGTTCCACTGCCCATCATATCCGTTGATGCTGAAAACGTTGCACCAGCTCCCTGTTGCAGGGAGCTGGAAGGAGGGAGCAATTCATTGCACCCGTACCCTCCGCGTATTTGTGTGAGCAACTGTTGAGCCTGCACGTTTGAGGCGTCAGCACGCAATGCCTCTTCACACTGCAGCCGTGCCAGCCCTGGTTCATTGTGTAAAAGATATCCTTGGGCTGCTGCCAGCCGTTCTTGGACCATCAAGGAGATCTCTTTTTTGCCAAAGTAATAGGTTGCGAGCCGCTCATGTGGCTCTGGATTACCGGGCGAGAGTTGTACTGCCTTCTGCCATGCAGCTTCAGCTCGCGCACCTTGTCCTGCTTGCGAATAAAGTTCTGCGAGATGTAGGTAAGCTCGATAGGCATCCTCGCGCCTATTCAGGATACCGTACAACTCGGCTGTCTTGCTCAATGCAATAATGTTGCTTGAGTCACGTTGTAATGTATATTCATATTCACTGAGTGCCTGTTGCCACTGCTTTGTTTGCATATAGCAAAAGCCCAACCCACTGCGGGCGGTCGGATCGTCTGGAAACTCTGCTAGTGCGTGTTGGTACGCTCGTGCTGCTTCCGTCCACTGACTTTCCCAGCGATAGTGATCGGCTGCATTGATAGCCTCGGTAAAGACTTGTTGGTTTCCAGGCATGAAAGGTTCACTTTCTCGAACAATAAGTACAGCATCTGCATAAGATCACAAAAGAATACATCCTTGCTTCTTGCTACTAAGCAGTTCAGAATTAGGGTACTACAAATTCGGTATGTAAGCACTTCTTTTGGTACTAAAGTACCTTTAGTACCTATCCGCGATAGTTGATGAATTGTAGAGCCACAGGATAATCCTTCTGCTTGAGGAGGGTAATGACTCCTTGCAATTCATCGCGGCTCTTGGCCGTTACACGGACTGCATCACCCTGAACTTGTGGGCGTGCCTTGGGGTACGAGTCTCGAATATACTTGCTGATTTCCTTTGCTAGCTCTTGCGAAAGACCCTGCTGCAACTGCATGACTTGGCGGACTTTACTGCCAGCAGCGTTTTCTTCTTTTCCCGGCTTGAAAATCTTCAATGAGAGATTACGGCGAATAGCCTTACTCTCAAGAATATCGCGTACGCTTTTTAGTGTGAGCGAACTATCAGTCAAGATAGTGATGTTGTCTTTGCTCAATGTGATCTCTGTTTTGGTATCTTTCAGATCATAGCGTGTCTGAACCTCACGCCGTGTCTGATCTACCGCATTGAGCAATTCTTGCTCATCAAACTGCGATACTATATCGAATGAACTGTCTCCAGCCATCAAAATCCTCTCTTTGTGCTGCTATCTAGCCCGTAATGGCTATTGGAATGCAATACGACATGTACCATTCTTTTTGCTTAGATATTCTTCAGATGAATTCCCTTTGGGGCATTGTAACCCATTTTAACATGCTTTGCCACTTCTATCCCCCAAGTGTGTATGTCTTCCTTTCGATTGTGGAAGGTCAAACACCATTACACAATGAAAAGGCGTGATATGATAGGGTAAACGTCTCGTGAAGGGAAAGGATCGTTCTATGCTTGCAATCATGTATGATAGCGCCCCACTTGTTGCACGTATGACCGAGGAATTACGGCGTGAGGCAATGACGTTTCGTGAGGGGCATCAACGCTTGGCGCGACTGACTCAGGTTATCGTGGGACATGATGCTGCCGCCGAGATCTATAGCAAACAACTCGTGCGTGCTTGCCGCTCAATAGGCTTAAACTGTGCGACGCTGGCATATCCATTTGAGACGACAGAAGAAGAGCTACGAGATGCGATAGCGCAATTGAACGATGAGCGTGCGACCGATGGCGTCGTTCTTCTCTTACCACTGCCTTCCCATATTCAACAACGCTTTGTAACAGATGTCTTGCGTGCTGAAAAGGATGTGGATGGTCTTGGCGCACGCAACGCGGGTAACTTGCTGCTTGGCTTCCCCAACTTCATTCCTTCAACAGCTGATGCCGTGCGGCTTGTGCTGCACGATGCCCACATTCCTACCTCTGGACGCAATGCCGTCATTGTGGGGCGCAGTAATATTGGTGGCAAACCTATCGCGCTCATTTTGATGGGTCTAGATGCTACTGTCACGATCTGTCATACACATACGCAAAACTTGGCGTCAATCACGCGCAATGCAGATATCCTGGTCGTGAGCGTTGGACGCCCCGCACTCATTACGGCAGACATGGTTAAACCGGGGGCAGTTGTGCTTGATGCCGGTATCAACTCGTTCCAAGGCGGTGTTGTCGGTGATGTGAATGCCAATGTGAAGGAGGTGGCTTCGTTCTTGACGCCCGTTCCGGGGGGCATTGGTCCGCTCACCCATCTGTCTCTACTTAGGCATACGCTACGGGGGCCACAGGAGTTAGGCTCGTCGTAGGAACCAGCTTCAGCGCATCCGTCGCGGCGATTGACCATGTCAGCGACGTTGACCATGGGGACGACGGACGCGCTGAAGCTGGTCCCTACGACGGCCTTGCGGCCTCTCCCTACGCTATGATTGACAAAACAGACGTTGGCATCTATGATTGGAGGAGACACGATATATTAAGAAGCACGGAAGGAGGGGCACATGATCGAGCTAAACGGAGAAAACTATTTGGATGGGCATGAAGCCTGCCATTTGCTTGGTGTCAAGCTGTCAACGCTGTATGCGTATGTGAGCCGTGGCATTGTGAGAAGTTATAAGCAAGGCATTAAGCGGCAACGTTTGTATAAGCAAGTCGAAATTGAAGCTCTGTTGCAAGTACGCCCCAGTAATAATACGCTCGCGTCATCCGATGGAGCTACTACAGATGATATGCAGCATTCCCCGCATCTTCCGTATGCTGAAGACTGGGTTCCTAACGTATGAGCACATCGCCACAGCATCTATCAGTAAAAATCAAACGCATTGATATGACATTGGCTTTGCCGACTTATGCGACAGCGGGGTCGGTTGGCTTTGATTTGTCTTGTCGTGAGGATACAGAGATTGCACCGCGCAAGCTGGGGCGTATTCCAAGCAATGTCATCGTACAAACACCACCGGGCTATATGTTGCTCTTAACAATGCGTAGCGGTGCACCTAAGCGTAAGGGATTACTTATTCCACATGGCGTCGGCATTATTGATCAGGATTATTGTGGCGATGGTGATGAATTGCTAATACAGGTGTATAATTTCCGCGATGAGGCCGTGCTGGTGCAACGCGGTGAACGTATTGCACAGGGTGTTTTTGTGCCGATTCTGCGTGTTGAGTGGGATGAAATCGATGAAGTTGGCGTGGGGCGCGGCGGCTTCGGAAGTACAGGTGTATAGTTATGGGACAGGCATCGCAACAACCAACACCTGACTACTACGCTCGCCTTGAAATTACATCCTCTGCTACGTTGGAGCAGATTAAACACGCCTATCGTCGCCTTGTGCGCTTGTATCATCCCGATGTGAATAACAGTACACACGATGCACGTATCAAACAACTCAATGAAGCCTATGCGATCCTCAGCGATGCTGCCAGGCGTGCTGCCTACGACAAGCTGCGCCGAGACCAACAACGTGCCGAGATGATCGCCGACATGATTCGGCGCCAGCGACAAGAGACGGCCTTTGTGCCCAGTATTCCTAAAATGACATGGCCCCAAGGTATTGCGGGCTTCTTTAGAGAATTAAAAAAGGGATTGTCAGATTCATAAATTCAAAAAACAGCGCATAGTGCGCTGTTTTTTGAATTTATGAATCTATATACCCCACCCTTTGCCGTCGGGTCCGGCGGTGAGCACCTGGACGCCGTTTTTGGTAATAGCGACGGTGTGCTCGAAATGGGCACTGGGTTGACCATCCTGGGTGGCAATGGTCCAATGATCGTCAAGGGTCTTTGTGTACTTGCAGCCCATGTTGACCATTGGCTCGATAGCGATCACGAGACCTGGCTTCAATGGAAAATCGCCTAGAGCCTCGTATTGCAGGGTGTAGTAGTTGGGTACCTGCGGAGTCTCCCAGAGATCACGTCCGATGCCGTGGCCGACTAATCCTTCGACGACAGAGAAGCCTGCATTCTTGACATAGGCTTCTAGCTCGCGAGCCACTTGGCTCCATAATGTTTTCTGCGGGATGAGTTCAAAGGCGAGATGTAGAGTGCTCTCGGTGATATCGAGCAACTTCTGCACTCTGGGACTGATCTTGCCGACGGCGTGGGTGACGGCGGCATCACCGCACCAGCCACGATATTTGCAGCCAATATCAATGCTGATGATATCGCCCTCTTTCAAGTGGCGTGTGCCGGGGATGCCGTGGACAACCTGCTCGTTGACAGAAATACAGGCAGCGGCAGGAAACGGTACCTTGCCGGGAACACCCTTAAAGAGCGGAAGTGCGTCATTATCCGCAAGAAATTGTTCAATTGCATCGTTAATCTCGGCAGTGGTCGCACCTGGTTTGATCTGCTCAGCAGCGACCTGATGTGCTTGCCAGACAATCAATCCGGCTTGACGCATCAAAGCAATTTCGCGTTCACTTTTTATGATCTGAGATTGGGCCATAGCATGTGCCTCTACTTTCTTGTCTCTCAGTAAGGATACTCATCAAGATATCCCTGCCGAGTAGTGAGGATAGTATTCAAATTTGTATAGAGATATTGTTATGCAAATTTGTATATTTGTCAAGTCTTTTCATGGAGGGTACTATGGTAAATCGCCACGCTCAACTTTGCAAATGACCTCTCGTATCCAGCGTAGCTCGGTCTCAATATGGGCGATCATCAAACGCATCCCTTCCGCAAGATGGCGTGGGTGCTGTGGATGGTGAGAACCATTGAGATGATTACTTGATGCAGGGGAAGGTGCAAGTTCGTCAGGTTGCGTATGTTGCAGTGTTAGTAGGGAGGTGTGAAGTTGATCAGCGCGATGGTGTAAGGCTTTGAGTAGTTCCGCGGGGGAGAGCTTGTCCATAAAGGTGAGTGCGATCTGAAACGGGTCAATGGTGGGCTTGAGTTCCCCCCAGTATTCGTGGAGAAGGTGTTCAAACTCTGCTTTACCGCGCTCAGTGATGGTATATTCTGTACGAGCACTTTGGCGTTCGCTCTGGTCCGCGTTGACGGCCTCAACTAATCCCTCGTCGGCCATCTTGCCGAGCGCGGAATAGATCGAGCCATATGCAATATTTGCCCAACGGTCAGCGTGCCACTGCTCCAATTCCCGGCGCACATCGTAGCCGTGAATTGGTTGGCGTCGTAATAGGACTCCTAATAGTAAAAGACGGATCGAGGACATGGGTAACCTTGTTTATCTCTTACACTACGCTGCATACTTGTGTGGTGGTGGTATCAGTTTTCCGTTTTGTCTGGCAACTTCTAACCACATATCGATAACTTCTAGGGCGTTTTTGATGGCTTCTTCGTACGTTCTCCCATGAGATTTTACTTTTAGTTCGGGAACGCTAACAACAAAGATACTGTCTTCGTCATCCCACTGAATGATCATTGAATAGTGTCGTGCATTCATTTTCTTCGCTCTGCCTCCTTTATGATTTTTTTGACATCTCGTTCTTGGTATCTTTGGGCGTCATCTCCGTCATGTCCAGAGAGAGTGATGTAGAGGTCTGGGTTTTGTGAATGTTCCCAATAGGTGTGGCTTCCTTTTGCGGCTCGGCTAGTGAACCCACTTTCAATAAGGCTGCTTTAAGCTGTCTGATTTTTTGCGGCATGACTTCTCCGTGACTTCTTACTCAATATAATACCATACTTTGTGTATATACAAGTACACTAAGGGCTCTTACGGAAATAACCTGATGATTCTCGCAA
>JRHI01003176.1_pt1 | contig 10078 bp, 8 predicted proteins | sample 215371 | NCBI WGS metagenome assembly JRHI01 (sample SAMN02929681, study PRJNA255918) | sediment metagenome | biome: cave system; feature: Ice Cave; material: Sediment; isolation source: sediment from deep within a dark volcanic ice cave with no known source of... ... | reverse complement strand
AGCGCGGCGTCGAGCGCCGCCGACGGATCCGGCATCGTGGCGCCATCGCGGCGCACCACGCCGGCAATGCCGCACATCAGAAGAACCGCGACCTGATTTTGATCTCGTCGTTCTGCAGCACTTTGTCGTCCATGCTCGCGGGAATGTCGACCGTTTTGCCGTTGATGGTGCGGCCAATCCTGATGCGGCGATCCGATCCGCGGTCGGCCAGCCCGCCGGCGAGGATGATCGCCTGCCCGACGGTCATGCCCGCATCGAGCACGAAGGACCCCGGGTTCTTCACGAAGCCCGAAATGTAGAATCGCTTCGCCACCGGGATGTTGACGATGTCGCCGTCCTGCAGCGTCAGGTCGCGGCCGACCTTCCCCAGTTCCAGGTCCTTGCGGTTGATGGTGATCGGCTCCGGCGCTCGTTCGCCCGGCTTGGGCGCGTGCATGATGAGCACCTCGTTGCTGGCGGCCTGGGTCGGCGAACCGGCCAACGCCAGCGCTTCGAGCAGCGACATCGTCGAGCCCAGCAGCGTCACTTTTCCCGGCGTCCGGACTTCGCCCGTCACCAGCACGCTGCGCGCCTTGAACTGATCCACCTCGATGCGCACCTGCGGATTGCGGATGAAGCCCGCCTTGAGCATCGCGGTAATTTTGTCCTGCGCTTCGGCGAGCGACAGCCCGGCGAGCGGCACGCGGCTGAGGTACGGCATCGAGATGGTGCCGTCCGTGTCGACGCGATACTTCCCGGTCAGCTCGCTTTCGTCCGACACGATGATCGACAGGTTGTCCTGCGGGCCAATCACATACCCTTCGACCGGCACGCCCGGCACCATCTCGCTCTTGGGCGGGCCGCTCTGGCCGTCGAGTTTCGGAATCTCGAAGTCCGGCTTGTAGGGCGCACTTGGCGCCGGCGGCTGGGTCTTCGGCGGCCGTACCTGCGCCGGCGGCTGCGACGGCGGGGTCTGCCCCTGCGGTGACCGCGCAGAAAGCGCGCCACTCGAGACGATCGCGAGAGCGAGGACGGAGATGACGGTCGTGCGCATGATGGTCGTTCCGTTCCTACTCGGACACTCGCACGAGCGGAATGCCGAGCTGTCGAGCCTTCCGATAGAGATTGGGACGTTGAATGCCCAGCGCCTGGGCGGCCGGGGCCATGCGCCAGCCGTGGCGCTGGAGCACCGAGGCGATGTAGTCGCGCTCGAAGCGGAGGCGGGCTTCCCGCAGGTTCCCGGTCGGGACAAACGGCGCGGGCGCGCGATGCAGCTGCAGAGCCGGGAGGATGTGTTCGATCTGAACCACGTCCTCGACGACGTCGGCGACGACGCGCTCGATTGCCGTGCGCAGCTCGGCGAGATTCCCCGGCCACGTCAGCGCGCCGACCAGTGCGAGAGCGGCCTGCGTGAACGTCCGCGCCGGACGCCCCTCGGCCGCGCACACGTCGTCGAGCAGCCGCGCGGCGAGCGCCGGCACATCGTCGGGGCGATCGCGGAGCGGCGGCAGGTCGATGCGCACGGCCGACAGGCGGCGATACAGATCGCCGCGGAAGCGGTGCGTATGCACGTCGGCGTCGATGCCCGGGGGCGCGCTGGCGACGAGCCGAAGGGCGGTCGCGACCGGGACGCCGTCGATCCGCACTTCGCCGTCGCGCGCGATCCGCGCCAGCTGCGCCTGGGCCGACGCCCGGAGCTCGGTGACGTTGTGCAGATACAGCGTTCCTCCACGCGCGGTGGCGATGGAACTCTCGACGCTCACCGACTCGAGATCGGTGGGCGCGACCGGCGGCGGCTGGCCAAAGAGCTGCCGGTCGACGCTGGCAGGATCGCACGCAGCACAATTCACGATCACATACGGTGAGGAGGCGGGACGCCCGCGTGCATGCAGTTCGCGCGCGACGCCTTCGACGCCTACGCCGGGTTCGGCCGTGATGAGCGCGCCGCCGTCGAGCGCGGCGCCACGGCGGATCAGCTCCTGCACGCGCGCGATCGCCAGAGAGCGACCCACCAGCTCCACGGCGCCGTCGCCGGGACGGATGAATCGGGCGGCTCTCGCATCAGCCAGGACGAGGGGGTCTGCCATAACTTGGGCTCGTGGGAATCAGAGGTGATACAGCTTCGCCCTGTCACTTACAGAAAAGCAACAAGGAGGTCCCGGGCGACGTCGCCGACTAGAGACAATGAACGACTTAATATGACATTAAATACAGCTCAGTGTCAATAGCGATACCCGCAACGATCACAGCGGATACAGCCGGAGCGTGCACAGCGGATACAGCCGGAGCGTGAAACGGTCGCCTCGATCGATTAAGGCTATATATTTCAGCGGTTTACGAGTGATGAGTCCTGACGTTTATCACCCTCTGTTATCGGTGTGTGATGCGTGTATCGATACGGAGGCAGGCAGTGTATCGGGGAGGAAACTCGGCAGGCTCAATCCCGACGAGGCGGCTCGGGTGTGTTCGAGGACACGGGCCCCGTGGGACGCGGCATGGCGGGCGGGTACTGGTCGCGCGAGCGATCGAAGAGGCCGTTGATGAAAAACGCGAAGCCCATGATCACGAGGAATCCGCCGACACCGATGCCTTCGTTCATGCTGCCACCGGCGACGCCGATGAGCATCATCAGACCGAACCCGACGCCCATCAGGGTGACGCCGGCGCGCCGGTGTCTCCCGGGCGCGCGATACCGGTACCGGTCGTAGCGGTCCATGGCCCGGTCGAACCCGCGGGGATCGACTTCGGGCGGCGGCACCAGGCCGCGCTCGATCATGGCGATCCGCTCGCGGACCTCGAGTTCGCGCACGCGCGCGCGGCTCAGCGAATGGACGATGGCGTAGGTGAACGCGCCGACGATCGAAACGATTGGAATCAGAAACGGCCAGGGGAATTGCCAGTCGTCCATTACGCCTCCAGGGTACTCGCTCGAACTGATTAGACTGGAACGCTTCCTGAATTGTTTCATCTCGCTTCCTGAAACAATTCGACACACCGCGTGCTCTAATACGGTGGCGGATGGAAGATGTCTCCGAGCGCGAGCTCGTCGAACGCTGTCGTTCCGGAGATGAAAACGCGTTCCAGGAACTGGTCGATCGGTACAAGGATTTGGTCTTCGCCTTGATCGCGCGCACGGTGCAGGATCGATGGCGAGCCGAGGATCTCGCGCAGGACGTATTCCTGCGCATCCATCGCGGGCTCCCGTATTTTCGCGGCGAAGCGCGTCTGTCCACCTGGATTTACCGTATCGTCGCGAACGTGTGTCTGCAGGAGCACGGACGTCCGCCCGCCGCCCTGTCGCTGGACGACGAGCGCACGCGGGCGGCGACGATGCCGTCGGGGCCCGATCGGCAGTTCGGCGATCTCGAGCTGCGCGATCGCCTGGAGAAAGCGATCGCGCGCCTGCCGGCGAACTACCGGCTCCTCATCGCCGCGCACTATCTGCAGGGCGTCCAATACGAAGGGCTGGCCGAGGCGCTGCAGCTGCCGCTCGGCACCGTGAAGACCCAGCTCTATCGAGCCAAGCAGCAGCTCCGGCGCATGCTGGAAACCGAGTTGAAGTGAACGATGTTCTGCGACGAAGCCCTCGACGCCGTTGAAGCGATCGCCGCTGGCGAGGTGATGCCGGACGGCCGCGTAGCGGCGCATCTGTCGACGTGCCCGAACTGTGCCGCGGCGCTCGAGAGCGCGCGGCAGCTCGAAGTCTCGCTGCGCCGGCGCGACGTACCGGCCGCGCCGGCGCAGTTCACCGCGCGCACCTTGGCGCGCGTGCGGCGCGCGCGGTGGCGGAGCGATCAGTATCTCGACGTCGGCTTCAATCTCGCGATCGGGGCGCTGGTGCTGGCGATCGTCGGCGGCATCTGGATGCTGCTGCACCGCACCGGGGTTGCCGCGGTCAGCCGTGACGCGGTGGATCTGTTCGGCAGCGGGCTCATCGTGATCGCCAGACGCGTGGCGCCTTCCGTGCCGCTCTATGCCGGCGCGGCGCTGCTGCTCGCCAGCGCGCTCGGCATCTGGTGGTGGGCGGAGAAGGATGCAACGCTTTGAATTGGCTGATTGGGTAATTGGGTAATTGGGTRATTGGGTGATTGGGTGATTGGGTGATTGGGTGATTGGGTGATTGTGGGCAGACGTTGCGGAAACGGCTGAGCTCCTGAGGACGTGGGTCTTGCCTTTTAATTCGTTCCACACCTAAACTCTGGCAGTTCCCCCTGCCATGGAAAATACCCGGAAGGCTCCAGTGACTCACGCCTGTGAGCGTTGCGGCAGCTCGCGAACTCGCTGGCTCGAATGGACCAGCCTACTCAACGGCGCCGATGCCTTCCAATGCCTCGCATGCGGCCACGTCTGGACAGTGCCGCCGAAGCCGCCCCAGGCTACGTAGCGTCCTTCCGCTTCTTCGACGCCTTTCGCGTCCTGCGTCGGATACCGATCGTGGGTAATAGGAGGCCGATTACCCGATGTGCCTTTCATCGTAAGGCCCCGCGATGACGACCGTGGCGCGATCCGGATCCAGCGCGCGGCGCGCGGCGGCGTTCACCTCGTCGTGGGTGACGGCGTGGAGCAGCTCCGGCAGCTGCGCATCGTAGTCGAGGCCGAGGCCGAAGAATTCCTCCGTCTGCAGGAAGTTCGCGATCGCCGCGTTGGTCTCGAGCGAGCGCGGGATCGCGCCGATGAGATACCGCCGCGACTCGTCGAGCTCTTTGGCCGTCAGTCCGTCGCGCACCAGCCGCACGATCTCCTCGTCGATCGACGCGACCGCGCGGTCGACGTTCGCGGGGCTGACGCCGGCGCGGATGGCCAGCGGCCCCGGGACGATGTTCGCGTCCAGCGAGCTCGACACGTAATAGGCCATTCCCTGACGCTCGCGGATGCTGTCTCCCAACCGGCCGCCGAGCGCGTACTGGCCGAACGCGACATTCATCAGCCAGAACGCGTAGTACGCCGGATCGCGGCGCGCGATCGTCGTGAAGCCGTACGCGATGTCGGCCTGCGACTTGTTCATCATCGGGATGACCACGCGCTGGCGGCGCGTGGCCGGCGCGACCGGCGGCGGGACAATCGGCGGCGGCGCCTGTTTCCGCCAACCGCCGAGGACCCGCGACGCCACGTCGTTTGCGAGAGCGGGCTCGACGTCGCCGACGACCACGGCCGTCACCTCGCTCGGCGCGAAGCGCTCCGCATGGAGCCGCAACAGCTGCTCGCGCGTGAAACGCTCCACCTCGGCGATCGACCCTTTGGTCCGCCGGCCGTACGCATGGCCGTCCGGATACAGCCGCTCCATCAGCGCTTCGGTCGCGCGGACCGCCGGGTTGTCCTCGTCTTGGCGGATGGCGGTGATCACTTCGCCTCTGCGCGTCGCGATCTCCTGCGCCGGCAGCGACGGCGACGTGAGCATCTCGGCCAGGAGCGTGACAACCGGATCGAAGTCCTCGGCGAGGCAGGTGCAGACCAGCGAGAACAGGTGACGCGTGACGGTGATCGTCAGCGTGATGCCGCGGCTGTCGAGCTCCTCGGCGATGTCCGCCGCGGAGCGCGTGGCGGTGCCGCGATCGATCACGCGCGAGAGCAGCCACGTCAGGCCCGGCAGCCCCGCAGGGTCCGCAATCGAACCGGCGCGCACTGCCAGGCTCATCGAAACGGCGGGCGTGCTCCGCGCCTGTTTCGCGATGACAACCGTGCCGTTGTCGAGCACAGACCGAACGGGTGACAGACCAACCCTCAACGGTGAAGTCTCACTGTGAACGCTCACTGCGCTCTGTCATCGCGTCAGCCTCGGGCGCTGTTCGCCGACAGGCAACGGATCGTACCAGCCGACGGTGCGGTTCGACGATGCGAGCACGGCGCGCGCGGCGGCCGCGACGTCTTCGAGCGTGACGGCGGCGATCCGCGCCGGCGCCGTCGTGAACACGTCGATGCTCGCAATCGTCTCGTAGTACCCGAGCTGGTGCGCGATGTTGGTGACGCTGTCGCTGTCGAAGACCAGCCGCGCGCGCAGCTGGGCGTTGGCTCTCGCGAGCTCCGCGCCGGTGATCCCGTCGCGCTCCACGCCGGCGAGCGATTCGAGCAGGGCGGATTCCACCGACGCGAGCGCGACGCCATCGTTGGCCGTCACGGAGACGGTGAACAGGAAGGGCTGCTCGGTCGGCATCAGCGATCCGTGGACCGACGAGGCCAGGCCGCGCTCGACGAGCGCGCGATAGAGGCGCGCGCTGCGCTGCGGCGGCGGCACGCGGAAGCTGGACCACAGGTTCAGACCCTTCGCGCCGGTCAGCACGGCGTCGAGCAGCAGCAGCGGAAAAAAATGGCGGTCGGTCACCGACGGCGCGTGATACCCGACCTTCAAGTACGCGGTCGTCCCCTCCTGCCTGATCGTCAGCCGCCGCTCGCCCGTTTGCTCGGGCTCGATCGTGCGAAGCCGGTCCGGCGCGGATCCCGGCTGAATGCCGCCGAAGTAGCGGTCGACGCGGCGCAGCGCCTCGTCGGTGTCGACGTCGCCGACGATCACCAGCGTCGCGTTGTTCGGCACGTAGAATCGCCGGTAGTAACCGTACAGATCGTCGCGCGTCATCGTCTGCAGATCGGGAAGCCAGCCGATCGTCGGATGGCGATAGGGGTGGGCCTTGAACGCGGTCGCCGTCAGCTCCTGATCGAGCAGCTGATCCGGATCGTTCTCGCCGCCCTGCAGCTCCGAGATGATCACGGTCCGCTCGGACTCGCAGTCGTCCGGATGATAGAGGCAGCTCGCCATGCGCTCGGACTCGATGAACAGCATGCGGTCGAGCGCGTCGCGCGTCGCCGTTTCGAGATACGTCGTCTGATCGATCCAGGTGTAGCCGTTCCAGCTGCCGCCGAACTGCTCGATGATCCCCTTGACCTCCTCGCGCGGGATGCGTGCCGTGCCCTTGAAGTTCATGTGCTCGCACCAGTGCGAGACGCCCGTGAGGCCGGGGCGCTCGTCCTTGGACCCGACCTTGTACCAGCACCAGACCGACGCCAGTGGCGCTGTGTGTTCTTCCTGGATGAGGACGTGCAGACCGTTGTCCAGCCGCGTGGAGCGCATCGGATCATTATAGAATCGGTAGAGACCCCATGCCCGAGTGGAAAGACACCGTCAACCTGCCGCGCACCGACTTTCCGATGAAGGCGAACCTGCCGACGAGCGAGCCCGAGACGCTCGCGCGGTGGGCGGCGATGGACCTCTACGGGAAGATTCGCGCGCGCCGGGCAGGCGCGCCGAAATTCGTGCTGCACGACGGCCCGCCCTACGCCAACGGGAACATCCACATGGGTACGGCGCTCAACAAGGTTCTCAAGGAGCTGGTGGTCAAGTCGCGCTCGATGGCCGGCTTCGACGCCCCCTACGTCGTCGGCTTCGACTGCCACGGCCTGCCGATCGAGCTGCAGGTCGACCGCGAGCTCGGCGCGAAGAAGCGCGACATGTCGGTCGCCGATTTCTGCCGCGCCTGCCGCGCGTACGCCGAGCGCTTCATCGGCACGATGACCGGGCAGTTCCAGCGGCTCGGCATCCTCGCCACGTGGGACGCGCCGTACCGGACGATGAACTTCAAATATCAGGCGTCGATCGCGCGCGCCTTCGGGAAGTTCGTCGAGCAGGGGCTCGTCTATAAGGGGAAGAAACCGGTGCACTGGTGCATCCACTGCCGCACGGCGCTGGCCGAAGCGGAAGTGGAGTACGAGGATCACACGTCGCCGTCGATTTACGTCGAGTTCGCGCTGGCGTCCGAGAGCGGCTCGGAGTTCGCGAAGCGCGTCCCGGCGCTGACCGGACGCGATGTGTCGGTTCTCATCTGGACCACCACCCCGTGGACGATCCCGTCGAACCTGGCCATCGCGTTTCATCCGGAGGTCGATTACGCGGCGTACGACGTCGACGGCCGCGCGGTGATCGTGGCCGAGGCGCTGGCGCCGAAGGTCGCCGCCGCCGGCGGGAAGACCTTCGGTCCGCCGTTGGCGCGGCTGAAGGGCGCCGAGCTCGAGCACATCCGCTTCCAGCATCCCCTGTACGCGCGGACGTCGCTCGGCGTGCTCGGGGAGTACGTCACGCTCGAGGCGGGCACGGGGGCCGTGCACACGGCGCCGGGCCACGGCGCGGACGACTTCAACACCGGGACGCAGTACGGGTTGGAGATCTACGCCCCGATCGGCCCCGCGGGCCATTTCCTCGACACCGTCGAGCTGTTCGGCGGCCAGCGCGTGTTCGACGCGAACCCGAGGGTGGAGGAAGCGCTGAAGGAGCGCGGCAAGCTCTGGCATCGCGAAGCGTTCTCGCACCAGTACCCGCACTGCTGGCGCTGCCACAACCCGGTGATCTTTCTCGCGACGTCGCAGTGGTTCATCAGGCTGGACGGTGAACCCGTAATCGGACAAGGGGTGACGGCTCAGGACTCAGGGCTTCAGACGCTGCGTGAGGCGGCGAAGGACGCGATCGACAACAAGGTGCGGTGGATCCCGGCGTGGGGACACGACCGCATGTACAACATGGTCGCCCACCGGCCCGACTGGTGCATCTCGCGCCAGCGCGTCTGGGGTGTGCCGATTCCGGCGGTCGATTGCACGAAGTGCGGCGACGCGATCACGTCGCCGGCGCTCGTCGAGAAGACCGCCAGTGTATTCGACACGTACGGCGCCGACGCCTGGTACGAGCGGCCGACCGGGGAATTCATCCCCGAAGGACTGACCTGCCCGTCATGCGGCGGCACGACGTTCGAGCGCGAGATGAACATCCTCGACGTCTGGTTCGATTCCGGATCGAGCCACGAGGCCGTCCTCTCGGCGTGGCCCGAGCTGACCTGGCCGGCAGACATCTACCTCGAGGGGAGCGACCAGCATCGCGGCTGGTTCCAGAGCTCGCTGCTCGTCGGCCTCGGCACGCGTGGACGCCCGCCGTTCCGGCAGATCGTCACCAACGGCTTCGTCGTCGACGAGAACGGCAAGAAGATGTCGAAGTCGCTCGGCAACTCGATGGAGCCGGGCGACATCATCAGGCAGAGCGGCGCGGACGTCCTGCGGCTGTGGGTGGCGATGAGCGACTATACGCAGGATATCCGGATCAGCAACGAGATCCTCGCCCGGGCGGCCGAGGCCTACCGCAAGCTGCGCAACACGCTGCGGTACCTGATCGCGAACCTGTACGACTTCGACCCCGCGACCGACCTCGTCACGCTCGCGAAGCTGGAGGAGGTGGACCGCTACATCCTCGCGCGGTACGGCGACGTGGCGCGCAAGATCCTGCGGAACTACGACGAGTACGAGTACGGTCCGATCTCCCAGGCGCTCACGCAGTTCGCCACCGTGGACCTGAGCTCGTTCTACAACGACATCTCGAAGGATCGTCTCTATACGCTGGCGCCGCGGTCGCGCGAACGGCGATCGGCGCAAACGGCGTTGTACCTGATGGCGGACGGACTGACGCGCCTGCTGGCGCCGATCCTGTCGTTCACCGCCGACGAGCTGTGGCGGTTTCTCCCCGGTCAACGGGAAGAATCGGTGCACATGGCGCTGTTCCCCGCAGCCGAGGATCTCGACCGGTTCGCCGACCCGGGACTCGTCGAGCGCTGGAACACGCTCGTCGCGCTCCGCGAACGGGTGCTGGCCGACATCGAGCCGCTGCGGAAGAACAAGCAGATCGGCAGCTCGCTCCAGGCGAAGGTCCTCATCTCGGCCACCGCCGCCGGGCTGCCGCTGCTCGAGCGGTACGCCGGGCAACTGCCCATGCTGTTCATCGTCTCCGAGGTGGAATTGCGCCCGGCGCCGGCCGGTGGGGAGGCGACGGGTGACGCGCTGCCCCGCGTGACAATCGAGCGTGCGGCCGGCGTGAAGTGCGAGCGCTGCTGGCGGTATGTGCCGTCGGTCTCGACGGAGCCGGCGTCGGCCGGGTTGTGCGAGCGGTGCCAGGACGCGCTGGCCGAGACGGTCAATGGATAACGCGATCGGAGAGACCGTTCCCAGCGAACAGCGCGCGGCGGCGGCGCCGGCGGCCCCGAAGCGGCTGCTCGAGCTCGTCCTGCCCGTGGTCATCGTCGGCGTCGATCAGGCGACCAAGGCGACGGTGCGCGCCTCGGTGCCCGTGCACGAC
>JRHI01003174.1_pt1 | contig 10082 bp, 7 predicted proteins | sample 215371 | NCBI WGS metagenome assembly JRHI01 (sample SAMN02929681, study PRJNA255918) | sediment metagenome | biome: cave system; feature: Ice Cave; material: Sediment; isolation source: sediment from deep within a dark volcanic ice cave with no known source of... ... | reverse complement strand
CGCATGGTCGCGGATCCGCCAGATCAGGCCGTCAGCCGCGACCGACCGCGGACGCGACGGGCCTTGACGATCGCCCGACCCGCGCGGGTGCGCATACGCGACCGAAAACCGTGCTTCCGCTTGCGCCGGCGGTTGTTGGGCTGGAACGTGCGCTTCACGCATGGCCTCCTCGAGAGTGGGCGCCCGACCCGCGACGGCGAGAACGGAATTGCAGGGCACCTGGCCGCGCGACGGCGGAGGGGCGGGCGAACGATTCTACGGCCCGCGTCCAGGGGCCGCAACGCGTTCACGGCCCGTCAGCGGCATGCTTGCCGGCGCAACGATGTACCACCTGGCCCGTCGAGAGGGCGTCTGGAAGTGTGGACGCCTCCCCGAACGTCGTCGCGAGGCCCTGAGCAGCGGCTTCTCGCTCCCCTTGTCGCTCCCCGGGGCCGGTGCTACGTTCCGCGGCCTCGCCTGCTGCAACGGCCTCGGCGGGCGGACTTCCCCGGGGGCCACCCAGGTCCGGACAGGCCGAGAACCAGCCGCCGTGTAGGCCGGGGACCGCTCCGGACTCTTCTCCACAACTGTGGACGCCTCTGTGGAAAACGTTGGCAACGCCGCGTCAACAGTCGACGAGACCTGGCTCCGCTCGACGGAGCTGTTGCGCGCCCAGCTCGCGGAAGCCACCTGGGCGACGTGGTTCCAGGGGGTGCGACCGGTCAGCCTGGGCGAAGGTGTGCTGGTCCTGGCGGTGCCCAACGCGCTGGCCCGAGAGCGGATCCGTTCCAGCTACAGCGGGCTGGTGCTCGACGCGCTGCGCGAGATCACCGGCGGCAACGTGACCTTGGAGCTCGTCGTCGACACCGCCTCGCGCGAGGACGAGCTCGTGATCAACACGGCCGAGCCCACGTACCAGAACCCCACACGTCCGTCCGGAGCCGCCCGCGAGGCCGCCTCGAGCTCGGTCTGGGCACCCGGCACGCTGAACCAGGCGTACACCTTCGACCAGTTCGTCATCGGTGCGTCCAATCGCTTCGCGCACGCAGCCGCACTGTCAGTGGCAGAGCTGCCGGCCCGGTCGTACAACCCGCTGTTCATCTACGGCGCCGCCGGCCTCGGCAAGACCCACCTGCTCCATGCGATCGGTCACTACGTGCAGACGATGCACCGCATGAAGCGCGTGCGCTACGTGTCGACCGAGGCGTTCATGAACGAATTTGTCGACGCAATCCGGGCCAAATCGATGCCCGCCTTCAAACGTCGCTACCGCGACCTCGACGTCTTGTTGATCGACGACATCCAGTTCCTCGAGCGCACGCAGGAGCTCCAGGAGGAGTTCTTCCACACGTTCAACGACCTGCATCAAGGCGGCAGCCAGATCGTCATCTCCTCCGATCGGCCGCCAAAGTCCATCGCGACCCTCGAGGATCGGCTCCGAACTCGTTTCGAGTGGGGTCTGATCACCGACATCCAGCCGCCGGAATTCGAGACCCGTCTTGCGATTCTGCGCAAGAAGGCCGAAGCCGAGCATCTCGACGGCATTCCCACAGAGGTTCACGCCTTCATCGCGTCGAACATCACCGACAATGTGCGTGAGCTCGAAGGCGCGCTCATCCGGGTCGCGGCCTACTCGAGCCTGAACCACTCACCCCTGTCCGAGGAGATTGCGCGCACGGTGCTCGCCGATCTCCTTCCGCCGTCGAAGCCCCGTGTCATCACGCCCCAACTCATCCTCGACGAGACCGCCAAGATGTTCGGCTGGACGGTCGACGATCTCTGCGGCAAAAGCCGGCGGCGGCCGCTGGTCACCGCACGCCAAATCAGCATGTATGTGTTTCGGGAGCTCACCGACTCGAGCTATCCCAAGATCGCGGAGGAATTCGGCGGCCGCGACCACACGACCGTCATGCACGCCGTCGAGAAGATCAAGGCGCAGATGGCCGAGCGACACGCCATCTTCGACCAGGTCAACGAGCTCATCGGCCGGATCAAGCTCGGTACCGGTGGATAACACTGTGGATAGCTGGGGATATCCCCACCCCATCTCCGGATACCGCGCCACGACATCATCGGTTGCGGTGCTTGACTGTGGATGGCTGGGGATCACCGGTGCGTTCGCATTCGGGGGTTCATCAGCCCGGATGATCTGTCATCCCCAATCCACAGGCCCTACAACGGCAACAATCAAAGAACAAGAAGAAGAAGAAGCACAGGGAGGCCTGGGGTGAAGTTTCGGTGCGAGCGCGACACCCTCGCTGATGCGATCTCCACTGCGCAGCGTGCCGTGGCATCGCGCAGTGGAGCGTTGCCTGTGCTGTCCGGTCTTCGCGTGAGTGTGGGGCGCGACAGCCTCGAGCTCGTCGGATCGGATCTCGAGCTCACCATCCGTGTCCACGCGCCCGCCCAGTCGATCGAGGAAGGCGTCGCGGTCGTTCCGGCCCGGCTCTTCGGTGACATCGTCCGCGCGCTCGAGCCCGGACCCGTCGACGTGCAGGTGGGTGACGACGAGGCTCACATCACGTCGGGGCGCTCGAACTTCTCGCTCCGTGTGCTCGCGGCCGACGATTTCCCGCGCCTGCCCGATGTCGGCGGCTCGGCGGTCGAGGTGGAGGCGCCGGCGTTGGCCGAAGCGCTCCGCCAGGTGGTCCCCGCGGCGTCGAGGGACGACGCCCGCCCGATCCTCACCGGCGTGTTGCTCACCGCGGTGTCGGGTGGCCTGCGCCTCGTGGCAACCGACTCGTACCGCCTGGCGGTGCGCGATCTGCAGGGCGTGAGCATGCTCGAGCCTGGCCAGCGGGTCCTGGTGGCGGCGAAGGCACTGTCCGAGGTCCAGCGCCTGCTCGGCGACGGCACCATCGAGGTGACGCTGTCGGAGCGGGATGCGAAGTTCCGCATCGGCGAGGCCGAGGTCACCACGCGGCTGATCGAGGGTGAGTTCCCGAACTATGAGCAGCTCATCCCGTCGGGCTATCCGAACCGGCTCACCGTCGAACGCGAGGCACTGGCCGAGGCGGTCCGACGTGTGCGTCTTGTCGGTCAGGGTCGCGACGGCGCGCCGATCCGCCTGGCCATGAGCACGACCGGCATGGAGCTCTCCGCGGTTGCCCAGGAGGTCGGCGAGGCCCGAGAGCTCGTGGAGGCGAAGTACGAGGGCGGCGATCTCACCGCCGCGTTCAACGCGCAATTCCTGCTCGACGGCATCGATTCGGTGACCTCGTCCGAGGTTGTCGTCGAAACGGTCGACGCGCTGAAACCGGCGACGCTTCGGGAAACGGACCGGGCTGACTTCCTCTACCTGCTGATGCCCGTTCGAATCTCGTAGTTACGCGCTGCGGTGCGTCTCCTCCGCCTCTGGTTGACCGACTTCCGCTGTTACCACGACGTCGAGCTTGCGCCGGCGAGCGGTTCGACCGTCGTGGTCGGTGCGAACGGACAGGGCAAGACGAGCCTGTTGGAGGCCGTCGGTTGGGTTGCGTCGGCCCAGTCGTTCCGAGGCGTTCCCGATGCCGCGTTGGTCCGGAGTGAGTGTGACGTGGCCATCGTGCGTGCGGAGTTCGAGCGCGACGGGCGAGAGCAACGGCTCGAGGCCGAGATCCGCGCCAGCGGGCGGAACCGCATTCTGGTGAACCGGCACCCGCTGGGCCGGCGACGGGATCTGGCCGACTCGCTGCGGGTGACGGTGTTCTCCCCCGACGACCTGGATCTCGTGAAAGGCGGCCCCGCCGAGCGTCGCCGCTATCTCGACGACCTGTTGGGCGCGAGCGCGCCGCGGTACGACGCCGCCCGCGCCGACTACGAGCGCGTGCTGCGGCAACGAAACGCCTTGCTGAAGGGTGGCCTCCGTGGGCCCGACGACGAGTCGACGCTCGACGTGTTCGACGAGCAGCTGGCGCGAGCGGGTGGCGAGCTCGTTCGGGGCCGCCTGCGACTGGCCGAGAAGCTCGGGCCGCCCCTGGTCGACGCGTATCGGGCACTCGCGCGGGAAGCCGTCGAGATCGACGCGCGCTACGAAGCCGAGTGGGCCGAGACAGTGGTCGACGCCGGTCATGCCGAACAGGTGGAGCAATGGTTGCGCGCCGCGCTCGCGGGACGCCGGCGCGAGGAGCTGGCCCGGGCCACGACCTTCGTCGGACCCCACCGCGACGAGTGGCGCCTCCGGATTGCGGGACTCGACGCCCGCACGCACGCATCCCAGGGGGAGCAACGCACACTCGCGCTGGCGCTGCGCCTCGCCGGGCACCACGTGACGCGCGAGGTGATCGGGGAGGATCCGGTGCTGCTCCTCGACGACGTCTTCAGTGAGCTCGACCCGGCCCGGGCGGCCGCGTTGGTGCAGCACCTTCCGCCGGGCCAGACGCTCCTCACGACCGCCGGCGTGATTCCCGGCGGTGTGCACCCCGAACGACTGCTCAGAGTCGTTGGCGGGCACCTGGTGGACGAATGACGGCCATCATGCGGACGGGACAGTCGAGGGAGCGACGAACGCCATGAGCGACGGTTGGTACGCCGAGGGCCCGGCACCGAAGGAGCCTCACCGCCTCGGGGACGCGTTGAGCGACGTCGCCCGCCGTTTGGGGCTCCCCGACCCGGCGACGGTGGAAACGGTGGCGCGGGTGTGGCCGGGAGTGGTCGGCGAAGCGATCGCCGGACACAGCCGACCCCGTTCGTTGCGGGACGGCGTGCTGACGATCGCGGTCGACTCCGCAACGTGGGCGACGCAGCTGCGGTACCTCGACTCCGACATCGTGCATCGCCTCGCCGCGCACGCCGGCGCGACGCCCGTCACAGCCCTGCGTGTGGTCGTCGACCCGGGTCGGTAGGGGCCGTTCGGGGCCTCGGAACCGACCCCTCGCGAGGGCACGTCCGGCGCCGCGAAGCGCGGTCGGGAGAGCACGAGACCGTCACCCCCGTCTGGTACACTGGCGGGAGTAGTAATACGGGCTCTGACCTGGGCTTTCACCGAGAATCGGAGCTGTTTCCGACCTCGTCGGAAAGCCCGGTCGACACCCCCGGCAGGTGGGGTCTCGAGCCCGCCCCCAACCCCGTCATCGAGGTGCGCGCGCGTGGCCTACGCGGCAAAAGACATCACAGTTCTCAAGGGGCTCGAACCCGTTCGCGAGCGCCCGGGCATGTACATAGGTTCTACCGGTCCATCGGGCCTGCACCACCTCGTTTACGAGGTCGTCGACAACGCGGTCGACGAGGCGATGGCCGGTGAAGCGACCCGGATCGACGTGACCCTCACCGCCGACGGCGGATGCCGGGTCTCCGACAACGGTCGTGGCATCCCCGTCGACAACCACCCGGACTACAAGAACAAGTCGGCGGCCGAGGTCGTCATGACCACGCTCCACGCGGGTGGGAAGTTCGGCGGCGAGGGCTACAAGATCTCCGGCGGCCTGCACGGCGTCGGTGTCTCGGTCGTCAATGCCTTGTCGAGCCGTCTCGACCTCGAGATCCACCGCGACGGTGGCAAATGGGTGCAGTCCTACGCGAAGGGCGGTGTCCCGCAGGGCCCGATCCGGAAGGTCGCTCCGTCGAAGCGCCGGGGCACGATCGTCACGTTCTTCCCCGACCCGGCGGTGTTCGAGGACGTCGAGTTCCGCGCCCAGACGCTGCTCGAGCGACTCCGCGAGATGGCATTCCTCAACAAGGGCCTCGAGATCCGTTTCACCGACGAGCGGACCGACCCGAAGGTCGAGCAGACGTTCCGGTTCGCCGGCGGCATCGTCGACTTCGCGAAGCATCTCAACGCGTCGAAGGAGCCGTTGTTCCGGCGCGTCGTGTACTTCGAGGAGTCGTACGAGAACGCCGAGATCGAGTGCTCGCTGCAATGGAACACCGGCTACCACGAAGGGCTGCACAGCTTCGCCAACAACATCGCCACCACCGAGGGCGGCATGCACGAAGAGGGCTTCAAGAAGGCTCTCACAAACGTGGTCAACCGTTACGCGCGTGGCAAGGGCCTCCTCAAGGAGAAGGACGAGAACCTCGCGGGCGAGGACATCCGGGAGGGGCTCACCGCGATCGTCTCCGTGAAGCTGCGCAACCCGCAGTTCGAGGGCCAGACCAAGACCAAGCTCGGCAACACCGAGATGCGCTCGCTCACTGAGAAGGCGACGAACGAGAAGCTCGGCGACTGGCTCGAGGAGCATCCCACCGAGGCCAAGCAGGTCTTCATGAAGGCCAGCCAGGCTGCGCGCGCCCGTGTCGCGGCGCGCCAGGCGCGCGACCTCACGCGGCGCAAGTCGCTGCTCGAGGGCGCGGCCATGCCGGGCAAGCTCGCCGACTGCGCGTCGCGCAACCCCGAAGAGGCCGAGCTGTTCATCGTCGAGGGCGACAGCGCCGGCGGCAGCGCGAAGCGGGCGCGCGACCCGAGCTTCCAGGCGATCCTGCCGATTCGGGGGAAGATCCTCAACGTCGAGCGGGCCCGCGTCGACCGGATGCTCAAGAACGAGGAGATCCAGGCGCTCATCACGGCGATCGGCGCGGGTGTGGGCGAGGACTTCGCGACCGACAAGATCCGGTACCACAAGGTCATCCTGATGACCGACGCCGACGTCGACGGCGCGCACATTCGCACCCTGCTCCTGACGTTCTTCTACCGGCAGCTCGCGGATCTCGTGAAGCGCGGGTTCATCTACATCGCACAGCCACCGCTGTATCGCGCCGACCTCGGTCGCAACGACCGCACCTACCTGAAGGACGACGCGGCGCTCCGCCGCTTCGAGGCCGAGCACGAGGGTCGCAAGGTCGAGATCAACCGGTTCAAGGGTCTCGGTGAGATGGACTGGCAGGAGCTCGGCGAGACCACGATGAGCCCGGCGACGCGCACGTTGCTGCAGGTGTCGGTGGAGGACGCCGCGATCGCCGACGAGATCTTCTCCACGTTGATGGGTGACGACGTCGAGAGCCGGCGCGGTTTCATCCAGGAGAACGCGAAAGACGTGCGCTTCCTCGACATCTGACGTTGATGTCGAGCGCGACGCGTGAGGTCATCTGAGAGACGGGAAAGAGGTGTCGTCGCATGCCCGACGACCAGCAGACGCTAGGGAACATCGAACCAATCGAGATCCAGGAGGAGATGGAACGCTCGTTCCTGGACTACGCCATGTCGGTCATCACCGCGCGGGCGCTCCCCGACGCGCGTGACGGCCTGAAGCCGGTGCATCGCCGCATCCTCTACGGCATGTACGAGGCCGGGCTGCGCCCGGACCGCAACTACAAGAAGTCCGCGTCGGCCGTCGGCGACGTCATGGGGAAGTTCCACCCGCACGGTGACACCGCCATCTACGACGCGCTCGCGCGCATGGCACAAGACTTCTCCCTGCGGTATCCGCTGATCGATGGTCACGGCAACTTCGGTTCCCCCGACCCCAACGACCGCCCGGCCGCGATGCGTTATACCGAGGCGCGGCTTGCGCCCCTGGCAATGCGGCTGCTCGGCGAGATCGACGAGGGGACGGTCGACTTCGCCGACACCTACGACGGGCAGAACACCGAGCCCGTCGTGCTGCCGGCGCGCTTCCCCAACCTCCTCGTGAACGGTGTCGGCGGCATCGCGGTCGGCATGGCGACCAATATCCCCCCGCACAACCTCGGTGAGGTCATCGACGCCGTCGTCCATCTGATCGACAATCCGGACGCGACCCCCGACGACCTGATGCAGTTCGTTCAGGGCCCCGACTTTCCCACCGGCGCGCTCATCCTCGGCCGCTCCGGGATCCTCGACGCGTACCGCACCGGGCGGGGTTCGGTGAAGATGCGCGCGGTCGCCGAGGTCGACGAAGACCGGCGCGGTGGGCAGCGGATCGTCGTCACCGAGGTGCCGTACCAGACCTCGGTCGAGGTCATCGGTCAGAAGATCGCCGAGCTCGTCAACGAGCGCCGCATCGAAGGCATCCGCGACGTGCGCAACGAGTCGTCCGGTGATTCCGTGCGCCTCGTCGTCGACCTGAAGCGTGATGCCAACGCGCAGGTGGTGCTGAACCAGCTGTGGAAGCACACGCCGATGCAGACCAACTTCCCCTGCCACATGCTGGCTCTGGTCGACGGCGTGCCGCGGCTGCTGAACTTGGCCCAGGCCCTTCGCGTTTACGTCGACCATCAGGTCGAGGTCGTACGCCGGCGCACGGAGCACCGGTTGCAAAAGGCGCGTGACCGCGCCCACATCGTCGAGGGACTGATCCGCGCGCTCGACATGATCGACGCGATCGTCGCGTTGATCCGCGGGTCGGCCGACGCAGGTGCGGCGCGCGAGGCGCTGATGGCCGAGCCGTTCTCGTTTTCCGAGATCCAGGCCAGTCACATCCTCGACATGCCGCTGCGCCGGCTGGCCCAGCTCGAAGCGCAGAAGCTGCGTGACGAGTTCGCCGAGCTCAGCCAGACGATCGCCGAGTTGGAGTCGATCCTCGCCGACGAAGGCAAGCTGCGGGGCGTGATCAAGACCGAGCTCGGCGAGGTTCGCGACGAGTTTGCCGACGAGCGTCGCACACGGCTCACCTACGACAGCGGCGACATCGACGACCTCGATCTCATCGAGGACGAGGAAGTCGTGGTCGTGCTCTCCCACCGGGGCTACGTGAAGACCGTCTCGGTCGACGCCTTCCGCCGGCAGGGGCGCGGTGGTAGAGGCGTCAAGGGCGGCAACCTGCGCGACGAGGACTACGTCGAGCACCTGCTCATGACGACCGCGCACTCGTACCTGCTGTTCTTCTCGAACCGGGGACGCGTGTACCGCCTGCGCGCGCACGAGATCCCCATGAAGGAGCGCACCGCGCGCGGCACCGCGCTCGTGAACCTCATCGCGCTTCAGCCCGACGAGCACATCCAGGCCGTCATCGACACGCGCACGTACGAAGAGGGTGCGTACCTGTTCTTCGCGACGAAGAAGGGCATCGTCAAGAAGACCCGGATGTCGGAGTACGACTCGTCGCTGCGCACCGGCCTTATCGCGCTCAATCTCCGCGACGACGACGAGCTGGTTCGGGTGGTGCAGACCCGCGGTAGCGACGACATCTTCATGGTGTCGAAGGCGGGCATGACGATCCGCTTCTCCGAGGACGACGTCCGTCCGATGGGACGGGCGACCGCCGGCGTGCGGGGCATGAAGCTGCGCAGCGAGACCGACGCGGTCGTGAGCTGTGATGTCGCCCGCGACGACGCGGTGATGTTGTTCGTCAGCTCGAGCGGCCACGGCAAGCGCACGAAGCTCGACCGGTTCAACGCGCAGGGACGTGGGGGCCAGGGCGTCCGGGGTATGCGCGTGACGGCGAAGCGTGGTGAAGTGGTCGCGGCGTACATGGTGGGCACCGACGACGAGATCCTCGTGTTCTCCTCCGCGGGCAATATCATCCGTATGGGCGTAACCGAGATCTCCTCGCAGGGGCGGGACGCAACGGGCGTGAGGGTGGCCCGGCTCGCCGAGGGTGAGACCATCGTCGCCGTGGCGCCGGTCTTGGAGGCCGAGGCCGAGGCCGAAGGGGAGTAGAACCCCATGGACCCAGCGGTGCAACCGGCGACCGCCGGCCCGTCACCGAAGAAGGTCGAAGGGCGCGGGCCGAGCACCGACGGCCCCGCACCGCTGAGCACCGCGAGCACCCGCTTTCCGCAGCGGCGCTACCGGCAGACCGTCCAGAAACTCGACCTGTGGTCGGTCCTGAAGATGTCGCTGTGCTTCTACCTGTGTGGGCTGGTTCTCACGATCGCGGCGGGGGTCGCCCTCTGGGTCATCGCCGACGCGTTCAACGTCATCCACGACGTCGAGCGGTTCATGGGCGACCTGCTCAGCTCGAAGGACTTCAAGTTCCTCTCCGCGCAGATCCTCGAGGCCACGGTGCTGATCGGCCTCGTGGTCGTGGCGTTGCTGACGATCCTCACCGTCGTCGCGGCGGCCTTCTACAACCTCTTCGGTGAGCTGGTCGGCGGCATCGAGATCACCGTCGTCGAAGACGACATCGGCCCTCGCGTCTGAGCCGGTCGGGTCGCGTTCGCAGCCGCATCGCGTCGCCCGAACGTCCCGCCGGGTCGGACATGGCCGCTGGTAACGTGATTGCTCCTCCGGGGCTATAGCTCAGTCGGTTAGAGCGCACCCCTGATAA
>JRHI01003173.1_pt1 | contig 10087 bp, 11 predicted proteins | sample 215371 | NCBI WGS metagenome assembly JRHI01 (sample SAMN02929681, study PRJNA255918) | sediment metagenome | biome: cave system; feature: Ice Cave; material: Sediment; isolation source: sediment from deep within a dark volcanic ice cave with no known source of... ... | reverse complement strand
ACGATGAGGTTCCGTGACGGATGGGCGCTGACCCTAGCCAGCCTGCTCGCGTTCGCGGGCGTGGCCCACTTCATCGCGGCCGACACCTTCAATGCGATCGTGCCGCACCTGCTTCCCGGCCCGGACCGCGCCTGGACTATCGCGAGCGGCACAGTGGAGATCTGCCTCGCGATCGGACTGTTTTGGCGGGTCACCCGGCGCGTCGCGGCGACCCTTTCCGCGATCTTCTTCGTGCTCGTGTTCCCCGCGAACATTCAGATGGCAATCGATTGGGCGTCTCGACCCGCGTCGGAGTTCCTGATCGCGCTACTCCGGCTCCCGTTGCAGATCCCGCTCATCTGGTGGGCGTTGCACGTGCGCCACCGCGCCGCATCCGCGCACCCATTTCGCCCGCGAGCCGAGCATCGGACTGTGTGACTCGCGATGGCAAGACCGCGAGTCGTTCCGGCGTGGTGACTTCGCGGTCATGCAAACCGCGAGTCGCTTTCGTGTCGAGCCGAGGCCCCGTCTCGGGCGTGAGCTGCACCCGCCCCAGGCGCGTAGGGGACGCCTAGTTCCCCTTGTCTTCCACGGTGTCGACGGTGTCCTCGGAACGGCGGCGTTCTACACCCGCCTCGACGTCGCGATGTTCAGTGCGGGCGGCCGAGTCTTCGAGCACTGCCTGTGCGAGCGCTTCGGGATCGGCGACGCCTGCAACTTGTTCCTCAGGAAGCAGCTCCGCGGCGCGTCGCCTGACCTGTTCTGGGTCGGGCTTGGGCTCCGGCGGCACTATGTCTTCGAGCCCTTTGCAGCCTTGGCGCTCGACGACGAACCGCTCTTCGCGGACGAGCCAACCTCATCAACTGCGTCCGCAGCGACGTCGCGAACTTCGGCGGTGCGCTGTCGGGCGTCGGCAAGGATTTCGCTTCCGGCGGCCTTGGCGTGCTGGACGACTTCCCGGGAGGAGTTCTTCGCGGTCACGAGCACATCGCCTGCTGGCTTTCGCAACTCCTGAGCCTTCGGCGCGAAGCGGTCGTAGAGGGCCTTGATGCCGACCGCGGCGAGTGCCCATGTACCTACACGAATGATGGTTTTCATGTCCGGTCTCCGTTTCCGACCACGAGGCGGCGGTTGTTCCGCAGTCGTATACCCCTGGGCGGCGGAGCCAAACCTCGGGCACTGCGAGGGAGCGGTGCCGACCCCCGGATCAGATGATCCGAACGACCCGATCGAGTCCGGTGGTCTCGAACACATGTCGGCAGGCGTCCGAAAGCTGCGCCAGCGAGAGCTGCTTGCCGGTCTCGTTCTGGACGTCCACGAGCATTCCGAGGCCCGAGGAGTCCACGAAGGTCATTCCGCTGCAGTCAATCTCAACCACGTCATTGGGACTGGCATTCGCATACGCGACGAGCTCGTGCTCGAGCCGATCAGCCTGTTGCAGATCGAGCTCGCCACTGATCTCGAATGGTCCGGAGACATCGGGGGGTTCCGAGCTCTGTCGAGGTCCGGGTTGGCGTGGGGTCGCCATAGGTCAGGTTCTACCCGCCCGACGATGGTTGAAACCCGTCAGACGCCGAGCCGTAAGAATCGGGATGTCGGTGGGAGGCGTCGGCGCGTCACGCCTGACGATGCTCGTCAGCCTCAGCCTCTGCGAGGCCGGGCTGCTCGTAGATGCCGAGGAGATTGCCTGCCGGGTCGAGGAACCTCGCAAGGACCTCCGTCCCGTACTGTCCGGCTGGAAGCACGATCCGTCCGCCGGCATCGACCACGGCTTTGGCAGCAGCCGACGCGTCGGCAACCATGATGTACGGCAGAATTCCGGGTTCTCCGCTTGGCGGCCTGTCTCTCACCCAAGCACCGCTGACTTGGCCCGTCGTGTCGTCGAACGACGGACGCTCCGTTCCGCCAAACCGGATGTTCCAGCCGAACGCACGCTGGTAGAAGGTCGCTGACTCGTGGACGTCGACGGCTGGGATCTCGAGGTAGCAAACCTTGCCCGTGCGGAGCGTCGGTGGCGGCGGAAGCGTCATCTCATCCTCCTCATCGTGAGGCTCGTCGAGGCGATAGACGACCATTTTCCATCCTCTTGCTCTTGGACCCGCGGTCACCGTATCCGAGTTGTCTTGCCGGTTCCTTGACCCTGCGCTTAAACCAAGCGAACCACCGGCCGGCCGATCGTGCGACGCTCCGCCATCGCCGTGAGCACCGCAGGGACGTCATCGAACTCAACGACTTGCGTCGGGGTCGGCCGAAATGTGCCGGCTTCGAGGAATGCGAGCAGTTCGCTCGAGGCCTCCGCAAACATCGTGGCCATGACTTCTGGGCGATAACCCCCGAGAGTCGCGCCGACGAGTGTGACGTTCGAGACGTAGAAGTGCGGATCGATCGGCTCGAGTCCGCCCGCGTGTCCACAGAGAACGTGGCGCCCGTCGGGCGCGAGGAGCTCTCGCAGCTTCCCGCCCATGACTCCCTGCACTGGGTCAATAATGACGTCGACCCCACGGTCGCCCATGACCGCCCGGACGCGATCGCCGACGTCGTCCACCGAGTGGTCGACCGCGAGTGTGGCGCCCAGAGCATGGCAATGCTCGGCCTTCTCCGGGTTTCCGACCACTGCCACGACGCGTGCGCCGCGGGCCACCGCCAGTTGGACACACGCCGAGCCCAGCCCACCCGCCGCGCCGGTCACAAGCACGGTCTCGTCGGCCTGTACCTGCCCACGCCGGATCACCGCGTGGTACGCGGTGTGCGCCGGGATGAGGAACGCCGCGGCGTCCACATCGTCGAGCGCGTCGGGGGCAGGTACGACGCTCGGTGCGACTGCGACGCTGACGTCCGCGAGGCTGCCCCAGGGCTGGATGCAGACGCCCACGACGCGCGTTCCGACGAGGTTCGCCAGTGCCGCCGACGCGTCCCGCACGATCCCCACGCCCTCCTGCCCTGAGATGTAGGGACGCGGGACCGGCACCGGGTATGTGCCGCGTGCCATCGTCACGTCAGGAAGCGCGAGTGCGGCGGCGCGCATGTCCACGATCGCCCACTCGGGCGTCACCGGGTACGGAGCCTCTTTGAGCGGCACCCATCCGCCGAGACTCATCCCCATGCGGGTGAGGCTGGAGGCGGTCGGCTCGTCGACGTCTTCGCGCACGAAGACGTCCGCTGGCTCGCCGAACCCGTGAACCCGCCAGGCACGCATGGTCGGGTTAGGAATACACGACGACGCGGGTTACGTGCCATCCCGCAGCACGTTGAGGGCCGATCCGGCTTTGAACCATGCGATGTGGTCCTCCGACATGGTGTGCGTGGTCACAATCTGGTCGGCGCGACCGTCTGCATGGTGCAGCGTCACGCGTACAGGTTCCCCCGGGGCGAGATCGCCGAGCGCGAGGATGTCGATCCGGTCGTCTGCGAGCACTCGTTCGTAGTCGTCGGCTCTGGCGAAGGTCAGCGCGAGCATCCCCTGCTTCTTGAGGTTCGCTTCGTGGATCCGAGCGAACGAGCGGGCGATGATTGCCCGGCCGCCCAGGTGGCGAGGCTCCATCGCCGCGTGCTCCCGCGACGAACCTTCTCCGTAGTTTTCGTCGCCGACGGCAACCCATTCGATCCCGGCCTGTCGGTAGTCCCGAGCGAGGTCCGACAGAGGTCTGACCGAACGGTCTCGAACGTCGATGCCTCGGCCGGAGTCGCCGAGCGCGAAGGCATTCCTGACCCCGGTAAAGAGGTTCTGAGAGATGTTGGTGAGGTGACCCCGGTAGCGCAGCCACGCGCCAGCCGGTGAGATGTCGTCCGTGGTGCACTTCCCCACCGCCTTCATCAGGACGGGGAGGCCGGTGAGATCGTTGCCGTCCCACGCGGGAAAGGGCTCGAGGAGCTCCAGGCGCTCCGAGTCGGCTCGTACCACGACCTTGACCGCGGTTCCCTCTGCCGCGGGTGGGATGAGGCCCGACTCGCCCGGGTCGAAGCCGTTGATCGGCAGGTCGTCCGCGACGGGCGGCTGGAGGAGCACGCTGGTACCGCCGGAACCGGTGAGGGGTTCGCGGACGAAGTCGATATCGAGGCGACCGGTCAGGGCCATCGCGACGACGGTTTCGGGTGATCCGATGAACGAGAGGGTCTCGGCATTGCCGTCGTTGCGACGGGGAAAGTTGCGGTTGAACGACGACACGATCGTGTTGCGCTCCCCCGGTCGGATGTCGCTGCGATTCCATTGACCGATGCAGGGTCCGCAGGCGTTGGCGAGCACGGTGGCACCGATGGCCTCGAGGTCCTCGAGGAGGCCGTCGCGCTCGATGGTCGCCCGGATCTGTTCCGAGCCCGGCGTGACAAGCAACGGGGCCGTGACGCGAAGTCCCGCGGCCTTCGCCTGGCGGGCGACGTGGGCAGCGCGGCCGAGGTCCTCGTACGACGAGTTCGTGCACGAGCCGACGAGGGCATAGGAGATGGCGCGCGGATAGTCGCCCTCGCGCGCCGCGGCGCTGACGTCGGAGATCGGACGATCCAGGTCCGGGGTGTGCGGTCCGACGAGATGGGGCTCGAGCTCGTCCAGGTCGACGTCGATCACTCGATCGAAGAACCGCTCCGGATCGCGCTCGATCTCGGGGTCGGCCCGCAGGTCTGGCGCGACGCGGTTGGCGCTGTCGGCGACGTCCCCGCGGCGGGTCGCCTCGAGGTACGCGGCGGCGCGGTCGTCGAATGGGAACACCGAACAGGTCGCACCGACCTCGGCGCCCATGTTGCAGATCGTGGCCCGCCCGGTCGCCGAGATCGACGAGACGCCCGGCCCGAAGTACTCGACGATCGCACCGGTTCCACCGCGGACGGTGAGGATGCCCGCGACCTTGAGGATCACGTCTTTGGGGGCCGCCCATCCCGAGAGCTTCCCGCTCAGGTGGACACCGATCAGGTTCGGAGCGCGGGTGTTGAAGGGAAGTCCGGCCATCACGTCGACCGCATCGGCACCGCCGACACCGATCGCGACGGTCCCCAGTCCCCCCGCGTTGGGGGTGTGGCTGTCCGTGCCGACGATCATCCCGCCCGGGAAGGCGTACTGCTCGAGCACGACCTGGTGGATGATGCCCGAGCCCGGCTTCCAGAAGTCGATGCCGTACTTCTCGCAGACGGACCGCAGGAACTCGTAGACCTCGGAGTTCGCATCGAGCGCCGCGGCCATGTCGGCATCGGCTCCCGCGTCGGCGCGGATGAGGTGGTCGCAGTGCACGGTCGAGGGCACGGCCACCCGTGGGAGTCCGGTGGTCATGAACTGCAGCAGCGTCATCTGGGCCATGGCGTCTTGCATGGCGACCCGGTCGGGTCGGTAGTCGACGTAGTCAACCCCTCGCTCCAAGCCGATCGTCTCGACGTCGTCCGCGTGGGTGAACAGGACCTTCTCGGCGAACGTCAGTGGCCGACCGAGGCGACGGCGGGCGACGGCCACCCGCGCGGGGTACCGGGAATGCACGGCGTCAATCATGGGGGCTCCTCCGGATCTCTTGATATCGAGATACTCGCACGGAGGGTCTCTTGATGTCAAGATGGTGCCAGGCCGGGTGCGGATCACGTTTCGGAGGCACGGGATGGAAGATGAAGTCGACGCCCTCGTCGAAGGGTGGCAGCGCGCGCTCCCCGCGGTGGACGTGTCCCCCCTCGAGGTCCTCTCACGGGTCACGCGGCTGGCTCGGCATCTCGACCGCCAGCGCTCCGTGGTCTTTGCCCGCCACGACCTCGAGACCTGGACATTCGACGTGCTGTCGGCGCTGCGCCGGTCCCCGGCTCCTCATCAACTCTCACCCGGCCAGCTGGTGGCGCAGACGCTGGTCACCTCGGGCACGATGACGAACCGGATCGACCACCTCGAGCAGCGCGGCTTGGTGCGCCGCCGGCCAGACCCGGCCGACGCCCGGTCGGTGCGGGTGCAGCTGACCCCGGCGGGGCGTCGGCGAGTCGACGCTGCGCTCCAGGACCTGGTCCAACGCGAGGACGCGATTCTCGGCGCCCTCGATTCAAGCGAGCGCACGACGCTCGCCGGGCTGCTCCGTCGAGTCGTCGCCCCATTCGACGCCTGACGGACAGGCTTCACCGAAGGGAGGGCCGGCCAGCGAGCGTGATCCTTGCTTCGGGGGATCGAGCGCGACAAGGCTGCGACGCTGAGAGAACACGGGTGCCGATCGAGGAGCCTCGATGTCCCAGATGCCGCCACCGCCACCGCCACCGCCGTCGGCACCGCCGCCGCCACCTCCAGGCACGCCGCCACCGMCACCGATGGGGCAACGACCCTTCGGGGTCGGCGAGGCGATCAGCTACGGCTGGAACAAGTACTGGCAGAACCTCGGCATCTTGCTGGCGATCACGGTCCTGATCTTCATCATCAACGCGGTGGTCGGCGGGGTCGTCTCGACCATCGGGAATGCCTTCCCCAGGTTCCATTTCACATCGGGGACGACCAGGTACAGCGTCGGCGTTGGGTTCATCTTGTCGTGGCTAGTGAACCTCGTCGTTGGGTCGGTCTTGGCGATGGGGCTGATCCGGGCCACGCTGGCTGTCGTGGAGGGGCGAAAGCCGGACCTCTCCATGTTGTTCCGGCCGGAAGGCCTCGGGTCCTACATCATCGCCTCGATCCTGGTCGCGCTGGGCGTGATCCTCGGCTTCATCTTCCTGATCGTGCCCGGCATCATCCTTCTGATCATGTGGCACTTCTTCGGCTACGTGATCGTCGAGAACCCAACGACCGGCGCAACCGAAGCCATGCGGCGCTCGGTTGAGATCACCAGGGGCCACCGGTGGCAGCTCTTCGGCCTCGGCGTGCTGCTTCTTGGAATCAACTTCCTCGGCCTTCTGGCGTGCTGCGTTGGCCTCCTCTTCACGGAGGGCATCACGGCGCTCACCGTCGCCTACGCCTACAAGACACTCAGCGGACAGCCGGTCGCCGCGTAGCCGAACCGGCGATTCCTCCGCTTGTGCATCCTGCACGCGGAGGCCGCGCCGGTCCGGATCGCGGGGCGACTGTCAGAGAGTGTCTACGGGTTCGACGGATCGGACTTCGCGACGGCCGACCCACGGTGCTGGCATGAGCCCGCCGATCAGGCCGAGGACGCCGCCGATGGCGCCCACGTAGAAGCCCGTGCCGAGAACGTCTCCAAGATCGACTCGGGTCCCATTTAGGGTCCGATCCAATTGATACGCGAAGGCACCAACGACGATGAGCATCGCAAGACCCGCGAGGAGGCGGAGCGGCCCACCCAGTGGGACAAGAGCGCCAAGGAGCAAAACGACGGCGATCGGTATCAGGAAGATCAGAAGTGACGGGTCCGAGAGAGCCCCTCGATCCCACAGAAACGCCGCCGGGATGCGGTCCGGATGGATCCCGGGATCGCGCCACGACAAGAACAAGGAGACGACGACCGCTGCTGCACCGAGGACACCGAGGAGTGTCCCAGGTCCAAAGGGTGTCGGTCCCCACCACCGCCGTTCGACGACCCGAGCCCGCCGGGTCGGGGTCTCGGGCGTCACCGGTGCCGGGCTCGTGACGGTAGGACGGTCTCGCTCGAACACAGCCATGATGAACCTCCTGTTCAGGTCGACCGCCATGTACCCGATGCCGGGTTTCGCTACTCACGCGGCGCGCGATCGCGTGACTCCGAAGAGCGGACGGGCACCGCGGTCCGCATCCGCACTTCGGCCGTCGTAGCTCGTGACGCTCGAGGTCTGACCGACGGCCCGACGGGACCCCCGTCAAAGGACGTTTTGGGACGCGTGCGGCTGGGAAGGTTCACAACGCAATGAGCGGGTCCAGCAACGTTGCTGGCCGAGTTCGGGAACTGGGGGAACACCATGTACATCGGTGCCGGAACGCTGGTCGTCATCCTCTTGATCGTGTTGATCATCTACTTCGTCCGGCGTGCGTAAGGCCCCGCGAGCCAGCCCTCTCACGACCGAGGATCGCTTGCCGTGCGGCACTGCTCGCTCGAGGGTCATGCCACGTACAGCCAGTCGCAGAGAGGTGCGGTGCGCGTGGGACCGAACAAGGCGCTCTCGACCTATCTCGGGGACCACCTCGCAGGTGCGACCGCGGGCGTCGAACTCGCCCGACGGATCGTGTCGAGCTACGCGAGGACTCCCTCGGAGGCGCCCTTACGGGCCATCGCCGATGCGATCGCTGAGGATCGCCAGACGCTGACCTCGGTGCAACGCCGATTGGGCGTCGAGCGAAGCGCCGTCAAGGCGGCCTTCGGCTGGTTCGCTGAGACGATGTCGCGAATCAAGCTGAGCTCGAGGATCACCGGGGATGAACGTCTCAGCCGTCTCTTGGAGTTCGAGACGCTCAGCGTCGGCATCGCCGGAAAGCTCGCCCTGTGGCGAGCGCTCAAGGCATCGGTCACGATCGACCTCAGCGAGGTCGATCTCGACGGGCTGATCGAACGCGCCGAGCAGCAACGGGCTGAAGTCGAGCGGTACCGCCTCAACGCGGCCGTCGCCGCGCTTGGCAGCTAATCCCAGTCGAGGGTCAACGACTCGCGGTTCCATAGACCGCGAGTCACGCGTGCCCCATCTCCGAGTCCGCGAGGTTCGCCGCGAGGATCGAAGCAGTGCAACGGCAACCGAAGACGTGGTCGCCGACACCGTGACCTACGCGATGCCCGAAGGCGATCTGGGTAGCCCTCCGTATTCGACCGAGGCGCAGCGGCCGCGTCGAGTTGCCTTGCCGCGCTCATCGGCCTCCTCGTGCCGGGTCACCGTGCAGGCCGGTCGCGGTGCGATGGTGCCTTCGACGTGACGAGCAGATCGTCTGGCGCTGGCGTGTGACCGCTACGTCAACAGGAGTGCCTCACGTTGCCCCTTGACCATCGATGCCACGGAACGTAAGGTTTGTACCTCGATCGACCACTTTGCGTGGCGGTCAGGTTTCGAATGGGAGCGAAGATCCCCGGCTGACAGTCGTCGGTCACCACCACGGTCGGGGTGAGCATTGGTGAGACCGGCCCGTTCATAGGGATTGACGCGCGCTGAGCGTCATGGCGGATGGACAGGCGATGAGCGTTCCTCATTCTGCGTCACGTGCGGCCTCCGCGCGATGAAACGGATCATCACGATCCTGGCGGCCGTGTCGGTGTCCGCGACGGTGACGGCGGGGTGCATGGCACCTGCCCCGTCAGCTCAATCGGGCGGGTGTGCCACGGCATTGGCGTACTTGGCCGCGCACGCAGCACCGGGCTTCGTGTCCTATTGCCCGCACGACGCCGGCGGCAACGCCGCAGAAACGGTCGTTCCGCCCCAGGCGATCGACCCCTCTGGCGTGGTCCACGGGTACATCTTCATTCACGACACCAACTGTGCCGCTGCGTACGAGAATGAGGCCGCCAACAGCCATGGCCACCTCGTCCCCAATTCCAATGGCGACGGCAACTACCACTGGGTATGGCCGGTTCCGTTCGACCCATACGGTCGCTGCCCTTAGAGGAGCAACACGGGACGCCGCAAGCGATGGGCGAGCGCCCCGGCCGTCGCCGGTCTCGCCACGTCGCCGGTCACGAGCCGGAGGGGTGCGAAGCGGTACAATGTCTCCTGCAGAAAGAGGAGCGATGGCTAAGAGTCAGCGGACGACGTTCGCCAAACTTCAAAGAGACCGTGCGCGCCAGGACAAGCAGGCTGAGAAGCGCGAACGGCGCCGAGCCAAGCGCGACGCTGAGCCGCCGGTTGATCCTGAGGCACCCGAAGCCGCCGCCAGCGACACGGAAGCTCCGCCCGGCGCCTGAGGGTCGCCGCACTCGGTCGCCGCGGTTCCAAACATCCGCGGTCGCGGCCCCGCAGCTCCCCGTGAGCGTTGACGACCAGACGCGGTGAATCGAGTCCGGTGGCCTCAGCCGGCAGTTTGGGGTACCGCGGCCATCGGGGGAGCTGGTGCGGCGGGGAATGAAACCGCAACGCCCCCACCCGTACCCAAGCCCGTACGCGGGCCTCCGGGAGTGGCGCCAGTACCGCCTCCGGTGCCCGCCGGGGTCCCACCAGTTCCTGCGGGCAGGACGGTGCAGTTCCCGCTGTTGATGGTGTCGTGAATCAGGGTCGAGGTTGACCCGGGCGTCGTAGAACTTGGGTGGCGGTCCTCCGCCTCGAT
>JRHI01003172.1_pt1 | contig 10090 bp, 12 predicted proteins | sample 215371 | NCBI WGS metagenome assembly JRHI01 (sample SAMN02929681, study PRJNA255918) | sediment metagenome | biome: cave system; feature: Ice Cave; material: Sediment; isolation source: sediment from deep within a dark volcanic ice cave with no known source of... ... | reverse complement strand
TTCGGCGACAATGGGGAGGGCATCTCCCACCTCCGCCAGACCATCCGGGACCTTCTATGAAAACCAATCTCAGGCCGCCGCCCATGAGCCTCGAACCGGGCAAGCGCTACCTGGCTGTGATCGAACTCCCCGCCGGAGAGGTCAGCATCCAGCTCGAACCCGAGAACGCCCCGGCCACCGTCAACAACTTCGTTCACCTGGCCGGTTCTGGCTTCTTCGACGGGCTGACCATCCACCGGGTCGAGCCCGGGTTCGTGATCCAGGGCGGCGATCCCCTCGGCACCGGCACCGGCGGACCGGGCTACCGGCTACCCGACGAGACCAGCGACGCGCCCTGGGTAGAGGGCTCGGTGGGCATGGCCTCCAACGCGATGGGTGTCAGCGGCTCCCAGTTCTTCATCTGTATGGCAGATGCCCACTTCCTGGCTGGAAGCGGCGTCTACAACCACTTCGGGCTGGTCACCGCCGGTATGGACGCGGTCCGCGCCACCCGGCGTGGGGATGTGATCCGCTCGGTGCGGGTCGAGGTGACCGAGTGATGGTCAGAAGAACGTGTCTGGTCGCCGCCGGCCTGCTGGTGGCGGCGGCCTGCGGCTATCCGGAGCCTCCTGTCGACTCCAGCCAGGTCGCGACCACGATCGTGGTCCAGGCCAGCCCCAGCCCGGGCGCGCTGCCCGCCGACAGCTTTCAGGAGGGCGCCGACCGCACGCCGGTGAAGCTCCCCAACGGCCTCCAGTATGTCGACCTCAAGGTGGGTACTGGCGACGCGGTGGCGAATCCCGGCCAGAGCGCCACGGTCCACTACACCGGCTGGCTGCAGAATGGGAAGGAGTTCGACTCAAGCCGCACCCGGGGCCAACCGTTCACCTTCGACATCGGTAAACGCCAGGTGATCCGAGGCTGGGACGACGGTATCTCCGGAATGCGGGTCGGCGGCCGACGCCGGCTGATCATCCCGCCGGCGCTGGCCTACGGCGACAAGGGCAGCCCACCGGCGATTCCGCCCCGGGCCACCTTGATCTTCGTGATCGAACTTCTCAGCCTCAAGCCGACGCCGGCGGAAACGCCCAGCCCGAGCCCCAGCCCGACCTGATCCGGTGACTACGGCTCCTGGCTCGGACTCGGTGCCGGGGTAGGCTCCCGGCCCCCGTTGAGGAGTCCGGCCGGAGTGCCGGCAAGCCGGGCCCAGCCCGGTTGCGAGGGCCCGCTCGCATACCAGGCGGCCAGGCCCACCGTCCCGAGACAGATCGCGGCGCCCAGCCCGATCCTCAAGCCCGCCCGCGCCGGCCAGCCCTGAACCAGCCGGACGCCGATCACCACGCTGATCMCCACGATCACGCACAGGCCGTCGATGACCAGGAACCAGCCGGTGGCGGCGTCGGTGCCGGAGCCCAGCCCGTGCACCAGGCCGATTGCCCACGAGGCATACGCCGCCCAGTGCAAGAAGCGCCACAGGGGAGAGCCGACAAACCTGCGGACCAGGCTGCTCAGCACCAGGGCCAGGAACAACTCGGCGGCGACCACGCCCAGGCCCAGCCACAGCGGGCGATAGGCCGATGTAAAGGGGATCAGCGCGTCGCTCCAGCCGAGCCTGGCGAAGGGATCGAGAACGGCGGCCGCGACATGGATGGTAAGGAAGACGACGGCCAGCAACGATACGTTGCGATGGAGTCCAGCCACCAGAAACCTCCAGCGGCTGGGCAGCTTGAGGCGGGCGCTGATCAGCACTCCCATCACCAGCACGGTGGTGAGGAGCATCATCAGCACGACCCCAGCGCTCCGCGAGGCATACCAAAGCGGCGAGCCGGCCGCCGCCAGCGCGATCACCGCGGCACTGCCAGTCAGGACGCCCCGCTATTGGGCAGGCCACGCCGGACCGTACCCGGTGTCGCAATCGGGACCGGCGGCACCGCGCCAGCCCAGCCGTCGTCGTCGTCGCCGGCGGCCGGCACCGGCTGGACCTCGGGCTGAGCCTGGAGCCCGCCGGCGATGCCCCTGAGGGTGGTCGCGGTTCCCGCCACCACGATGAAGGTGGCCGCCCCCAGGCCGGCCGCCACCACCGCCACCCAGATGGTGGCCAATCGCAGGGCGCGAGGTCGGGTTCGAGAACTCATCCACTTTCACGATAGGCCCCAGAAGCTGAATTCCGGGTGAAGCCGGGCTCACCCTTAGCTCCGGTATGCTTCGCACGATTCGACCCGATTCCGGTCAGCGCCACCGCCGGCCGGAGGGCGGAGACCCCAAGCCGGAGGAAGCCATGACCACCATCCACGACCTGGCCGCCTGGAAGGCCGCCGGGCGGCGCTTCGCGATGCTGACCGCCTACGACTACACCTCCGCCCGGCTGCTCGACGCGGCCGGAATCCCGGTGCTGCTGGTGGGGGACTCGGCGGGCATGCTGATGCTCGGCCACCCGACCACGGTGCCGGTCACGCTCGACGAAATGCTGGTGTTCTGCCGGGCGGTGGCGCGGGCGGCGACTTCGGCGCTGCTGGTCGGCGACCTGCCCTTCGGCTCCTACCAGGCCTCCCCCGACGCCGCGGTGGAGGCGGCGGTCAGGATGCTCAAAGAGGGTGGCATGCACGCCGTGAAGCTGGAAGGCGGGCAGCCGGTCACGCCCCTGGTTCGCCGGCTGGTGGCAGCCGGCATCCCGGTAATGGCACACGTCGGCCTCACCCCCCAAAGCGTGCATGCCCTGGGTGGCTTCCGGGTCCAGGGTCGGGACGCCACCTCCGCCCGGCGGATCCTCGCCGACTGTTACGACCTGGAGGCGGCCGGCGCCTTCTCGGTGGTGCTGGAGGCGGTTCCGGCCGATCTCGCCGCCACCATCACCGGCCGCCTCCGGATTCCCACCATCGGGATCGGCGCCGGCGCCGGCTGCGACGGCCAGGTTTTGGTCTACCACGACATGCTGGGGCTGACCACCGGCCGCCGGCCGAGGTTCGTCAAGGATTACGGCGGCCTCGGCGATGCGGTGATCGCCGCCGCCACCCGCTACCGCCAGGAAGTCGAGGAGGGCGTCTTTCCAGGGCCCGAGCACACCTATGGCGCCACCCCGGCGGTCGAGGGCGCGCCCTACGGGGCATCCTGACCGCGGGTAGGATAGCCAATCATCAAGCACCGATGACCAGGGCCTACGACTGGATCGCCTCGCACGCGCTGCGCATCCCGGATCGGATCGCGGCGATCGACCATCACACCGGGCGCCGGCTCACGTACCGGGAATTCGATGCCCGGATCAGCCGCCTGGCCGGCCTCCTGAGGGAGGAGCACGGGGTGGGGCGGGGCGACCGGGTGGCGATGCTGAGCCCGAACTCCACCGACAATTTCGAACTGCTCTTCGCCTGTCACCGGCTGGGCGCGATCTTCCTGCCCCTGAACTGGCGGCTGGCCCGGCCCGAACTCGAGTTCATCTGCGGAGACGCCACCCCGAGCCTGCTGGTGGCCGACCGATCGCTGGCCGCCGCCGCCGACAGCCTGGCGCCCCGGATTCTTTGCTGGGGCGGTCCCGAAAGTCCTTACGAGACAGCCCTGGAGGCAGCTTCSCCGCTGGCGCGAAACGAGGCGTGCGACCTCGGGGACGTATGGGTACTGATGTACACCTCGGGTACCACCGGGCGGCCAAAGGGGGCGCTGATCACATACCGGATGGCCTTCTACAACGCCGTCCACAGCACCCAGACCTTCGGAATCGAACCTGGATCGGTCAGCCTCACGGTGCTGCCCACCTTCCACACCGCCGGCCTCAACCTCTGGGCCTGCCCGTGCTTCCATCAGGGGGCGACCACGATCGTGATGCGCGACTTCGAGCCGGGCCCGACCCTGGCCCTGCTCGGCGATCCKCAACTCGGGGTCACCCACTTCTTCGGGGTGCCGGCGATCTATCTGTTCTTGAGCCAGCACCCAGCCTTCGACCAGACCGACCTTTCCCGCCTGCGAGTCTGCGGGATCGGAGGCGCCCCCTCCCCCCTGCCTCTGCTCGAGTCCTGGGCGGCCCGCGGCTGCGCCCTGATGCAGGGCTACGGCATGACCGAAACCAGTCCTACCGTCACCGTCCTCACCGCCGACCGGGTGATCGACAAGGTCGGCTCCTGCGGGCAGCCGGTGATGCACACCGAAGTGCGGCTGGTCGACCGATCCGGTGTCGACGTCCCGCCCGGGGCGGTCGGCGAACTCTGGGTGCGGGGGCCCAACGTGATCTCCGGCTACTGGAACCGTCCCGAGGAGAACCGAAGCGCGTTCACCGAAGGCTGGCTGCACACCGGCGATGCGGCCAGGATCGACAGCGAGGGCTTCTACTACATCGTCGATCGATGGAAGGACATGTACATCTCGGGCGGGGAGAACGTCTACCCGGCCGAGGTCGAGAACGCCATCTTCGAACTCCCCCAGGTTCTGGAAGCGGCGGTGATCGGGGTCGCCGACGACCGCTGGGGCGAAGTCGGCCGGGCGATCGTGGTGAAAAAGCCCGGCACGGCGCTGACCGAGCAGCAGGTGATCGAGCACTGCCTGACCCGGCTGGCGCGGTTCAAGGTACCGCGCAGCGTCGTGTTCGTGAAAGCGCTGCCCCGCAACGCCAGCGGCAAGGTGCTGAAGCGGCAACTGGGTGCCGGGCTCGGCGGGCTGGAGGGCGCGCTCCCAGCCGGCTCCGAATCCGGAGGTCGGAGCCGGCCGGCGCCGGCTCCGAATCCCCTTACCCCGGAGTGAGGATCAGCCCGGCTCGCTCTCGAGGGCCTGGAGTACCGCCTCCGCCAGCAGTTCGGCGCCTTTCAAAGTGGGATGCACATCGCAGAGCCCGCCTCCCAGTGAGATCACCAGCCCCGCCGCGCAAGCGCTGCCGCCCGCATCCAGGGAGGGTTCCTTGAAGGCGTCGAATCCAGACGCGACCAGCGCATGGTTGGCGCTGGCGGCGGCGATCAAAGGCGAGTTGAGCAGCCTGGTCCCCGCCTGGCTGGCGGCGTCGTAGTTGAGCCCGTAGTAGGTGAGCACCACGATCGTGCCCTGGTAGCCACCCGCGGTTCGCAGCTGCCGGAGGATCGTGTCGAGATTGCTGGCGATCAGGGCCAGTAGGCCAGGCGTGCCCTGGGCTACGCACTGGTTGAAGTCGGGCTTTCCGACGCAGGACTTCTGGAGCAGGAAGTAGTCGTTGGCGCCGATGTTGATGGTGACCAGCCGGACTTTGTGGGTTCGGAGGTAACCGACAGCGAACGCGGACTGAGTTCCGGAATAGGACACATGGAGGGGGAAGGCGCTCTTGTAGGGACGGCAGCCGTTGTCGGGGGCGGGGGCCGGGGCCAGGTAGCCTGACGTGGTCTCGCCCGGACAGGAGGCGTTGACCACCTTCAACTCCAGCTCACGGCCCACCAACTCGGGGTAGCCGGTGAAATTGGATGCGTTCGGAAACAAGCGGGGGAAGGGTTGGTAGCCGAACGCCACCGAATCGCCCAAAGCGAGCAGGCTGCCATCGTCCTCCTCCTGGGCGGAGACGGGCACGGCAAGGGCGCTGACCAGGGTCAGCGAGGCGGCCAGGGAGATCAGAAGTCGTCTGAGCAAAGCGTCCATCCTCCTCGGGCAGGGTGCCGGCGCGGGGGGTCCGGCCGGTGTTTGCGGCGAGTATAGGTGCGAAATGCTCCGGCGGGACCTGTGTTAACGCATGTGAGCGATGGCCTCGGAAATCTTCGCTGCCCGGGCCAACAAGGCCAGCAAGGTGGGTCAGGTGATGGTCAGGGTTCCTTTCATGCCCAGCGCCTCGTGACCGGCCACGTCGCAGATCGTCTTGTAAGAGCCCGGGGCAAGGGTGCTGATGGTGAAGACCGCGGCACCTCCGGCACTGACCAGCTTGCTCTTCGCCAGTACCCGGCCAGACTGATCCCGGATCACCAGGTCGTGGGGCTGGCCACCAGCGTTGACAAGGTAGATCACCGCTGGGCCGCCGCCAGCCACGGTGAGGTCCTTCGGCGAGAATGCGTAGTCGGTCATTGTGACCAGGGTCGATCCCGCGGGCTGGGCCGGGTGCTCGCCGCCCCCGCAGGCGGCCAGCCCCGCCGCCAGGATCAGGCCGCCGGCCGCCAGGAGCAACCGGACCGGGCTACTCCCCGGCACCGGTCCCGAACGTGACCAGCAGGTACAAGGTGGTGAACACGAACAGCCACACCACGTCCACGAAGTGCCAGTAGATGGCGACGGCGTTGACCCCGGTGTGATGGCGGGCCGAGAACTGTCCGCGCAGAGCCCGGATCAGCACCACTGACAGCAGGACCAGCCCTCCGAAAACGTGGGCGCCGTGGAAGCCGGTGATCGTGAAGAAGGCGCTCGAGAAGGTGTTGTAGCTCCACGCGATCCGAGCATGGGTGAACTCCCAGACCTGAAGCGCCTCGAAGGTGGCGCCCAACACGATGGTCACGCAAAGCCAGAAGATCAGCCCGCGCCGCCGGTTGGCGAACATCGCCAGCCGGAAGGGAAAAGGCGGATTCGCGCCCTCGATGTTCATCATGCCCATGTGCATGGTGAGGCCGCTGGAAAGCAGGATCACGGTATTGATGGCCGGAATCGGAGCCCAGTTGACGGCCCGGGTGCCGGGGGGTGGCCAGACCCCATGGGAGCCGACCATGTACGCGTACATGGCGAAGAGGGCCCCGAAGAACATGAACTCGGAGGCCAGGAAGATGAAAAAGCCCATCATCCCGAAGTTGAGGGCGCGCTGATGATCGTGCGGTTCGACCGACGCGACTGCCATCAGTGAATAGCCTCCTCTGGATGCGAACCGTGGCCGGCGCCGGAGCCATCTTCGTCGTCGGCCGGGTAGAGCTTGACGTCTTCGACGAAGACCCACAGGCCGACGCCGTAGAGGAAGATCACCAGCCCGAGCAAGCCGAAGATCCAGCGGATGGCCACCGGGAATGGGATGTTGGCCAGCAGGATGAAGCCCAGGCCGACCGCGATCGGGAAGGGCGAGTTGCTGCGAGTAGGGAACATGTGGATGCCCAGCTGGCGGGCCCGCGCATCGTAGTCGAAGCCGGGGTCGTTGTCGGCCGACCGATCGGGGATGGTGAGATCGAACCGGCTGGCATTCCGGCGGCCGGGGTCAGCGGCCTGCCACTGCCGGAAGGCGGCGGTGGCGGTCGGACCGTCTGGCCACAACTGGTAGCCGCAGTTGTTGCAGAACTCCATGAAGCGGGCGGTCACCAACCCGCACCTCGGACACTGAACGGCCAAGGCGGGGTTTCCCGCGTCCACGAACCTGGGCTTCCGGGCTACTGCCACCCGCTGGCACCTCCAACTTCTGGCTTCTGGTTGTCGCCGGGCCTGGCGGCTCCCGCGACCGGGGGCCAGACCTCCCCTATTCTGGCAGAGCACCGCCAGCCGGGTTGCGACAGGGGCGTCGCCGCCCGCCTCGTATACTTGACGATGGTATGAGTAAGCTCCGGTCGCGGCTCGCCACCGCCCTGCTCGCCGCGCCCCTGGCCGCGGCCGCCTCGCTCCTTCCCGCCGCGGAGCCGGCCTTCGCCGAGTTCCGCCTGAACCCGCCCCCCGGGGTCTCGCCGAACGGTCAGGACATCAGCCTGCTGTACAACCTGATCTCGATTCCGGCGATCCTGATCTTCCTGGTGGTCGAGATCGCGCTGGTGCTGGTGATAATCAAGTTCAGGGCCTCGAAGAACCCGGTGCCGGCCAGGTTCACCCACAGCACCCCGCTCGAGGTGGTGTGGACAGTGATCCCGGCGATCCTGATCTTCGCGGTGGTCGGGGTGTCGATCTTCGTGCTCCAGCGCGACTTCACCAAGCGAGCCGACGCCGGCACCTCGTGTGTCGGCGACGTCCGTGGCGACAACTGCGCGACCGACCTCAACATCACGGTCCACGGCTACCAGTTCGGCTGGAAGTACACTTACGAGGACAACGGTGGCTTCACCCTGACCCAGGACGGAGTCACCAGCGGCGACCCCACCGCCCTGGTAGTGCCGGTCAACAAGACGATCCGCCTGCGCACCCGCGGCGATGACGTGATTCACAGCTGGTGGATGCCCGACTTCGGGGTCAAGATCGACGCCGTGACCAGCTACGACAACTACTCGTGGTTCCGGGTCAGCCGGATCGGCACCTTCTACGGCGCCTGCACCGAGCTCTGCGGTCCCGGCCACTGGACGATGCGGATCAAGGTTCAGTCGGTGTCGGACTCGGACTTCCAGGCCTGGGTCCGTGAGCAGCAGGCGAAGAAGTCCTAGTCAGGAGGGTTCAGCACGAAGATGGCGGTACTCGCTCCCCCTCGGCCCAAGTCATATGACGAGACGTTCTTCCGGCCGATCACGCTCTGGCTGACGACCACCGATCACAAGCTGATCGGGATTATGTACATCGTCACCGGCCTGACCTCCTTCTTGGTCGGCGGAGTCTTCGCCGAGCTGGTCCGGATCCAGCTCGCCCAACCCAACCAGCATCTGCTCTCCGACGAGATGTACAACCAGGTGTTCAGCGCGCACGCGACCACCATGATCTTCTTCGCGATCATCCCGATGCTGACCGGCGTCGGGAACTACGTGGTGCCGCTGATGGTGGGCGCCCGCGACATGGCCTTTCCCAGGCTCAACCTGCTCGGCTTCTGGGTGGTGCCGGTGGCGATCGTGATCTACTACCTCGGATTCCTCTTCAGCGGTCAGACCGGCGGCGCGATGAACGCTGGCTGGACCGGCTACCCGCCCCTGACCGAGCTCAAGTTCAGCCCCGGCCCCGGCACCGACCTCTGGGCCCTCAGCCTCTCCCTGTTCGGCGTCGGGTCGATCATGGCGGCCACCAACTTCATCACCACCGTGCTCGGGCTCCGCGCCCCGGGCATGACCATCACCCGGCTGCCGATGATGGCCTGGGGCCTGGTCTCGACCTCGATCCTGCTCCTGCTGGCAACGCCCTCGCTGACCGCCGCTTTGATCCTGCTCTTCTTCGACCGCCAGTACGGCACCCACTTCTTCACCACCACCGATGGTCGGCCGGTGCTCTTCCAGCACATGTTCTGGTTCTATTCGCACCCGGCGGTGTACATCATGATCCTGCCCGGGTTCGCTCTGGTCAGCGAGATCGTGCAAACCTTCTCCAGGAAGGCGCTGTTCGGCTACACCAGCATGGTCATCGCCTTCTTCAGCATCGTGTTCTTGTCCCTGGCGGTCTGGGCCCACCACATGTACACCGTCGGCATGAACATCTGGGTCGAGACCTTCTTCATGATCGCCACCGCGCTGATCGCGGTACCCACCGGAATCAAGTTCTTCAACTGGATCGCCACCCTTTGGGGAGGTTCGATCGAGTTCCGGGTCCCGATGCTGTACACCATGGGCTTCCTGGCCACCTTCCTGATCGGAGGCATCACCGGCGTCTATCTGTCTTCGGTACCGGTCGACACCCAGGTGCACGGCTCGTACTACGTGGTTGCCCACATTCACTACGTGCTCGTAGGTGGCAGCGTGTTCACGATCTTCGCCGGGATGCACTACTGGTATCCCAAGGTGGTGGGCAGAATGCTCGACGAGCGGATCGGGAAGTTCACCTTCTGGACCTTCTTCATTGGCTTCAACGGCACCTTCCTGATCCAGCACGTGCTGGGTCTCACCGGGATGCCCCGGCGGGTGGCCTCCTACGTGATCAGCCCAGGCCACGAGGACTGGGGGTGGATGAACCTCACCAGCACCCTGTTCTCCTTCCTGATCGTCACCTCGGTGGCGGTGTTCGTCTACAACCTGATCCGCTCAGCCCGGCACGGCGAGATCGCCGGTAACAACCCCTGGGGCGGAGTCACTCTGGAGTGGGCCACCACCTCGCCGCCGCCGCCCTACAACTTCGACCACGTACCGGTGGTCCGCAGCCGGCGTCCGCTGCTGGAGCTGAAGGCGCCGCTGAGCGAGGTGCCGACCACCGCCGCCGCGCCAGCGCCGGCACCGGCGCCCGGGGGCTGAGACCGGCCAACACCGGCTCAGCCCCGGGCCCGAACTCAGTGTCCGTCGTCCGAGGCGGCCTCTGAATCGACCGGCCGGTCAAGATCGTGGCGGTTGCGGCGGTCGCCACGGACCACCCAGACCCCCAGCAGGAAAACTCCGGCCGC
>JRHI01003171.1_pt1 | contig 10092 bp, 8 predicted proteins | sample 215371 | NCBI WGS metagenome assembly JRHI01 (sample SAMN02929681, study PRJNA255918) | sediment metagenome | biome: cave system; feature: Ice Cave; material: Sediment; isolation source: sediment from deep within a dark volcanic ice cave with no known source of... ... | reverse complement strand
TGTGCGTTGCTCGTCGCACAATACCCCGAACGAAGCCCGTGGGAACGCGTGTTCGGCTGGCGTTTTCTCGATCCGATTGCGGTCGCGCGCGAATTCGCCGCGACGACCGCGCCCCAAACCGCGCTTGTCGTCTTATCGCATCTTGGTTTGAAGGGTGATCGAGCGCTGGCGGCGGCGGTCCCGCGCATCGATCTGATCTTAGGCGGGCACAGTCACGATCGCACGGCACATCCGGAATTGGTCGGAGCGGTGCCGATCGTTCATGCCGGCCCGTACGGCAGATTCGTTTCCCGGACAGAGTTGGAACGCGATGGATCGGGCCGGCTGCGAATCGCGCGCTTCGATTTGCTACCTTTGTTGCAAGCCGGATGAAAGCCGTACTGTTCCTGAGCAACGGTCATGGTGAAGGGGCAATCGCCGAGCGAATCGCGCGCGAGGTTCATGCGAATGTCGCCCGGCTCGCGCTCGACCATTTTCCGTTGGTGGGGGTCGGTTCGAGCGGCGTTTTGCGAACCGTCGGCCCGCGAGCCGTCATGCCGAGCGGCGGGCTCGTTGCGATGGGCAACGTGCGGGCGCTCGCCGGTGACATCGGCGCCGGGTTCGCGCGACTGTTCAGCGCCCAAGTGCGGTTCTTGTTTGGGGCCCACGCCGTGTACGAGCGGGTTGTCGCGGTGGGCGACGCATATGCGCTGGCGCTGGCGTTGCTCACCCGGCGGCCGGTGCTGTTCGTGGGGACCGCCAAGAGCGTGCACGTCGCTGGGTATGGCCCGTTTGAGCGTTGGCTGCTCGCCCGCGCCGAGCGAGTTTTTGTTCGCGATCCGCCAACTGCTGCTGCGTTATGCGCCGCCGGTATCGCGGCCGAAGCCCCCGGCAACGTGATCGTCGATTTGGTGGACGATGGTCCGGCGCTGCTGGGGTCGTGGCTCGGAATTCTCCCCGGCAGCCGGCCTAACGCCTATGCCGACGGCGTCCGGTTGGCGCGCGTGGTTCGCGCGCTCGCCGAGCGCCCGCAACCAATTGCCGCGTTGTTTTCGGTTGCGCCGGCGCTCGATGCGCGAAAATTTGTCGCACAACTGACAGGTGATGGTTGGGATTGCGTCACTGCTGCATTCGAGGAACCGGAGTCGAGGCATCCAAGTCCGTTCATCGCGCGGTCGGGCGATGCGACGTTGACCGGCTGGGCGGGAAGTCTGGGCACTTTTCTGCGGTCATCGCGGCTGGTATTGGGGGCCGCCGGGACCGCCAATGAGGCCGCCGCAGCGTGCGGTGTGCCGGTGGTTGCCCTCGAGGAGGAGCGCGGCGGTTGGTACCGCCGTCGCCAAGTCGGCTTACTGGGCGAAGCGATGATCTCGATTCCGGGCGATCCGTCTGCTGCCGCCGCGGAGCTGAATAATCTGCTCGGTGACCCCGCGCGACTTGAGCGCATGGGGCGGGCTGGTCGGGAGCGGATGGGGCCAGCCGGCGGAGCAGCCGCGATCGCGCACGCCGTTCTTGAGGCCGCTTGAACGACCGGACGGTCGGGCTGGCCCGGCTTCTGTTGATGTTCGCGTTTGCCGCGCTGCCGCTGTTTCCGACCTTCATCACGCTGTCGGCCGTCGCGCCGCCGGGAATTTCGCTATTACCCCCGGTTGTGGTTGTCGGTCTCTTGTGCGTTTCGATTGCGGCGGCCGTCGCGATGATGATCCTCTTGAAGCGAACGACCGTGCCGCCGGACTTTTGGCCGGTGGCCACATATCTCGGGGGTTGGGCAGTCGCCGCCCTCTGCGGTCTCGACCCGAAGACGGGTGCCCTGATCGTCGTCGATGGGCTGTTCATGGTCCCGTTTTATCTCGGGGTCCGGCGGTACTACGCCGAACTTGCGCCCTGGCTCTACGTGGCGTTTTTGACGAGCGGTTTCGGCGCTGCCGTTCTGGGAATCGCTTTGGTCGTTCTGCGGCGCCCAGTCGAACTGTATGCCATCTCGCACGGACGTGCGACCAGTACCTTCATCGTGCCGGGCGAATTCGCGGGTTATCTCCTTTTGCTCGTTCCGACTGGCGCTGGCGTCGCCCTATGCTCGCGCCAGCGGCCACTGCGCGCGCTGGCGGTAGCGGCAGTCCTGGCCGGTCTGGTTGCTCTTGGCCTGACGTACTCCCGCGCCGGCTGGGTTGGCCTGGCCGCCGGAACGGCGTTCGCGCTGGCGATAACGCGCCGCAGTATCCGTTTCCGCACGATCGTCGGTCTGTCGGTGGTCGTGGGCTCGATTGCGATTGTCTCCTATACGGGCCATCACAACCCATCGGAGAACTTCACGCGCTTGGGCATTTGGTGGGCCGGGCTACGGACGGTGGAGTTGTTTCCGCTCACCGGCGTCGGGCCGGGCAGTTTCCGCCACATCTATCCGCTGCTGCGACCGCCGGCCGGCGTCCCGACTGCATTTCACGCCCACAGCTACCCGCTGACGGCGCTGGCCGAAACGGGAATCATCGGCGGCGGTACGCTCGTTGTGATGTGGTGGACATTCGTTTCGGCCGTTCGCCGGCGTTGGTCGAATGCTGACAGCTCGGCGCGAACGCTGGCCGGCGCGCTGGCGGTCGGATTCGTTGCGACCTGGGCCCAAGGCGTCGTTGATTACGTGCAAGTGCTCGTCTTGGGCTGCTGGCTGCCGTTCATGGCGCTGACCTTAGGCGCCGCCGAACACGGGCTAGCTGAGCGATGAGGCGACTGATCGCCTTCACAACCGTCGTCCTGTGCGCCGCTTGCAGTTCGGCACGATCCGGTGCCGACCCGACGACGAGTCCGACGGCCTCCACCTCCGCGGCCCCCACGCCGACGGGCACGCCACTGGCTCCTCGACCGACCGTCCCTTCATTAACAGTTCATTCTAAAAAGAACGGCTCGCAGTATCCGACGTTCATCTTTCAGAAAGGGAATCGCAAGATCTACGCCGTGCGGGCCGATTCCAGCGACACCGAGCGGCCGGCGGAAGGCGCGGGTCACAGCGTCTTCAAGCGGCCGCACATACAGTTTTTCGACCGGGAGGGAAAGACGCTCGTGGCCGACGCGCCCATCGCCCGCGCGAGCGAACGCGACCAAAGCATCGTGATGAGCGAGCGCGTTCATGCTCGCTCGCAAGACGGTCGGACCCTCGAATGCGATACGCTGACGTACAACGATAAGACCGAACGGCTTCACGGCGAAGGCGATGTGGTGCTCGCTATGCCCGACGGCTCACGCGCGACCAGCGGCGAAATTGACGTCGATCTGCGCCTTTCCAATTGGCATTTGGGCGCCAAGCCGTGAACGCCCGCCAGACGCCGGCACCCGCCATGCGCCGGATCCTTATGGAAGATCTGACCAAACGCTATGGTGCGCGCACCGTAGTCGACGGGGTCACGGCGACCGTCCAAACGGGCGAGATCGTCGGCCTGCTCGGCCCCAACGGCGCCGGCAAAACGACCACCTTCTACATGGTTGTCGGTCTCATCAAGCCCGACGGCGGTGCTGTGCGGCTCGAAAGCGACGGCCACGCCGTCGACCTCACGGCCGCGCCGATGTACAAGCGCGCCCTGGCCGGAATTGGTTACCTCGCGCAAGAGAATTCGATTTTCCGAAAACTTTCCGTCGGCGACAACATCCGGCTGATCTGGGAGATGAGCGGGGTGACCCGTACCGAGCAAGAGCGCTTACTTCCTGGCTTGCTCGATGAATTCGGACTGGGGAAATTCGTCGAAGCCCGCGGCGATAGTTTGTCCGGCGGTGAGCGAAGGCGCGTCGAAATCGCCCGCGCGATCGCAACCGCTCCGGCGTTTCTGCTGCTCGACGAGCCGTTTACCGGCATCGATCCCATCGCCGTCGCCGACATCCAAGTCATGGTGCGCCAGCTGCGCGATCGGGGCATCGGCATCCTGATCACCGATCATCAAGTCCGCGAAACGCTGGCGATCGTCGACCGGGCGTACATCCTCAACGAAGGCAAAATCGAAGTGCGCGGCACGCCGCAAGAGGTCATGAACGATCCTCGTGCACGGACCTTCTACCTTGGGGAAAGTTTTCGGTTGTGAGCGATGTCGAAGCTGCTGGTCGACGGGGGCGGGAACTCGCTCATCGGTGCTCCCGCCCCTCCGGGGCTCCGCACCAATTCAAACGCCCCTTCGCACCACGTCGTCCCGCCGCCGCTGCCTGCCAAGCGGTTCAAACACCGCGAACTTTCTCGGGCATGGTGTGCGGTGAGCGAATCGTACGGACCGGGCTCGAACTTGTCGCCGCGCGCGAGTCGAGAGCGTCATCGGGCGGTAACGGGGGCCCGACGTGGTGCGGCGGGGCGTTTGAATCGGTGCGGAGCCCCGGAGGGGCGGGAGCACCGATGAGCGAGTTCGATTTTTCCAGGACGGAAAAATCGAACGTCCCCACCGCGCCATGTCGGGCCACCGTTACCGCCTGCCGTGCAGCTCAAACGCGAACGTGGCGGACGAGGTGAAGATTCTCGATCGCTACATGGTGACCGAGCTCAGTGGGCCGTTTTTCTTTGGGTTGTCGGCGTTCACGCTGATTTTTGCGGCGACGGCCCTGCTCAACGTGAGCCGGCTGATCGCCGCTGAGCATGCGCCACCGTGGGCAGCGATCGAATATTTTTTGTGGCAACTGCCGTATATTGTGGTGACTGTCGTTCCGATGGCGATGCTGTTAGGGGTGCTGTTGGCGCTAGGGCGGCTCTCGGGCGAAAGCGAGATCACGGCGCTCAAAGCCGGCGGCATCGGCCTGGTTCGAGCCGTTGCGCCATTGCTGATCGTGGGCCTTGTGGTTTCGATCGTCGCCTATGGGCTGGCGGAATATGTCGTGCCGTTTGCCCAAGATCGGGCGACGTATTTGCGGGACGAGGTGATCAAACGCGGCGGGCTGGGCGGCAGTAACCTCACGCTGCAGTCGGCGTCGCCGGCGGGCGGGCGGCAATTGATCTCGGCGCAGGGGTACGATGCGTCGACGCAGTCGCTGCGACGGGCCACGGTGATCGAGTACGATGCGAGCGGTCGCCCGAAATTGGTAATCTTCAGCGAGCGCGCGAAGTACGATCCCGCGTCGCCGACGTCGTGGGCGTTCTACAATGCCGATTGGTATCGGTTTTCAGGCGAAGAGACATTCCACCAGTTTCAGCCGGTTGGGACCGTGGATATCGGTCTGCGGCCGACGCAGGTGATGCGGCGCGCAGGATTGAGCCCCGAAGAGCTGTCGCGGGCGCAGATTCGCGAGCTGGTAGCGTCGGGTCAGCTCTCGACGCCCGAGATGCGGCGTTACCAGACCTCTTATGAAGAGAAGCTTGCGCGACCGTTTGCATCGTTCGTATTTACGCTGATCGCGCTGCCGTTCGGATTGCGCCCGACTCGGGGCGGCACGGGGACCGGCTTTGGCCTGTCCGTGGCAATCGTGTTCGTCTACTTCGTCATCGCCAGCATCAGTTCGGCGATTGCAACCGCCAGCCCGGGCGGGATCAGCGTTTCGACGGTTGGAGCGTGGCTGCCCAACGTGCTATTCACCGCGATCGGCGCTGCGCGGTTGCAGCGCGCGGCGGGCGTCTGATGCTAGCCGGCTTTGCGATCATCGTCGCGATCGTGCTGCTCGCTGGGGTAATCGCGTACATCGGTGACCGGGTGGGGCACTATGTCGGTCGCCGCCGGCTCACGTTGTTCAATCTGCGACCGAAGTACACGTCGACCATCGTCGCGATCGGCACTGGGATGGTGATTGCCTTGACGGTGACCCTGTCGGCGTTGGCGGCCTCGAATTATGCGCGTTCGGCATTCTTTCATCTTACCGAAATCAACAGCCGCGTCAATCAGCTACAAGCCGAAGCCGATGCGCTCGACAAGCGGCTTCACAATACCGACGTCGTCATCAATCGTGGCACGCTGTTATTTGACACCTACCTGCTGCTCAAGCCTGCCCAGTCGCCGGCCGACCGTATAGCGCAGCTCGGCGTGTTCTTCGACACCGTCGTTGCCAATGTCAATCGAATCTTCGTGCCACGCGGGCTCAAGGCGTACAAGCTGAAGTCCTCGGATGCTGAGACCCAGAAAAAGTTGAGCAGTTTTTTGGATTTGCCCGAAGTGCGCGGGACCTTACTCGAACGGCCGGTGCTGGTGCTGGCAATCGCCGATCAGAACTTGTTTCCCAATGACCCGATTCACTTTGCCTTGCAACCCTGGCCTGACAAGCAGCTCTTCGCCGCGCACCAGCCTATTGCGAGCGTCGAAGTCGAGGGTGGCACAAAGATTAACCCTACCGTCGCGCTCACGCAGCTGTTGGGTGCGGTGCAAGACGTCGCCGTCACGGGGGGAATGCCCCCGCCGTTCGCGCGCGCGTTCCCGACCTTCAACGCCGCGCAGTTGCAACGGGTCGCCGACGAGATTCGCGGTGGCCGCGGGCGGTATCGGATCGTTGCGCAAGCCGCGACCGATATCTCTCCGCACGTCGGCGCGATTCCATTCGAGATCGCGCTGGCTCGTGGCGCGAAGTGAAACCGGCCGTGCTCGGCATCGATCCCGGAACGCGCAAATGCGGCTATGCGGTGATCACGGAGACCGCTGCGCCGCCGCTAGCGCTCGGCATCGTGCCGATTGAAGCGCTGGCGCAAACTGTCGCGGCGCTGGCAAGCGCGTACACGTTGCGCGCTATTGCGCTGGGCGGCGGCACGCACGCGCGCCGGGTTGCGGGGCTGCTGATCGACGTCGTGGTTCCGATCGCGATCGTCGACGAGCGGGAAACAACGCTGCGGGCGCGGGCGCGCTTTTTTGCCGTACACCCTCCCACGGGCTGGCGGCGGCTCGTGCCGCGGGGCATGCTGATGCCGCCCCGGTCACTCGACGACTATGCGGCCCTGCTGATTGCCGAGCGCTACTTCGAGCTGGTTTTAGAGGGAAAAACGCCGCCGGGCAGCTGACGCCCGGTCACCCAACAGACCGGGGGCAGCTGGGCAGGAGTCCATTTGGCCCCCTCGTAATCCGCTCTCTGGCAGGCGCTCAACCGGAGGGCGTACTTTCCGTGCCCGTGCTGGAAGGCTCGGGTTCGTTCATCGTCGCGGGGCGGAGGCAAACAAGACAACTCGTGCCATGCGTCGCTGAAACGGTTCGGCTGAAGTGCAGTCGCCTGCAACGAAGCACGTGCTTCTTACTCTTCCTGGAGGATTTATGAAGCGTCTCGCACGCCTGGTCCTCGCGTCGAGCTTTGTGCTCAGCGTGCTGGTTACCACGGGCCGGGCTGCCCTCGCGACGCCGTTCTCTGATGTGCCGGCCAATCATTGGGCCTATCAGTACATCCAGAGCCTCGCGGCCGATGGCATCATCGATGGCTACCCCGATGGAAAATTCAAAGGCGACCGGCCGCTGACGCGCTACGAGATGGCGGTCGTGGTCGCGCGCGTGATCGCCAAACTTCAAGAGGGCCAAATCGACAAATCGGTCCTCGCGGGCAAAGCGGATAAGGCCGATCTCGACAAATTGCAAAAGCTGATCGACTCGCTCAAGGATGAACTGGATTCGCTCGGCGTCCGCGTCACCAACCTCGAAGACGGGCTCGATGCGCTCGATAAGCGCACGAAGTTTGCCCAGTCGATCTCGCTCCACGGCGTGTTCTCGCAAAACGCCACCTACCGCCAGCGCACCACGATCCCGCTGCTGGTCAACCGCGCGACCCCCGCCGATGCGCTGTTCGCGGCATACGTCTCGAGCGCCGACGAAAATCTGCCGCTGACCGCCAACGGCTCGGGCGCTCAGATTCGCCAAGACGACATATTGTCGTTCGCCTACCAAATCACTCCGGACATCGCGGTATCGTTCCCGATTCACATCGTAAACTTCGAGTATGGCGGGCAGTACGTGCAGCAGCAGAAGTTCACGGTCGAACCGACGATGCAGCTCAACGTCGCCAAGACGGGCTCGATCTCCAATTTGATCCTGAAGTTCGGCATCATCGATACGATGAAATCGTCCCGGACGGGCCTGGCGTTTCGGGCTCCGTTCGGCGACGGCCCGTCGTATCCGTACGCGCTGCAGTTCGAAGAAGCGCTGCAGCCGTACCAGAAGGGCGTCAGCATCGGCGGGACCGTCCTCGGGCTCACCGACTTCCAGGCGTCGTTCACCCGCGTTGATCAGCTGTACCTCAACACCCAGAATGCGGTCCAGCTCGATTCGACCGGCAGCGCGCTCATCAACGCCAACTACCTAAGCCCGATCGGTTCGGCGCAACACACCCTGGTGCAAAACGGCACGCCGACCTCGCGCGTCGACACGTTCAATGCCGGCACGACGCCGCTCTCGCAGGTCTACTTGACCCAGAAGGGCGTGTTGGGTTCGGTGTACGTGGCGTTCTACAACGGCACGACCTTTAATAACCAAGGCCAGGTCGTCAGCACCGTTCCGGGGGCGCCGGCAGCACCGCCCAACTTCAATTACGTCGACCAATACAACGCGGTCGTTTTCGCGAACCCGCTGCCGGCCGGCTCGGTCGTCCGGCTCGGCTATACCGCGCTGACGGTGAGCTTCAACTCGAACTTCCAGCGCTACATGATCAACGGGCGCGTCAACCACAAGATCAAAGGCTGGGCGGGCGCCGAGATCGGCGTGACCTTCAACCGCGTCTACGATTTCGACGACGTCCAAACGACGGCGAATAACACCTCGGTCTTCGCGCTGCCGGCCTTGTCCGGCAACGGCGTCGTCAGCGACACGGTGTTCGGGCTCGATTTCGCACTGCCGATTCCGTATGCGATCAGCGGTAAGGGCTCGTTCCCGACGCTGTACGGCGAGGCGGCCTGGAGCAAGTTCACCGCTGATTACCGCAACGTCCCGGCGGTCGGCGATAATGCCGGCGTGATCGGGCTGCGCGGGAAGATCCAGAAGATAGAGTATAACGTCCAGTACCAGAGCGTCGGCCCGAATTTCCTAGACGGTGCGCCGTTCCGGTACTTCGGCAACCCGCCGCCGAACTTCGCAGCCTGGAAGCTGCCGTATTTCCCCGACTTCTTCGGATTCGGGAACAACCTCGGCATCAACCAGCAATTCGACAATGCGTTGACCGCAATCGGCCGGCCTTCGACGACCACGACCAACACCGCCTTGACGATCGCGTATCCGGTGTTCAATCCGTTCAAGGGTTGGGGACCGACGTTCTACCAAGCCTTCACGCCGAATACGCGTGGGCTGACCGCCAACGTATCGGCGCCGGTTCGCATCGGCGACGTTACGGTGAACGGTCGGGCGCAGTATCAGCACCTCGAAGAATTGCGGCCCAATGCGCAGTACAACTTCGCGTACGGTCCGCAGGTCACGTCGAGCGTGCGGATGCAGTTCGATACCTATACCCTGGGTGGAGCGTTCACGCTACCCGCGTTCGGTCAGAAGCTGGCCGTCAATCTCGCGGGAACCTACGAACGGCTCAAGCGCCCCGACCTAACGGCGTTCCCGTACATCCCGTTCAACCCCGGAACGCAAACCTTCGATGCCGCGGCGCAAGCGAACGTCCTGGCAGGTTACCCCACCGGCAGCCCCGTGTCGTTCTACCCGAACTTTGTCGACATGCGACACTACATCTACAACGCCACGGCCACGCTACCGTTGACGAAGGATCTCGGGTTGAATCTGTTCTATGTTTCGCAGCGTTTCGGCGGATCGTATGGAACGACCGGCACCCAAAACATCTCGCAACGCAAGGATCTGCTCACCGGAAACGTCACCTACGCGATTCCTCGGACCAATTCGGCGATCAGCCTCCAGGCGCGGAACTACAAGTACACCGATGACGTGGTGCCAAGTTATAACCTCAACCAGAACCGGCAGGATCTCCTCATAACAGTTCGGTTCTAACGCGGCCTTCTCGCCCGCCGCGAAGCGGGTGTGGACGTTGTTGTCAGGGAGCGGTGCGGCACACTCGGTGCCGCACCGCTCTGCGTTTGCAGGTGAGCGTCCGCCCACTGCCAACAGCCGCTCGAATGCGCTCGCTCACCATCGTCCTTGCCGCCGGTGTCTTGGTGGGGCTCGCGCTTCTTCAGTTCGCGTCAAGCGTGTTCTCGGCTCGAGCCGCGCAACCCGGCGCATGGATGCGGGCCGTGCCGCCGGCCGT
>JRHI01003170.1_pt1 | contig 10096 bp, 9 predicted proteins | sample 215371 | NCBI WGS metagenome assembly JRHI01 (sample SAMN02929681, study PRJNA255918) | sediment metagenome | biome: cave system; feature: Ice Cave; material: Sediment; isolation source: sediment from deep within a dark volcanic ice cave with no known source of... ... | reverse complement strand
GGACCCCGCCAAAGCTGGTGGCTTCAGTAATCAGCCTGCTCGCCGCGAAGAACCTCTCAGCGTGCTGGCGTGATTCGAGCACAAAAGCGATGACGCTCCCGAAGCGCTGCATTTGCGAACTCGCCAGCGCGTGCGCCGGATCGAAGGTCAGGCCGGGGTAGCGGAGGCCTGTCACGTCCGGACGCGACGAGAGGAAGGTCGCGATACCAAGCGCGTTCGCACACTGTCGCTCCAGACGCATGTCGAGCGTCGCCAGCGCGCGAATCGCCAGCCACACTTCCATGGGGCCGGCAATGGAGCCGGTCTGGTTTCGCCACGTCCGCAGTCGCTCGTACCACTCCGGCGAGCGTACGGCCACGTGCCCGAGGATCACGTCCGCGTGACCCGTGAGCGCCTTGGTATCGGATGACACACTGAAGTCCGCGCCGAGCGCCAAGGGGCGCTGGCCGAGCGGTGTCGCCGTCGTGTTGTCGACGGCGACGAGTGCACCGGCGGCGTGAGCGGCCGCGGTCAGTCTGCGCAGGTCGCAGACATCGAGTCCGGGATTGGTGGGCGATTCGAGCCATAGGAGGCGCGCGCCCGCAAGCAGGTCGAGCTGCGCGCTTCCCACCGTCGGCGCGCGGCGCACCTCGACTCCCATGGACGCGAAGAAGCCATCGACCAGCACGCGCGCCGTGTAGTAGCTGTCACTCGGCATGACCACCACGTCACCGCGTCGCAGGACGACGCCGAGCGTTGCCGTCACAGCCGCCATGCCCGATGCGAACACCAACGCCTGGCCGCCCTCGAGTTCCCCCATGGCGTGCTCGAATACCGTCCATGTGGGGTTGTGATGGCGCGCGTAGCTGTACGGCGAAGCACTCGGGTCACCGGCGGCGTGGAAGGCAGCGGCGAACACGGGGCCTGCCGTAAACGGCGAACCGGGTTCGGGCGTCGTCAGCGCGGCACGAACAACTCGCGTGGCGTCGTGCAAAGTCGGTGGCTCGACGGGAGAGCGAGCCGACGGCGTCTCAGCCACTCTTGCGCACCACCCATGTGGTCATCGAACGCTGCGATTGCACCACGGTGGTCTTTAGAGGGTCGAGCAGCTCTCCTCCGAGCGCTCGGCTCAGTTCGGACAGCAACGACTCATCCACGAGATATCTCTCCGAACCATCGGGAAGCACGTATCGGTGGCCGGCGATCTTCCGCAGCTGGCTCTCCATGCCGATCGTCGACGCAAGACGACAGAAAAGCATCCCTCCCGGTTTCAGCGCCTTCCAGGTGCCGCGAACCATCGCCCTGAATTGCGCATCGTCACGAGCAAAATGCAGCACCGCGCTGCTGAGCACCACGTCGGCGAACGATTCCGCGAACGTCATCTCCTCGATCGGCTCCACGCGAAAGTTATCTGCCGGCAGCGTGGGAGCGAGCGACGCCGCGAGGCTCCGCGTGACTTCCATCGCTTCGCCGTCACTGTCAGCGCCGAACACTTCATAGCCTGATCGCAGGAAATAGACGAGGTTGCGGCCCCTGCCGCACCCGGCGTCGAGCACGCGCATGCCCGGTGCAATTCGACCCCGGAGCAGCTGGTCGAAGAGATAAATGTCGATCGGGCCGAACTGCTCAACGAGCTGAAATGTCATGCCACTGCCGCACACGACTGACGGGTCGTACAGCTTGGCGAGGCCCTGAAAATCATCAAAACCTGGCCCGCCCCGATGCGAAAAACAGGACGATGAAGAGTAGTTCGCACGCGAGCGACGCAACCCCCATAGGCTCGAACCAAGCCGCAGGCTCGGCCGGGAGTCCGGGCAGCCCGATCGTGCGGCTCGCGGTGTAGGCCAGTATTGACCCGCCAGAGATGAGCGCCCCCAACACCCAGCCGATCAGTCGCTCATTTCGATACACGCCGATCGCTGAGACGAGCGCACCAACGCCGTTGGCGATGAACAATAGACCTTTGTATCTCGCGTCGTGAAGCGCGTCCGGCGTTTCCATGAAGTGAATGAGACCTGTGCCGAAAATCGCCGCGATGGCCAGCCACTTCAGGGAAGATGAAGGCGTTTTCATTTCTCGAGTGGGAAAGAATCGGAAGAAGCGTACCATCAAGGCCCTGATCCGGCCATCGCACCGTGCTTTTCGCCACATCTTCGTATGTCCTGACGCGAGGACGTAACCGTACACGGGGTGAGAATTCTACGCCCATTCTGCACGGATCGACGTTCGACAAGAAACGCCTAAAGATCGTTGCAGCAAGGAGTTATGCTGCCTGGGCCGAGCGAGGCGGCTTTGGGTCCTTTCTTGCGACTCTTCGGAAGTGCGTTGGGTGAACCGCAGTAGTCCAACCAGACCGCTTTCTATCCGAAGGAGAGCCAGCATGAAATACACCTTGTTGGTGCTTACAGCAGGCGCAGTGCTCGTTGCCATGCCCGCGAACGGGCAGGGGCGGCACGAACCTCTCGATCCGCGCATTCCACAGGGCCAGCTCCCGCCGAGCAGCCAGGGAGAGCGTCACGACGATCGCGCCGGTGACAGGGTCGACGGACGGTACGACCCCGTGATCTGGGATGGTCAGCATCGCGATCGCGGTCGTCATCGTGGACACGGTGAGAAGGGCGAGCATGGCAATCGCGGACACCATGGCGACGACCGTTACGAGCGTCGCGAGCGTGACGATCACGATGATGATGGCGATGACGAAGGTGAGAATGAGGACGGTCGCGGCCACCGCTCGGATCGAAATCATCCCGACGGACGCTATCCCGACGGACGCTATCCCGACGGGCGTTATCCCGACGGGCGTTATCCCGACACCCGCTACCCGTCGACTCTCCCCGACATGATTTGGGGAACCGTCTTCGGCCGCGGACAAGAGGTGAACGAGGTTCGTCGATGGCTGGGCGCAGGCGACGTGCACTCTCGCGTGAACAATCTCAACCGGACTGGTTCTCCGCAGGTGGTGTCCTGGTATGACGCCGGCGGGCAAATTCTGCAGCGCTGGGTGGACCGGAACCGGGACGGTCGCGCGGACGAGGTCGAAATCTTTCGCAAGGGCAAGGTGGTTCGCATAGTTCGATAAGTATTGGCGTTACGCAGCTGTTCATGGACGGGTCGGCTGGCCGAGTTCGTGCGCGACCGGTATACTCGGCGTCCGGTGCTGGAACCCGGCACCAACCGTCCCCGGAGCCACGACCCGTCCATGAACATGCCGCGCAAGTACCTCACGTGCATTCTCGTGTTGCTCGCCCCTGCGTTGCTCCGAGCCCAGCAGCGGTCTGTCGACTGGCCGCTGTACGGCGGCAACTCCGACAACAATCGCTATTCCCCGCTCGCGCAGATTACGCCTGCGAACGTGGCACGCCTGCAAGTCGCGTGGACGTACGAAACGCACGACGAGTTTCCGGGCTCGGAAATGCAGTCGAATCCCATCGTCGTCGATGGCGTGCTCTACGCGACGAGTCCAAAACTGCGCGTCTTCGCGCTCGATGCGGCCACGGGACGCGAACTCTGGAGCTTTGACCCCACGAGGGGAGCGGGCGGTTCAGGAAGGTTCCGGCACCGTGGCGTCGTGGTCCACAACGACCGCGTGTACTTCACCCACCGGAACTGGCTCTGGGCGCTCGACAAACGCACGGGTAAGCCTATACTCTCGTTCGGCGACAGCGGCCGCGTTGATCTTCGCGCTGGCTTGGACCGTCCCATCGCCGGCGTCTCCGTGAGCGCTAGTACGCCCGGTGTAATTTTCGAAGACTTGCTGATCATGGGCTCGACCGTGAGTGAGAGTCTTCCCTCGTCGCCCGGCCATATCCGCGCGTACGACATCAATACAGGCGCGCTCCGGTGGACCTTTCATACTATCCCGCATCCCGGCGAATTCGGCTACGACAGCTGGACGCCGGAGTCGTGGAAGGTTTCGGGCGGCGCGAACGCGTGGGCGGGCCTGACCGTCGACCACAAGCTCGGCATGGTGTTCGGTGCGACCGGCTCCGCTTCGTTCGATTTCTACGGCTCGAACCGTAAAGGCGACAATCTCTTCGCCAACACCGTGCTCGCCCTCGACGCACGCACAGGTCGGCGCATCTGGCATTTCCAGGGAATCAAGCACGACTTGTGGGACCTCGACTTCCCCGCCCCACCGAGCCTCGTGCGCGTGACGCGCAACGGTCGCAAGGTCGATGCACTGGCGCAGATCACGAAAACCGGGCACGTCTACCTCTTCGACCGCCGGACCGGCGCGCCGCTCTTTCCTATCAGGTACGACAAGGTTCCAGCCTCGACACTCGACGGCGAGCAGACGAGCGAGACGCAGCCGCTGCCACTGAAACCACCGGCGTTCACTCGCCAGTTCATCACGGAGGACATGCTCACGACGCGCACTCCGGAAGCACACCGGGCCGTGCTCGAGACCTTCCGGAAGTACAGTTCCAAGGGGCTGTTCAACCCGCCGTCCGAGCAAGGCACGGTGGTATTCCCGGGATACGATGGCGGCGGCGAATGGGGCGGCCCGGCATTCGATCCCCAGACCGCTCTGCTCTACGTGAACGCGAATGAAATGGCGTGGCTGCTGCGTATGATGCCCCGCGACGACCGTTCGCTGTACAAGAACGCGTGCGCCAGCTGCCACCGCAATGATCTCAAGGGCGCACCGCCGGCGATCCCGTCCCTCGTGGACATCGGCCAGCGCCGCACACGTGATGAGATCGCCACCATCATTCGCCGCGGCTCCGGCCGTATGCCTGCCTTCGGCGAAATGCTCGAAGGCGGCGCCATCAACGACCTGGTGAACTTCCTCATGACCGGACGCGACGCCGCCGAATCAGCCGCATCCAATCCCAACTGGCTCAATTATCGCAATGATGGCTACAACCTGTTTCTTGACCCGGACGGTTTTCCAGCCATTTCTCCGCCGTGGGGAACGCTGAACGCAATCGATCTCAACAAGGGCGAGATTCGCTGGCAGATCCCGTTCGGCGAATATCCTGAACTCGCGGCGAAGGGTATGCGAAACACGGGAACGGATAATTATGGTGGTCCGGTCGTGACGGCCAGCGGGCTGCTTTTCATCGGCGCCACCACCTATGACAAGAAATTCCATGCTTACGACAAACGCACGGGAAAGCTCCTGTGGGAGGCGAAGCTTCCTGCCTCCGGCAACGCCACCCCCTCGCTCTACGTGGTGAAGGGCCGGCAGTACGTGGTCATAGCCTGCGGCGGCGGCAAGAATGGCGCGCCTTCGGGCGGGACCCTCGTCGCATTCGCCCTCCCCCAATAGCAGGGCTTCGAGCCCGTCCTCCCGAGGGCCGCTTCGTACGTAGAACTGCGCATAGCAGAGCAGCCAGGCGATTCGTGAATTTGCTTGCAACCTCACGCGCCACTTCGAGATCGCTCGCCGGGCGTTCACGCGCGTGACCATGGCCGGAGAACCAGGGTTTGCACCGTCTGATCTGCTTCGGTGTCTCTCATCGAAACGCGGAAACTGCGGTTCGGGAGTGCCTCGCCGTCGGAGCCGACGCGCTGCATGCCGCGCTTGCCTCTGCGTCGGCGCCCGGAGCCGCTACCTCGTTGCAGGAACTGGCGATACTCGCGACCTGCAATCGCATGGAGTGGTACGCGGTCGAACCCGCTGATGCACCCACCGACCGCGAGCGAGTCGCCCGGCAAGTCGCCGCGCTGCACGGCATGCCGGCGGAGCTGCTGCTCGAACATGGACGGATGCTCCGTGGCATCGACGCGGCTCGGCACCTGTGCCGGGTTTCCAGTGGGCTCGAGTCGCAGCTGGTGGGTGAGTCGGAGGTGCTCGGCCAGGTCGCTGAGGCGCACGCGGACGGGATGCGCGCCGGCACGATCGGCGCGACGTTGACCGCGGTCTTCGCGGCCGCCCTTCGTGCAGGCCGGCGCGTGCGCCACGAGACCGCGCTCGGCCGCCGCGACCCCAGCGTGGCCACGGAAGCGGTGCGCGTATTTGGAAAAACCCTCGGAGGGCTCGAGGGGCGCACGGTGACCGTCATCGGCACCGGCGTGATGGGACGGCTCGCGTTGCAAGCCTTGTCGGCGGCTGGCGTCGCGACGCTTCGGGTGATGGGCCGCCACGCGGGGCACACCAGTCGCCTCGCACATGAATACGGCGCACACCCTGTCACGGCGGGCGGTTTCTCGGCGGCGGTGCGTGACTCGCACGGCCTGCTCTGCGCCGCCTCCGCTCCCCATCCGATCGTCTCACGCGAGATGGTTCGCGAGGCACGGACAGACACCGCCGCACCGCTGCTCGTGGTGGATATCGGGTTTCCGCGAAACGTCGCGTCCGATGTGCACAACGAACCCGGCGTCACCGTGCTCCATCTCGACGACCTGGCGGCGCAGTCGCACGTACCCGAGGCCTCAACCACGGCGGACGCCGAGCGCATCGTTGAGGAGGAACTTGCCCGCTGGGAGCAGGGGCTCCAGCAGTCACGCGCGATTCCGTTGGTGAAGCGCATGCACCAGCAGGCGGAGGTCATTCGCCGCCGCCAGCTGGAGCGCCTGGTGCGGGAGCTCGGCGACTTGCCGGCGGGCGCGGTGGAGCCACTCGAGCGGTTCTCCCGGGCGCTGGTTCGACAACTCCTCCACGAGCCCACGCAGCGGCTGCGGCGCGCCGGCGACCAGCCACGCGAAGACCGGCTGCTGGCCGCCGCGCACGAACTTTTCGGGCTGGCCGACGACGCGACATGAGTTCGTACACACGCACGAGCGTCGTGACGATCGGCACTCGACCGTCGATGCTCGCCCGGCACCAGACCGCACTCGTCGCCCGACGGCTGGAGGCACTCTGGCCCGGAGTTGAGTGCCGCGCCGAAGTGATCATCACCGCGGGCGACCGCGACACGAGCCGGCCACTGCCGGAGATCGGCGGAAAAGGGCTTTTCACGCAGGCGATCGATGACGCTCTGATCGACGGTTCGATCGACGCCGCCGTGCATTCGTACAAGGACCTGCCGATCACCGAGGAAACCGAGGCGGCCGTGGCGTCGGTCGTCGAGCGTATAGACGCGCGCGACGTGCTCATCGCGCGCGAGCCCTGTAGCCTCGATTCGCTTCCCTCGGGGGCACGGGTCGGGACCTCGAGCTTACGCCGCCAGGCACAGCTGCTCGCCGCGCGGCCGGACCTGCAGATCGTGCCGATACGCGGCAACGTCGACACGCGAGTGCAACTGGCCCTCACCGGCGACTTCGACGCGATCGTCATTGCCGCCGCCGGCGTGCTGCGCCTGGGACTGGAAGCTGCCGTGCGCGAGTATCTCTCTTTCGAACAGATGTTGCCGGCGCCGGCGCAGGGCGCACTCGCGGTCGTGTGCCGCCCGCATGATACGCACATCCGAGCGTTGTTCGCGCGCCTCGATGATCCAGCGGCACGGGCGTCAACATCCGCCGAACGATCATTCCTGCACGGGCTCGGTGGCGGGTGCTCCGCGCCGGTTGCCGCGTACGCGCAGCCACTCGCCTCCGGCGCCCTTCGCGTCGAAGGGCTCGCGATCGCCCCGGATGGAAGTCGCGCGGTTCGCGTGTCAGGCGAGGCGCCGGCACACGAGGCGCACGCCCTGGGGGCACGTCTCGCACAGGACGCCACCGCGCGCGGCGCACGCGCCTTTCTCCCATGACCGTGCTCGAGGGGAAACAGGTGGTCGTCACACGCGCGCGCGGACAGGCAGACTCGCTCTGCGAGGCCTTGGAGGCGACGAACGCAGTACCCATTCGTCTGCCGACGGTGACGATTCAGCTTGACCGGTCTGCAGCCGAACTCGACACCGCGCTGCTCGCACTCAGCTCGTTCACCTGGACCGTCTTCACCAGCGCAAATGCCGCGCGCGCGGTGCAGGCCCGGGCGCAGGCCATGGGCGTCGAACGCGTCGTCTGGCGAGGCACGGCGGTCGCCGCCATCGGTGAAGCGACTGCCGTCGCACTCCGGGACGCCGGATGCGATGTGCACGTGGTGCCCGACACCGCCAGCACGGACGCGATCGTCGCTCTGCTTGGCGATGTCCGGGGCCGCGCGGTTCTGCTCCCCCAGTCGAACATCGCCCGTCCAGAGCTCGCGCTGGCCTTGTCATCGCGCGGCGCCTTCGTGCACGCCGTCGTGGCATATCACACCATTCCGGAAGCGCCGCCTGCCTCCGCGCTCTCGCACGCCATTGCGCACGCCGACGCATTCACCTTCGCGAGTCCCTCGGCGGTCACGGGGCTGCAACACGGTCTCGCGGCGATCGGCGCCCCGACATCGGACTGCGTGGGCGTCGTGTCGATCGGACCATCCACCAGTGCAGCACTGAGGGGCGCGGGCTTCACCGTGCAGACCGAGGCGAAGGCAGCGAGCGTCGCGGGCCTCGTGCAGGCCCTCCACCTGATGTTCGGGGCACGATCGCCCGAGGACGCACTTCGATGATTGTCCGACCTCGGCGTCTGCGCCGCACTCCCGCCATGCGCGCGCTCGTTCGAGAGACCGAACTCGCCCCGCACCGGCTGGTGTATCCGCTCTTCGTGTCCGAAACCGCCGACGCTCCGGTTGCCGTTGCTTCCATGCCAGGCGTGGTACAGTGGCCGATCGATCGCGTGGTGGACGAGGCGGGCGCGGTGGCTAAGCTCGGCATCGGTGCCGTGCTGCTGTTCGGATTGCCAGCGCGCAAGGATGCCTTGGGAAGCGAGAGCCACAACCCCAACGGCGTGGTACAACGTGCGGTACGCGCGATCAAGGCAGCCGTGCCGGACCTCATCGTCATCACCGACGTCTGCCTGTGCGAGTACACCGATCACGGACATTGCGGGCTGCTCGCTGATCCGCAGAAAGGGGAAAACGCGCGCGCCGGTTCACTGCCGCTCAACGATGCCACTCTCGACCTGCTCGGACACATCGCCGTGTCGCACGCCGACGCCGGCGCCGACCTGGTGGCGCCCTCCGCGATGCTCGACGGCATGGTCGCCGCGATTCGTGCCGCGCTCGATACGCATCGCCACCCCGACATTCCCATTCTTTCGTATTCGGCAAAGTTTGCATCGGCCTTCTATGGACCGTTTCGTGAAGCCGCAGGCGGAGCACCCTCGTTCGGGGACCGCCGTTCGCACCAGATGGATCCGGCGAACGGACGCGAGGCGATGCGCGAGCACGCGCTCGACGTGGCGCAGGGTGCCGACCTGCTGATGGTGAAGCCCGCGCTCGCCTACCTCGACGTCATTCGCGACACGCGCGAGCGTTTTCCAGACCTGCCACTCGTGGCGTACAACGTCAGCGGCGAGTACGCGATGGTGAAAGCCGCAGCGGCCGCCGGCTGGCTCGACGAGCGTGCGACCGTCCTCGAGATACTCACGGGAATGCGCCGCGCCGGCGCAGATCTCATCATCACCTATCACGCCAAGGACGCCGCCCGCTGGATGGGCGGCGCAGTGCACGATGGCTGAACAAGTCCCGATCGTTCTGAGTCAGTTCGCATTCGTCTCGTTGACGGATGCCTGTTGGTCGCTCGATGCGCCGGCACGCCGGGCGCGCCTGGAGTCGTGGCTCGCCGCGGTGCGCGGGGCCGCCGAAGCCACCTTCGTGTACCAGGTATTCCCGATGGACGTGCGCTCGGACTTCCTCGTGTGGAGTTCCGCGCGGGCGGAACTGCCGGACGTTCCCGCGCGCTTCTTCGACGCGTTCGCGCGTGCGACCACGCCGCACCGCGCGTTCCTCCGGGTGCACGATACGCGCTGGGGGTTCACGCGCCCCTCGCAGTACACGAAGACGCGGTCGACGCAGGAGATGGATCCGTTCGCGCCGGGCCGGGCCACCTACCTGACCATCTATCCGTTCACCAAGACGTCTGAGTGGTACCAGCTCAGCCGCGAGGTGCGACGGGACATGATGGGCGAGCACATCAAGGTGGGCACGCAGTACAAGTCGATTCGCCAGCTCCTCCTGTACTCGACGGGGCTGCAGGACCAGGAGTTCGTGGTGGTCTACGAGATGGAGGACCTGAAGGAATTCTCCGCGCTGGTGGGCGATCTGCGCGCCACGAAGGCGCGCCCCTACACGCTCAGCGACGCACCGCTCCGCGCCGCAGTGCTTCGCGACGGCACCGACGAGCTGGCGCCGTGGCTCTAGAACACG
>JRHI01003169.1_pt1 | contig 10101 bp, 7 predicted proteins | sample 215371 | NCBI WGS metagenome assembly JRHI01 (sample SAMN02929681, study PRJNA255918) | sediment metagenome | biome: cave system; feature: Ice Cave; material: Sediment; isolation source: sediment from deep within a dark volcanic ice cave with no known source of... ... | reverse complement strand
GGGAGAGGCCCGCCGCGCCCGAATCCTCGAGCATCACCGCGACCGCCCGCTGCTCCGCCTCGACGGGGTCACTCGACGCCGGGTCGAATTCCAGACGCTGGCATCGCGCCAGCGCGGCCGCGGTCCGAATCGCCGTGCGCGGCGGCCGGGGATCGAGAATCAGTCCGCCGGCAATGGTCACCGGCGGCGAGTAGGCGCGCAGGATATACCGATCGCCGCGCGCGATGACCGCCGGCGCTTCGAGCCGCAGCCGCACGAACGCCCGAGCGCCCGGTTGGAGCGCGAGCCTGTCAGGCGAGCGATCCCCGTCCGCGACGTGATCGAGCTCGCCTCCCCGAAGCGCCGGGGGCGCGGGGGCGGGACCGATCAGCGCGACCCGTCCCAGAATCTCCGCGGTCCCCTGATGGAACCGGACGCGCGCCCCGTGCTTCAGCGGCTTCGCTCCGGGGAGCAGTTCGACGACCGCGTCGGCGAGGCGCGTCTCTTCGAACGCCCCCGGCGTCACCAGCGCCTGCCCCCGCGCGATGTCCTCCACCTCGACGCCCGCCAGGTTGATGGCCGTGCGCTGTCCGGCTATCGCTTCATGCTGCTTCTGCCCGTGCACCTGCACGCCGCGCACTTTCACGCGCCGACCGCTCGGCGCGACGGCGAGCTCCGCGTCGGGCGCCACGCGACCCGACACCAGCGTGCCCGTGACGACGGTGCCGAAGCCTTTCATCGTGAAGACGCGATCGATTGGCAGACGGGTCACGCGTTGGACGGGCCGGCCTCGCGTGCTGCGGCTCACCTCCGCCAGCGCCGCCCGGAACGCGTCCAGACCCTCGCCTGTCTTTGCGGAGACCGCCACCATCGGGGCGCCGTCCAGAAAGGATCCGGCCACGAGCTCGCGGATTTCCATGCGGGCGAGCTCCAGCGTGTCCGCGTCGACGAGGTCCGCTTTGGTCAGCGCCACGAGCCCGGCCGGCACGCGCAGCAGGCGGCAGATGTCGAAATGCTCGCGCGTCTGCGGCATGACCGACTCGTCGGCCGCCACGATCAGCACGACGAGATCGATCCCGCCGACCCCGGCCAGCATGTTCTTCACGAACCGCTCGTGGCCCGGGACGTCGACGAACGCGACGTGGAGGTCGCCGATCATCTGGTGGGCAAACCCGAGATCGATCGTGATGCCGCGCGCCTTCTCCTCTTTGAGCCGGTCGGGGTCCGTCCCGGACAGCGCGCGAACGAGCGCGCTCTTGCCGTGATCGATGTGGCCGGCGGTTCCGACGACGATGGATCTCATGTCAGCGGCAATTCGCGGCCGTCGTGATTATCGTCGTCCGCCCTTGCGGCCCTGCCGTTCGCGCCGGCCGGGACGCTGCGTCCGCCGTTTCTCGGCCTTTGGCGCGCTCCGGCTGCGGCGCGAGCCGCGCTCGCCTTCCCTGACGCGCTCGAGGATGTCCGCAAGGCCGAGATCCACCTGGCGCATCTCCATGTTGACCCGGATGACCTGGACCTTCACCTTGTCGCCGAGGCGATACATCTTGCGGGTGTTCTCGCCCACCAGCGCGTGCGAGCCGTCCACGAACTTGTAGTAGTCGTCGGCCATCGTCGAGACATGGACCATGCCTTCGACGAAGTGTTCGATCAGCTCGATGAACAGACCGAACGCCGCCACGCCGGTGATGTAGCCTTCGAATTCATCGCCGACCTTGTCGGCCATGAACTTCACTTTCTTCCACTGGAGCAGCTCGCGCTCGGCATCGTCTGCGCGGCGCTCCATCTCGGACGTGTGCCGCGCAACCTCCGGCAGATCCTCGATCCACTCCTCGCGCGTCTCCTCGTTCAGGAGACCGTGACGCGCGGCGCGCAGCGCGCGGTGGACGACGAGATCGGGATAGCGCCGGATCGGCGAGGTGAAATGCGTGTAGCTCGGCGACGCCAGGCCGAAGTGGCCCAGGTTCTCCGGCGCGTACCGGGCCTTCTGCATCGTCCGCAGCATCAGCATCGCGATCGGCTTCTCCTCGGGCTTCCCGTGGATCTTCTCGAGCAGCTTCTGAAAATGCCGCGGGCGCAGCGCGTTGACCGGCGCGCCGAGGCTGTAGCCGAAGCCGGAAATGAACTCCTCGAACTTGGCGATCTTGAGGATGTCGGGCTCCTCGTGGATGCGGTAGAGCGCCGGCGCCTGCTGCGCCTCGAGGTGCGTGGCGACGGTCTCGTTCGCCAGGAGCATGAACTCCTCGATCAACCGGTGCGCCACGTTCCGCCTGAGCGCGATGATCGCCTCGACGACCCCCCCCGCGTCGATGATCACTTCGGCCTCGCTGATGTCGAAGTCGATGGAGCCGCGTCGGCGGCGGGCGTCGTTCAGAATCTGGAACAGCTCGCCCATCTGCTCGAACATCGGCACGAGCGGGGCGTAGCGCTTCAGCAGATCCGGATCGCGGTCCGTGAGGATGCCGTTGACCGCGGTGTACGTCATGCGCTCGTCGCTGTTGATGACGCCGTCGTGGAACTCCTGTCGCACCACCTGGCCGCGGCGATCCACCTCCATGAAGCACGACTGCACGAGCCGATCGACGTGCGGGTTGAGGCTGCACAGCCCCGTCGCCAGCTCGGACGGAAACATGTGCACCGCGCGTTCAGGAAAGTAGACCGACGTGCCCCGGTCGTAGGCCTCGCGATCGAGCGCGCCGCTTTCCTGCACGTAATGCGAGACGTCGGCGATGTGGACGCCGAGCCAGGCGTTGCCGTTGGGCAGCTTCTCGATCGTGATCGCATCGTCGAAGTCGCGGGCGTGCTCGCCGTCGATGGTGACCGTCGGCACGCTCCGGAAGTCGGTGCGCCCGCGGATGTCCTTCTCGGCGACCGAGGTTCCGAGCCGGACCGCGTCGGCGATCGCCTCGCCGGAATGCACGTCGGAGATGCCGTACTTCCGGATGATGATCTCCGTGTCGACACCGGGCGCGTTGATGTCGCCGAGGACTTCGGACACGCGGCCAATCGCGCCGCGGTTGGCGGTCGGCCAGCGCGTCAGCTCGACGATGACCATCTCGCCTGGCGATGCCCCGCCCTCCTGCCCCGGCGGCACGAAGATGTCCATCAGGACGCGGCGATCGAACGGCGCGATGTGGCCCATGCCGCTGTCGTCGCGGTCGTAGCGCCCGACAAGCGAGCCGGTGCGCCGCTCGAGGATGCGGATGATCCGCCCTTCGGCGCGCCCGCCGTCCTTGATGCGCTCGATGCGGACGACGACGCGGTCGCCGTGCATCGCTTCGTCGAGATGCTGGTTGGAGATGTAGATGTCGCCACCGCCCGAATCGAGCGGGCGCTCGGGGGTGACGAAGCCGTACCCGGCGGGATGTGTCTGCAGCCGGCCGACGTAGAGGTCCATCTTTTCGGGCAGGCCGAATCGATTTCCTCGAATCTGAATGAGCTCGCCGGAGGCGACGAGCGACTTGACGTGCCGCTTGAACGGCGTCTGGTCGTCCTCGAGCACCTCGAGCACTTGCAACAACTCGCGCATGCTGGCCGGATGATGCACCCGCTCCCGCATCGCCGCGAGGACCTGATCGCGTGAAACCATCTGAATTCAGGCTAACAGAATTACCTGGAGGTCGCCGACGTTCGTGCCGGTCGGCCCCGTGTGGATGAGATCGCCCAGCGCCTCGAAAAACGCGTAGGCATTGTTGTCGGACAGCGAGCGACTGGGCAGCAGACTCTCGGCGCACGCCCGCGCAACCGTCGTCGAGTCGGCGAGCGCGCCGGCTGCGTCGGTGGGGCCGTCAACACCGTCGGTGCCGACGCTGGCGACGACGGCCGGGACGCCGGCAAGGGCGAGGAGCTCGGCCGCCGCGAGCGCGAATTCCTGGTTGCGGCCTCCGGTGCCCTGACCCGTCACGTGTACGGTTGTTTCGCCGCTGGAGACGATGCAGGCCGGACGCCCGAGGCCGGCGGCGCGCGCCAGCGCGGCGCGAACGTGCGCAACCGCGGTGACCCGCGCCTCGCCGACCACGGGGTCGTCGAGGCGGAGCACGTGGTACCCGAGCGCGCCGGCTTCGGCGATCGCGCCCGCCATGGCATCCCGCCGGGAGCCGATCACGGTCATCGTGGTCTGCGAGAGACGCGCATCGCCCGGTTTCGGCGTGTCCGGAAAGGCGCCCTCGGCGCCGCGATGCAGGCGCGCGACGATGGCGGGCGGATACGCCTCGGCGCCGCCAAAACGGCGCAACACATCGAGCGCATCGTCGAAGCGGCTGGCGTCGGCGACGGTCGGTCCCGAGGCGATGACGCTGGGATCGTCGCCCACGACATCCGAGATGGCGAACGCGTCGCACGCGCCGCGCGCCCGCGCCGCGAGCCAGCCGCCTTTGATCGCCGACAGATGCTTCCGCACCGTGTTGAGGGCGTGAATGTCCGCGCCCTCGCGCAGCAAGCGCGCCGTCGTCGCCCGCTTGTCGTCGAGGGTGACGCCGTCGGCCGGCACCGCCATCAGGGCCGACGCCCCGCCCGACAGCAGGACGACCAGCCGTTCCCCAGGCTGCAGCGATTCGGCGACCGCGAGCGCCAGACGGCCTCCACGCTCGCTGGCGTCGGTCGGCACTGGATGCCCGCCGACGACGAGCTCGAATCCTTCGGGAACCGGCGCGTCGGTCGCGGCGACCACCAAACCCGCTCGGACGCGGGAACCGAGCCGTTCGGCGGCAGCCTTTGCCATGGCCGGCGCGGCTTTCCCGGCGGCAATCACACGCACGTAGGGCAAGCCTTCGAACACGCAGGGTGAACCTTCAGGCGAGCCGGCAGGAGCCGCTCGGCTCACGCCTCGCGCTACGTTGAGACTGAGGCCTCCCGCGTCGTTGACGCTCCGGCCTGCCGCGTCGTGGACACTCCGGCCTCCCGCTCCGTCCGCGGTGCCGAGCGCGCGATCGACCAGCGTGTCGGCAGCGGCCGCAGCGATGCCGGCCCGGACAATCGCCCGGAGGTCATGTCGAAGATCCGGGAGTGAACGCGTCAGTGTGTCTGCTTGGGGTCGGACCAGGATGAAAGGCCAGTCACGACATCGAACTTCTTGAGGAGTGAGCTGACCAGCTGCGGGGCGTTGTCTTGCGAGGAGAGTTGTTCGAGCTTGCCCATGATTCGGGAGAGAGCGGCTTCGACGTCTGTAATCGCGCTCTCTGAGTAGTAGGCCCGCTGCTGCTGGAGGCAGCGGCGGTGCTTGAGAAATTCTTCCCTGTAGAACTCGGTGAGCAAGTGCTGCGCGCTGATCGGCCTCGAATCGGGAACGAAGCGTGGCATGCAGGTCCTCGAGATGGATTGTTCGCTGATTGACCAGTGTAACGCTGGCGCAAAACGGCTGTCAAGATTCCGTAAACTCTACCGATTCCACGCCGCCACCAGCCCACCGATGCATCCCACCGCCATTCCGCCTGCGACCAGGACGAGGCAGAGCTCGATCGGCAGGAAATGGATGGACGACAGGTTCAGCGCCGAGGCGAGCGGCATGAGGTAGCGCGTGCGCAGCGCGAAGAACGCCACCCCCAACGCGAGCAGCGCGGCCAGCGCCCCGATCCCGCCCTGCAGCACGCCTTCCATGACGAACGGTCCGCGGACAAACGCCGGCGGCGCGCCGACGAGGTTCATGATGTCCAGCTCATCCCGCCGCGCGTACAGGGCGAGACGGACGACGTTGGCCACAGTCAGCGCGGCGGCGATCGCCAGCACCGATCCGAGGACCAATCCGACGGCGCGCACGACGTTGATCGCCGAGAGGACGCGTTTCAGCCATTGCCGATCGTAGCGGACGTCGGCGACGCCCGGCATCTGGCGCAGGCGCGTGGCCAGCTCGTCGACGCCGGCGCCCACGTCCGGCCTGGGCCGCAACCGCACTTCGAGCGATGCCGGCAGCGGGTTGCCGCCCAGACCATCGGCGGTCGCGGCCAGATCGCCGAACGTCTGCTTGAAGCGTGCGAGCGCATCGGCTTTCGACACGTACTCGTGCGCCGCGATCGTGTCGCTAGGAGCGAGCGCGAGCTCGATGGCCCGGCGCTGCCCCGCCGTGACCTCATCGGTCAGGTACACCGAGAGCTCCGCCGCGTTGCTCCACTCGGTGCCGAGCCGCTCGAGATTCGCCGTCACGACGAGGAACCCGCCGAGCACGAACAAGGCCAGCGCAATGGTCAGCGTCGACAGCAGACCGGCCTGCCGTCCGCGCCAGAGGCTCGTCAACGCTTCCTCGAAGGCGTACGGCACGGCTCGCATGTCAGGCGACCTCGACGACGCGGCCGTGATCGAGGGTGACGGCGCGGCGGCCGACGCGCCGAATCAGCTCGCGGTCGTGGGTGGCGACGACCACGGTCGTGCCGCGCGCGTTGATCTCGCGAAACAGGTTCATGATTTCGAGCGACAGGTCGGGATCGAGGTTGCCGGTCGGCTCGTCCGCCAGCACGAGCTGCGGATCGTTGACCAGCGCGCGCGCAATCGCGATTCGCTGCTGCTCCCCGCCCGACAGCTCCTCGGGGTAGGCGTTCATGCGGTGCTGCAACCCCACCCACTTGAGGACCTGAAACGTTTTGCGCTGCTGGGTGGCGACCGGCAGGCCGAGCACGCGCATCACGAAGGCGACGTTCTGAAAGACGGTGAAGCGCGGGATGAGCCGGAAATCCTGGAAGACGAAGCCGACGCTGCGGCGGAACGTCTGCACCTGCGAGGGGCGCAGCGTCCTCAGGTCGCGGCCGAGCACTTTCAGCTCGCCTTCACTGGGCAGGTCCTCGCGCAGCAGCAGGCGCAGAAACGTCGACTTTCCCGCACCGCTCGGACCGGTGAGGAAGACGAATTCCCCTTTGTCGACGGTGAGGGACAGGTCGCGCAGCGCGTAGACGCCGCGGTTATACAGTTTGGAAAGGTGATAGGTCTCTATCAACTTCGAAACGTTATATCACGCTTCGAGCGCGCGCTTGAGCAGTTCGTTGACGCGCGCCGGATTGGCCTTTCCCGCCGCCGCCTTCATGACCTTGCCGACGAGGAAGCCGAAGGTGGCCGTCTTGCCGCCACGATACTGCGCCACCGCGTCGGGATGCGCCGCCAGGACCCGGGCAATCAGCCCTGAGATCTGCGGCTCGTCGTCGATCTGCGCGAGCCCCTCGGCGGCGACGATCGCATCGGCCGTCCGGTTGGTCGCATACATCTTCTCGAAGACGCCCTTGGCCATCGATCCGCTGATCGTGCCCTGCTCGACCAGCGCAATCAGCCCGGCCAGCCGTTCCGGCGACACCGGCGACGAGGCAATGTCGACGCGGTGCTCCTTCAGGATGCGCGCGAGCTCGCCCATGATCCAGTTGCTCGCGGCTTTTGCCGGAGCCCCCGCCTGCACGACCGCCTCGGCGTAGTCGGCGAGGCTGCGCGACTGCGTCAGCAGACCCGCGTCGTAGTCGGGCAGCCCGAGCGTCTCGACGAACCGCCGGCGGCGCGCGTCGGGCAGCTCGGGGGTCGCCGCGCGGATGCGCGCGATCCGTTCGGCGTCCACCAGCACGGGCGGCAAATCGGGCTCGGGAAAATAGCGGTAGTCGTGCGCCGCTTCCTTGCTGCGCATCGAGATGGTGCGGCCGGCCGCCGCGTCCCAGAGCCGCGTCTCCTGAACCACCCGTCCTCCCTCGGCCAGCAGCTCGATCTGTCGATCGATCTCGTACTCGAGCGCTTTCTGCAGAAACCGGAAGGAGTTGAGGTTCTTCACTTCCGCCTTCGTGCCGAGCGCCGCCTGCCCGCGCGGACGCACGGAGACGTTGGCGTCGCAGCGCAGGCTCCCCTCTTCCATGTTGCCGTCATTGACGCCGAGCCAAACGAGGATGGCGCGGAGCCGGCTGAAGAACTCCGCCGCGTCGGGCGCCGAGCGCAGGTCGGGCTCGCTGACGATCTCGATGAGCGGCACCCCGCCCCGGTTGTAGTCGACGTAGGTCTTGCGGTCCGAGTCGACAAACCCGTCGTGCAGCGACTTGCCGGCGTCCTCTTCCATGTGCAGGCGGGTGATGCGCACGCGGCGCAGCTCGCCACCGCTCGAAAACTCGAGCACGCCGTCGGTGGCGATCGGTGCTTCGTACTGCGAAATCTGGTAGCCCTTGGGCAGGTCGGGGTAGAAGTAGTTTTTTCGCGCGAAGATCGAGCGCTCGTGCACCGTGCAGCCGAGCGCCAGCGCGGCGCGGATCGCGAAGTCGACCGCCGCCCGGTTCAGGACCGGCAGGGCGCCAGGCAGCCCGATGCAGACCGAACAGATGTGCGTATTCGGTTCGGCCCCGAACGCCGTGCTGCAGCCGCAGAACATCTTCGACGCGGTGAGCAGCTGGGCGTGGATCTCGAGCCCGATGACCGCCTCAAATTCCATCGATCACGCGTGTGGCCCCGCCGCGAGCACCTCGGCGGTCACCCCCTGCTCGAACGTCTTGAAATTCTCCACGAACATGCGCGCGAGCTTGGCCGCCTGCTCGTCGTAGGCGGCGCCGTTCGCCCAGGTATTGCGGGGCTCGAGGACGTGTGACGGCACCCCGGGACAGCCGGCCGGGATGTCGAGGTTGAAGATCGGATCCTTCTCGTACCCCACGCCGTCGAGCCCGCCGGACAACGCCGCGCGAATCATGGCCCGCGTATGCGCAATCTTCATGCGCGTGCCGACGCCATAGGGCCCGCCGGTCCAGCCGGTATTGACGAGCCAGACGCGGACACGATGCCGCGCGATCTTCTCACCCAGCATGCGCGCGTAGCGGCTCGGCTGCAGTGGGAGGAAGGGGGCGCCGAAGCAGGTGCTGAACGTCGCCTTCGGCTCCGTCACACCCTTCTCGGTGCCTGCCACTTTCGCGGTGTAGCCCGACAGGAAGTGATACATCGCCGCTTCGGGCGTCAGCCGCGCAACGGGTGGCAGCACGCCGAACGCGTCGGCGGTGAGCATCACCAGGTTGTGCGGATGACCGCCCTGCCCCGACGGCGCGGCGTTCTCGATGAACGCAATCGGGTAGGCCGCGCGGGTGTTTTCCGTGTAGCGGTCGTCGTCGAGGTCGAGCTCGCGCGTCTGCGCGTCGAGAACGACGTTCTCCAGGACCGTGCCGAAGCGGCGGGTCGTCGCGTAGATCTGCGGCTCGGCTTCGGCCGACAAGCGGATCGTCTTCGCGTAGCAGCCGCCCTCGAAGTTGAAGACCCCCCGATCGCTCCACCCGTGCTCGTCGTCGCCGATCAGCATACGATCGGGATCGCTGGACAGCGTGGTCTTCCCGGTGCCCGAGAGGCCGAAGAAAAGCGCCGTGTCGCCGCCCGTCCCGATGTTGGCCGAGCAGTGCATCGGCAACACGTTCTGCAGCGGCAGGATGAAGTTGAGGACCGAGAAGATCGATTTCTTCATCTCGCCGGCGTAGCTGCTGCCGGCGATGATCACGAGCTTCTTCGCGAAGTTGAGTGCGATCATCACCTCCGAGTTGCTCCCGTGGCGCTTCGGGTCGGCCTTGAAGCTCGGGGCGTCGATGACGGTGAAATGCGGCGACGCGGCGTCGGCGGCCGCCGGGTCGTCGATGAACAGATTCCGGCAGAAGAGGTTGTGCCAGGCCAATTCGTTGATCACGCGCACCCCCAGCCGGTATGCCGGGTCGGCGCCCGCGAAGCAGTCGAGCACGAACAGCTCTTTGCCCTTCAGCGAGGCCACGATGTCGCGGTGCAGCCGGTCGAACTGTGCCGGATCCATGGCGCGGTTGACCGCGCCCCACGCGATCTCGGCTTCGCTTCCGGGCTCGCGGACGATGAACTTGTCGTTGGGCGAGCGGCCGGTGTGCAGGCCGGTCCGGCAGGCCAGCGGCCCCGAGGCCGCAATCAGCCCTTCCTGCCGACGCACCGCTTCCTCGTAGAGCGCCGCCGTGGACAGATTCCATCGCACCCGGTCCGTCTGGATGCCGTCGCGCTCGAGTCCACGCGCGCGCTCAACTTCGGTGCTCATCGAACACTCCCTAAGGTATGAAGAGCCAGTCACATACGCGGAAGCTGCGGATCGTACTCTCGAGGATCGATCCAGTCAACAACTCCGCCGGATGCGGTAAGCTGTAAACACTAGCCGAATGGCATTCGTAATGCCTCTATGAGTGATGTGCGCAA
>JRHI01003168.1_pt1 | contig 10102 bp, 8 predicted proteins | sample 215371 | NCBI WGS metagenome assembly JRHI01 (sample SAMN02929681, study PRJNA255918) | sediment metagenome | biome: cave system; feature: Ice Cave; material: Sediment; isolation source: sediment from deep within a dark volcanic ice cave with no known source of... ... | reverse complement strand
GTCTCCCGCCGCACCTGCTGCCGGGGGTGAGCGGCCGCCAGGCAAAGAAGGGGATCGGCTACGGGCGGGTCCTCGTCGCCGGCACGCTGCTCGCGCTGCTGCTGATGCTCGGTGGCATCGCGACCTTTGTCGCCTCGACGGCCGCCTCGGTCGGCGGCACCGTCGCCGCGTACCGGAAGGTCAACGCCAGCCTGCCGAACGCCGCGGGGGTCGCCGCGACGACATTCCAGACGACGCGGATCACCGATCGCAACGGCGTGCTCCTCCAAGAGGTCGACCAGCCGAAGGGCGGCTGGCGCACCTTCGCGCCCCTCGACAAGATCTCGCCGTACGTCATCGACGCCACGGTGGCGGCCGAAGACGCGACGTTTTGGAGCCACTACGGCGTCGAGCCGCTGGCCATCGTCCGCGGTCTGCTGATCAACGCGAGCGGCAGCGGTTCCTCCGGTGGCTCGACGATCACGCAGCAGCTCGCGCGTGGTCTCTACCCCGACCAGATCGGCACCGACGTTACCATCAGCCGCAAGTTCAAGGAAGCGCTCGCCGCGGTCGCGATCGACCACGACTTTTCCAAGCAGGACATCCTGACGATGTACCTGAACCAGATCTTCTACGGCCAGCGGTCGTACGGCATCGAAGCAGCGGCGGAGACGTACTTCAACAAGAAGGCCAGCGAGCTGACGCTGGGCGAAGCGTCGCTGCTGGCCGGGCTGCCGCAGGCGCCCTCGTTCTACGACCCCACCGTGCGGCCCGACCAGGCCAAGAAGCGGCAGCAGTATGTCCTCGATCAGATGGTCAAGTACAAGTACATCACCGCGAAGCAGGCGAAGACAGCGAAGAACGAGCTCCTCCACTTCAACAGGCGCGACGGGACCATCCTCCACGCGCCCCACTTCACCAGCTATGTCAGGGACTACATCGCCGAGCACTACGGCAAGGACGCGCTCTACAAAGGCGGTCTTCAGATCACGACCACGATCGACACGCAGCTGCAGGAGCGGGCGGAAGCGATCGTGCAGCAGAACGTCCTGGACGTTCTGCTGCCCAACGGACGCAACAACGCGGCGATGGTCGTCATGCTGCCGTGGAGCGGTGAGATCCTGGCCATGGTCGGTTCCGCCGACTTCACCAACAACGACATCGGCGGCCAGGTCAACTACGCCGTCGCCGGGCTCCAGCCGGGCTCGTCGATCAAACCCGTCGTCTACGCGGCCGCCTTTGAGAGCGGTTGGAACCCCGCCACGGTCGTCCTGGACACGACGATGAAAGAGCCCGACCAGGGCTCCCCGACCGGGTACTACGAACCGCAGAATTACACCGGGCAGTCCTACGGCGCGGTCAGTGTCCGCACGGCGCTGTCGAATTCGCTCAATATCCCCGCCGTCAAGGCGATCAAGTACGCCGGCATCGACCACATGATCGAGGTCGCCGGGCGGATGGGCATCAAGCACACCGATCTAAAAAAGAACTACGGTCTGGCGCTTGCCCTCGGCTCCGGCGACGTTCAACTCGTCGAGCATACGAACGTCTTCGCGACCCTCGCCAACGAGGGCAAGTACGTCCCGGCCAATCCGATCCTGAAGATCACCGATTCCCAGGGCAACCTGATCTACGACATCGACCGCGGGCACACCCTGGAGCGGGCGCCCCAGGCGCTCAAACCCGAGTACGCCTACCAGATCGCGACGATCCTGACCGACAACGACGCCCGGTCGATGATCTTTGGCCCCAACAACCTCTTCGGCAACACCCAGGAGGCGCTGGGCCGCCCGACCGCCGCGAAGTCCGGGACGACGAACGGTTGGAAGGACATCTGGACCATGGGCTTCACGACCGACGTGGCGATCGGCGTCTGGACCGGACAGACCACCAGCTCCGGCGACCGCCAGAACGATCTGCCCCCCTTCGACGGCATCCAGGGGGCCGGCCCGATCTGGTCCACGATGATGAAGGAGATGCATTCGGATTCCTGGTCAAAGCTCCTCCTCGGGCCGGATGGACAGCCCCTGGCGAAGGATTTCCCCGTCCCGGCCGGTGTGGAGAAGCGTCCGATCTGCGCTTCGACCGGCCACCAGGCGACGGACGGATTCGAGAGCCGCACCGAATGGCTCGTCAAAGGCGAAGGACCATCGCTGCGCTGCGACCAACTCTCCGCCTACGAGCAGAACGAGCTCCAATACGCGCTCCAGGACGTCCGCGAGAACGGCGGCAAGTACACCGGACGCGGCGTCGACAGCATCTCCCGCTATGCAAGCGCCGTCGGCGCCTTGCGCGGAGGATCGCAGATCAACAACACCTCGCCGCCGATCCAACCGAGACAGGGCGGCTAATCGCGAGGCCGAGGCGCGTCAGGTGGGTCGGGGCGGACGGCCGATCTGTCCGCCCCGATCACCATCGATCGCAGATCACCGAAGCAGGGCGGGCAACTCCGCGAGTGTCTTGATGATCGCCGCCGGCGGTGGGCCGTGGCGATCGGCCGGTGCGCCGGTCCGGTTGAGCCAGCAGACTCGGTAGCCGAATGCGGCGGCGCCGGCCGCGTCCCAACTGTTGGCGGAGACGAAGCAGAGTGCCTCCGGGTCGCACCCGAAGCGCTCCGCACCGAGAGCGTAGACGCGGGGATCGGGTTTGTAGACGCGGACCGCGTCGGCGCTGAGGACGGCGTCGAGAACCCCGGTCAGTCCCGCCGCTCGGACCGCTTCCGCCAGCATCGCCGGCGCGCCGTTCGACAGCAAAGCGCGCGGCAGCGGGGCGAGTGCGGTGAGGACTGGCAACGCTTCGGGATCGGCTCCGGGCGCGTTCCAGGCCGACAGCAAGGTCGCGCGCTCATCGTTTGGCAGATTGAGACCGAACCTGGCGAGCACGTAGTCGAGTGCCTCGGCCGTGATGACCGCAAAGTCGACGTAGCGCCCCATCAGCGAGCGATGGACGCTGTATTCAAGCTGCTTGGCTCGCCAGAGGGACGCGAAGGCCGCGGCTGACGGGGTCGGCCGTGCGCTCCCCGCGAGCGCCGTCGCACAGGACGCCTCGATGCCGTCAAGTCGAAAGAGGGTGCCGTAGGCGTCGAACAGCACCGCGCGCGTCGCGTGACGGCCGAGCAAGCTCATGGGCGATCCGGACGATCGGCCGCCTGCTGCATCGACGGCGCAGGTGTCGCTGTTGCCGGCGGGTTGCCGGGTGCCCCGGGACCGATCTTGACCAGAACAGCCAGATCGCCACCCATCCGCTCCGCGCCTCCAAGCGCCTGGCCGTCGGTATCGATCGCGCCGAAGGCACCCTCGCCCTTGGCGCCGAGTTTAGGCAGACGGCCGGCACGCCAGCCGGAAGGCAAGACGCGCGGCGCAAACGGTTCGTCCGCACTCGCCGTATCTCGATCGACCGCCGGCGGACCAACTCCCCGGGCCGGCCGGAGCGCCCGCTAGGCCGTGCCGGTGCGGCGGCCGCGGGGCCGGCCGGGGCGGCGCGGCTTCGGCTGGCCCTCGACGGTGGGTTCCTCATCCGGGGCGGCGGCCGTTTTCCGGCGACGGCGGGTCAGGCGCGTCCGCTGCAGCGTCGAGCCGGCGGGCGGCGTGATCGCGCGCCAGGGAACCGGCGACGAGAGGACGAGGGCGGTCGAGCACCGTGCCCCGGCCGCACTCAGGCCGTCAACCAGCGTTTCGAGCGCGGCCGTGTCGGCGACATGGGCCTTGATGAGGTGGGAGGCGTCGCCGGTCGTCCGGTAGCACTCGGCGATCGCCGGGTCGTTGCGCACCGTGTCGAGGAAGGTATCCTGGTTGCCGCGGTCGACCGCGACAACGATCAGCGCCGTCAGCGGCCTCCCCAGGGTCTCGGGCGCGACAACGGCCCGGTAACCGGCGATGACGCCCCGATCTTCGAGACGGCGGACGCGCTCGATCATCGCCGGGCTGGAGAGCCCGACCCGCTCGGCGAGCGCTTTCATCGTCAGCCTGCCATTTGCTTGCAACTCGGCGAGTATGCGCTCGTCAATGGTATCGATCTGGCTCATTCCCCTCCCTCACCTTCTTCGGAAGAATCGCCGCCTGACGCTTCGACACTCGGCTTCGCGTTGCTGGGCATTGCACCGTTGTTTCGACAAATCGTTGTCTAGCACATAGTCTACAGATAGCCACGAAGTGATGCAAGAAAAGCCCTGAATTGGTATCGCAGCGCGAAACACGACTCATCCGCGCCGCGCTCGGCACGGCAAGCGACGGGAGCGTTCACCCAGGCAGGCAGCGCGCGGCTCCCGGGGCGAGATACGCTCGTGCTGGATCCGGTCAGCTGGTTCGAGAGTTGTCCGTCGGGGCGGGGCGTGCGGCGCTCGCGTCTCGGACCGACGCTGCCCGAGCATCTCTCCCGGATCCTGCGCGGGGCAGTGCCTCGATACACTAAAATCGGACCCCGCGGCGTCGATCGGACCCGAGGAGACGAGGGAGGCGGCGGGACAACCAACGATATCCAGTCGGTCCGATCGTCGACGACACCAACGCGGTCCGGATGCCCGACTCCTCGCCGGACGACGTCGGCACCCGACGCCCGTTCCGCGCTTGGCATTGACCAGCCGCGGCGACCGTCAGTGTGTTCAGTGACGCAATGAGGAGAACGCGATGCAGCTGGAGTTCTTGGAGGGAGAGGAGAACTATCGCGCCATCGGCGCCGCCGTCGTCCGTACCGGCGGGACGGATATTCTGCTGGAGCTCGGGCCGGCCGATGGACCGCCCCACCTGCGCCTGCGCATGAGCCACCGCGTCGCGATGCGACTCTGCGCGACGATGCAATCGGTGGCCCAGGGGGGAGACGAGGCGATCTTCATCGTCGAGGACTGAGCCAGGTCGTCCGGGAAATCTCGCGTCCTCGGGTGGGACGGGCGAACCGAATCGGCAACTCGTGCGTTATATCAGTAGACGGAATCGCGGAACGCTCTGGATCCCATGGAGGAACCGGTGCCGCGGCCGGGGTACCTTGACAACAAGACCCGGCGGATGCCGAGCCCGCCCTCGGTGGCGGCTCGGCGGTGCGTATTGCTGGTCGGCACCCCGTGTTGGCCCGCGCGCATCTGTCTCCACTGGCGACGCTAGCCTGTCGCCTGGCATCGATCGTCCACTTTGTTCCCCTGCTCGCGGATCGCCGTCACTCCAGTGAATCGGCGTCCGCTCCCCAGTGCAACCTCCTCACCGAAACGCGGTTGGCTTGGTCGCGGCCGCGTTGAATTGCCTCGGCAGCGACCAAGGCATGAAACGCGCCCGGCCCGTGTGAGCTGCTCACACGGGCCGGGCGCCGCTGTTTAACCCGGGAGCAGGGGCCAGGCCCCTGCTCCCGGACCCGACCGTGCCCGAAGGGCGCCCACCAGCGCGACACGCGCCGGTCGGCGCACCACCCCAGGGCAGGGTCAGGCGGGGTTGGCGTGGCCGGCGTTCGGTTGCGCGCCGCCGGCGACGGCCCGCTCGACCGCCGCGTAGGGCTGCGGACCGATCTCGGCCCAACCCTTCGCGACCGCGTAGCGCAGCGCGGCCACCCGGTCGTCGACTTCCAGCTTCCGCAGCACCGACGTCATGTGGTTCTTGACCGTCTGCTCAGTGATGTAGAGCGCGTCGCCGATCTCCTTGTTCGAGTGGCCCATCACCAGGCAATCGAGCACTTCAAGCTCGCGGGGCGACAACGACACCTCGGGGTCGCCTATCGGCTGCCCGTCGCTGAGGGAACGAAACTCGCCCAACACCCGCCGAGCCAGGTTGGGATTCGTCAGCACCGCCTGGTGAAGGAGGTTCTCGCCACGCAGCACCGCATGCACGGTGTCGATGATCTTGGCGGTGTCGGCGTCCTTGGTCAGAAACGCGGCGGCACCGACCCGGATCGCGGCGAAGAGCCGGTCGTCGTCGACGTGCATGGACAGAAAGATGATGTTGGTGTTTGGGCGCTCACGACGCAGGGCCGACGCGATCTGCAATCCGGTCACGCCGGGCAGTTGCACGTCCAGAATGACCACCGCCGGCTTATGGATGTCCGCCTCGTGGAGCGCGTCGTGGCCGTTCGCGGCTTCGGCAATCACCGAGAGGCGAGGGTCCTGTTCGAGGATGCGGCGCAGTCCGCTTCGAAACAACGGGTGATCGTCGACGATCATGAGCCGGCGTTTGAGCATTGCGGGGGTCTCCTTCGACATCGGTACCATCCGACCGCCGACGCAGACTCGGCGGCTGCGTAACGGCTCACTTCTAGGCTATTGCGGGGAGCGTCACCAGGGTTTGATGGGTGACCCTGGTCTCGATCGGAGCTAGACGAACGGACTAGCACGGCAGTGACGGGGCCGCGGGGGCCTGGCCAACGTGGGAGACAGGCCCGGCCGGGTCGCTATACTTCGGCCGAATGCAACGGGGTCTCCCCGTCGCTCGTCGAATGGCTCGCGACGACGGAATGACGCACGGCGAGCACCGCGCCGCCAGAGGATGCCCATGACCGATCATGCTCCCGAGACACGTCGCTGCCCAAACTGCGGCGCAGCCAATCCCACGCGCGCGCGCTTTTGCCTGGACTGCGGCGCCGACTTCGCCGCCGGCGGAGCGCCGGTCATCCATCCCCGCCGCGTCGTCATCACGGGCCTGGGAGCGATCACCTCGCTCGCGCCGAGCGCCCCGGAGACTTGGCGTCGTGTCGTCGCCGGCGAGAGCGGGCTCCGCCGGGTGGATCGGCTCGATCCGGCCCAGAACCCGTGTCTCGTCCGCGGCGACGTCGACGACGCGCGGGTCCCCAATCGCTTCCTGGACGGGAAGACGGCGCGCAACACGTCTCGCTTCGCGCGACTGACGGTCGAGGCGGCGGGCGAGGCGCTGATCGACGCCGGTCTCGTCGGCTCGGATTTGGCATCGGTCGTCGATCTCGACGCTGGTGGGGTCGTGCTCGGCACCTGCGTCGGCGGCACCCACGACGACGTGCTGCCTGCCCACTCGACGTTCGAGACCCGCGGGCCGAGCCGAATCCCGCCGCACCTGCACGTCATGTTTCCGCACAACCTCGGGGCATTCGCGGTCCACGCCCGGTTCGGGCTGCGCGGCCCGAGCTCGACGATCGTCACCGCCTGCGCGACCGGCTCGCAGGCGATCGGCGACGCCTTCCACGCCGTCAAGCTCGGCCGCGCGCCGCTGATGGTGGCCGGGGCGGTCGAGTCGGACAACCATCCGATGTTCATCGCCGGCTTCGCCGTGATGAAGGCACTGGCCACCGACAGCAACGACCGACCGGAGGAGGCCAGCCGTCCGTTCGACAAGAGCCGGGCCGGATTCATCCTCGGCGAGGGCGTCGGCATCCTCGTGCTCGAAGAGCTGGGGCATGCCCGCGCCCGGGGAGCGCGGATCTACGCGGAAGTCCTCGGGTTCGCGTCGTCCAACGACGCTTACCACCCGATCGCCCCGCAGCCACAAGGGCTCGGCGCGGCGCGAGCGATCCGCGCCGCACTGGCCGACGGCGGCCTCGACCCGTCGCGGGTGGGCCACGTCCAGGCGCACGCGGCCTCCACCCCAATGGGCGATCCCGCCGAGGCGGCGGCGATCAAGGCCGTCTTCGGGGCACGCGCGGCCGAGATCCCGGTCACCTCGATCAAAGGGGCGATCGGCCACTGCATGGGCGCGGCCGGGGCGATCGAGTCGGTCATCGCCGCCTACACGATGGCCGAGCAGTGCATCCCGCCGACGCGCAACTACCGGACGCCCGATCCGGAGATCGGCCTCGACATCGTCCATGGCCGACCGCGACCGGCGTCGTTCGACGTGATGACCAAGCACTCCTTCGGGCTCGGCGGCCAGAACGCCTGCCTCGTGCTGGGGCGGGCGCCGTCGTAGAGCGAGATTGCGCCCCCTGGCGGCCGCCGCGCGGAGGCTTGCCTCGGACGGTCCCCTCCCCGCGCGTTGGAGGGGCCCCAAGCCCGATTAGAGTGAGGGCCTCGGACGGCGTTTTCATCTGGCCTTCAGCCTCGTTTCAAGTTGCGCTCATCCAGCCGTCCTATATTTGGTAGGCCGTCCCGGCTGGCGCGCTCCATGCATGACCGGCGGCGACGGCGATCGATCGCCTGGACCGGCACGACACGGGACAGCCGCGACCCGCGACCTCCGAGGAGGAACGGAACGTGATCGAAGGTCTGTTTCAGCCAACCCACCTGATCATCATCCTGGTCATCATCCTGATCGTCTTCGGACCGGGTAAGCTGCCCGAGATCGGGAGCTCGTTGGGCAAGGGCATCAAGGAGTTCAAGCACAGCACGCGGGCGGCGGTCGAGGACGAGTCGCCGGCCGCGGCGCGCAAGACGCAGGCCGTCGGGGCGGCAAGCCAGCTCGACCCCGGCGCCCGTGTCAGCGCCTCAAACCCACGCGATGTATGATGGACCGTCGTGTCAGAGAATCCGGTCCGGCGAGGCGCGGCGCGATCGCCGCCGTGAGGGACGACCCAGATGTTGAACTCGCTGCGTCATCTACTGGCTCCGCTCAAGAAGGTCTTGGCGGTGCCGTCCGACGAGCCCGAGGTCTTCGAGGAGATGACCCTCCAGGAGCACCTGGAGGAGCTGCGTGGTCGCATCGTGCGGACCTGCCTCGCGATCGGCGGGGGCTTCCTGATCGGTCTGTTTCTGGCGAAGCCCCTGCTCAGGCTGATCCAGCATCAGGCGAAGATCGAGGGCGGGTTCCAGATCCTCAGCCCGACCGAGCCGTTCACCGACTACATGAAGGTCGCGCTCTACGTGGCGATCGCTATCGCGGCGCCGGTCATCCTCTACCAACTGATCGCGTTCCTCGCGCCAGGGTTGACCCGGCGCGAGAAGCGTTACCTCTTTACCGCGTTGCCATTCGTGAGCGTACTGTTCCTGCTGGGCGCCGCGTTCTCGTTTTGGATCGCCGCGCCGCGCGCGTTCGAGTTCCTGTCGACCTTCAACCGGGGGCTCTTCATCTGGTCGCCGCGCGGCGAGGAGGTCATCAGCTTCTATCTAACGCTGATGATCGGGATGGGGCTTGCGTTCGAGATGCCGGTGATCATGCTGCTGCTCTCAAAGCTTCACATCCTGAGCGCCCGGCGGATGGCCCAGTTCTGGCGCTACGCCCTGGTCCTGATTCTGATCGCGGCGGCGATTATCACACCGACCCCCGACCCGTTCAACATGATGATCGTCGCCATGCCGCTCCTGCTGCTCTACGGCTTCGGCCTGGTCCTCGCCAGGTACGTCTGAGCCGGCAGCAACCGATCAGACCGCCGCGCGGTCGCGGTTTGGTGGTCGGCGCGGCTCAGGCCGCGGCATCCGGCACCGTCACCTCCAACGACGAATCGGCGGCCGGCAGGTACCGCTCGGCGTGACCGAGTTGCCCAGGTTGGAGACCGTCTGGCCCGCCCAGAACCTCCAGAAGTCCCGGCTCAGTCGACATCGGCGGCTTCATCCGCCACTACGAGATCGCGGACATCGTCCGCGTTGCCGCGCCGGTCTACCTCAAATTCGGCCTGCGCAACGCCCCCAACCTCTACCCGAGCGGCACCCACCTCGAGGCGACAGCCGTCGCGCTGACCCGGGAGCGCCTGCGCCGCGCCAAGATCGGGCTCGACCTGCTGCACCGGCTCGACCCCGAGGCGGCGATGTCGCCACTGCCGACGAGTCGGCGTAGGCTGTCGGCAACCTGACTGATAGAGCGGCGCGCGGTAGGAGAAGCCACATGAGTGCCACAATCAGACATTCACCCATCGCTCCCCGTGCGCTGGATGAGGCGAAGGAACGCCAGCAAGTGCAGCGGGAAAAGAACCAAGCCGCGATCGATCTGCTGGACTCATGGGCCGAAGCGGATGAGGCCGAAATCCGGGAGCAGATCGAAACGTGGCAGTTCCTGAAGCGCGCCCTCGATGAGGACCGGTTGTCCTACCGGAAATTCTTCGAGTGACGACCGTCCTGCTCGACAGCGGACCTTTAGGACTTGTCACGAATCCGAAGGCGTCGCCCGAGAACGAAGCATGCCGTCTCTGSCTGCGATCGTTGCTGACAACCGGTACAACGGTCGTCGTCCCAGAAATCGCGGATTACGAAGTGCGGCGAGAACTATTGCGAGCCGGTAGAGTCCCCGGTCGTGTGTCAAACGGACCGGGG
>JRHI01003167.1_pt1 | contig 10104 bp, 14 predicted proteins | sample 215371 | NCBI WGS metagenome assembly JRHI01 (sample SAMN02929681, study PRJNA255918) | sediment metagenome | biome: cave system; feature: Ice Cave; material: Sediment; isolation source: sediment from deep within a dark volcanic ice cave with no known source of... ... | reverse complement strand
CCTGCGGTCCGCTGTAGCCCGTCTCGGTCTCTGCTCCGAGGGCTTCGTCGAGCGTGCCCGCCACCACCGGGGTCCGCTTCTCCCCCACCGACGACTTTCCGGCCACCAGGCTGCCCTCCCGAGTCACACCAGCGTAGTTACGCCGCTGTGACCGTACCCGGCGCCTGGAGGGCCGTCAACGCCCGTAGAGCCGCTCTCTGGGGGCTCGGGGACCACGGTCGGCCCCCGGGGACCGGTCCCGGCGGTTCCCGGCTCGCGGGGGCTATTCGGAGGCGAAGTCCTCGGGCTGGACCTGATTGAGGAACTCCCGGAACTCCTCGATCTCGGCTTCCTCGTCGTCCTGGTCGAAGAGGACGCCGGCTTCGTCGAGGACGGCCTCGTCGGCGTAGATCGGGACCGCGTCGGGGTAGCGGGCGGCGAGGGCCAGCGCGTCGGACGGTCGGGACGAGATGCGGCGGACCTCGGCGTCGCCGCCGAGCTCGATCTCGGCGTAGAAGGTCCCGTCGTGCAGCTCGGTGATGATGACCCGTTGCAGACGGACCGCCATCTCGTCGAGAACGGTCTTGAAGAGGTCGTGGGTCATCGGCCGGGGGGTGTCCATGCCCTGCAGCGCGTACACGATCGCGGTGGCTTCGGGGTTGCCGATGAAGATCGGCAGGTACCGCTGCCCGTCCTCTTCGCGGAGGAGCACGATGGGCTGGTTCGTGGGGACCTCGACCCGGACCCCCACCAGCGACATCTGGATCACTGGCGGCGCCTTTCGATCGTTACCCCGACCAGCCCGACCCTAGCATCGGCCTCTCGGATTTCGGCCGCTCCGAAAACCGCTCCGAATGGCGTGGCGGCGCCGTTCTGGGTGTCGCGTGGCCCGGTCATCGAGCGTCCGTTCGGGCGGTAGCGCGGTAGAGGCCGAGGTAGGCGTCGGGGTCCGCGGTCAACGGCGCGCGGTCGGCTTCGACGACGACGGAGAGGTTCCGGTACCGCTCCTCGTAGTGCAGCCCGTAGCCGAGGAGGAACGCGTCGCCGGGGACTTCGACGCCGACGTAGCGGATATCGAGCGGCACGATGCGCCGCGCGGCCCGGTCGAGCAGCGCGCACACGTCGAGCTGGCGCGGGCCGCGCTGGCGGACGTGACGGAGCAGGTACGACAGGGTGAGCCCGGTGTCGACGAGGTCTTCGACGAGTACCACGTCGCGGCCGGCGACGTCGAGGGCAAGGTCCTGGAGGATCTTGACCCGTCCACTGTCCGGCGCGTACCGGGAGATGGCGAGGAAGTCGAGCTCCACGTTCACGCCGCCGATGGCGCGCGCCAAGTCGGCGAGGAAGATGAGGGCCCCCTTCAACACCCCGACGAGGACGACCCCCTCGGGATGGTCAGCGCGGATCTGGGCCGCGAGCGTGCCGACCCGGGACCGGAGCGCGTCCCGGTCGAGGAGCACGCGCGGTGGCCTCGTCACTCCCGGAGGGCCTGACGCAACGCCTGGCGCAGCATCGCGGTGCGGAGCCGCCCGGCGAGGCGAGCCAGCTCCTCGAGCTCGTCCTGGAGGCGGGCCCGCGCCGTCGGGTTCCGCTGCCGCCGGTACGGGAGCAGCACCTGGCCGAAGAGCAGTGCCTCGCGGTCGGCGAAGTGCTGGTACATGCGCAGGTGCCGCGCCGTGACGCCGCGGGAGTAGTACGCCGCGGCGATCTGGGCGATCTCGAGGCCCTCGTCGTCGTAGAGCGCGCCCTCCCCGCGGCCGACCACGGGCGCGAGCAACCCGTACGTCTCGAGCTCGTCGAGGGCTTGACCGCCGAGCCCCGATTCGCGGAGCAGCTCGGCGCGGGTCAGTCCGCCGCGGGTCGGCTCGTCGTCGGGCTTGTGGACCGGTCCGAGGTCCTCGTCGATCCCGTCGAGCGGGAGCGTCAACGCGTCGTTCGGACGGTCGTCGCGTGGCGGCTCGGTGACCGGGACCGGTTCGGGGCGGCGCGGCGGTAACGGGCGGGGGCCGGGGGCCCGGTCGCCGTTCGACGGTTCGAGGGGGGGCGCGCCCGCGTCGCCGAACCGGTCGAGACGTTCCTTGATGATCCGCAGCGGCAAGAAGTGCTCGCGCTGCTGGAACAGGATCCACCGGAGGCGTTCGAGGTCGGAGCCGTAGAACCGTCGGTACCCGGACGGGGTGCGCTCGGGGTCGATGAGCCCCTGGCTCTCGAGGAACCGGATCTTGGAGACGGTGACGTCGGGGAACTCGTCTTGGAGATGCGCAAGGACCTCGCCGATCGAGAGGTGACGGTCGGTCTGGTCGGGCACGCTCACGCACTCGCCTCGGCGCGGCCGCCCAGCAAGAAGGTGAGGACGAACCGTCCGATCTGGACCTCCGCCATGTCGGTCACGGCGGCGGAGTCGATCCGTTCGCCGTTGAGGTACGTGCCGTTGAGGGACCCGACGTCGCTGATCTCGTACCCCGTCGCGGTGCGGGTGACCACGGCGTGGCGGCGGGACACGGTGACGTCGTCGAGGAAGAGGTCCGAGTCGGGGTGACGGCCGATGCTCGTGGTCTCGGCGTCGAGCGCGTAGGTGCTCCCCGCGTTCGGGCCCCGCCGGACCACCAGCATGCCCATGTCGGCGGCCAGGTCGTCGAGGAGGGCCCCCAGCTCGACTTCGAGCTCTTGGCGATCCTCGAGCAGACCCAAGGAGGCGGTGGCCTCGTCGCCGTCGCCGAGGGTGGCGCCGCACGACGAGCAGAAGTTCGCACCCGCTTCGTTGTCGTGGCCACAGCGGCGACACTGCATCACTCGAGGGTACCGACGGCCCCGTGGGCCTTCAACGACCCTGCCGGGTCAGGCCTCCTCGACGAGGCGCTGGTAGGCGGCGGCGTCCATCAACGAGTCGACCTCGGCGGGGTCGGCGAGCGTCAGCACGAACACCCAGCCGTCACCGTACGGATCCCGGTTCAGGAGCTCGGGCTCGTCGTTGAGTGCCTCGTTGACCGCGGTGACGGTCCCCGTGACCGGTGCGTAGATCTCCGAGACGGACTTGGTCGACTCGACCTCCGCGCAGCTGGCGTTGGCGAGGACCTCGAGGCCGACGTCGGGCAGCTGCACGTAGACGACGTCACCGAGCGCGTCTTGGGCGTAGTCCGTGATCCCGACCCGGGCGGTGTCACCGTCGAGGGCGATCCACTCGTGCTCGCGGCTGTACGTGCGGTCGGCCGGGTACTGCATCCGTCCTCCTCCGGGCGGTGGTGGCGGACCCTACCGGAGGGCTTGGCGGATCACCCGGACGCGTTCCTGCGTGAGCTGGCGGGCCTCAGCGTCGCCGTCGGCTTCGGACCACACGTGCATGAGCGGGTCCGTGGGGTCCGGTGAGACGAGCACCCACCCGGTGGGTTGCACCACCTTGACCCCGTCGATGAGCACCAGGTCGCCGGGCGGCGGGTTCTCGACGAGCTCGCGCATCACCTGCCCCTTGCGCTCCCACGGGGTGGGGACGGTCTCGTGGATCAGATGGACCCGCGGCAAGGTCCGCACGATCGACGACAGGGTCCGGCCAGTCTCGGCGAGGAGGTCGAGGAGCCGGGCGAGCGTGCTCAACGCGTCGTACGCGGGCAGGAAGTCCGGCCAGATGTAACCACCCTCGCTCGACGCCGCGAACGCGACGTCACCCCCGGACGCGATCTCCATGAGATGGGAGTCGGCGAGCTTGGTCTCCACCACCTCACCGCCGGCGGCTTCGACGATGCGTGCCGCCTCTCGGGTCGTCGACACCGGCAACGCGACGCGCGCCCCGGGCTGCGCGTCGACGATCAGGGTCAACAGGGCGAGGAGGGCCTCGGTGTTCGAGAGGACGTGTCCTTCGTCGTCGACGAGGGTCGCGATCTCCCCCGAGGCGTCGACGACCATGCCGAGCTGGCTGCCCGACGCCTTGACCAGCTCCCCGACCCGGGCCTGTTGCTCCGCGGGCTCGGTGGCCGTGCCCGCCGCGGTGCTCGCGTACGGGTTGACCGCCAGGACCTCGGCGCCGAGCTTGGCGAGCACCGTCGGCATCACGATCGACGCCGCCCCGAACGAGTAGTCGAGCACCACCTTGAACGGGCGCTCCCGCAGCCGCGCCGCGTCGATCGACCGTTCCAGCGCTGCGGTGTAGAACTCGATGGCGCGGGGCGGGAACACGATCTCGCCGATGTCGCCGGCGAACGCCCGCCGGTAGTCCTCCCGGTGCAGGAGCCGCTCGATCTTGCGTTGCGCTCCGGCGTCGATGTCGCGGCCGTCGGAATCGAAGAAGCGCAGCTCGACGCTGTCGGGGTCGCCGGGTACGAGCCGCACCGAGATCCCGCCGAGGGCGTGGCTGTTGCGGACCTGGAAGCGGGTCAACGGGACCGTGGCGAGCTCCACGTCCTCGACGGTGATGCCCGCGAGGTTGAGGCCGCCGATCACCGCGCGCTTGAGGGCCCGTGCGGCGCGGCTGGTGTCCCGGCTGGCGGTCACGAACGAGCCCCGCTTCATGACCGTGCCGTAGGCCATCGCGACCCGGACCGCCATCTCGGGGGTGACGTCGACGTTGGCGAGGCCCCGGACGCCGTGGGGGCCGAACAGGGTCCGCACCCCGCGGGTCTCCCACACGATCGACGAGTTCACGACCGCGTCGGCCTCGACCGTCTTGAACGGGTAGACCTTCACGCCGGCGCTGATCACCGCCTGGCGGCCGACGAAGCACTCGTCGCCGACGACGACGCCTTCGTCGAGGCGAGCGTGGTCCCGCAGGTCGCTGTTGCGTCCGACGACCGCACCCCGCAGCTGCGCGCCCCGCCCGACGTACACGTGGTCGTGGAGCACGGTGCGGGCGATCTGCGCCTCCGGTTTCACGACGACGTCCGCGCCGAGCACTGTGTACTCCGAGAGGTGCGCGCCAGCCTCGATCCGGCAGTTGTCCCCGATGACGACCGGCCCGTCGACACGCGTGTCGGGGTCGATCTCGGCGCCCTCGCCGAGCCACACCCCGTCGCGGAACTCGAACCCGCCGATGTCCACCTGGACGCGACCGTCGAGCACGTCGGCGTGGGCCCGGAGATACGCCTCGGTGGTGCCGACGTCCTCCCAGTACCCCTCGGTGATGTGACCGTGGAGCGGCTGACCCGAGTCGAGCACCACCGGGAAGACGTCACCGGCGAAGTCCACGACGGCACCTTCGGGGATGGCGTCGAAGATCGCCGGTTCGAGCACGTAGATCCCGGTGTTGATGGTGTCCGAGAACACCTGCCCCCACGACGGCTTCTCGAGGAACCGCTCGATGCTCCCGTCGGGCCGGGTGATGACGATCCCGAACTCGAGCGGGTTCTCGACGCGCTTCAACGCGATCGACGCGATCGCGCCACTGTCACGGTGCGCCTTCACGAACGTGGTGAGGTCGAGGTCGGTGAGGACGTCACCGGAGATCACGAGGAACGTGTCGTCGAGCTCCGCGGCGGCGTTGCGAACCGACCCGGCCGTCCCGAGCGGCTCCTCGTCGGTCGCGTACCGCATCCGCACCCCGAAGTCCGAGCCGTCCCCGAAGTAGGTGCGGATCTGGTTCGCGAGGTACGCGACGGTGACGACCACGTCGTCGGAGCCGTGCTGGGCGAGGAGCCCCACGATGTGCTCCATCATGGGCTTGTTGACGAGCGGCATCATCGGTTTGGCCTGGTTGCTCGTCAGGGGCCGCAGCCGGGTCCCTTCCCCGCCGGCGAGGATGACGGCCTTCACGCCGCCACCCCGGCCCGGGCCGCCCGGCCCTCCGCCAGCGCGGCCCGCGCCAACGGCACGTAGGTGACGACCGCGTAGTAGCTGAGGGCGAGCCCCCCGGCGGTGAACACCCAGGTCAGGAGGCGGATCACGTCCTGCGCGGCGCCGGACCCGACGACGTCGATGAGCAGGAAGCCCGGGAGGGCGAACATGAGCGCCAACGTCCCCGCCTTGCCGACCCACTGCACGTCGATGCGGCGGGCCCCCGCGGCGGCCAGGCTCAACGTCGCGGCCGCGACGAGCGCCTCGCGGGCCAGCACCGCGCCGCCGACCACGGCCGGGACCGTCCCGTCGACGATCAGCGCCACCGCCGCGGTCACCAGCAAGATCCGGTCCGCGACCGGGTCGAGGACCTTGCCAAGCTCGCTGCCCTGGTCGAACCGGCGGGCGATCCACCCGTCGACCCAGTCGGTGGCGCCGAGCCCCCCGAGGAGGGCGAACGCCGCGATCCGGTCACCGTCGACGAGAAGCCAACAGAACAGCGGCGCGCAGGCCAGCCGCCCGACCGAGATCAAGTTCGGAATCGTGAGGATTCGCCGCCGGGACATGCACCAAGCGTACGCGAGTGCCTCGCCGCGGCCGCCAGGAGGGCCCCGCGAAACCACGAGCCGAACTCGGACTCCTCGAGCCTTCTCAGCGTCCCGGCACGTCACGTCGGTGCCGCAGGAACGACCCCCAGGCGAACCGTCCGACCAGGATCTTGCCCGTCAACGGGATTTCGACGCCTGGCGAGGTGTTGAGCTCGGCTACGGGTTGGTCTGGTCGGTGACGAGGTGTTGATGGAGGGCCTCGGAGAGCGTCCGGATCGCGCCGGTGTTCGCGTGCACCTGGTTGAGCAGCTTCGTCTGGTTGTTGAGCATTGTCGACTGGTTGTCGAGCTCCGCCTTGGCGGCCTGATCGGTCTCGTAGTCATGTTGGGCGAGCGCGCTGGCAATCGCATCGGATCGCTTCGCCGCGATGAGCAGCGCGGCGGCCTGCACGCCCGCCAGCATCGACAGGAAGAGGTTAAGCAGGATGTACGGGTAAGGATCGAAACCGTGCTTGCCGTGGGTGCCGGCGAGATAGAAGACCGAGTTGGCGATCGCCCAGGCGATCATGATCGCGAAGAAGGCGAAGACGAAGGGCCACGATCCCATGCCCCGCCTCATCGCGTCCGCGGCCCGTTCCCCGAAGGTCAGTTCCTCACCGGTGGGTACGGCCGGATGCTCGTGCCAATTTGTCTCGTAGGGACGCCTTGTCATGGCTTGCCTTCCTTCGGCCGTTGATCTCCTGGAGGTCTGCCGGGAGCGGCCCCGACACGCCGACAGCCTCGCATGATGGGCGTCGCCGATGGGCGATGCTGATCGCCACACGCATCAGGCGCGACGGTCGAATGGCTTCCGTTCGTCGCGTACGGTCCACGGGTGCTCGGCTTGTTCCTCGTCGCCCTCTCACTCGGGGCATCGAACCTCGCGGCGTCGATCGGCGTCGGGCTTGGCGGGGTCGACCGTCGCGTCCGGGTCCGTGTCGCGATCGTCTTTGGGTGCTTCGAGCTGGCGATGCCCCTGATCGGCTTGACCGTCGGCCGCCAGGCCGTCACAGGGCTCGGTGATGGGGCGCATCAGCTCGGCGGGGGGCTGCTGATCGCCGTCGGCTGTTACGAGGTCCTCGACGCGGCCCGCGATCGTGCGGGCTCGACCGCGACACCGAGTCGGGTTGGTCGCCTTGCGCTGTCCGGCTTCGCGCTCAGCATCGACAACCTTGTTGTCGGGTTCGCGCTGGGGGCACTGGATGTCGGTGTCGCCGAAGCGGTTGTCACGATCGGGGTTGTGAGTGTCGCGATGAGCCTGGTGGGTCTCGAGCTGGGCCGTCGCCTCGGCGCGACGATCGGGCACCGCGCCACGTTCATTGGCGGCCTGGTGCTCGTTGCCGTCGGCGTCACGGTCGGCGTCGGGATCGTGTGACGCGGCTCAGCCACCAGTCTCGAGGAGGCCCGGGTCGCCGGTGGTCTCTGGGATCAACCGCTCGGGGCCGAGATCGAGTTGCACCGCCGCCCGCGCCGCGAGGATCGGTCGGATCCGATCTCGCAGGACCGCTTCGTGCGCCGGGTGCACGAGGTATCGGCGCCACCCGTCGACGTCGTCGAAGTCAGCGACGATCCCGAACCGCGCGTTGCCGTCCGCGAGGCCGAGGTCGGGGCCGAAGGTGTATCGCCGGATCTCGGGGATCTGGCTGGGGAGCGTCGCGAGGCCGGCATTGACCGCGGTGATGTCGGCGTCGCTGGCGTCGTCGGTCCAGGTGAGACACACCACATGGCGGATCACTGCAGCCCTCCGTACACGCCGCCGTCGACGGGGATCGCCGCGCCGTTGACGAACCGGGCGTGCTCCGAGCAGAGGAACGCGCACAACGCCCCGAAGTGGGCCGGGTCGCCGATGGTCCCCGCCGCGACCCCGGCCGCGGTGTCGTCTCCGCTGAGCTGTCGGATCCGGTCGGTGTTGTGGATCCCCGGTTGCAGTGAGTTCACGGTGACGCCGTCGGCCGCGACCTCCCCCGACAGCGTCTTCAAGAACCCGGTGACCCCGGCGCGGGCCGTGTTCGACAGGATCAGCGTCGGGATCGGCTGTCGCACCGCGATCGACGTGATCGCGACCACTCTCCCCCACCGTTGGGCCCGCATGTCGGGGACGGCCTCGGCGCACATCGCGATCGTCGACAGTGCGTTCAGCTCGAAGGCCCGGGCGTAGTCCGCCAGGTCGGTGATGTCCGCCCACCGGCCGGGGTGGGGACCGCCGGCGTTCGGGACCAGGATGTCGATCCCCCCGAGCGCGGCTCTGGCTTCTTGCACGAAACCTCGGGCGCCGTCGACGGTGGACACGTCGGCGACGATCGGGATCATCCCCGACGCCGCGGCGTCCTCCAGGCGGGCGGCGTCCCGGCCGCAGATCGCCACCCGCGCCCCCTCGGCGGCGAGCGCTTCGGCGCAGGCCCGACCGAGCCCCCGCGACGCCGCGGCCACCGCGGCGCGTCGACCGGTGATCCCGAGGTCCATCAGGCCCCCGACGGGCGGCGGCCGTGGATCGGCCCGACGGTGTCGCGCAGCGACGGGGCCTCCCGGCCGGTCCGGCTGGCGATGATCTCCGCGCAGATGGCGATCGCGGTCTCCTCCGGGGTCCGGGCTCCGAGGTCGAGCCCGATCGGCGCGTGCAAACGAGCCAGCCCGACCTCGTCGACGCCGGCCTCACGGAGCCGCTCGACCCGCTCGGCGTGTGTCCGGCGGCTCCCCATCGCGCCGAGGTACCCGACGCGGGTGTCGAGCGCGGCAACGATCGCCGGGACGTCGAACTTGGCGTCGTGGGTCAGGACGCACACCCCGTCGCGAGGCCCGAGCCGCGCGCCCTCCCGCTCGAGGAACCGGTTCGGCCATTCGCACACCACGTCGTCGGCCATCGGGAACCGGGCCCGGGTCGCGAACACCGCCCGGGCGTCACAGACCGTGACGTGATAGCCGAGCAGCTTCGCGGCGCGCGTCAGCGCCGCGGTGAAGTCCACCGCCCCGAAGATCACCATCCGGGGCGCGGGCGCGAACGACTCGATGAACACCGTGACCGTGTCCTCGCGGGCCTCGCCGTGCGGCCCGTAGTGACGGGTGACGGTGGTGCCGGCCTCGAGCGCCCCCAGCACGTCGCGAGCGACGACCCGGTCCAGGTCGGCGTCGCCCAGGGAGCCGACCGGCGCACCGTCCGGCCCGACGAGAAGCTTCGTGCCGAGCCCGATCCCGTCCGTGACGGATGCGAGGGCCACCGGCTGGTCGGCGCGCAGCGCCGCCTCCAGCGCGTCGAAGACCGGGGTGACCGGCGAAGCCGCAGGCTCGGTCACCAGTCCAACGGCTCCACGAACACGTGGATCGTCCCCCCGCAGGTCAACCCGACCGCGAACGCCTCGTCGTCGGAGTACCCGAACGACACGACGCCGCGGGGCCGCTCGCCGCGCAGCACCGCGAGGGCCTCGGTGACGACCGCCCCCTCGACGCACCCACCCGACACCGAGCCGGCGACCTCACCGTCGTCGCTGACTGCCATCGCCGCGCCCGGGTCCCGGGGGCCTGAGCCCTCGACCCCGACGACTCGGGCGACCGCGACCCGTCGACCGGACGCCCGCCACCGGTCGATGTTGTCGAGCAGGTCACGCATCAGGTCACCGGGCCAGCACCGCGACGAGATCCTCGAGCGCGGCAACCGAGTGGCCGGTCACGAACTCGTCCACGTACGGGAGCGCCGCGGCCATCCCCCGCGCCAACGGCGCGTAGTCCGCCGTGGCCTTCAGCGGGTTGACCCACACCACCCGGTACGCGACCCGCTGGAGGCG
>JRHI01003166.1_pt1 | contig 10120 bp, 10 predicted proteins | sample 215371 | NCBI WGS metagenome assembly JRHI01 (sample SAMN02929681, study PRJNA255918) | sediment metagenome | biome: cave system; feature: Ice Cave; material: Sediment; isolation source: sediment from deep within a dark volcanic ice cave with no known source of... ... | reverse complement strand
TGCTGTGGCTGCTGTGGCTGCTGTGGCTGCTGTGGCTGCTGTGGCTGCTGCGAGCAAATCACGCTAGAAGATGGGCTACCTGCGTTCCTCAGGGTCGACCGGGTGAACCCTGAAATCAATGTTCATCCAGAAGCTCTTCGCGTGGCGGAAGAAGAGAAGTGGGAGGACAAAAGGCATTGGTATGCCGATGACCAACAGCAGCGTGATGGGCTGTTGGGTGAGAGCAAGCCAGGTAGCTAGCGGTACGACTACGACCGCTATCAAGAGTTCGGTGACGACAAGATTGACGGCGATGGCGCCAGTCCAGTAGCCGGATTCGCGCTCGAAACGCCATCCACAGACGGGGCATTTCTCGTACATAGTGAAGCCCCTGCGAAAGAGTTTGCCTTTGCCACAATAGGGGCAGCGTAAGAGTAAGGCACGTTTCAGGTCGGTTATGAAATTTCTCAACGTATGCTCCTACCTTCCAGGCTTATTCCAACTGTTCTTGTGAACACGAACCTCTCAAAGCTAAAGCTTCATACTACTATTTTACATCTTCTCCTTCTGCTATGTGAAGACGTATGGTTGTGCCATGCTCTCTTTTCAGAGTAACGACCCTCTTTTGAAAAATTGGTGTTTATACCCCTTGACTTTTAGGTGACCCTGCCGTATAACTATGACTATAAAGTCATGAAACCACTTGAAGGTCATTATTAGTACGGAAAGTCAGCAGAAGATATTTTCGTCAAAGCATAGGCAAATCAGTTGATGAAATGCCGGCAAAGAGGCTTATTATGCAAACGGTTCATACACCACCAATTTCACTCAAGGAAAAACAGCGCCACGAGCGCGAGGAACTTATCATTCAGGTAGCAGAAGAGGTATTCCAGGAAAAAGGCTATTATGATGCTTCGATGGATGAAATTGCCGCTCGAGTTGGTATCTCCAAAGGAACGATCTATGCGCATTTTCCTGGGAAGGAAGAGCTGGTGGTAGCGATCTTCAGGCGCGACTTGCAGACATTCCTGCAGGGGATTGATGTGGTAATCGAAGTAGAGCCGACACCGAGAGCCAAACTTGAGGCGCTCCTTCAGTTTATCTATACAGGGCTGTATAGCAAACAAACACGATTGCTTTCATCTATGTACAACGGCGTAGACCTGAAGCGGATGATCGTTGAAAAGGGCGGCTGTATGAGTGATCTCTGGGAATGCCTGGTTTCACGTGTTACGAAGCTGCTTGAAGAAGGGAAAGTAGCGGGGGAAATTACTTCCTCTATTCCAACGAAAGTTATGCTATTCTCGTTTTTTAGCCTGTTTTCGCCCAAGAGTTATGATCGTCTCTTGCTGGGGGAAGACTTCTCCCACGAAGAGCTGGTCGCACACCTGCGGCGTATCTACTTCAACGGAATAGCCAATCACGAAGCCAAGTGAAAAAGGATTTCTTTTATGAAAATAGTATCGCAAGAATCGGCAACGAAGGACGTGGCTGTAGAAAGTAGAGCTACAGACCAGGATGGAGATACTCCACGATTCACGCGTCGTGAGACACTCTTAACCATGGCGGGCGTTTTGCTTGTCATGTTGCTTGCCTCCCTCGATCAGACGATCGTGGGGACGGCTATGCCGCGCATTATTACTGATTTGCAGGGCTTCGATCGCTACACCTGGGTCACGACCGCGTACCTGTTGACCTCGACGGTAATGATCCCGATCTATGGAAAGCTCTCCGATATCTTCGGACGCAAGCCCATCTTCTTGATCGGCGTCGTGCTCTTCCTGATTGGCTCAGCCGCCTCGGGAGCAGCCCAGACGATGAACCAGTTGATCGCATTCCGCGCCTTCCAGGGCCTGGGAGCAGCTGCATTGCTGCCAATCGCGATAGCGGTGATTGGAGATTTGTTCACACCGCGCGAACGTGGTAAATGGCAGGGAGTGACAGGTGGTGTGTTCGGCCTGTCTTCCATCCTTGGCCCGACAGCTGGGGGCTATATTACCGATCACGCCACCTGGCGGTGGGTGTTCTATGTCAACCTGCCGATTGGCATCGCTGCACTGCTGGTACTCATCTTCTTAATGCCAACACTGCGGGGCAAAAATACCGGGAAAGCCTCGATCGATTACTTTGGGGCGCTCATATTGATTGCAGGTACGGTACCGCTCATGTTGGGATTCACCTTTGCTGGTTCTCAATATGCCTGGCTCTCAGTGCAGGTTATTGGCCTGTTTAGTGTAGCAGTGCTATTCGTGGTGCTGTTTATTCTCTACGAGTCGCGCCTGGAAAGACGCAACGCACAACCTATTATCGATCCAAGCCTGTTTACCAACCGCATCTTCAGCGTATCCGTGCTGATCACGATGATTACAAGCATGGGGATGTTTGGTAGTATCCTGTTCATACCGCTGTATGCACAGGGTGTGCTGGGCATTTCGGCCACCAATAGTGGCCTGATCCTCGCCCCCTTGATGATGGGCTTGATATTCAGTAGTGTTGTCTCTGGCCAGTTAGTCTCGCGCTTTGGCAAGTATAAGTGGATTGCGTTTGTCGGAATGGCGATCACGATTGGTGGAGCGTTTCTGCTGCAACGCCTGGATGTGCACTCAACCAATACGGAGCTTATCACAGCGATGATTGTGCTGGGCCTCGGTCTTGGCTTCAGTATGGCGCTCTACGCGGTAATCGTGCAGAACGCGCTGCCAACAAGAATTGGGCAGGCGACATCTGCACTCACGTTCTTCCGCCAGATTGGCAGCACCATCGCGGTGGCGGCCATGGGCTCGCTGTTAACTTCAGCCTATGTGCCAGGTTTTCACAATGCCATTCCGGCGCAAGTCAAAGCAGTACTGCCAGCGAGGGTATTGACCGTCTTTGACAATCCGAACGTCTTGCTCTCGGCGGACATCCAGAAGCGACTGCTGGCGAAATTCTCAGCCTTCGGTCCACAGGGCAAAGGGTTGTACACGCAACTGTTGGAGGCAGTGAAGGTGGGCTTGACGAGCGGTATCCACAACGTGTTCGTGCTAAGCATGGTGTTGATGTGCGTGGGATTTGTCGCGATCTTCTTTCTGAAGGAGATCCCACTAAGCGGCGGTAAAAGAAGCGCTGCGAGTACTCAAGCTCCCGAGGATGCTGTAGCAGGAACCGCGTCAGTAGCGATGACGCACTAGTTCCATACGCTGAAAGGCAAAGAATATAGGAGGCCCTATCAAAAGGGCCTCCTGCATTTTACTTTTATGATTCGATTCTGTGGTATACCTGGCCGCTACAGGTGGAGATGTGCAGGTAGAGGTCAGCGCTCAGCTCTAGCCGACAAGCTCTGCCAGGCGATCAACCTGGTCCAGACTGGGAATGCATGGCCAAAGCACGAATTCATCTACCCCGATATCTGCGAACGCTTGAATAGTACCTTTGACTGCCTCGGGTGTGGAGGGGGTAGAACTGGCTATCATATCTGCCATCGGACCCAGGAAGGAGTAGTAGTGCTTGATGTAAGCATTGATACTCTCCGTCGCGTTTGGCCCTAGTCCGAAATAGGCGCAGGCGACGAAGCGCGGTTTGCCTGACCTGCTAGCTGTTTGCCACGCTTCTTCAACCAATTTGTAGCCTTGCTGCGCCATGGGTGGACCGCCTCCGCCACTGATGAAGCCGTTTCCCCAGTGCGCACTTCTTTTTAGGGCGGTTGGACTGTTGCCACCGATCAGCAGTTCAGGACCTCCTTGTTGCACCGGAGGTGGACCGAGCGGGCCAATATCGTCGCCCAGCGGCTGTCCAGTCCAGGCGCGCTGCATAACAGTGAGTTGTTCATCAAACAGCTTGCCGCGCTCGTGAAACGGGGCGGGCGCAGCTTGGAAGTCATCTTCTCTGCCGCCAACTCCCAAACCGAGCGTGAGGCGACCACCAGAAAGGGCATCGATGCTGGCAGCCTGTTTTGCCAGCATTCCGGCGTTGTGTAATGGGGCGATCAGAATACTGGTCAGCAGGCGAACGCGCTGCGTTACGCCGGATACCGCTGCCAGTGTCACGAGTGATTCGTAGTTGGGGTACACGAGTCGATCAAGGGTAGCAAGACTTGAGAAAGGGCCAGCGTCGGCCTTGCGTGCCCAATCAAAAATAAGTTTGCCCTGAACGCCTGGAATTGTGCCTGGTAGGCCAATGCCAATTTGCATAGAAATTCTCCTTTTGGGTGCCAGGGCAGGGGCAAGCCCAGCCCGTACATTTTAGCTACGTGAGTGTGCATGATAGAAACACCTCTGCCTTGTGAAAGGCGTGGCAGAGGTGTTTCTATCATATTTCACAGACCCTGCTACTTAGTACATACACTTATCGTTGTAAGAAAATTCCTTGTCCTAACAAGGTAGGACGAGAAAGGTTGTTTACATTTGGGTCTTGAACGTCTCGACTGTTTTTGTTGTGAGATCAATTATACGGATGGCGTGGTTGGACAAGGATCCTCCACCCCCGAGGCCGTGGGTGTCAGGGCAGATTGTCTTCCGTCCCCTGCCAGCTTGCCTCGCTGCTCGCGATCATCCCACCTAGCGCGCCGATCACAAGGAGGAGCATAGTAAGCCCCGCGCCAACAATCCGCCATGTCCCATTGGGTATATCGAGCGGGTCATACGAATAAAGCATGGTAGAGAGAATCGCCAGCAGGCTCACGATCAGCCCTATCCCGCAACTGAGCGCAAGCACCCACGTGGGAAAGATCTGGCGGCGGAGAAACGTCTCTCGTTGGCGCAACATCAGCCAGAGCAGGTCGACGAACAGGAAGGTCGTGGAGAAGGCCCACAGGACTCTGGCGACCCCCACGAATACGAAATAGAAGGATGCTGCAGACAGGTTCAGGGGGAGGCTTCTTAGCACCCCCACGTTGGGAACTACCATGAAGAACACCACCACTAGCAGGCAGGCGAGGATGGTCTGAAACAGAATGGCGTTCGCGGGAATGCGGTTGCGGTTGAGCTTGCCCAGGCCTATTGGGAGGCGCTGGTCGATGCCCCCAACCAGCAGGAAGCGTGCAAAGACAGACTGATACACGACCGTGGCGACGAGCAGCGTCGCCAGGATACACACGGCGGCGGCTCCCCCCGCGATGGGGCCAAGCGCCTGATACACGGTGCTCACCGGGGCGAACAGCGTGAAGCTCGCTTTTTGCCCCTGCACAACCAGCACTCCAAAGGTGGACAGGAGATAGCATGCCAGGACGATGAATGCTCCCCACAACAAGTGGCGAGAGATCATTCTCCGCTGCGCCGCGCTCGTTGACGCGACGAGCTCTCCCCCCTGGTTCAGAGGAAGATTCACCCCAAGATAGCCCAGCGTAATGACGCCGAACAAGGGGATATTCGTGGAGGAGAACGGATTCCAGTCAGAGGGCTGACTGAAACTGGCGGCGGATGGGTGCTTGCCGATCAGCCAGGCGAGGCCGGCGAGAAATACTAGTGCGACGGCAAGCAGGACAAGCACAAAGATCAGATTGACCAGATTCTGGACCATGCGTTGCCGCTGCAATGCGACAATACAGGAGAACACGAGGATCACCAACAGAGCCACCCCCTGTGACCAGGGTTCAACCAGCCACTTGGGATTTAACCCTTGCAGCATCCTGATGACCAGATCCGCCGTTGCCAGGATAAGCAGAGAGCTGGGGACCCAGGCACTGAAGCCGACAAAAAAGCTCATAAATCCCCCGAACGCTTTATGCGTCCAGATATAGAGCGATCCCGTGTGAGGGAACATCGCGCCCAACTGTGCGGTAGCAATACAGCAGGGGATGAGAAAGAGGATGGCTCCGAGAACCCAGAGCGAGAGACTGGCGGCTCCTCCTGCAACGGCACCGCTGATGTTGGTGATAAAGAAGAGGATGACGACAAACAGGACGGTCAAATCCCTGGTCGTGAAAACAGCAGGTAACGCTCTCTCGATATACCATGTCGAGAGCAGAGAACCCGGTTCGTCCATCAGGTTGTGCTGGGTGGGTACTTTCGATGACATAGAGTCCCTCCAGATCTAGTTTCTCCTCTACAGCAAATCACACATTACGATCTTTTCGCGTCTTGAAGTATCAGTGAGAGGCTTCTTTGCGCTCAAGAAAGCCATTAGAGCCTCCTCACGAGCATTGTTGGCCTCGCTAACAGACACCATATTAGTCTAATCGTCAATTTAAACGTGATGCCCACTAACTAACCTTCTTCCCTTTGTTGCATAGCAAATAGTATACACTATCGTCTTTCTCAATAGCCATAGTGGTATATAAAAAATGCTGTGAACAACGTATATCCTGTTAAATAATGAGTCGGTGTATGAACCTGGCTATATTGTGGAAAAGTACACAGTCATAATGTGAGCCTGGTGCCTGTAGTAAGCGGCTTTGGATGCTATACTCCGCTCATTGAAAGAACGTATGAGCGAAAGAATGTTCGAGCGTCATTTATAAAAACAGCTTAAAAATATGTAAAACGTGCATAAGGAGAATGAAGATGACAACAATGAAGCGTATCACTCTTGCAGTACTTGGAGTAACCTGTTTGCTGCTTACTTTAAGTTTCTTTACTACCCCGCGCGCCTTTGCTTCCTCGGCCATGAGCGCGGATATCAACAATTGCTCGGCCTATGATTATGGTGGGTCGGGCGATGCAACGGTTGCGAATACTGCAACTCCTCCACTTTTTGGTTATGAAGGAAATAATAGTCCCGAATTAGCTATCACGTATAGTCCCTGCTCAAAGACAGTGGAACTGAAATTCAGCAATCAAGGGGCGGATTTCTACCAGGTGATCACGACCGTGAATGGGCAGTGGGGCCAGATCACCTATAGTGGTTCCTTCCAGCAGGATTCTTACGATAATACGTTGTTGCTGGATTTGCCAAATGTCCCTTTATATTCAACCTATTCCTATAAAGTGCAGTCTTGTACCAGTCACTGGTATGGTTCGAATTGCACGGATTGGTCACCTGATGTGAGCGTCTGGACCGATCCAAAGGGAATTTGCATCCAGGGCTTCGTCTGGCGCGGTGCTACCTCCACTGATCATGTGTGCGTCACACCAAATGTACGCGACCAGGCGGCATATGATAATAGCCAGGCCTCATCTCGCATTGACCCGAATGGAGCATACGGCCCCGATACCTGCATCCAGGGTTATGTCTGGCGCGAGGCTTACTCAGGTGACCACGTCTGTGTCACGACGGATGTACGCTCACAGGCAGCATATGACAACAGCCAGGCAGCCAACCGCATCATCTCTTAAGTGCTATAAGACTGGCTTGACGGAACAAGAGACATCCCACATTTTGCTCTGAAAATGTGGGATGTCTCTTGTTTTTATGAGCTAGTTTGTCTATATTCTGGTCTTGAGCGTTTCGACAGTTTCTGTTGTGAGATCAATTACGCGGATGGCGTGGTTGTTTGTATCGGCTACATAGAGCTTGCCGTTTGCCGCCGCGAGGCCAGCAGGCTCGTTAAATTGAGCTTCGTTCTCTCTGCCATCCTTGAAACCCGCAACCCCTGTTCCGGCGATGGAGCGCACCTCGCGCGTCTTAGGGTCGAGTACTTTGATACGGTTGTTGTAGGTATCGGCGAGGTAGATCTGGTCGTCAGCGAAACATACTGCCTGTACGTGCTGTAAAAGCACTGCTGCGCCACTGCCATCGACATCACCAAAGTCAAAGAGGCCGGTGCCGACAAGGGTGGTGACACGCGGTGGTCCTGAGAGGGCAATAGCACGTACAGCGCTCGATTCGCTGTCGGCAACATACAACACGCGGTTGTCATCGAGCGTCAGCCCATTGGGCTGTGCGAAGAGAGCCTCTTGATAGGTGCCATCGCGCAGCGCTTCGGGACCCGCACCTGCAAATGGTGCGATGATGCCACTGGCGAGATGCAGTACGAAGATGCGGTGTAAACCGGCCATTGCGATGTAGAGGTCAGGCCCATTGCACGCGATGTCCCAGGGCGAATTGAGGGCAACACTACGTGCTTGCCCCTCCAGGGGTGTATGTGCCATGCCGTATTGCTCGCCTGTGCCCGCTATCGTCTCGACCTGTTGTGTGTTCAGGTTGACGCGCCGGATGGTGTGGTTTTCGGTATCAGCGACATACAGCATGTCGCCAACCAGCGTGACGCCCTGCGGACGATTAAATTGTGCCTGGGCAAAGGCTCCATCTACATTCTCCTACTGTCCTGTCCTGATGATCTGGCGCACCTTGCCTGACAAGTCCATCTCGATCATACGATGGTGTGAGGAGTCGCTGACGATGAGGCGATCAGCCGTGGCATCGACTGCCACTTTACCTGGGAAAGCCAGCAGCGCCTCGGTGGTCGTTTCACGCGCAAAACGCAAGAGGCGGTGATCAAGGAGACCGGCGGCGTCAAATTCTGCGATCATTTCCCTGAGCAGTTCTTTCCCCGCGACAGGGTTAAGTTCACCTTCGTGTTTGGCTATAACTCTATTTTCCGGGTCAACGAAGACGAGTGTTGGCCATGCTCGTATGGCATACTGCTGCCATGTTCCCATATTTCTGTCGTTCACAACGGGATGATCTATGCCATAGCGCAAAACGGCATCTCTTACGCTCTCGGCCAGCTTCTCGTTGGGGAATTTTGCTGTGTGGACGCTCACCACGGTGAGTTCATTGGGGAAGGTCGTTTCAAGCTCGCGCAACTGCGCCAGTGCATGCATGCAGTTGATTCAACAGAATGTCCAGAAGTGGATGATGACGATGCGCCCGCGCAGTTCCTTGATGTGCAAGGGGTGGTCGCTATTGATCCAATCCAGTCCGCTGGGGAAGTCGGGGGCGCGCACTTCTCCACGTAATTGTGGTGTTGCCATGTGATGTTTTCCTGGTGTATAGAGAATTCAAGACTGTTTGTTGTAATCATATCATATTGAGAGGTTTGTGCGGCTTTTGGGGGAGGTGTGTAATTGAGTACGCGTTATATGCCAACCTTTACATTAGCAGAGCAATCACTGTAGAGTAGGCATAGGTAATGGAATAATCTTGACTGTGTTAGTAAACTTATGGAAGTAGCAGCTATAGTAGCATTGGAGGAAAGTATGACAAAATCGAAGAAAACATCTAATTATCACTACTCTACAGATCCCTATGAGTTGGATCGACGTTTCTATACCTTATATGACGAGAACTTTCTTTTTAACAAGGCTCTTGCCTTGGCATGCATTTTAGAGAATGAAGAGAGATTCAGATTGCAGGCAGCGGAATATAAAGACATTGACCCGACCCGAATCAATGATAAGTTCTTCGATTCCTTACGCGCCGAGATACACTTTGCTGAAATGCATCAGTTTGAGGGATTCTTTGCTCTTCTTATAGTTACCTTCCAGCAATTACCTGATTGGATTTATCTTACTGCCTATACAAATACAGAGATGAACAACAATATAAATCTCTATATAGAAGGAAAGATTAAGGATCTGACAGATGACAAAATAGAAACAGATCGTGAATTTATCTTAAATGCAGTCTATGCAACATATGCTCCTGAAGGTGAGGGACAAGAAGAAGAGTGGAATGTTAACCTAGACAATATTACCTGGCTCATTAGGCACATGGCCGAAAGATATGTCAAAGGCAAAGTTGAGTACAATTCCTACAAGCATGGGTTGCGCGTGATGACAGGAGAGTCAGCATTTGGGTTTCGTAAAGAAGATCCACCAGGAACCCCTACTGGCCCATACTTTCCTATAGCTTACTCAAAAGACTCGTTGAGCTTTCTGCAATTTAAATATCAGACACTTCAAACGCTACTTAATCCGAAAACAAATATGACAGCCATAGTGTTAAAAACTACAGAGAAAGAGGATGTAGAAGAGCAACCAGAGGAACAGAAAAAGCAGCCTGAAGATGCAATCAGAGTAATCAAAGAGGAAGATGTTAAGAGAGTATACCAGACAACAAAGCACTTTAACCCTATTGAAAGTATCTCCTACCTGAACATCATGAATAAATTGCTTGCCACAATAAAGAATACTAGACTAGCCTTCCTGTCAGAGACACCCCTTGAGAACTTATTGCGGTTTAATGATCTAGATAAGGATCAGTTGTTAGCTTTGAGAACGAGAGCCTTTGAAACGGTACAGCCCCACTAAACGGTGAACAAGCTCAAGCGAGCGTACGAGGA
>JRHI01003165.1_pt1 | contig 10130 bp, 11 predicted proteins | sample 215371 | NCBI WGS metagenome assembly JRHI01 (sample SAMN02929681, study PRJNA255918) | sediment metagenome | biome: cave system; feature: Ice Cave; material: Sediment; isolation source: sediment from deep within a dark volcanic ice cave with no known source of... ... | reverse complement strand
ACTAAATACAAAGCACTGCACTAGGATGTCAGCGAGCTACAACCTCGACGTAGACGTCTGGCGCGGCGGCGCGCAAGGAGCGTACCGGCGCTATCAGGTCCCGCGTCAGGATTCGCAAACGGTGCTCGACGTGGTTACGTGGATTCAGCGGCGGCTGGACCCGACGCTCGCGTACCGCTTCGCCTGCCGCGTCGGCATGTGCGGCTCGTGCGCGATGACCGTCAATGGCAAGGCGCGCTGGAGCTGCCGCACCCACGTGGCCAAGGTCGCGCAGAATAACCGCCTGGAGATCGCACCATTGGCCAACCTGCCGATCGTCCGTGACCTGGTGACCGACATGCGCGAGTTCTTCGACAAGTGGGCGCGGGCCAAAGGCCAGTTCTCGCCGACCGCGACGCGCCGCGACGATTTCGCGCGCGTCGTTCCCGCATCGCCCGCCCGGAAGGAGATCGACGCCGCCATCGAATGCATCGGCTGCGGTATCTGCTATGCGTCGTGCGATGTCGTGGCGTGGAATCCCGCCTATCTGGGTCCGGCGGCGCTCAACCGTGCGTGGACGCTGGTCAACGACAGCCGCGATGGTGATCGGGCCGTGCGGCTCGCCGCGGTCGCCGGCGATGCCGGCTGTCACGCGTGCCACACCCAGTCGACCTGCACCGAGCGTTGTCCGAAGCTCTTGTCGCCCACGGCGTCCATCGCTGGACTCAAGCGCGCGACCGCGCGCGCCGCGCTCAAGGGAGAGCTGTGAGCGCGCGCTCGGAAACGATGCTCTGGATCGCGCAGCGTGCGACCGCCGCGTTGCTCGCACTGTGCGTTCTCGTGCATCTTGCCACCATGATCGTCGCGGTCAGGGGCGGTCTGACCGCGACCGAGATTCTCGGCCGCACGCGCGGCAATGTCGGGTGGGCGATGTTCTATGGCGTGTTCGTGGTTGCGGTGGCGATTCACGCACCGATCGGATTGCGCACCGTGGCCGGAGAATGGCTGCAATGGCGCGGGCATGCCGCCGATGCTTGCTGCGTCGCCATCGGCGTGCTGCTGCTGGCGCTCGGTGGGCTCGCGGTGGCCGCGGTGACGCTGTGACGCTCCACACCTGGCGCAATCGCGATCATCCGGCGTATTGGGCTTCGATCGTGCATCGCGTCACGGGTATCCTGCTGGCGCTCTTTCTGCCCTTGCACTTCCTGGCGCTGGGGACGGCATTGTCGGGCGACGCGTCGCTGGACGGGTTCCTCGCCTGGACCGACCGCCCCTGGGTCAAGGCGTCCGAAGTCGCGGTGGTGGCGCTGCTTGCGGCGCACCTGACCGGGGGTTTGAGGCTGCTCTTTATCGAGTTTGTCGGTTGGCAGCGCGGATCGCAGGGAATGTTGCTCGCCGCCGCAGGCGGCGCTGCGGCGTGTTGCGCCCTGGCATTCGCGCTCAATCTGTTTTAGAGCTGGTATAAAGATACGGGAACGCCATGCGCATCGACCCGAACACGATCGAGAACGTCGCCAAGGAGCTCTACATCCGGGCGCTGAAGATCCTGCCTCCCGACGTCAAGCGCGGCTTCGATGCGCTCGCGGCAAAGGAGACCGCGCCGACGGCGCAGAACGTTCTGGGGACGATGATCAGGAACATCTCGGTTGCGGAAGCGACCGACAATCTGCTCTGCCAGGATACGGGAATCCCGATCTACAACGTGACCATCGGCCGCGGCGTTCAATTCGGCGACGGCGACGGCACGGCGCTCAAGGCGGCGATACGCAAGGGTTGCGAGCGTGCGACGCGCGAGCATCCGCTGCGCTCGTCGATCGTGCATCCATTGACGCGCAAGAACGAGCACACCTCGTGCGGCATCGGCGTTCCGGTGATTCATATCGATCACGGTGACGCGGCCGAGGGCGTCAGGGTGGAGATGATTCCCAAGGGCAGCGGGTCGGAGAACAACTCCTGGCTCAAGATGGCGCTTCCCGCCGAGGGCGTCGATGCGATCAAGACTTTCGTCGTGGATTGCGTGCTCGACGCCGGTGGCAAGACGTGCCCGCCGACGATCATCGGCGTCGGGATCGGCGGCACCGCGGACTTGTGCGTCCACCTGGCCAAGATCGCCGCGACGCGTGCACTTGCAACGCAATGCTCGGATCCCGAGGGCGCCAAGCTTGAGACCGAGCTCTCCGAAGCGGTGAACCTGCTCGGCGTCGGTCCGCAGGGCCTGGGCGGCGATTCGACCGCATTCGCGGTGCATGTCGAGCTCGCCGCGACGCACATCACCATGAATCCGGTCGCGGTCAACATGCAGTGTCATTCCGCGCGCAGGGCCAGCGCGACCATCACCGACGCCGGTGTGACGTACGGATTTTAGCGCCATGACGCATCACGACTTGACGGCGCCGATCACCGAGACGCAAGCGCGTGCGCTGCGCGTCGACGACACCGTGACGCTGCAGCGCACGCTCTACGGCATTCGCGATGCGACGCAGATCGCGATGTTCGATCGCGGCCGGACGACGCGATTCGATCTTGCCGGGCAGGCGGTCATCCACACCGCCCCCAACGTCAAAAAGGTCGAGCCTTCGCTTGAGCATCCGACCGGTTACGCCCCGGTTTGCATCGGTACCACCACCTCGGCGCGCATGGAACGCTTCACGCGGCCGCTCATGCACAGCACGGGGTGCGCCTCATCATCGGCAAGGGCGGCCTGGGCGCCGCCTCGCTTGCCGCATTCGGCGAGCTGGGCGGAGCGTATCTGGCCATCATCGGCGGCACCGCGGCGCTGGAGACGACGTGGGTCGAGGCGATCGAGGACGTCGATCTAGACGATCTGAATCCGGAGAGCCTGTGGCGCTTTCGCATTCGCGATTTCGGACCGCTGCGCGTGGCCATGGACAGCCACGGCGGGAGCTTGTACGACGCGGTCGACGGCAAAGCGCGCGACAAGCGCGCGGCGGTGCTGGCGACCTTGGGTGTGAAGCCCCGCTGACACAAACGTGCGTCGTCTTCGCACCGACATTCTCATTCTGGGCTCGGGCGGCGCGGGCCTGTTCGCTGCGCTGCACGCACAGGCGGCGAACCCGTCGCTGTCGATCACTATCGCGGTCAAGGGACTGCTCGGCAAATGCGGCTGCACGCGCATGGTTCAGGGAGGGTATAACGCCGCGCTCGCCGCCGGCGACTCGGTCGAGCGCCACTTCATGGATACGATTGAGGGCGGCAAATGGCTCCCGGATCAGGACCTCGCCTGGATGCTGGTCACCGGCGCGATCGAGCGCATCCACGAGCTTGAAAATGAGATCGGCTGTTTTTTCGATCGGAATCCCGATGGCACGATCCACCAGAAGGCGTTCGCCGGCCAGACCTTCGATCGCACCGTGCACAAGGGTGATCTGACCGGCATCGAGATCATCAATCGTCTGGCGGAGCAGGTGTGGGCACGCGGGATCGCACGATTGGAAGAACATCGGGCGCTGGAATTCATCCTGACTGCCGAGGGTGACGCGCTCGCCGGCGTGCTGCTGGTCGACATGCGCGACGGCGAGTACGTTCTGGTCGAGGCGCAGGCTGTTCTGCTCGCGACCGGCGGCGGGCCCACCATGTACCGCTTCCACACGCCTTCCGGCGACAAGAGTTGCGATGGCATGGCGATGGCCTTGTCCGCCGGCCTTCCGCTGCGCGACATGGAAATGGTTCAGTTTCATCCCACGGGCTTGCTCGCCGGCGCGCATACGCGAATGACCGGGACGGTGCTGGAAGAGGGATTGCGCGGCGCCGGAGGGTATCTCCTCGACGGCAGGGGCGAGCGCTTCATGCTGAGCCACGATCCCCGCGGCGAGCGTGCGACGCGCGACATCGTATCGCGCGCCATCTATGCAGAAATGCGCGCCGGCCGCACCACGCCCAACGGCGGAGTCTGGCTGTCGATGGCGCATCTGGGCGCCGACAGCGTGCGAAGTCAGTTCAAGGGCATGGTCGAACGCTGCGCCGATTGCGGCTTCGATCTCGCCGGCGGCCGGGTCGAAGTCGTTCCGACCGCGCATTACATGATGGGCGGCGTCGAATTTGCCGCCGATTGCACGACGGCGCTAAGAGGGCTGTTCGTTGCCGGAGAGGACTCCGGCGGGGTGCACGGCGCCAACCGGCTGGGCGGCAACGGGGTGGCGAATTCCACCGTCTTCGGAGCCATCGCCGGCGACGCGATGGCGGCTTGGGTCGGCCGGGAAGGGTCGTTTCGCGCTGGCGACGCACGCGCGGTCGAGGCCGCGATCGAACGCGCCGAACGCCCGTTTCATACGGGAGAAGCAAGCGATCTCGAGGAGATCCGGGAGCGGCTGCACACGACCATGTGGGACGACGCAGGCATCGTGCGCGACGCGGTAAGCCTCGGCCGCGCCGCCGGCGCGCTCGATGCGCTCGCGCGGCAGCTTCGCGGCTACGCGCTGCCGAGCGCGGCGCGGACCCGCGCGTTCAACATGACCTGGCACGATTGGCTCAATCTCAGCAATCTTGTCTCGGTCAGCGAGGCAATCGTTGCCGCGGCCGTGGCGCGCGAAAACTCGCGAGGCGCGCATTTCAGGGCGGATTTCCCCGAGCCCGGAGAGCTGTCGGCGTCCACATTTACCCGCGTGCGAAAGCTGGCAGATGTTCTTGCGGTCGACGAGGTTCCGGTGCGCTTCACGCGCGTTCGGCCGGGAGAATCGTTATTGACGACATGATAGGGCGCAACGCGTGGTCCGATTGCGCGAATCCACGAGCTAAGGGGCGGGCGTGAAACAGGGAATGAGTCGATCGCGCAATAGTGTCGGCGGAGGGCTGCTCCACAAGCTTAAGGCAAAGCCGCCAATGCCCGCGCCGGTGGGCTTGGTTGCGCTCGCTCCGGCAAGCATCAGGTCTTCCATGTGATCGGCAAGCCGCTGCTCGATCAGACCCCAGCGGCGAAAGCAGCGGCACGCGAGATTGATGGCTTCCGCAAGACTGGCGCATGCCCCTTGGCGATTGTCGCGCAGCGATTCCGCGCACTGGTCCACCGCATTGCGCATGTCGACGTCGATGCTTTCTCCTTCCGCGGGAGATTGCCGCAACAGGGCCTTCACCTTGTCAACGCACTCCCTGGTAGCGGAGCGCGCGCCGCTGTCCGACAGGAACAATCCCGGGATCCATGCCGGTTTGAATTCCGACGCGCCGGAATCGGCGCAGAACATGACCGGGCGCTCGCGCAAGGCCACCGCAATGTCCAGTCCGCTGCTTTCCCCATGAAACAGGTTCTCGAGCTGTCGCGCGAATTCGTGAATCGCGCCGGATGACACCAGCCCCCGGGCCTCGAGCCAGCGGGCAAGGGCGACGCACAGGGCCGCTGACGCGCCCAGGCCGGCGCCGCAAGGCAGGCGGTTGACGATGAGCAGCACCCCGTTCAATGCCGAGCGGCCGACGTCGAGCAATTCCAGTGCGCGCTCGAGGGCGCTCTGCGCGCACGCGTGCAGGATGTCATGCTGCAAGCCCTTGGTGTGGACCCTCAGATCTCCGCCACTGGGCGAATGGCGCAGCTCGAGGCCGCGCGCCTTCAGCGGAAACGCGAGCGCGCGCGAGCCGCGAAGCACCGCGTGCTCCCCCGCGAGGATCCATTTGCCGAACGTTTGGGTGTAGAAGTCGCTCACGCTGCTTCAGACGATATGACGGGATGCGATCGCGAATATCGCTCATGCAGCTTCGAGAGCAGCGCTTGCTGGTCCCGGCGAAAGAGGAGATGGACGTTCGGGCCCGCGTCCATCGTCACGATCGGCCCATCGCGAAGACTTGCCCAAAGGTCCGCGCAGTCCTGAACGACGCGGTCGGACTCAGGTGTCCGGTACCGGAACGGCGGATCGCTGGTGTGGAAGAGCTCGTGCATGTCCTCGAACTCCTCGGAACATATTTCGTATGCGGTTCGCCAGTTGGAACTTTCGAGCGCCGGCAAAAGCTGATCCATGCGCATCCGTGCCCGGTTCGCGCGGCCGAAAAAGTGCGGGCTCTGGGTGACCCGCAAATGCGCGTCCGACGAGCTGACCCCCTTGCGGCCGCCATCGACGATCACGACCAGGTGCATCAGGTGTCCTACGTGAAAATCCAACGCGTGGATGCTATCACCATCCCACAGGCACCATGGCTCGAAAAACGAGCGGCAGCTCGATCCGGAGGCGGTTCGACTTAAGTGCGCCAGCTGCGCGGGAGTTTCATGGCGGAGCAGGAACGCCGCGACCGCCTTGGTGGCCGCGCAAAAGCTGGAAGCCGAGCTTGCGATGCCTGCGTCCGCGGGAAAATTGTTCGCCGAGCGGACGAGCACACTCTGCCGATAGCCCCAGAGATCGCACAGCTTTCTGACGTAACCCAGGAAGCGGCCCTCGCCTTCGCGACTCAGACGCATGGGGATGCTTCCGGCCCGGGCAAGCATTTCCCAGCGATCGGGCCCGGTCAAAGCTGCCGACACGGCGACCGTCGATTTCAGGTGTGGCAAGGTATAGGAAAGCGACGGGTTGAAAGCAACGTTGCCGTCCGGATCGCGCTTGCCCATGTATTTGATCAGCGCGATGTTGGAAAATCCAATCGCTTTGGCGCCGACCATCTCCCGTTCGCTCATGCCGACGGCCCGCGCTCTTCTCTAGTCAATCGTGAGTCCACCGGAAAGCTGGGCACGACCGACCGACGCCGCAATCTCGCGCGCGATCGTCGCCGCGATCGCCTTTGCCGAGTCCGACCGGACGATCGCCACAACGACGTCGGCGCCGAGGGCGCCGCAGCCCTTGCGGGCCAGCACACCGGGCAACGCGTCCAGACCTTGCAGTATCGCGCCGGTGTCGGGATGGACCAGAGCCTGCCGCTCGAGCTCATCGGCGTATCCGCGCATTGCGTCGACAAATCGAGCCGAGTCGCGGCTCACCAAAGCGGCGCAAGCGCTCTTCGCGTGCGCCGAAAAAACAGTGACGTCGACACGTCCAAGGTCCCGAAGATGCTCGTGGGTAGCCACTTTGTTTCCCGTCGGCACGAAGAAGAACTCCAGATCATCGAACGGCCACGCATGCTTGTGGACGACCCTGTCTTCCCTGGAGAACTCGACGATCCCGCCTTCGATCTGAGCGATGATATCCGCACCGGAGGGCGGATAGCCGTGGCCGTCCCAGGCGAGGTCGACATAGGTCGAGAGGAGGCGTTCGATATCGATCCCTGCCGCCTGCTCGTGAGCGCTATTTTCGCGGATGCGTTCGAGGGCCGCATAGCACATGAGAAACTGCGCGGCCGAGGCGCCCCAGCCGCCGGCGCCGGCATGGGGATCGAAGAATTCGACGTCGAAGCTGCCGAAAATGCCGCTGTGCGCGCTGATCAGTCGGCCGGCCGGGGATGCCGGCTCGACGCCACGGACCGCGCCCGAGCCTGTGAGCACCGCAAGCGCGAACCGCGGCAGCGTTGCTGCAAGGAGTACCGGGCCGCCCTCGAGCGCGAGATACTCGCCAAGAAAGAAGCTCTTGCTTGGGACGCTCAAGCGCAGGACGTCGCCGGCGTCAATCACCCGCTGCCGCGCTCCTCATCTCCTGAAGCAGCTCGACCGCGTTGCTGTGCGAAATTCTTTTCCGAATACGCAGGACCTCTTCGAGTCGCCGCTGCAGGACAGGGACTTCGTCCAGCCTCGCTCCGGCGCCGAGCGAAAGATTGCGCGCGTGGAGCTTCATATGGCCCTCGATGATGCCCACCGTGGTCAGCGCGCGCAGCGCACCGAGGTTCTGCACCAGGCCGACCGCAGCGGCTACGCGCGAGAGTTCGTTGGCCGATGCGACACCCAGCATGCGCAGACACATCGACGCGGTGGGATGAAGCTTGGTGACCCCGCCCACGGTGCCGACGACGAGCGGCGCTTCCAGCTTGCCGACGAGATGCCGTCCATCGACCCGCCACCGCGTAATGCTGCGATAGCGGCCGTCGCGCGCCGCGTACGCATGCACGCCTGCCTCGACGGCACGCCAATCGTTGCCGGTGGCGACGACGACGGCGTCTATTCCGTTCAGCACGCCCTTGTTGCTGGTTGCCGCCCGATAAGGATCTTCTTCGCCGAAAAACGACGCCTCCTGAATGCGCTGGGCCAGGTCGCCGTCGATGTCGGTCAGTCGCACTTCGGCAAACGTGAGCTTGGTGTCGACCAGGTTCGACAGAATGCACATCGTAACGCTTTCACCGGTGCACTCTTCGATATGCGGCCGCAGGAATTCGCATACCTGGTTGACGATATTGGCGCCCATCGCATCGCGCGGATCGAGCAGGACGTGAACGACGCCCATCGTGCCGCCGTCGGGACGCTTGACGGCCCGTATCTCGAGATCGTTGACGCCGCCGCCGCGGCGCACGAGGCTCGCGGCCGGCTCCTGGTTGGCGAGCGCGATCAGGTGTCCCTTCTGTGTGGACAGCCGCGATTGAAAACGGGCCCAGTTGACTACGTTGGCGCATTGGATCTGCCCGATGATGTGCGCGCCGCGTACTTCGGTCGCGATACTTCCGCAATCGCGCACCCAGCGCGCGGTCTTGCTTGCGGCGGCGATGATCGATGTTTCCTCCACCGCCATCGGTATTGCGTAATCCCTGCCATCGATACGAAAGTTGGTGGCAATGCCGAGCGGCATCTCGAGATAGCCGATTGCATTCTCAATGAAGCTGTCGGCGAACGACATATCCTTCAGGCCGCCGCTGCGCAAATACGCGATGTCATCGACCTCGAGCGCGCCCATGTCGAGGAGTGCCTTCAACCGCTCGTCGCGTCCGAGTTTGGAAAAACCGGTAAACGCCGCCGCTAGATTTTTTGTCTGCATTTCCACACATTTCCTGTTGAGAGCTGTTTGAGATTGGCGCAACCCGTGCAAAACATCGCGATCCTGAGCTCGAATTCGATCTGGTCGGCAAGGAGATCCAGCGCGGCCACGGGATCGTCTGCGTGATCCGTCAGCGCGGCGAGCCATGGCTTGGCCACGCCGATCATCCGGGCTCCCATCGCGAGCGCCTTGGCAGCATCGAGGCCATTTCGAATGCCGCCCGACGCCCATATCTGGTAGCCGACGCTTGCCTGCCTGGCGTAAAGAAGCGAGTCACAGGTGGAGATGCCCCAGTCGGAAAACGTTCTCGCCGCCTGCGCGGAACGTGAGTTATGTTGAGACCGCCTGCCTTCGATGCGGCCCCAGTGGGTTCCACCGTATCCGCCGACGTCGACTGCGAAAATGCCCGTGCCGTCGAGCCGCTTCAGGGTCGACAGCGAGAGTCCGCATCCGACCTCCTTGACGATCACCGGCACATCGAGGCTACGGCAGACGATTTCGAGTTTTTTCAGTCCGCCACGGAAGCGAGGCGTGCCTTCGGGCTGGAGCACTTCCTGCAGACTATTGAGATGCACGAAAAGACCAAGCGCATCGATGCTGTCGACAAGCCTTCGAATGTCGTCCGTAGAGTTCTCGATGAGTTGCGCAAGGCCGAGATTTCCGAGCAGAAGCGCGGTAGGGAACTCTGCGCGCAGGCGTTTCCATTCCTCTGCGGCGTAGTCGTCGGTCAGCTGCCTGCGCTGGGAACCGACGCCCATCAAAATATTTCTGCGTGAGCTGAACTCCGCCAGGACCCGGTTGACGGCATAGCTGCGATCATGCCCCGCGGTCATCGAGCTCACGAACAGAGGCGAGCTCAAAGGGTGCCCGCCAAATTGCGTCGCAATCTCTACATCGTCGAAATCGAGATCCGGAAGCGCCTCGTGCAAGAGCTCGATGGCATCGAGCCCGTTGTCCTTGACCTGAGCCGCTTCGTCCAGCGCGAGGCGCAGATGATCCTTCTTGCGGGACTCGAATTGCGACGCCGGTTCCGTGGAAAGGGATTCCTTTTGGATCGTCAAGGGAATATGGGGGCCGGTTTGAGGGCTGTCGCCGAACGTCCTGGGCGGCCAGGGATGGTCATTTATCGCCCGCGCGCAGGGCGCAGGGGCGACGGCTGACGCCATATAGGTTACCAATCGATTGTGTCGGAATTATGTCATTTTTTGTGACAGAGAAGGGGCCCATGGCACGCGGAAGGAGCGGACGGCCGGGCAAGCCGCCGAGCCGGGGGCGAAGAGCCTTATCCAATATGGTATGAGCCTGAAGGCGGCCCCGTGTTTCCAA
>JRHI01003164.1_pt1 | contig 10130 bp, 13 predicted proteins | sample 215371 | NCBI WGS metagenome assembly JRHI01 (sample SAMN02929681, study PRJNA255918) | sediment metagenome | biome: cave system; feature: Ice Cave; material: Sediment; isolation source: sediment from deep within a dark volcanic ice cave with no known source of... ... | reverse complement strand
GACACCGTGTTCAACGACGACTACTGCCACCGGCATGGGCTGCTGACCGCCCATCTGCCCACCGAACCCGATGAGATCGCCCACCCCACCGAACGTGAGGTGACCCGTTGGACCCGGTGTCGCCGCGTGCTCGACCCGACAGCCGGACAGGAGGACCGCTGATGCGCACGATCGCGCAGTTCCGCTCCTTCGATCGGCCGGTGCAGTTGCTGCTGCTCAACCAGCTCAGCATCAACATCGGCTTCTACATGCTCATCCCGTACCTCGCCGGGTACCTGGCGGGTGATCTCGGGCTGGCCGTGTGGGTTGTCGGCCTGGTGCTGGGTGTGCGGAACTTCGCCCAGCAGGGCATGTTCCTCATCGGTGGCACGCTGGCCGACCGGCTGGGTTACAAGCCGCTGATCGTGGCCGGTTGCGTGCTGCGCACCGCCGGTTTCGGGTTGCTGGGCCTGGTGGATTCGGTGCCCGCGCTTCTCGTGGCCTCGGCCGCGACTGGCTTCGCTGGGGCGCTGTTCAACCCCGCGGTCCGCGCCTACCTCGCGCACGACGCCGGCGAGCGGCGGGTGGAGGCCTTCGCGCTGTTCAACATCTTCTACCAGACCGGGATCCTGCTGGGCCCGCTGCTCGGGCTCGCATTGACCGGCATCGACTTCCGCCTCACATGTGCTGTCGCGGCGGGCGTCTTCGCGGTGCTCAGCGTGCTGCAGCTGCGTGCATTGCCGCAGCGCCGGAGCTGCGACACCGCCGATCTCCGCGCAAGCTCGGTGATGACGCAGTGGCGCTCGGTGCTGGCCAACCGCTCGTTCGTGCTGTTCTCAATCGCGATGATCGGCAGCTATGTGCTGGCTTTCCAGGTCTACCTCGCCCTACCGCTGGAGGTACGTCGCCTCGCTGGCAGCGGCGTGGCCGGGACCGTCGGAGTCGCGAGCCTGTTCGCGGTCTCGGGGCTGCTCGCCATCGCCGGACAGATGCGGATCACGGCATGGTGCCGGAGCCGCTGGGGTCCGGGCCGCTGCCTCGTGGTGGGCTTGGGTCTGATGGCCGCGTCGTTCCTCCCGCCGCTGGTCACTGCGACCGCCGCGACCGGCAGCAGAGCACTACCGACCGCAGTGTTGCTGGCACCGTTGGTGTTCTCCGCGGCGCTACTCGCCCTAGGCACCATCGTCGTTTTCCCGTTCGAGATGGACACGATCGTCACGCTGTCTGACAACCGGCTGGTGGCCACGCACTACGGCCTGTACAACACCGTGTGCGGAATCGGGATCATGCTCGGGAACGTGCTCACTGGCACCGCGCTGGACCTGGGCCGGGCCGCCGGCCTGCCGTCGCTACCGTGGTTCGCGCTGGCCGGTATCGGTCTTGTCTGTGCCGCGGGTGTCGGCGTGCTGGACCGGGCTGGCCGCCTGCAGCGGCCCGCCACCGCCGTCGCTTCGGCGTGATCCCGGTGACCCCGTATCCTCGACCTAGGAGGGTGACATGCACGGCCTGGGCGAACTCGAAACGGCAGTCATGGACGTGCTGTGGCACGCCGCGGATCCGCGCAGTGTCCGGGAAGTTCTGACCGAGATCAACCACTCGCGCACGCTCGCGTACACGACCGTGATGACCGTGCTGGACAACCTGCACCGCAAAGGTTGGGCGCAGCGCGAACGTTCCGGGCGTGCGTACCTGTACCGGCCGGCGGAAGCGCGGGAGGAGGCCGCCGCACGTGCGCTGCGCGACGTGCTCGCGTCCACCGGGGATCCCGACGGTGTCCTGCTGCATTTCGCACGGTCGGCGTCAGACCACGAGTCGACGATCCTGCGCCGCGCTCTCGGGGAGCGAAAGAGCCGATGACCATCGCGCTCGTGCTCGTGCTGGGGGCCTTGCTCGTCGCCTGGGTGGCACCGCGGAGGCTTGAGCGCCGGCTCCGCGGTGCCACTGACCCACAGATCACCCTGGTGACCTGGCTCGCGCTGGTCAGCGGCACGCTCATCAGCGTCGTGGCTACCGCTGGCCTGGTACTGCTACCTGGCCACGGCCCCGCGCAGCGGGTGGTGATCCTGGTGCACCATTGCTGGGCTGCCGTGGCGGCTGGGTCATTTCCGCGGGTCGACGAGGTCGCGGGACTGCTGACCATCTTGATCGTTGCCGTCGCGGTGGCCCGTGGCGGTGCCGGTGTGTTCCGGCACCTGCGGCAGCGGCGGCGCCTGCACCGGACGCACCTCGATCTGCTCCGCATTCTTACCGGAACCGCAGCCGCACAGGGATCGATGTTGTGGCTGGACTCTCCACAGCCGATGGCCTACAGCGTTGCGGGGCGCCCTTCTCTGGTTGTCGCGACCGAGGGCCTGCGACGCAGCCTGCCAGGCAACGCTGTGGCCGCCGTCCTCTCGCACGAGCAGGCGCACCTGCGCGGCAAGCATCACCTGCTGGTCGGGCTAGCCGAAGCGCTGGCCGCCGGGCTGCCGTGGCTGCCGCTCATGCGGCGATCGCCGGCACTCGTACGGGCCCTTGTCGAAATGTCCGCCGACGCCAGCGCCGCCCGCTCGCATGGCGCGACGACGGTCCGGGCGGCATTGCTGAGCATGTCGGCGCACGGCCCTCCAACTCATGCGCCGGGAATGGTTCAGGACTGCTTCGCCCCACGGCTCGACGCACTCTCCTCGCACCGGCCGGACCGCAGCCGTATGAGACGGACACTCGGCTCGACACGGCAGCTGCCCTGAGAGTCGCCCTCCCCACGCTGGCGATCGCAGCACTGCTTGCCGTGGCCACGGTCGTGTCCGCCCGTCCGGGGCTGACCAGCGACGGTCGCGGTCCCCAAGGTGGTGAGCGGCGAGGAGGAACAGACCAGCCGCCCACCGCCCATGGGACACCCTGCGGGGGGAGGGGGAGAGCGCCGCAGGGTAGAGCAACTATAGTTCATAGTAGCTGGGGTTGCCCACGGGCCGGTAGGCCGGTAGATCCCACCAACGTGATCTTGCTCGCGTTGTGGTACTGGGAGTTCGACCGCGGCGGACCTCTCATGAGAGCTCGCGGTCAGCGCGAACACCCGGACTTCTCCTTTCCCCAGATGCAGAATCCGGAGCTGATTCCACCCAACTGGGAGCCACGATTCGCCGATTACCTTTATGTGTCCTTCACCAACGCGACGGCGTTCAGCCCGACCCGACACGATGCCCATGTCCCGGTGGGTGAAGATGGCGATGCTCGCGCAATCAGCAGTGTCGCTGTCACGATTGCGCTGGTGATCTCCCGCGCGGTTGGGTTGTTCAAGTGACGCCGGCGGCCCAGTATTTGCGCCGCATGTCGTCCGTAGGGCCGCGCCGTCGTGGCAGTGTCGTCGGTGTGATGGTGCGGTTGTTGACTGAAGGTGATCGCAGCTAGTTCCTTGATCTCGGGCAGGGAGAGCATATGCAGACTGTCCGATTCGGCCCGCCTAATGGGCGCCGCTACGTAACTGTAAGTAAAGAACTAATCCTATAGTGTGAATTTCGGCATTATGGCGTGTCGGCCCCATTGAGATGATCGGTTTGTGAAATTATTTGCATCGTGACCACCAAGGATGATGACGCCTTCCGTGCAATGCAGTCACGTTTGGCGGATCTGCTGCCCCGGTTGAATGAGCGGGATCGTCGTGCGGCGATGGCGACCGAGGCGAAATCGTGGGGTCGCGGTGGAATCAGCGCTGTGCAACGGGCCACTGGAGCATCGCGGAGTACGATTCGGCGTGGCCTGGCCGATCTGGCCGGTGACGTTCCCGAAGATTCCGGTGGTCGAGTCCGAGCACCCGGAGGCGGCCGAAAGAAGGCCGAGGACGCCGACCTGGGGTTGCTGGATGCGCTCGATACTTTGATTGAACCCGAAACACGGGGAGACCCCGAATCACCGTTGCGGTGGACCACGAAATCGACCCGCAACCTCGCCGCGGAGCTGACCAAGATGGGACACGCCGCCAGCCACTCGGTGGTCGCGGAAATCCTTCATTCCCTCAACTACAGCCTGCAGGGAACCCGCAAGACCCTGGAAGGACGCCAACACCCCGACCGCGACGTCCAGTTCCGGCATATCAACACGCTCGCCAAGGAGTTCCTCGCCAGCGGCGACCCCGTGATCAGCGTCGATACAAAAAAGAAAGAGCTGGTTGGCCGGTTCTCTCAGCCCGGCAAAGAGTGGCAACCGGAAGGCGAGCCAGTCGAGGTGTCCACCTACGACTTTCCCAGCCAGGCTGACGGCAAAGCAATTCCATATGGGGTCTACGACCTGACCGACAACAGTGCCTGGGTCTCAGTCGGCATCGACCACGACACGTCGGTCTTCGCCGTAGCCACCATCGAAAAACGGTGGCAACAGATCGGCAAAGAAAAATACCCCGACGCCCGCCGGATCCTCATCACCGCCGACGGCGGCGGATCCACCGGGCACCGCCCCTGGCTCTGGAAATACGAACTCGCCCGACTGGCCAAGGCAACCGGGCTCCACATCACCGTCTGCCACTACCCACCCGGAACCAGCAAATGGAACAAGATCGAACATCGGCTCTTTTTCCAGAATCACCCACAACTGGCGCGGACGACCACTCGAAACCTACCAAACCATCGTCAACCTCATCGCCAACACCACGACCAGCACAGGATTGACCGTTCGCTGCGAACTCGACCCCAACCTATACCCTACTAAAATCAAACTCACAGACCAACAGAAGGAATCAATACCCCTCAGTCGACACGAGTTCCATGGTGAGTGGAATTACACCATAGAACCGTTCCTTGAATAGGTTAATTCATTCCGCCTCCTAAGACGTCGCGGTAGGACAGGCCGTACGTCAGGTACCGGACTGTCACTGTTATCACTTCTGGCGGGAAGCGGAACCCGTAAAAGCTGGACCGCGGCAGTGGTTGACGGACTTGACGGCGAGATATCAGGACTTGATGGGTAGCGTTGCGTGACGTCTCGGACGGCGCGGAGCAATTTGATCTGCCTTTTTGCCTGTCGGAAACCCCAGAGTGCACCGACAAATCCTGAATACGCCAATCCGCGCAACGAGGTTTGGCTGGATGTGCGCACTGACGCTACCGGCTCAGGTACGTCACGCACCACGGTGGCCTTTGTCTTCACCGACCGGGGATCAGGGTCGATCGTGGTGGACGACGCGATGGAGACTGCTACAGGTTCGGGCCAGGCGGGTAAGGGGGTGCCCGAATCGCCTGCCTTTCGCTGTTCAACCGAGGGAGCACCCGCGCGGTTCCGCCTAACGGCCGAGCACGTAGCGCAGTGTTGGGCCACTGGACAACGCTTTGGGAGAACCCGGGCCAGGACGGACGGAATCCTCCCACCTGACATTCACAACCGGAATCAGCCGTCTGAACAGCCACCGTACGATCGTGCTGGAGGCTGGTGGGCGACGCTCGGCACCGTGACGGCCGCGCTCTGAGACGCAGCCTGGCTCAGCCGAGTTCACCGGTGTCGAAGGTGTTGCAGCTCGTCAAGTCCCCGGACTGGTACCCGGTGAGGTACCACTTCTGGCGCTGCGCTGAGGTGCCGTGGGTGAACTGGCTCTCGTTGACCCGACCGCCACCGAGCTCGGATTGGATGTAGTCGTCGCCGATGCGGGAGGCGGTGTCGAGTGCTGCGCTGACGTCCGCGTCGGTCACGTCAGTGATCAGCGGCCGACCGGATGAACCGGGGGTGGTGCTCGCGTTCTTCGCCCAGACCCCGGCGTAGCAGTCGGCCTGCAGCTCCAGCCGCACCGAGCCAGAGGTCGGCCCGGAGTCGCCCGCCTGGACCCGGCTGGATGTGCCGAGCAGGTTCTGCACGTGGTGGCCGTATTCGTGTGCGATCACGTATGCCCGGGCGAACGGTCCGCCTTTCGCGCCGAAGCGCTGTTCAAGCTCCTGGAAGAAGTGCAAGTCGACGTAGCTCTCGCGGTCGGCAGGACAGTAGAAGGGGCCGGCTTCCGAGCTCGCGCTGCCGCAACCGCTGTTCACCCCGCCGTTGAAGAAGGTGATCCGGGGCTTGCGATAGGTCCGGCCAGAGCGGGTGAGGGTACCGGTCCAGTAGGTGTCCAGAGAGTTGACGACGGCGACGACCTCGCAGTCGAGCGCGGTGTTGGCGTCTCGACCGTGCTGGCAGCTCTGGCTGATCTGTGTGTCGTCGGCGCTTTGCCCCGCGCCGAGCCCGGGCAGGCCGTTGGGCAGCGGGCTGCCCGGGCCGCTGCCGGGCTGGGAGAGCAGGAAATAGATCAGCAGACCGATGATGCCGACGCCGCCGCTGCCCACCGCAACCCGGCCGCCGATGCCACCGCGGCCGCGCTGGTCATCGACCTGGGAGGTATCGAGTTCGGCGCCCTCATCGAACCGCACGCTGCCTCCCGCGATTTCACCAGGTGCAGCACCGACGTACTCAATGAGGGTGGCGAGATCGTCAATGTGCACGTCGAGGCAGTCCGCGACCCTGGCTCCGGCCATGCCCGGTTGATCGTACGCCACCACACGGAACACGTCTCCGTGCTCAGCCGCAGCCAACAGGCGGGTTCGACATCTACGCCGGTTTCGCCGAATACGGTAACGCGGCCAGCGCGGTGTTCCGGCGGATCGCCGATGAGTACGGGGGATGGGTCAAGGACAGCGAGTGATCCCTGCCGATCATCCGAAGCTGACCCGCTCCAGCCAGAAGTCGAGCAACTGCCCATCGCCGAGGATCTCGATGCCTTCGCCACGGGCGGGGCGCCGCTTGTAGATGATCAGCAGCAGGTCGGTCAGCGGGCCGCGCACGGCGACTGCGGCCTTCTCATGCGCGGCGCCAGACGATGGCGTCGCCGGTGAGGTCGACCAGCCATTCCGCTGCGGCCTGAGGTGCGGTGTCGGTGGCGTGGAAGTGCAGGTTGCGGCCGGGGCCGAGCAGCTCGCGCATCTAGGGGTGGACCTCGAAGTGCATCGGCAGTGAGCCGAGTTCCATCCACTTGTCGAGGGCGACCTCCTCGTCGAGGGTGAACTCCGCACCGATGGCCAAGGTCGCGTCGGCCCGGTGGATGACCGTCTCGTGGGCAAACCGGCGCGCGTAGAACTTCGTGGTCCCCCCGGGGACCGGGGTCCACAGCCGCGCGTCGGGTCCGGCGCCGCGCAGTGTGTCGGCCACAGCCCTCTAGCTGCGCGGCACCCTGACCGAGCCAGGGGCCGAGCACGGCGAGGTCTTCGTCGGTGAAGCATCAGGCCGGATTGTTGTTGTTCACGTGGGATCTCGGCCGGGATGAGCCGTCGACCTCCACGGTGGGGCGATCCCCGGCGGTGGTATTGCCGGTGACCGTGCAACCCGTCGAGCCCTCACTGATCAACACCGCCCGCGTCAAGTTCGGGCCGGAGAACGTGTTCTGGCTTACCACGACATTGGGCCAGTGCCGCACGTTGAGCGCCTGGGCACCGTTGTTCGCGCACATGTTTCCCGTAAACGTGATCGAGGGCACCCCGGACGGGGCGGCGCTGTTGCCGTCCTGGTCACCGGTGGCGATCAGACACTGCGCATCCACGTTGCGGCAGGTGTTACCCGAGATCACGACGTCGAAAGTGGGTGGCTTGCTGTTGTCGAGGGTCTGGAAACAGTCCGGGTGCGGCGGACTGCGATAGCCCTCCGCGGAGATATCGGAGATGGTGTTGTCGGTGATCCGATGCCCGCTGCCGTAAAACCGCATCCCATCAGCGTCACCCCCATGGCGGCCCACCACCGTGTCGCTGATGGTGTTGGCGTGCACGGTGATCCGCTGCCCGGTGATTTCGATACCGTTGGTGGCGACATGGGTCATCGTGTTGGACTCGATCGTCGAGTCGGTGCAGGGATCGCAGGTGATCCCGCCCTGTTCGGTGTCGTGGACGGTGTTGTTCCGCGCGATGATCCCGGCGCCCTCCAGCAGCACCCCACCGCCGCCGGCGACGGTGAAACCCTGCAGGACAACGTGATCAGCCTTGATCTGCACCTCGTGCACGGTGGCCCCATCAGCCGCGAGTGTGATCGGCGCGTCGGCGGTGCCCGACTTGGTCATCGTCATGTCGGTGTCGGCGAGATCACCGGAAAAGCACACCGTGTCTCCCGCAGCGGCGGCGTCCAGGGCCGCCGGGACATCATCGGCCCGGGTGACGGTGTGGGTACAGCCAGGTGGCAGGGCTTGCTGGCCCTGGGCGCCCGGCGGTCCATGCACCGAGGAGGAGGTGGTGCACCCCGCGGTGAGGAGCACCAGGCCCAGCAGCGGGATCAACCAACCCGACACCGCCCTGGCCGCCGCGGCGACGCCGTCAGCCAGCTGGGAGATGCCGTCGCCCCCAGGGCCCGACGGGGGGATGTGCCGCTGAGTCATGAAACCGACACTACGGGCACATCTGTTGCGCCTCGGACACGGCATGAAGCTGTCCCCTGTGGGGATTGCGGCAATCCCCTAGTCGGCTGCTGGACTTCTGCTGGTCACGTTCGGGAAGCACTGTCGAGCGCGTGCAGCCAGCGCCCATTCCCCGCAGCCGCAGCCTTCGGCTCGTCGGCAACGCCGTGAGTGCATTACTGCTGGGCAGCGCGGCTCTCGCCGGATGCAACTACCCGGCGATCACCGGAGGGCCCAACCCGCTGGCCGGGGGGGGGTCGTCAGACCCAGTGGTGGCACCGGCACAATCAACGACCGCCGATCCACCCTCGGTCGTCTCACCATCGGTCGTCCCACCAGCGGTGGCCCTGCCCGCGCCCGCCGCCGTGCTACCGCAACCCGAGCCGGCCACGACCTGCGCTGACAACGACTACCGCAACGCGGCCGGAGACTGCGTCCATCAACCGGCACCGGTTGTCGCACCCTCCGACGCAGCGTCGCCGCCGGCGAGCCCGTCACGTCCCTCAAGGGCGGCGGTGGACCTGTCGGCGCTGGCGGCCAAGGTCGACCCTGGTTTGGTGGACATCACTACCCGGCTGGGCCACCAGAACGGCGGAGTCGCCGGTACCGGGATCGTGCTCACCTCGTCGGGTGAGGTGCTCACCAACAACCACGTGATCAGCGGTGGCACCAGCATCGACGTCACCGACGTCGGCAACGGCCAGACCTACCCGGCGACGGTCGTGGGCTATGACCGCAGTCATGACATCGCCGTGCTCCAACTGCAGAACGCCTCGGGCCTGCAGACCGCCTCGATCGGGGACTCCAGCAGCGTCGCGGTCGGCGACGGGATCGCGGCGATCGGCAACGCCGGTGGTCGCGGCGGTACCCCGAGTATCGTCGCGGGCACGGTGCTGGCCCTTGATCAGGCGATCACGGTCAGCGACGACATCACCGGGAGCGCTGAGCAGCTCGCCGGGCTGATCCGGGTCGCAGCAGACCTCCAGCCTGGTGACTCCGGTGGCCCGATGGTGAACACTGCTGGGCAGGTCGTGGGCATCGACACCGCGGCCGCTACCGGGACTCACTCCTCCGGTGCCGAGGGATTCGCGATCCCGATCAACGACGCGATGGCGATCAGCAAGCAGATCGAGGCCGGTACCGCCTCCCCGAGCGTCCACATCGGACCGACCGGTGCTCCACCAACCTGACAAAGTCCACGAACCGGCTTGTAACGGCGACAGCGCGGTTGGCGATGACATGGGTAGCCCCCGTGACGCTGTTGGACCCCCGACCTGGCAGCCTCACTGGGGCCTCTTTCTGTCCTGGTGCGTATTGGCGGTCGGTCGGTCCGACCGTCGTCCGCGCTGCGGACTCGGCCCGCACTTGGGAAGCTGGCACACAGCACCCAAGGAGGACCGATGGCCATATCGGGCTTGGACCAGCGGACCACCGCCAAGGTAATCCTGATCTCGGTGGTCGCCGCCGTCGGCGGCTTCCTCTTCGGCTTCGACACCGCAGTGATCAACGGCGCGGTGGACTCCATCCAGGGAGCTTTTCACCTCAGTCCTGGCCTGACGGGTTTTGCGGTGTCCTGTGCACTGCTCGGTTCCGCCGTGGGCGCGTGGTACGCCGGCCGGACCGCTGACCACCTGGGCCGGGTGCGGGCCATGGTCGTCGCCGCGGTGCTCTTCGCGGTCAGCGCGGTCGGGGCTGGGCTGGCTTTCTCGGTGTGGTCGCTGATCGGATGGCGGTTCGTCGGCGGCCTAGCCTGACTTTCCTGGATAAGTTGATCTATTCTTCG
>JRHI01003163.1_pt1 | contig 10136 bp, 6 predicted proteins | sample 215371 | NCBI WGS metagenome assembly JRHI01 (sample SAMN02929681, study PRJNA255918) | sediment metagenome | biome: cave system; feature: Ice Cave; material: Sediment; isolation source: sediment from deep within a dark volcanic ice cave with no known source of... ... | reverse complement strand
CGGAAGTTCAACGCACATTCTGGCAGCGGGTTTTCCGCCGCAAGCCGGCCATCGCGGCGTAAGGGCTTAGATTGCGCGACGCGCCGGAATGGTCGCGGTTTTGGGCGGCTTATAGCCGATCCTTGACGCGCGAGGGCTATTCGGATTGTTCGCGCTTATCACGGTCTGGGCACCCAATACCCGCACCGCCGCCGGCCTTTGCCCCTGGTACGAAAAGCTCGAGCCGTTCTGCAGCCGCGCGGCGATGCCAGACGGCTTTTTTTTGCATAGACCCGCGTATGCGCTCTGTTACGCAGTCTGAAATGCGCAAGGCCTGGCCGAAGGCAGCGGTGATTTAACGAACTTTTTCGCCCCCTGGCAGGCGCTTCGCTTGAAGATGCTTTGCCGGCGGCCTTGAGCCCGCGAGCAAAAGTGGAGTAATAGGCTTCTTGCAACCCAAAACCGCATTCGCGGAGGGTCAGGGACACAAGACTGCTCGTTGGGCGCCGCATCGATGTTCTAATCGCGAAGGTTCTCAAGGGATCAAGGCGGGCTTTATGAAGTTGACCGCACGCACCATCGCATTATCTCTCGCTTTCGCGGGAGCGGCGCCGCTTCAGGCAGAATCCTCTCCCGCCAACAAGCCGGCTAAGCCAGCTGCAACGACAGCAAAGCCCGCGCCGGCCAAACCTTTCGTTCCAATGGATCCCCTGACCGCCATCCAAAAGGCCAACGCTTATTTTAACGCCGCCACCAACATGACCGGCGATTTCGTCCAGATCGGTCCGGACGGGAAACGCTCCGAAGGCAAGATCTTTGTTCAGCGGCCCGGGAAATTGCGGTTTGAATATGCCCCGCCCGCGACGCTCGAGATCGTCGCCGACGGTCTTTCGGTGGCCGTGCATGATCGCAAGACAGCCACCAAGGATATTTATTTCATCAGCCAAACGCCGCTGAAATTTCTGCTGAAGGATCAGGTCGATCTCAACCGCGACGTCAAGATCATTGACGTGAAGAGCGAGCCCGCCGCGGTCACCATTCTCGTCGAAGACAAGGCGACCTTCGGCGGAACCTCGCAAATCAAGCTGGTTTTCGACCCGGCGAAGTTCGCGCTCAAACAGTGGCAGGTTACCGACCCGCAAGGCTACGAGACGGTTGTTTCGCTTTTCAATATCGATTTATCGAAAAAGCCCGACCCCAATCTCTTCCAGATCACCCAGGAAAAAATTATTGAACACAAATAATTGACCAGGTCCCCGAGGCGGCTGCCTGCCGCGCGGCGTTTTCTGAAATCAGTGTTTTTTCAAGTGGATAGCAAAAAGTTCCAAAATTCATGGTAGGCCCAATTGGCCGCCGGAAATCGTCAGTTCGAGCTGCCGGGCCGCTTGAAAGAATGCGCCGCCGGGTTATCTTATGGCGATGTGAGCGACGCAAACGATCCGGCGTACCCCCCCGTTCCGCCTGGGTCAATCTTGCCGGACCCCTCCCGGTAAATGTCTCGCTCCTAGGGGCGCCTGGTCTTCGGCCGGGCGCCCCTTTTTTATTTGGCGCAAGCCGCCTCTGATCGGCTTTAAGCGGCGCTTATCAAACGCATCTGCGTCACAAAAATTGTTGGCTCCTTGCCCTTCGGCTGTGCCATCGCCGCTTATTGTTCAGACGCCGTTCATTGACGAACCACGAAACTCACCTTCAGACGCTACGAATTTTTCCCACCATCGTCGGAGGTTCTGATGGCTCGCTTGGCGCGCGCGTGCGTTCTTCTGTGCTATTTTCCGCTTGTCGGCTGCGCCACTGGTCCCAGGCCTCCCATCGGATATTATCAAGGGGATGCTTCGCCCCCACCCGGATATAATCCGCTCTCGCAGGAGTCCAACTCTCCTTATAGTGCCGATGAACGTGGCCAGCATTGGTACCGGCATGTGCATCGGCATGATCACGACCACGACCACGACCACGACCACAATCATGGATCGGGTTCGGAGGAATGGAGGCATGAACCGGCCGGGAGCCATCCTTTTTATCCGCCGTCATCCAGCTCTTCCCGCCCTGCACCCACGTCTTCTGGTTTCGGGTCTTCTTCGAACGGTTCTGGCTTCGGTCATACAACCACTGCGCCGCCAGCGCCGTCGTATTCCTCACCACCAGTTTCGACTTCCTCGCCTTCGTCTTTCGGTTCGTCCTCCTCTTCCCATTCGTCCGAAGCGCCGGCAGCCACGCATTCGGCGCCGTCACCATCTTCGACGAGCAGCGGGTCACACTGCTCGGATCCAAAGAAGCAGCCTCCGTGCTGAAGTGCGCGCAAGGGCCGGCCGCGTTCACTGCAGCACGGCCGAGTTTGCACAAGAATCGCTGGAAAGCCGGCGCCACGGCGCGTGATGCCCGCTTCGAAATGAGGGCCTGGCCAACTTTCGTTCGCGGTTGCGGCGCAAACTTCCAGAATTGCGCTTGCGGCAGGGCTTTGCGCGTGGTCATTCGGACGCGCGGTTCATCACGGAGTCTTGCGTGCGTCTCACCCTTGCCACCTGGAACATCAATTCGGTCCGTTTGCGGATCGATCTCGTCGCCCGCTTTTTGCGCGAACAGGCGCCGGATGTCCTCTGCCTGCAGGAGACAAAATGCCGGGACAGCGAGTTTCCCTTGGCTGCTTTCCATAAGCTCGGCTACCCATATGCCGCGATCAACGGCCAAAAAGGCTATCATGGGGTTGCGATCGCCTCGAAGCTCCCGCTGACGATAATCGACCGGCGCTCGTTTTGCGAAAAAGGCGACGCCCGTCACATCGCCGTGACGCTGGCACCCGGCGGCGCGCGCGGCCGCGCGATCGCCTTGCATAATTTCTATGTGCCGTCCGGCGGCGACGAGCCCGACCCGGCCGCCAATCCGAAATTCGCACACAAGCTCGCGTTCCTGGATGAGATGAGGGAGTGGATGACCACGGAGCGGATCGGCGGGTCCGGCGCGATCATCGCCGGCGATCTCAATATCGCGCCGCTCGAAACCGACGTCTGGAATCACAAGGCCCTGCTTCGTGTCGTCAGTCACACGCCGGTCGAGGTCGAAAAACTCAATCTGGTGCGCGCGGCGGGGCCATGGCTCGATGCGCTTCGCCACTTTGTGCCGCTCGAAAAAAGACTCTACACGTGGTGGAGCTATCGCGCGCGGGATTGGGAAAAGTCCGATAGAGGGCGGCGGCTCGACCATGTTTGGGTAAGTCAAAGCCTCAAGCCGCGCCTCGAGGGCGCCCGCGTCCTACGCGAGAGCCGGGGCTGGGAGCGGCCTTCCGATCATGTGCCGGTGTTGGTTCATTTCCACCTGTAAGCGGCGCGGCGGCGATCGCGGGGCGCGCGCATAACCTGCTGGCCAAATGTACTTTTGCAAGGCGCGGCGGGATACGAAGCGGGGATTTGCCGCAAGCGGAAAATTGCGATAGGGTTATCTTTTGTCCGTGCGGTCTTTAGGAAATGCGTTCCTGGCTGTGGGATTTTTTCAAGAATGCCGATAACCGCATGGTCATCGGGTGGCTCGGTAGCGGCATAGTTCTGGTCGCTGGCGGCATATGGACTGTTTTCAAATTTTTTGCCGACCAACGCAAAAAGGCCGACGAGAAAAAAGGCGGCGACACGAATGTCACCTTGGGTCAAGGAGCCACCTCGGGCCATGACACAACGTTTCAAGGGCCGGTGAGCTTCGGGCCTACCCTGGAGCAGATCGAACAAATTCAAAAGCCCGCGTTTGATTTAGCCAACAAGCTACTGGAGAGAAGCCCGGCGGCGGCGGCCGGGGCGCGGCAGGCGGTCCCCGCGGCGCTCCAATCGATGAAGCAAAGCGCGGCCGAAGGCAATGCGCGCTCGCAGCAAGCCATCGACCTTTTGGAGGCCGATAACATCGCGGACGCTACGCGGCTCCTCGAGGAAACCGCGCGTGCCGAACAGAACCTGAAAGAAGCGGCGATCGCCTACCGAAACCTCGGCGCCATTGCGGGCCTCGCCCACCCCAAGCAGGCGCTGGAGGCTTATGAGAAGGCCGCCGAACTCGATCCGGACGATCTGGACAGCTGGTACTGGGCGGGCAGGATTCAGATCGATTATGGCGATCTCAATAAAGCGCAAGACCAGCTTGTGCGCGTGCTGACGCTCGCGAAGACTGGCGGTAAGCCGGACTACCAAGCTCGGGCGCTCATCCGCCTTGGTGACGTCAAGCAACAGCGGGGCGACCTTGCCGGCGCGCTGGAATCCTACAACGACAGCCTCGCCATCGCTGAGCGACTGGCGAAATCCGATTCCGACAATGCGGAGCGGCAGCGCGATCTCTCGGTGTCCTACGACAGGATCGGCAACGTGTTAATGGCCCAGGGCAACCTTGCCGGCGCGCTGAACTCCTATAGCGACAGCCTCGCCATCAGAGTCCGGCTGGCGAAATCCTACCCTGGCAATACGGGCTGGCAGCGCGATCTGTCGGTGGCATTCAACAAGATCGGCGACGTGCAAGGTGCCAAAGGAGACCTTTCCGCCGCGCGACAGTCCTATAAAGCCAGCCTCGCCATTGCCGACCGGCTGGCGAAATCCGACCGCGGCAATGCGGGCTGGCAGCGCGATCTCGCAGTGTCCCACGAGAGGGTCGGCAACGTGCAGGTGGCGCAGGGCGACCTCGCCGGCGCGCTGATATCCTATACCGACAGCCTCGACATTGCCAAACGGCTACAGAACTCCGACCCCAGCAATGCGGAGTGGCAGTTTGATCTCGGGATTAGCAACGAGAGGATCGGCAACATTCAAATGGCGCAAGGGGATCTCGCCTCTGCGTTGAAGTCATACGAGGCCAGGCGAGATATTATCTCCCACCTCGCGAATGCCAGCCCCGGCAATGCCGAGTGGCAGCGCGATCTGGCGGCGTCGCTCGACAAGGCGGGCGACGTGCAAAGGGCGCAGGGCGAGCTTGCCGGCGCGCTGAATTCCTATAAGGAAAGCCTTGCCATCAGAGACGGGTTGGCGAAAAAATTCGGCCCCGGCAACGCGGGCTGGCGGCGCGATCTGTCGGTGTCGTACAACAAGATCGGCGACGTGCAAAAGGACCAGGGCGACCTTGCCGGCGCGCTGAAGTCCTATAGCGACAGCCTCGCCATTTTCGAGCGTCTGGTGAAATCCGATCCCGGCAACGCGGGCTGGCAGCACGATCTGTCGGTGTCCCACGAAAAAGCCGGCGACGTGCAGATGGCGCAGGGCGACCTTGGCGGCGCGCTGAAATCCTATTCCGACAGCCTCGCCATTAGAGACCGGCTGGCGAAATCCAGCCCCGGCAATGCGGGCTGGCAGCGCGATCTGTCGGTGTCGAACGAGAGGCTTGGTGATATCTTCCTTGCGCAAGGCAATCTTCCAGCAGCGCTCGAACAGTATCGCGCCAGTCTCGAGAGGATGGTTCCTATCCGCGACCGCGACCCGTCGAATGCGGATGTGCAGCGCTTCACCTCCGTGACCTTTAGCAAGCTCGCGTTGGTGCATAAGCAATCCGGCGACAATGCAATGGCCCTCGACGCTTTGCGGCGAGGCCAGGCGATCATGACGCGCTTAACAAAACTCTCGCCGGACAATGCCACCTGGAAACAAGACCTCGCCCGGTTCGACCGGGACATCGCGGAGCTGGCCGTCCCGGCGCCCTGAGCCGCGGCCTTCGAGACAGCGGTTGGCCTCTGTCCAGCCCCGCAACAATGATAGGAGGCTGTTATGGCTGGTGTTAAGCTTGTGGTGATTTATCCTCGTCCAAAAGACATCGAGGTTTTCGAAAAGCTCTATCAAGACGAACACGTCCCGATGGCGGTCGACAAGCTCGCCGGCAAAACGAAGTTTGTCGCGACCAAGATCCTGGCAACCCCGGATGGGACGCCTCCTTCGTTTTACCGGATCGCCGAGGTTCATTTCCCGTCCCTGGAGGCATTGCAATCATGTGCGCAGTCCGCCGGGGGCAAAGAAACCGTCGCCCATGCCGTCAAAATCTCAAGTGGCGGCGCTCCGATTTTCCTGGTCGCCGAAGAGCAAACGTTCACGTTCGGGAGCGGCTAAAAGCGGTCGCGATTCCTTGCTTGCGGATTTCTTGCGGCTATGGCGGATTCGCCATTCGCGCCGAGTGGCTTGCCGCCACTTTCTTCGCGAAAACCGGTCAACCGAGCAGCAAGCGGGCGTCAAACCTCCGTTCAAAAAGCAGAAATTTTGGAGAGGCGACGCCGTCATCGAAGGAGGAGCACCGTGACCGATACAGTGACGCCCGCGAATATATTCAATATCGGACTTGGGTTCTGGGCGTCGAAGACGCTGCTGAGCGCAGTGGAGCTTGGCTTGTTCAGCGAGCTTGCCAAGGGTCCTTCCGATCTTGCGGCATTGTCGCACCGGCTCGGGCTGCGCGATCGTTCGGCGCGCGATTTCCTCGACGCGCTTGTCGCGCTGAAAATGCTCGATCGCGAGGATGGACGTTATAGCAACACGGCCGAGACGGACCTTTTTCTCGACCGGGCCAAACCAAGCTATGCCGGCGGCCTTCTCGAAATGGCGAATGCCCGGCTCTATGGTTCCTGGGGTTTTTTGACCGAGGCTCTCAAGACCGGCCGGAACCAGAACGAGGCCAAGGAATCCGGCGATGTTTTCGCCGCACTCTATGCCGATCCGGACCGTTTGCGCGGGTTCCTCGCCGCCATGAGCGGGGTTAGTCTCGCCGCGGCACAGGCAATCGCCGCGAAATTCCCTTGGAAGGATTATAAATCGTTCGTCGATATCGGCACGGCACAGGGCATGGTGCCAGTGACCATCGCCCGCGCGCATAACCATCTATCCGGCGCCGGATACGATCTCCCTGAAGTCAAGCCGGTTTTCGAGGAATTCATAGCCCAACATGGAATGCAGGAGCGGGTGAAATTTCTTAGCGGAAACTTCTTCACTGACCCCTTGCCCACGGCCGATGTCCTGATCATGGGCCACATTCTGCACGACTGGGATCTTTCGCAGAAGCGCATGCTGCTCGAAAAGGCGCATGCCGCGCTTCCCAAGGGCGGCGCGCTCATTGTCTATGAGGCGATCATCGATGACGAGCGGCGCCAAAACGCTTTCGGTTTGTTGATGAGCTTAAACATGCTGACCGAGACGACAGGCGGCTTCGATTTTACGGGAGCCGACTGCCAGGCCTGGATGCGCGAAGCCGGGTTCTCGCAGACGCGCGTCGAGCCGCTAACGGGTGTGGACTCGATGGTCGTCGCGATCAAATAGGCGCGCGGCGGCGCTGGGCCACGCCGGATGGTTCGCCGTCGTGGCAGCATCGGCCTCCGGCTACTCTGACCGTTCCGGGACGGCGCCCGTAATTCGTGGAAACAGGCGGCGCCATTGCCGGTTCGACCAGAGGCGGAACCGGTCGAGGTAGAGATAAAGCACCGGCGTGGTGTAAAGCGTCAAGAGCTGGCTGACGATCAGGCCGCCGACGATCGCAATGCCCAGAGGGCGGCGGATTTCGCCCCCCTCGCCGAAGCTCAGCATCAGTGGAACGGCGCCGAAAATCGCGGCGAACGTCGTCATCATGATCGGACGAAAGCGCAACATGCAGGCGCGAAAAATCGCGTCGCGTGGCGAAAGGCCGTCCGAGCGTTCCGCTTCAAGCGCGAAATCGATCATCAAGATCGCGTTCTTCTTGACAATGCCAATCAGCAAAATCACCCCGATCATGGCGATGATGCTGAACTCGGTGTGAAACAGCAAAAGCGCAAGGACCGCGCCGACGCCGGCCGAAAACAAGGTCGAGAGAATGGTAATTGGATGGATGAAGCTTTCGTAAAGAATGCCGAGAACAATATAGACCGTGGCGAGCGCGGCGGGGATCAGCAAGAGCTCATTCGACAAAGACTCTTCGAATAGACGGGCGGTTCCTTGCAGGCTGCCGTGGATCGTGGCCGGGGCAGGGAGCGCCTTCATCGCCGCCCGGATTTCCGTGGCCGCGTCGCTGAGCGATGCGCCGGGCGCGAGATTGTAGGAAATCGTGCTCGCCACGAACAGGCCCTGGTGGTTGACTGCCAGGGGCGTGTGGCCCGGCTCGAAATGGCTGAAGGCGGCGAGCGGAACCATGGTCTCCCGCGCGGTGCTGACCGCCGAACCGGCGGAAGTGCCGCCCCTGCCGGTATTGGCCAGGGCATTGGTTTGAACATTTCGCGCCGCGGCTCCCTCCGCATTCGCGGCCGCGCTGGAATTGATCCCCGATGACCCGGGGCCGGGCAGGGCAGGGTTCCGCGCGACTGTCCCCGCCACCGCATTGCTGATCGCCGTGCCGCGCGGGCTCGCGCCCCCAGTGCTGACATAGAGATCTTTCAAGATCGCTGGATCTTGCCAATAGCGCGGGTCGACTTCCATCACCACATGGTATTGGTTGACGGCGCTGTAAATAGTCGAGACCTGGCGCTGCCCGAACGCGTCGTAAAGCGTATTGTCGATCTGGCTTACGATGACGCCGAGACGGGAAGCCGTGTCGCGATCGATGACGACGTCGGTTTCCAAGCCTGTCTGCTGTTGGTCGGAATTGACATCCGCGAGCACGGAACTGTTTTGCAAGGCCTCGACGAGACGCGGCACGAAGGCATAGAGTTCGCTCGGGCTCTCGCCCTGCAAGGTGAATTGGTATTGGGCATCGCTCGCCCGCCCGCCCATGCGGATATCTTGCACCGATTGCAGATAAAGACGCGCGCCCGGAACTTGCGTGAGCTCGCGGCGCAGGCGAGCGATCACCTCGTCGGCGGTTTCGCTGCGTTGGGCCCTTGACTTCAGGTCGATATAGACCGAGCCGGTATTGGTCTCCCTACCCGCGCCGGTATAGCCCTTGACGCTGGCAATCGCCGGGTCGGCTTGCACGATCGCCTGAAGCTGCGCGAGTTTTAGACGCATCGCCTGGAAGGAGATCGCCTGGTCGGCCTGAATGGAGCCGGCCAAACGGCCGGTGTCCTGCTGCGGAAAGAAGCCCTTCGGCACGATCTTGAACAATGCGACATTGAGGCCAACGGTCGAAAGCAAAACCACCATCACCAGGATGCCGTGGCGCAGTGCCCAGCCGAGCGTTCGCTCGTAGCCGCGCAGGACTTTGGCGAACGGATCGAACCCACGTGGATGCGCCGGCGGCGGCCGGAGGAAGCGCGCGCACATCATCGGCGTCAAGGTCAAGGATAAGGCGAGCGAGACGAGGACGGCGAGCGAAAGAGTGAGCGCGAATTCGCGAAACAGGCGGCCGACAATCCCGCCCATCAGAAGAATCGGAAGGAACACCGCGATCAACGAGATGCTGATCGACAGCACCGTAAACCCAACTTCCCGCGCGCCGATCAGGGCTGCTTCGGCGCTCCCCCTTCCCGCGCCGGCGTGGCGGGATATATTTTCGAGCACGACGATCGCATCGTCGACCACGAAGCCGGTCGCGATCGTCAGGGCCATCAGCGACAAATTGTTTAAGCTAAAATTCATGAGGTACATCGCGCCGAAAGTCCCGGCGATAGAAACCAGCACGGCGGCGCTCGGAATCATCGCCGCGCGAATATCGAACAGGAACAAAAAGACAATCAGCGTGACCAAGAGAATCGCGATGGCCAAGGTCCATTCGGTGTCATGCAACGAGGCGCGGATCGTAATACTGCGATCGGAGGCGGGCAGGAATTCGATATCGCTTGGCATCGCCGCTTGGAGATGCGGCAATTCGGCCTTCACGCGCTCGACCGTATCGATGATGTTGGCGCCGGGCTGACGGAAAACGATCGCGAAAACCGCCTCCTGGCCGTCGGAAAGGCCCACATTGCGGATATCCTCGACCGAATCCAGCACGTCGGCGACGTCGGTGAGCCGCACCGGAGCTCCATTGCGATAGGCAATGACGAGAGGAATATAATCGGCGGCCCGGGTCGCTTGATCGTTGGTATAGATCTGGAGATGCCGTTCGCCGTCCTCGATCGCGCCCTTCGGGCTGTTGGCGTTGGCGGAGGCGAGCGCTGCGCGCACGTCCTCGACCCCGATGCCATATTTGGCCAAGGCGTGCGGGTTGAGCTCAACGCGCACCGCGGGCAAGGCACCGCCGAAAACGAAAACTTGACCGATGCCATCTAGCTGGGAGAGCCTTTGCTGGAGGATATTGCTGGCGAGATCATACATCTG
>JRHI01003162.1_pt1 | contig 10141 bp, 6 predicted proteins | sample 215371 | NCBI WGS metagenome assembly JRHI01 (sample SAMN02929681, study PRJNA255918) | sediment metagenome | biome: cave system; feature: Ice Cave; material: Sediment; isolation source: sediment from deep within a dark volcanic ice cave with no known source of... ... | reverse complement strand
CGTCACCGATCACCTGTACGTAGGCAGCCGAGTTGTGGCGCGCGGCCTCGAACCCGCCATTCGATTTTCCATACTGGCTCAACGACGTCGAGGAACCGCGTTCGCGGTCGCGCGCGACCTCGCCGCCCACCGTGAACACACCACGGCGGTCGTAACGAAGGTCGAGGTGCGCCTCGGCGTTCCGGTGCGTGCGCACGCCCCGCGCGTAGTAGGCATAGGAGCCGAGGGTGTCGGTGGGCGAGTTGGGGCTCCGGTTGGAACGCGGCAGGAACTCGTTCGACCCGAGCGAGAGCCGCACTTCCGCGTTCTTCGAGAACCGGCGGCCGCCCTCGGCGCTCAGCACGAGGCGGTGGTCCGTCTGTTCGGCGTTGCGGTAAACCACGGCGCCGGTGTAGTCGGTCGGGTAGTGATAGGTGGCGGCCGACCAGCGCGCCGCCACGCGCGCGTCGGTGTTTGCGTCTGCCGCCGCGCGCACCGACGCGCTCAACACGTCGTTCACGTAGCGGTTGTTGAAGGCCAGGATGCCGTCGGTGGCATCGTGGGCACCAGCGAGTGAAAAGCCGCCGCGTTCGTTGCCGCCGGAAAAGCCGAGTTCACCGCGCCGCGTGCCATACGAACCGCCGCCCACGAGCGCGTGAGCTTCGGGTGCCCCGCGGCCCTGCTTCGTAAAAATGTTGACCACGCCGGTCACGGCGTCAGAGCCATACAACACACTCGCGGGGCCACGGACGATTTCAATGCGGTCCACATTGGCGGTGGTGAGCGACGCGAAGTCGAAGCCTCCGCCGGCGTCGTTCACGGCCACGCCGTCCACCAGCACGCGCACGTAGTTGCTGTTGCCGCCGCGAAGGAAGAGCGAGGTGAGTGAGCCAACGGGCCCGCTGGCCACGACGGACGCTCCGGGCACGAGTCGCAGCGCGTCGAGAACACGGGTAATGCCCTGCGCGCGCAGTTGCTCTCCGCGCAGCACCGTGGTCGTGGCGGTGGGAGCGGCGGTGTAGACGGCGACGCGCGTGGCCGTTATGACGACCGCGGCCAACGTATCACGGCCGGAGGGCCTGGCAGCCTCCTGCGCGGAAAGCTGCGGGGCGCCCACGGTGAGCACGACAGTGAGGGCACGGCATGGTACGGCGAAGCGGCGCGCGAACATGGCAGGAACTCCCGGGGAACGTGAACGGTGTGCGGCACAGGGCGTCGACAAAAACAAAAAGGCTCTCTCCTCGATGGAGAGAGCCCGCAACGCACGGTGCCGGTTGCCGGGAAAACCCGAACGCGGGCGCCACACGCCACCAGCCCTCCCCCGAGGATCTGCGTACGTGGCGCGAACGTGGGTCGTCTCCTGGCTTCGGGCCGCCCCACCCGCCTTCCCGACCTTCCGGTCAGTGGCATCGTGAGGGGGCGTACTGCCTGCCCGTTACAGTGGCGGGGCCGCGCCGGTATTGCACCGGCTTCCGTGTCCCGCGTTCGCTTTCAATTGTCCGGTAAGGCTAGCCCGATTTTTTCCGAGGCGCAAGCCACGCCGAACGCTTATCGTTGTCGCACCCTCCCTTCGCCAACAGTCCATGAGATCATTGCTCGCCACCGGCCTCGTCGTCCTGCTCGCGCCCGTTGCGCTCCTGGCGCAGCGCGACTCCGTGCGAAAACTCGAGCGCGACATTCTCCGGCAGCTGGTCGAGATCAACACCAGCGACTCCGCCGGTCACACGCGCGAGGCAGCCGAAGCGATGGCGAAGCGGCTGATCGCCGCCGGTCTTCCTGAACGCGATGTGCAGGTGGTGGGCTACGAGCCGAAGTATCAGAGCCTCGTCGCGCGCTATCGCGGGCGGAACGCCGGTGCGAAGCCCATTCTGCTCATCGCGCACCTCGACGTGGTCGATGCGCGAAAGGAGGACTGGACCTTCGACCCGTACCTCTTCCGCGAGCAGGACGGCTACTACTACGGGCGCGGCACGTCGGACGACAAGTTCGGCGTCGCGATGCTCGTGGCTTCATTCATTCGCTACCGGCAGGAAGGGTTCGTGCCCGACCGTGACATCATCATCGCCCTCACGGCCGACGAGGAAACCAGCGGCAACAGCATCAAGTGGCTGGTGGAAAGACGGCGCGACCTGGTGGACGCGGAGTTCGCGCTCAACGCCGACGCCGGTGGCGGTGAGCTCCGGGACGGCAAGCCCGTCAGTTTCAGCGTCCAGACTGCCGAAAAAGTATTCCTGAGCTTCCAGTGGGAAGTGCGGAACCGGGGCGGCCACAGCTCGCTCCCCGAACCCGACAACGCCATCTACCGGTTGAGCGACGCGCTCGTGCGGCTCTCGCACCACACCTTTCCCGTTCGGCTCAACGAAACCTCACGGGCCTTCTTCGCGGGTGCGGCACAGAATCAGCCGCCCGCCGTAGCCGCGAACATGCGCGCCCTGTCGCAGTCGGGCGATGCGGCCGCAGCGCGGCGTTTGTCGGTCGTGCCCTATTACAACTCCGTCATGCGCACCACCTGCGTTGCGACGCGTCTGTTCGGCGGCCACGCCGACAACGCGCTTCCGCAGGTCGCCCGCGCGACGGTGAACTGCCGCATGCTTCCCGACGATCCGGCCGACAGCGTGGAAGCGGTGCTGCGCCGCGTGGTGGGCGACACCGCGGTGCACTTCTCACGGCTCGCCGAACCCACGCCGAGCCCCGCCTCTCCGCTTCGCCGGGATATCATGGGGCCGATAGAGCAGCTCGCGCACAAGATCTGGCCAGGCGCCGCGATCGTTCCCGAGATGTCCACGGGCGCCACCGACGGCGCGCACACCCGGAACGGCGGCATTCCCACCTATGGCGTGGCGGCGGTGTTCGAAAAGGTGGGCGACGTGCGGGCGCATGGGCGCGACGAGCGCATTCGCGTGCAGAGTTTTCACGAGGCCGCCGACTTCTGGTATCAGCTGGTGAAGCAGCTCACCTCCCGAACCGGCGCCTGACACCCTCGTCAGACTGACGGCGGCTGCATCTGCCACTGCGACCACTCCTCCTTGGCCGGTCCATAGAGGCCGGGCACCGCGAGGCCAGCCTGGCGCATGAGCACGCTCATCTGGCCGCGGTGGTGCGTCTGGTGCAGCACCAGCACCGTCAGCGTCTCGCCGCGGGACCACTGCTCTCCGTACATCTCGTCCTTCGTGTCGAGTGAGGCGTCGGTCCACTCTTTCCTGATCGCTGCGGTCAGAGATTTTGCAGAGCGTACGTACGCGTCGGCGATGGCCTTGGCGGAGGCCGGCACCGGGTCGTGCTCGGCGGGTCCTTCGACATGCAACCCGGTCCGCTCCATCATCTCCCTGACGGTGCCGGTGAGGTGCCATGCGAGGCGGCCCAGCGTGCGGTGATCGGTCGTCACCGGCTGCGCGAGCGAGGCATCCGTCAGCAGGTTGAGTGCCTTCAGGGTGCCGTCGGTCTCCAGCTCCCAGCGGTGCGAAAAATCGGCGATCGTGCGAAACACGATGGTCACCTCAGGATGAGTGGCGGAGGTCCAAAATCGGAGCTCCTCGCCAGCTGCGCAAGCGCGCGGTAAGTTGTGGAGTCGCCCCCGCGCTCGAACGCCGCCGATTCCTCTCGCGTGGCCCTGCTACCAAAGCACTCACCGGAGACCGCTTCATGCCCGACCGCACCTTTCTTCGCCTGGCCGCAGCTACCGCGTTCGCCTGCCTGATACTCGCGACGCCAGCCCAGCTGTCGGCACAGGCAGCCGCGCCCGCCACGGGCCCCACCGCCGCGGATTCGATCAAGTACAGGTACGCGGGCACGCCCCAGCTCGAAAGGCTGAAGCAGGATGTGGCGAAGGAAATCGACGCGAATGCCAAGCGCATCCAGGAGATGGTCGACCAGGTGTTCTCCTTTGGGGAGCTCGGCTTTCAGGAGTTCGAAACGTCGAAGTATCTCACGGGCCTGCTCGAGCAGAACGGCTTCAAGGTCGACCGGGGCGTGGCGGGCATTCCCACCGCCTTCGTGGCCCGCTGGGGGTCCGGAAAACCGGTGATCTCGATCGGCTCCGACATCGACGACATTCCGCAGGCCGGACAGAAGCCGGGCGTGGGCTACAAGGATCCGATGCTCGTCGGCGCACCCGGTCATGGTGAAGGACACAACAGCGGCATGCCGCTCAACATCGCGGCCGCGCTTGCCGTGAAGAAAGTGATGGAGCGCGACAAGATCCCGGGGACCCTCGTACTGTGGCCCGGCGTGGCGGAAGAGCAGATGGCCGGGAAGGCCTTTCTGGTTCGTGCCGGCGTGTTCAAGGACGCCGACGTCGTGCTCTTCTGTCACGTGGATCAGGACCTCGGCGTGTCGTGGGGCCAGTCGAGTTCCAATGCGCTCATCTCGGCGATCTTCAAGTTCAAGGGCTCGAGTGCGCACGCCGCCGGCGCCCCGTGGCGCGGCAAGAGCGCGCTCGACGCGGTGATGCTCATGGGACAGGGGTGGGAATTCCACCGCGAGCACATGGAGCTGCCGCAGCGTTCGCACTACGTGATTCCCGACGGCGGCGACCAGCCCAACGTGGTGCCGAGCACGGCGAGCATCTGGTTCTACTTCCGCGAGCGTGACTACGACCGCACGCTCGCGATGTTCAACTTCGCGAAGAACATCGCGAAGGGCGCCGAGTTGATGACCGACACGAAGCTCGACACCGTCATGATGGTCGGTTCGGGCTGGGCCGGACACTTCAGCCGGCCGGTGGCCGAGGCGATGTACGCGAACATCCAGAAGGTGGGCATGCCGAAGTGGGACGAGAACGACCAGGCGCTGGCCAAGGGCATTCAGCGAGAGCTGGGCCAGCCTACGACGGGACTTCTGGAGAAGGGCGGGAAGCTCAACGGGCCGGTGAACGAAGCCACGCGAATGGGCGGCGGCTCCGACGATATCGGCGACGTGAGCTGGAACGTGCCCACCATCACGCTCCGGTTTCCCTCGAACATTCCCGGCATGCCTGGCCACAACTGGGCCAACGCGATATCCATGGCCACGCCCATCGCCCACAAGGGCGTGGTGGCCGGCGCCAAGGKGCAGGCCATGACGATCCTCGACATTCTCCTCACGCCGCAGCTCGTGACCGACGCGAAGGACTATTTCGAGAATGTTCAGACGAAGGTGGTCAAGTACAAGCCGTTCTTCGCGCCGACGGACCAGCCGCCCATCTGGCTGAACGCGGAGATCATGGCGAAGTATCGGCCGGAGATGAAGAAGTTCTACTACGACCCGAAGAAGTACGCGACCTATCTCGAGCAGCTGGGCATCAAGTACCCGACGGTGCGAAAGGTGGTGCAGTGATGCGGTTGCGAGTACTCGTCGTTCCCGCTGTACTCCTGCTGCCATTCGCGACCCACGCGCAGGACCCGCGGCTCGGCGCGCTCAAGTCGGAGGTCGCGCGCGAGCTCGATGCGAAGGCGACCATGATCCAGCAGATGGTCGACCAGGTCTATTCGTTCGGCGAGCTCGGCATGCAGGAGGTCGAGACATCGAAGTACCTCACCGGTGTGCTCGAGCAGAACGGCTTCAGAGTCGAGCGCGGCGTGGCCGGCATTCCCACCGCGTGGGTCGCGCGCTGGGGCTCTGGCAAGCCGGTGATTTCGCTCGGCTCCGACCTCGACGGCATTCCGCAATCCAACCAGAAGCCCGCCACCGCCTTTCGCGACTGGATCGTGACTGGCGCACCGGGCCACGGCGAAGGTCACAACTCGGGCCAGCCGCTCAACATCGCGGCCGCACTCGTGGTGAAGAAAATCATGGAGCGCGACCACATTCCGGGCACGCTGGTGCTGTGGCCGGGCGTGGCCGAGGAACAGCTCGGGAGCAAGGCCTTCCTCGTGCGCGCCGGCGTGTTCAAGGACGTGGACGTCACCCTGTTCTCGCACGTGAGCTCGAACTTCGACATCTCCTGGGGCGACGAGCCCGCGCTGTCGCTTGTCTCGGCCCTTTTCAAGTTCCAGGGCGCGAGCGCGCACGCCGCGGCCGCCCCGTGGCGTGGCCGGAGCGCGCTCGACGCCGTCATGCTCATGGGCGAGTCGTGGGAGTTCCACCGCGAGCACATGGAGCTTGCGCAGCGCTCGCATTACATCATTCCCGACGGCGGTGACCAGCCCAACGTCGTCCCGAGCACGGCGAGCATCTGGTTCTATTTCCGCGAGCGCGACTACGCGCGCACCATGGCGATGTACGAAACCGCGAAGACGATGGCGCGGGGCGCGGCGCTCATGACCGGCACGAAGCTCGACACGGTGCTCATGATCGGCTCTGCCTGGCGTCCGCACTTCAACAAGGCCATCGCAGAGGTGATGCACGCGAACGCACAGCGCGTGGGGATCCCGAAGTGGGATGCCAAAGACCAGGAGATGGCCAAGGCCGTGCAGCGCGAGATCGGCGTGCCCGACTCGGGGCTCAAGTCGGAGGTGCCACCGCTGCGTGACGCCGTTCAATCCGCACTCGCGGCGGGCGGAACCGGTTCGGACGACATCGGCGACGTGAGCTGGACGGTGCCCACCATCACGCTCTACTATCCCGCCAACATTCCCGGCACGCCGGGGCACAACTGGGCGGACGGCATCGCCATGGCCACGCCCATCGCCCACAAGGGCGTCGTGGCCGGTGCGAAGGTGCAGGCCATGACGATGCTCGACATTCTGCTCACGCCGAAGGTGGTCGCTGACGCTTGGGAGTATTTCCGGAATGTGCAGACGAAGGACGTCAAATACCGCCCCTTCATCTCGCCGGCCGACCAGCCCGCTATATGGCTGAACGCCGAAAAGATGGCGCGGTTCCGGCCGGAAATGCGAAAATTCTACTACGACCCGAAGAAATACGCGTCGTATCTCGAACAGCTGGGGATCACCTATCCGACGGTGAAGAAAGTGGTGCAGTAGCAGTACCCGGCCGGCGACGTGTGCAAGTTTTCCGCCGGCTGGCGTCTCCCGTGCAACCGCTACACGGAGAGCCGCCATGTTTCGCCGAATTCTTGCGTCGTTGATCATGTGGTCGAGCGGAGCCGCGCTGGCTCACGCGCAACTCGCACAGCCACCCATACGGCCGTGCATGCCGGTGCCCTGCCCGCGCGACGGCGACTGCGTGGCACCGGTTCGGTGCTTCCCGTCCGCCGCGCAGGTGGTTCGCACCACCAGCCGCGTGCGGGCCGACCTCGACGGGCGCGTGGTGCGCTACCAGGTTACGGAGACGTACGTGAACCGCGGCGGCTCCGTGGGCCAGGCCGACTACCTGTTGCCGCTCCCCAAGGGGGCCGCGTTCGAGGACCTCGCGCTCTCGATCAACGGCGAGATGATCACCGGCGAGACGATGAACGCCGACCGGGCCCGCTCGGTATACGAGGAAATCGTGCGCAAGCTTCGCGACCCCGCGCTGGTCGAATGGATGGGGCACGGACTTCTCCGCGCACGGATCTTCCCGATTCAGCCGGGCGAGACCAAACGGGTGGTGGTGCGCTTCCGGGCCGTCGCCGAGCGTGAGGGCGAGGCACTGCGCCTCGACTGGGTGGGAACGCGACGCGGGCCGGACAGTGCCGGCGAGGAATCGTTCACCCTCGCCTACTCCGACGAGGGCGGCTTCGGCCACGCCTACTCGCCCACGCACGCGCTGCACGATTCCCGCGAGGGCGGCCGGCGCGTGGTGCGCGCCGACGGCCACGGCGGCCCGCTCACTCTGCTGGTGCCGGTCCGGTCGAACGGTTCCGCTGCCGTGTCGCTGCTCGCGCACGCGCCCGGTGGCGAGGACGGGTACGCGCTCATCACCCTTTCTCCACCCTCGCACAGCGCTCGTGCGATGCCGAGAGATATCGTCTTCGTGCTCGACGTCTCAGGCTCCATGTCGGGCCAGAAAATCGAGCAGGCGCGGGCGGCGGGGCGGCAGCTGTTGCAGCACCTCACGCCCGACGATCGTTTTCGCCTCATCGATTTCTCAAGTGATGTCCGCACGTTCCGCGAAGGCTGGACCACCGCGACGGGCGGGAACATCCACGCGGCGCTCGGCTATCTCGATGGCCTGCATGCCAACGGTGGAACCAACATCGAAGGCGCGCTGGAAGAGGCGCTCAAAGGCGACACCCCTGACGGACGCCTGCCGCTGGTGCTCTTCCTCACCGACGGTGAACCCACGGTTGGCGAAAAGAACCCGGACGCGATCGCACACCGCGCCGCCGAGCTGCGGCACCAGCGCCGGCTCTTCACCTTCGGTATTGGCGCGGACGTGAATGCCGCGCTGCTCGAGCAGCTCGCGCTCCAGGGCCGCGGAACGGCAACCTTCGTGCGGCCCGAGGAATCGGTGGAGCGTGCGGTGGGGATCGTCACTGAGCGGCTCACCCGCCCGGTGGCGACCGACGTACAGCTGCGCGTGGACGGCGTGCGACTGTATAGTGTGCAGCCGCAGGGCGCGATCGACATCTTTGCCGGACAGGACCTGGTGGTGCTGGCCCGGTACTCCGGCGCACGGGAGAACTCCACGATCACGATAGAGGGACGCACACCCGACGGACCGGTGCGGTGGACCGGGCACGCATCGCTTCCCGCGCGACTGCCCGACAATGGATTCGTCGCGCGACTCTGGGCCGTGCAGCGCGTGGGATTCCTGAGTGCGGAACGCCGCCGCTCCGGCGGGAACACCGAGCTCGACGCGGAACTCCGGCAGCTCGGTGAGCGGTACGGTATTCCGACAGAGCTGACGTCGTACCTGGTGGTGGAACCCGGCATGAAAGTCGCCGAGCAGCTCCAGCGGAAGTCGCGCGACGCGCGCGGCGGCGGGACCGCGCCGGCGCCACTCGCCATGAGCGCGGTGGCCGGGTTCGAGGCGGCCAAGACGGCGTCGGAACAGCGGGCGTCGACGAATCTCGCGGCGTTCAACCAAAGCAACCGGAGCGAGGGGAAGGAAGCGATGCGCACGGCCGGCTCGCACACGTTCGTGCTGATCAACGGGGTTTGGACCGACACGCGACGTGACGAGCAGCTGCGGGTGGTACGGGTGAAGGCCTATTCCGCCGCGTATTTCGCGCTGGTGCAGCGGGTGCCCGAACTCGGCCCGCTATTCTCGGTCGGTGAGCACACGAGGGTGCATGGCCGCCGCGTCGCGATCGAAGTGGCGGACGACGGGATGTCTCAACTCGACCCGATGGCGCTCGACGCCATCGCGAAGGACTGGTAGCCCCGGCGTGCAGACCGCCGAACGTCTCTTCCGCGAGTATCACGCCACGCTGGTGCGCTACCTGACGCGCCGGCTCGGCGACCGCGACTGGGCAGAAGAAGTCGCGCAAGAGACGTTCGTGCGGGCGCTGCGACAGGAGACGATCGTGAACGAACGCTCGTGGCTCTTCGCCGTGGCGACGAACCTGGTGCGCGATGAGGCACGCCGGGTATCACGACAGCGGCGGCAGCTGGTGCTGATGGCCGCCGAGGCGCAGGAGGACGAGGAGAAGCCCGTGGAGCTTTCGCTGGAGCTCGCCCAGGAAGCGGCGGATGCCCGTCACGCGCTCGAACAGCTTGGTGAGCGCGACCGGCAGGCGCTGCTGCTCAAGGAAGAAGGACTCGGGTACGACGAGATCGCCGAGGTGCTGGAGATCGAGAAGAACTCCGTCGGTACCACGCTCTCGCGTGCGCGCCGGCGGCTGGCCGAGACTTATGACGCGCTGCAGCACGCGCGGCGCCGGAGAGAACAAGATGCTGCATCCTGACGAAGGGCTGATTCACGCGTGGCTCGACGGCGAGCTCGAGCCTGCCGAAGCTGCGCGCGTCTCGGAGCTCGTATCGAACGAACCCGCATGGGGGGCCGCGGCCGCGGAAGCACGCGGACTGATCGCGGCGAGCTCGCGCATCGCGGGCTCGCTCGACCGGGTGCCGGGCACGGTCATTCCCCGTACGAAACGTGCGCCGCGCGCAACGCGCTGGTGGATGATGCGGGCGGCGGCGCTGATCGTTGTGGTGGCGGGAGCAGTGACCGTCGCGCGGCGGGAGCCGCCGGAGCTGGTACTTCCCGCCACGATGGCGCCTGTCGGGGGAGGGTCGTCGCAGCCGGTTTCGGGAGCGAGGTCCGATGCAGCCGCGTCTCCTCCTGCACGTTCGACCGGTGCAGTTCAGAAGAAGGCCACTCCAACAGCAAAGCCAAGGGCCACTGCACCAACGCAGCC
>JRHI01003161.1_pt1 | contig 10142 bp, 8 predicted proteins | sample 215371 | NCBI WGS metagenome assembly JRHI01 (sample SAMN02929681, study PRJNA255918) | sediment metagenome | biome: cave system; feature: Ice Cave; material: Sediment; isolation source: sediment from deep within a dark volcanic ice cave with no known source of... ... | reverse complement strand
GCGCCCAAGAGCGAACCCAGATTTCCCCCGCCGTAGTCGATCACCGCAATCGTCCCTTGCACCATCACCGGTCTCCTTCGCGTGCACCGGCCCTCATTCTTGGAATGCGAACTCCCATATCGGGTCGGCCTCAAACGATCACGCCGGTGCAAACGTTACCATCTTGAGATACGTCATCTCCTCGATAGCGTAGCGCGGGCCTTCCTTTCCCCAGCCGCTCGCTTTGACTCCGCCCGATGGTTCGTGATCGACTCGGGCTCGGGACGCGGCGTTAACGTTGATCGTCCCGTAATCGAGCCGCCTGGCGGCAGTGAGCGCGGCGTCCAATGACCTCGTGAAAATCCCGGCTTTTAGGCCCCAGGGCGTGTCGTTGGCCGCATCTAGCGCTTCATCGATGGCATCGAACGGCGCGACGGTGACGACTGGACCGAAGATTTCTTCGCACACGACTCGCATCGTGGGCATCACCTCCGCGAGGATCGTGGCTTCGAGCGACGCTCCCGAGCGACGGCCGCCGCACACGAGTCGCGCGCCCCCGCGAACGGCTTCTTGGATCCAACCCTCGACGCGACGCGCTGCATCTTCAGAGATCATGGGCCCGATTCCAGTTTCCGCGTTCAGCGGATTTCCGATTCGCTTCGTTCGCGCTCCCGCTGTCAGCCGCTCGAGAAAGACATCGTAGATCGGACGCTGCACGTAGATGCGTTGGGTCGAGATACAGCTTTGTCCGGTCAATCCGAACGCGGCCTCAACGCACTGCGGAACAGCCTTGGCGATGTCAGCATCCGCACAGACGATCGTCGGCGCGTTTCCGCCGAGCTCGAGCAGCACCCGTTTCATTCCGACCTCGCGGATGATGCGATCGGCGACTGCGCCGCTGCCCGTGAAGTTGATTAGTCCCACGAGCGGATGCGCGTTGAGCGCGCGGCCAACTTCCGGACCGCCGTGAACTACGTTGACGATACCTGGCGGGAAGCCGGCGTCCAAACACGCTTGAGCGAGCAGGACCGCGAGACCCGAACCCTGCGGGTGCGGTTTGAGCACGAATCCATTGCCGGCGGCGAGCGCCGGGCCAACTTTGTGGCAGACGGTGTTCAGCGGGGCGTTGAATGGCGATATGCCGGCGACGATGCCGATCGGGACGCGAATCGTGAAGCCCATCTTCCCGGCACCCGGCGCGACCGCGTCCATCGGGATCACCTCGCCGCCGATGCGCTTGGCTTCCTCCGCGGAGATCGCGATCGTCGAAGTTGAGCGCGCGATTTCGGTCCGAGCTTCGGCGAGCGTTTTCCCGGTCTGCAGCGTCATGATCCTCGCCCATGGCTCAGCTCGCTCGCCCATGAGCCGGGCCAGGGCGGCGAGCAGCCGCGCGCGTTCGTACGCCGGCACCGACCGCCATACGGAAAATGCAGCATGTGCCGATCGCACGGCCGCATCGACCTGTTCGAGCGTGCTCTCGTGCAGCGTTCCGACGACCCGTCCGTCATAGGGAAAGTGGATCGGCGAGCCCTGCGGGCCCTCTTTCCACTCACCGCCGATCAGCGTGCAAACGTCCATGACCTCCGCTTGCATCGATTCGGCCATCATCAACGTCCTGCCAGTGCCGGCACGCGGTCGATCCGGTATCGGGCGACAACGTCGTCATCGAGCTCGATACCGAGTCCGGGACCTGATGGCAACGCCATGTATCCGTCTTTGAACTGCTCCGCCGACGCCTTCACAATCCCAGTCCGCAGCGGATTCATAAACGTCTTCGACCAGTCGCTCTGCATGTGTTCGTAGATCAGAAAGTTGGGCAGAGCTGCCGCGAGATGAAGTTCCGCCGCCATGCACACCGCCGTCCCGCTACCTGTGTGGGGAGCGTATGGAACGTGAAAGGCTTCGGCCATCGCCGCGATGCGCATGCACTCGGTGAAACCGCCCGACCGCGTGACATTCGGCTGGACGATATCCATCGCGTTCCGCTTGAAGATCTCGCGGAAGCCGAATCGCGTGAACTCCGTCTCGCCGCCTGCGATCGGGAGATCTAGAGCACGTGCGAGTTCGGCGTAGCCGTCGAGATCGTCGGGTGCCAGCGGCTCTTCGAACCAAGCGAAGTTGAGCTTTTCGAGCCCGCGTCCGAGTCTGATCGCCGCCGTTCGCTCCATTCCGCAATTGGCATCGGCCGAGAGGTAAACCTTCGGACCGACAGCCTCCCGTACGGCGCTCGCCAGTTCTAAATCTTCCTCGTATCGATGCATGCTCTTGCCGACCTTCAATTTCATGGCGTTGTAGCCACGAGCCGCGAACTCTTTGGCCTCAGCGACGGTCGTCTCGATCCCACGGAAGCGTAGCGACGAAGCGTACGCCCAGATCTTGTCTCGCTGGGCGCCGCCAAGCAGTTGATAGATCGGCCGGTCTAAGATCTTCCCCTTGAGATCCCAAAGCGCGACGTCGATACCGCTCACGGCTTCCATGAAGAATCCCTTGAGATGCCCGCGGTTCATCATCAACGCAAACATCAATTCCCAGGCAACCGAGGTGTCGAGCGGATCGATGCCTTTGAGGACTTCGCCGACTTCGGAGATGACCGCCGCAGTCGCCTGCGGCGTCAAGCGGACCATGGACTCGCCGGCGCCGGTAAGCCCTTCGTCCGTATGGACGCGAACTAGGCACGATCGGTAACCCTTGAAGATCGTCGCTGCGGTCTGGTCGGCATGGGGCACGCTGATCGGCGCTTTGGTTCCGGCCGGGAGTTCGATCAGGATCGGGATGGCTTCGACTTGGGTGACGCGCAACTGCATGCTCCTTGGAAGTTCGCCGCTTTCGACGACGGCGGGATGATCAGTGTCGGGCTACAGCCGGAAGCCAGAGCGCGACTTGCGGAAAGATGATGACGATGAGTAAATCGACCGCGACCGCCAGGACGTACGGAATCACATTCCGGGCAGCTCGTTCGATCTGAGTTCCGAGGATACTCGCGGATACGAGCAGCGTGATTCCGATCGGAGGCAGCATCATGCCGATCGCCGTGGTTAGCATGACGATCACTCCGAAGTGCAGCGGCGAGACGCCGACGTTCTGCACGATGGGGAGGCAGATTGGAATAACGGCGATCAAGATCGCCGGCGGTTCCAAGAAGATGGCCAGGACGATTAGGAGCAGGCAAATGAGGATCAGCACCGAGATCTGATTGTGGGTCGAGCCGGCGACGAATGCGGCAGCCCGCTGCGGGACCTGATTGCCGATCATGATCCATGCCACGATCGATGCATTGGCGATAATGAACATCACCATCGAGGCTGTCTTGACGCCGCCGATCAGCGCCCGGCCAAAGGCCCCGATCGAGCGATGTTTGCGCGAAAGACCTGCGACGATCAGCACGTAGACAACAGCGACCGCGCCCGCCTCGTACGGCGTGAAGACGCCGCCCAAAATGCCGCCGAGGACGATGATGGGCGCGATCAGGGACGGAAGCGCCGTCCACGTGATCCGGCCAAGTTGTCGCAGAGCGACCGGCGGTTCCGGTGGGTAGCCGTGCCGGCGCGCGATGATGTACGCGATCAACATGTAGGTTCCCGCGACGAGAAAACCAGGGATCAGACTGCTCAAGAAAAGTCCCGTCACCGATACGCTCGTGACCGTCGCAAAGATGATCATGCTGATGCTCGGGGGGAACAGCGTGCCCAGGGAGCCCGAAGCGGCTTGATGGGCGACGACGAAGCCTTCACCATACCCGCGTGCTCGCATCCCGGGCATCATCACCGCACCGATCGCTGCGGTGTCGGCGACGGCGGAGCCGGATGTATCTGCGAAAAGGACGCTAGCGAGAACGTCGGCATGCGCGAGGCCGCCGCGAAACCGACCGACGAGTGATGATGCGAAGGCAACCAGACCTTCGGACATGCCGCTGGCCTCCATCAACGTGCCGGTCAGCATGAACGCTGGAATGGCTAAGAAGGCGGGATTGTCTATACCTGCGTAGAGGCGCTGCGCGACAATCGTCAGCGGTGTGGCCGAAAGCGAGAGCGCGATAATCGACGTCGACCCGAGTACGATGGCGATCGGGACACCGAGCCCGAACAGCAGCGGCAGGAGCAACCAAATAGAGCCGGCGGGTATGGCTTGGAATCTCTCAGCCGGCAGTGCCCGCAGGAACCACACCCCGAGACCGACGACCGCAACAATCGCAGCGGCTCTCCGCGGCATACATCTCACTGCAAGATCGTTCAGCCAATGGATGCACGCGAAGAGACCGGCCACCGGGATCGCGGCGTAAAGGAGCGCATACGAGATCCCGAGCGCCGCCGTATGCGGCTGCGGGGACATCGCGAGTGCGGCTCCGGCAATGATGAGCGTGATGAAATAGGCCCCGACCGCGACGTCCCTGAGGGCGTCGGCCCAGTTCCGCATGCCGGGCGTCAACCGGCGCGTGAGGGTGTCGATCGCCGGGTGTCCACCGCGCTTGTAGAGCACGACTGAGCCGAGGAAGACGAGCCAGCCCATGCATAACCCGGCCAACTCCTCGGTCCACGGCAATGCGTTGTTCAAGACGTATCGATAGATGACGCCGACAAACATCGTGATCGTCAAGGCCACGAGCAACGCGCAGCTAACGGCGACGGTCGCCATATCGACGCCAGCGCCGACCGTCGCGATCATGGCCCGCGGCCCGCCGGCGCCCCGCCTGCTAGTGTCCGTTGAGGCGATCGATGCCACCGCTCTAGTTGAGCGCGTCGACCTGCTTGATCAGATCGGCACCGATCCGCTCGCTGAATTCATTCCACACCGGTCGCGATGTCGACTCCCATTCAAGCAACTCGGATCCCACGGGCATATAAAACTTGATGCCGGGAAGGGCCTTGATCGCGGCCAGGCTCTTTTGGTCGACTTCGTCCGCATGCTCCCACTCGTAATCTTCCGCGTCGTGCCCCGCCTTCATAATCACCGCTTGATGATCTTTCGGAAGCCCGTTGAAGAACGCCAGATTCATAATTCCCACGTGCACGAGCGAGATGTAGTGAATGTGGCAGACATTCTTCGCCGCTTCAAAATGCTTGTCGGTGTAATACCAGAGCGGCTGTAGGACTTCACCGTCGATCGTCTTTTGTTGCAGGGCAGTGAACACTTGATTGTAGGCCATCGGCACCGGGTTCGCGCCCCACTGCTTGAAGGTGGCCTGTTCGATCGGCGTGTTGGCAATGCGCAACTTGAGGCCTTTGAGGTCGCCTGGGCGATGGACCGTCGCAGTCACGGTTTCGATTCCACGCTGGCCTCCTGCATCCATGATCATGACGATCTTCAACCCCAGCTTCTGCTCGAATTCGTTTCGAATGACCTCAGCGCTCTTGCTTTGCCAGAACTTCCGATAGGCGGCACGCGATCTAATGAGATACGGAAGCTCCAGCACCATCATTTTGCTGGTGAACTGATCCAGGTTGTTGTTCGACGAGGTGCCCATTTGCAAGGCGCCGGATTGAGCGCCTTGAACGAGATCGAGGTCGCTTCCGAGTTGATTGCAGCAGAAGGTTGCAACGTTGATGTCGCCGTTGCTGCGCTGCTCGACCAGCGACTTGAACTTCTCATAACCTACGGCGACGGGATTGCTTTGGGTCGCCGTATAACCGAATTTTATCGATACTTTTTTCGCATCGGCTGCTCGCACCGCCGGTGCCGCCGCGACGGCCGCGGCGCCGAAGCCGGCAGCGGCGAGTTGCACGAAACGCCGCCTGGTTGACCGTGAGTTCTCAGTTTCGTGAACGAGTTGGAAAAAACGAGAAAGATTGCTCATACCTGGCTCCTTGCTTGCGCATTCAATAGGGAAAGTGTCGCCGGAATGGCCGTGCCGGTTTCAAAAGGTGCGTCGTGTCCCGGAATCACGACGTCTGCGGCGCGAAGAATCGCACTGACGCTGTGTCTTGCCTGGGCCTCCGGGCCGAAATACAGGTGCGGAAGGCCGGTTTCGGCCGCGTGACGCGTCGGCAACGCATCCCCCGCGATAACGACTCGGCGGCCGGACTCGACGCTAACCGCGATGTGACCTTCGGTGTGTCCGGGTGTCGGCAGGACAGTCACACCCGCAATCAATTCGCCTCCCTCAACGCACTCGACGCGCCCCCGCCGTTCCATCGCTTCACGCACGAAGAATGGGGTGGCATGGTCGAGCTCCCCGCGGGCGACACGTTCCCATTCACGGCGTGAGACTAGGAGTTGGGCCGACGCAAAAAGCTCGAAGTTCATGCAATGGTCCCAATGCAGATGAGTGAAGATCACCATCGTGATGTCGCTCGACAGAATGCCCAGCCGCTTCAGGTTCGCGCTCAGCGCGTGCCGCTGGTTCCAGGCACCGCAGTCAACCAGAATCGGCCCGGAAGGATGGTGGATCAGCGTCACCGTCGAGATCGTCAAATTCCCCGAAGGCGTCGACATCGTCATTCCGCCGAGGACGACGTCGATCTTCACGCGGCTTCGACGACCTCTTCGATCAACGACCAGGCATCCTCGGGGGAAGTCAGGCGCGGATTCGGACCGGCGCTCCGCGAAGCCCACTCCGAAAGATCGCGCTCGTGGCCGGCGGCAACCGAGATTGGTAGACGCTCCGGTAAGCCGATCGTCCGGCGAATCTCCGCAACACGCGTGATCGCGGCCTCGGCTCGTTGCCGGTGCGTCATAGCCGCCGTTGTTGCGCTGAGGGCATCGCCGATTTCAGCGTACCGAGCTTCGGCCGTTTCGAGATTGAAGCGCATGACCGGCGCTAGTAGCACACCGCACGCGACGCCGTGCACGACATTGTAATGACCGCCGAGTGCTCGTGCGACGGCATGCGCCGCCCCGGTACCGGTGTGCGAGATCACCATGCCGGCGAGCGACGCGGAGTACATCATCTCGCTCGCACAAACGAGGTTCGCGCGGTTTGCGACAAATGATTCCAGCGATGCCCCGATGCGGCGAACCGCTTCAAGTGCGATCATACGGGTCGGCGCCGTGGCGCGATTGCTTACAAAGCTCTCGACGGCGTGAACGAGCGCGTCGATGCCCGCTGCGGCCGCGACGTGCGCCGGCAAATTGGCGAGCAAGAGCGGATCGAGCAACGCGATCTTTGCACAGCAGCGCACGCTGCGAACCGCCATCTTCTCGTGAGTATCCACGTTGGTGACCGAAATATTGTAGGTGACCTCACTTCCGGTTCCCGCGGTAGTTGGAACGAGAACGAGCGGCCATGCGTTCTCTGGCACTCGATCGTTGCCGTCGTAATCGCGTAGACGACCGGGGTTGGTCGCGAGGACGGCAATCGCTTTCGCCGTATCCATCGCGCTGCCGCCGCCGATGCCGACGATCACGTCATCGCGACGGGCCTTGAAGAGCTCGGCGCCCCGCTCCATTGCCTCATCGATTGGATTCGGCTCGATATCCGAAAAGACGGCGTGCGCGATTCCGGCTGCCTCGAGCGAACGGACGGCCTCATGGTCGAATCCACCGCGATGAAAGCCTGGATCGACGACCAAAAAGGCCGAACGGTAACCCGATGTCTTGAGCAATTTTCCGAGTATCGCAACGCCGCCGGACTCGAAGATCAAACGCGTTGGAATGCAATACTCAAAGGATCCGACCGGATCGTCAATCATCGCGAACCAGAGCCTCCCCTCGCCCTTGAAGCGAGAGCTGATACTTGCTATTGGATTCCATGGCGCGCTGCGTCCGCAGGAGGAGCCGCGCGGACTGAGCTCTGTAAAACGATCGATTGAATTCGGCTGCGAGCCCTGACCGGCTAAAGACTAGCCGCTCGATCACGAGCAGCGGCGAACCAGTTCGGATCCCGAGCAGCTTGGCACGGTACGGGTCCGCTAGCATCGCTTCGACGCTCTCCTCGGCCTCGACAAGCGGCTCGCCGAGCGTCCCTTCCAGCCGCGCATACAGGGAGCCAATCGCGAGTTCGTCGCCGTCCAGATCCGGGAAGGTAGAACGCACTAAATAGCTGACCTGATAGCAGACCGGTTCGCCGTCGACATCGCGCACGCGACGGATTTTTACGACGTCATCATCGGGCGCCAGCCTCAATTTGCCGGCGACGCGCGGATCGGGGCGGATGATCTCGAAACTGACGAGCTTCGTCCCGCCAGCCCGCCCGATCGCTCGGACCTCTTCAGTAAAACTGCCGAAATAAGACGCGTATTCGGCGCGCTTGGGCTCGGCGACGAACGTGCCCTTCCCCTGGCGCCGGACGATCACGCCCTCATTTACTAGCGCCGACAGTGCGAGGCGTACCGTCATACGGCTAAGCTCGTGTTCGCGGCACAGCTCGGCCTCGCTCGGAAGTGGGTCCCCTGGCTTCAGCCCGCGGCCGATCCGCTCGCGCAAGGCGCGTTTGAGGCGGACGTAGAGCGGCTCATCTCGGCCAGACGGAAGGTGTCGACCCATAGCGATTCAACATGTTATAACAAGTTAGATCGCCCTTCGTCAATCACCCGAGGCCTCAAGCGATAGTCACGCCGCCATCAACCATGAGCGTTTGCCCGGTAATGACCGAAGCCATCGGCGATGCGAGGAACACGACCGCATTCGCGACGTCCTCCGGCATCGGGAAGCGACCTAATGGAATCCCCGCGAGGCGCTCCTGGATCAACTCCGGATTTGAACGCAAGTCCTCCGTCATCGCGGTCGGCACCAGCGTCGGGCCAACGGCGTTCACCCGGATGTTGTCCCGTCCCCATTCGAACGCGAGGTTTCGGGTCAACTGAGAGATTGCGGCCTTGCTCGGCCCGTATGCCGCGCTGTTCGGAACGGCGATCGAGGCATTGGTAGACGAAAGGTTGACGATAGCCCCTTGCCCGCACGACCTCAGCGATGTATACGCCGCGCGACACATCCGGAATGTACCGGTCAGGTTGGTATCGAGAATGCGATCCCATTCCTGGTCCGAGTGCGTAGCCGCCGGCGACCGATGCGTTACACCCGCATTGTTGACCAGGACGTCGAGACGTTGATGGAGCGCGAGAACTGCGGCGACGCCGCTCTCGCTCGATTCAGTGGAACGAACGTCGATTCGATGCATGGAGATGCGCCCACCGCGGAACCCCGTATCACTCGCGACAGCCGCCTGAAGGGTTTTCAGGTCCACGACATCCGTGAGTGCAACCGTCGCGCCGCGGGTTGTGAATGCGCGCGCGATTGCGAAACCAATGCCTTGCGCCGCGCCGGTGACCAAAACCACCTTTCCCGAGAAATCAAGCATGAATATCCTGATACCATGGTTCGAGCCGCGACACCCGCCCGTCAGTGGCGCACGTTCTCGAATGCAGGGGTCACGGTGATGGTCGAAACCAGTATTTTTGGTTCCGGAACCCATATTGCCGCTATTCATGCGCTCGGCCGTTAGTTCTGCAGAAGGATCTCGAAAGCTCGACGACCTGGCGCCTTTTGAAGTCATCCCAATACAGATCCCAAGCAGCGGTTTGCCGCCCGCCACGAGATCAATGATGGCGGCATCGAGTCGGCGTTGCGCGAGCGCCTGCATCGTCGCACCGAACGCACTATCTCCCGGGAAGATTGCAACATTGGCGGAGCGCACACGATTGGGATCATCGGTCGTCACGAACGACGCCCCCCGGCGTTCGAGCGCGCCCAAGAGCGAACCCAGATTTCCCCCGCCGTAGTCGATCACCGCAATTGTCGCCTGCACCATCACCGGTCTCCTTCGTGTGCACCGGCTCTCATTCTTGGAATGCAAACTCCGATACCGGGCGGTGCGCCGCAAGCCGGTCACGCCGACGCAAACGTTACCATCTTGAGATACGTCATCTCCTGGATGGCGCAGCGCGGGCCTTCCTTTTCCTAGCCGCCCGCTTTGACTCGCCCGATGGTTCATGATCGACCGGGGATCGGGCCGCGGCGTTGACATTGATCGTCCCGTAATCGAGCCGCTTGATGGCGGTGAGTGCGGCGTCCAATGACCTCCTGAAAAACCGGCTTGCAAGCCCCAAGGTGTGTCGTTGACCGCATCCATCTGAACGGCGTGAAGGTCCCGGATTAGCACTGGCGGCCGTACCCACATGCCGGTGCTCGTGTTCGATGTTATCCTGTCGAAACCGGTCGTCACGAAGCCAGAACCCTGTCCCTGTCGGTGACGGCGTAAAATTCCCCACTTCCGACGGCGTAAAAATCCC
>JRHI01003160.1_pt1 | contig 10142 bp, 12 predicted proteins | sample 215371 | NCBI WGS metagenome assembly JRHI01 (sample SAMN02929681, study PRJNA255918) | sediment metagenome | biome: cave system; feature: Ice Cave; material: Sediment; isolation source: sediment from deep within a dark volcanic ice cave with no known source of... ... | reverse complement strand
CTGGCGGGGAGGCGAGGACGGGGCGATCCGGTGGGATCCTCGGGGGTGGGAGCGACGCCGGGCGATCCCGGCGTCCCCGCAGGAGCGCCGATCGAGGTGACGTGAGCGATCCACCGGTGGTGGTGACCGACAACAAGGCCGCGTCCCGCTACGAGATTCGCGTCGGGAACCAGCTCGCGGGCTTCGCCGACGACCGGCACACGCCCGCGGGCTCACCTTTCACCCACACCGAGATCGACACCGGCTTCGAGGGTCACCGTCTCGGGAGCCGGCGGGCCGCGGCGGCGCTCGACGACGTGCGGCGACAAAAGATCGTGGTCACACCGCGGTGTCCCTTCATCTCCGAGTTCCTCGACGCGCATCCCGAGTATTCCGATCTGGTGGCGGGTCCGTCCGCCACGACGCCCTCACGCGTCACGCCACCCCGCCGACCGGTCGGGCCCCCAGCCGCGGTCAGGTTTGCTCCCACTACTGTCGCCAGCGAGGAGGTGAACGCCCATGACCCCGCGGATCACGATCGTCGGTGGTGGCTCCACCCACTGGACGCCTCGCCTGCTCTCCGACTTCGCGAACACCCCGTCGCTCCAAGACGCCGACGTGGTTCTCGTCGACATCGACGCCGAGTCGCTGCCCGCAATGCTCGACGTCGCCGACCACATCGCGAAGTGTCGCCCGGGGATCGGGCTCAGCGCCTCCGCGACCACCGACCTCGACGCCGGCCTCGACGGTGCCGCCTACGTCGTGACCGCCTTCTCGGTCGGCGGGTTCGACAGCATGCGCCCTGATCTGGAGATCCCCGCCCGGTACGGGGTCCGCCAGCCCGTCGGTGACAGCGTCGGTCCGGGAGGGATCTCGCGGGCCCTTCGGAGCATCCCTGTGCTCGTGAAGATCGCGCAAGCGGTCGAACGCCGGTGCCCCGACGCGCTGCTGCTCAACGTCACCAACCCGCTCTCGGCGCTCTGCCGGGCGGTCACCCGCCAGACCGGCGTCCGCACCGTCGGCCTTTGCAACGAGGTCATCGGCCTGCAGTTCGTGACCAGCCTCCTCCTCGACGCCGACCTGCGCCGCGTCGACCCGGTGGTGGCTGGCGTCAACCACCTCCCCCTCGTCACCTCCCTACAGGTTGGTGACGACGACGGGTTCGCGAGCCTGCGGGCGCTCCTCGCCGACGAGGACGCGCAACGAGCGCCGGTCTGGATGACCCCGCCCGCCGCCATGCACTACCGCAAGGTCTCGCCCGGGTCGGAGTGGACGAAGGCCGACGTGATCGCCGGCAACCGCCTCAAGCTCGAGCTCTTCACCCGGTTCGGCGTCCTGCCTGGCTCGTCGGACACCCATGTCGCGGAGTTCTTCCCCGGGTTCGTCACGCCGAGCTCCGACTACGGCCGCGAGTGGTCCGTCCACCACTACGGCCTGCAGGGGCACATCGCCGACAAAGTCGACGACGACGCCGAGGTCGTGGCGTTGCTGGCGAGCGACGACATCAACCCGTTCCCGTCGGGTGAGCTCGTCGCCCCGCTCCTCGACTCGATCCTGACCCACGCCCCCAAGCCGCTGCCCGTGAACCTGGTGAACCGGGGGCAGGTCCAGAACCTCGCGGACGGCGTGGTCGTCGAGTGCATGGGCTACGCCGACGAGGACGGCACCGTCGTCGCCCGCGACCAGGCCCAGGCTCCGTCCATGCCCGGCGAGCAGCTGCGCCGCGTCGTCGTCGCCGAAGAACTCACGGTCGAGGCGGCACTGACTGGGAACCGCACCACCGTCTTGGAGGCGATGCTGGCCGACCCCATGGCCGGCCGGCTGCCCTACGAACACGTCGTCGCGATGACCGACGAGCTGCTCGACGCCACCGCCCCGTGGTTGCCGCAGTTCGCTGCCCACTGAGTGGCGCATCTCGAACGTCGCCCCCGGCGCTGCTGCGGATGAATCCACCACAGGCGGCGGGCTCGACCTTCCGGACGCTGTGGCCCGCCGGCGCCGAAACGGACCTGGCGGAGCTCTACGCGCCCGTCCGGAACACTCCCGATGGGGCGCGACGCGTGCGGGTCAACATGATCGCCAGCGTCGACGGCGGGACGTCACGAGACGGCACGTCCGGCTCCCTCGGCGGTGCCGCGGACCGTGTCATCTTCGCCTTGGTGCGCTCGTTTGCCGACGTCGTCGTTGTCGGCGCCGGGACGATGCGCGCCGAGCGGTACGGGCCGGCGCAGCTCGACGAGGAGCACCGACGGGCCCGGGTCGCACGAGGCCAGACGCCCGTCCCACCCATCGCGGTCGTGACGGGCAGCGCCGACCTCGATTGGGGCAGCGGCTTCTTCACCGACGCCGAGGTCCGCCCGATCGTGCTCACCGCCGAGGCATCTCGAGGCCGTCATCGCCAAGCCGCGGCCGTCGCCGACGTCGTCATCGCGGGGGGTCAGGCGGTCGACCTCTCGGCCGGGCTCGATGAGCTCCTCCGGCTCGGCTACCGGGACGTGCTGGTCGAGGGTGGCCCGAGCATCAATGGCGAGCTCGCCGAGCTCGATGCGATCGACGAGTTCTGCCTCACGACCGCGCCGCTGCTGCTCGGCGGCCCCAGCTCTCGGGTCCTCAGGGGCGAGACGGCGCTTTCCGGGCTGGCGCTTGAGCTGGCGTCGATCGTGACCGCCGACGGTTTCGTGTTCCTGCGCTATCTGCGTGGAGCCCGGGAACGCTGACCGGTTCCGCTCCGACGCCATCCGGCGGACCGGAGATCAGTTCACCCGGGCCGGTTCCTCGGCGCGGACACCGCGCAGGCCGAACCACGCGAGCTCGGATACCCACTGGGCCAGCCGGTCGGCGTCGAGGCGGGCACCGCCGTCGGTGAGCGCGTCGCGACTCGTTGCCTCGGCGATCCCGATCAACGCGTGGGCCAGGACGCGCCGGTGCTCTTCGGTCCCTTCGATGTCGATGAGGGTGCTGATCACGACCGCGACCTCGTCGAGAAGGCGTTCGATCACGTCGGCGAACTCGGAATCGTTGCGGGCCGCGGCGCCGAACAGCACTCGGAAGGCCGCCTCGTTGCCGGTCACGAACCGGAAGTAGGCGGCGAACCCTCCCTCGACTCGAGCCCGGCCCGTGGGTGCGGCCCCGGTCGCGCCGGCCAGCTCTTCGAGGAGGGTGCGTCCCAGCTCGCCGAGCAGGTCGATGAACAACGCCCGTTTCGATGGGAAGTGTTGGTACAGGACGGGCTTCGTGACGCCGGCGGCGCCGGCGATGTCGTCCATCGACGTCGCGTGGAAGCCGCGGTCGGCGAAGACGTCACACGCGACATCGAGGATCTGCTGGCGGCGCTGCTCGGCCGGGAGGCGAGTTGTCACGGGACGTGCTTCACGCACTCGACTTCAGCGGCATCGTGTACCGGTTGGTGTGGTCGAAGTTCCGTCCCCACAGCTCGTCGACGCGGGCCCGCTCGTCGGCGTCGAGGGGCTGATCAGATGCTTCGGCGTACTCGCGGACCTCGTCGGCGCTCACCACCGTCGGGAGGACGGTCGTGAACGCCGGATGAGCGAGGATGGCGGCGATGGCGGCTTGTGCGATCGTGCGGCCGGTGTCTTCCCACAGGAACGTAAGGGTCTCGGCCTTGTCGAAGTTGTCGAGCATGTTGTCGCGGTTGCGGTGCGCCCGGTGATCGCCGGCGGGGAACACGGTGTCTCGGTCCGTCTTCCCCGACAGGACGTCCGACGCGTGCGGCACGCGCGAGATGAGTCCGACGCGGCCTTCGGTGACGGCGGGCTCGGCGGCAAACGTCCGACCGGGTTCCTGCTCGAGGACGTTGAAGACCGTCTGCAGTGACGCGATCGGTCGCCGTCGCAGCGATTCGAGGCCCTCTTCCACCCAGCCGATGGCCGGCCCCAGCGCCACTCCGATCTCGCGGATCTTGCCGGTGTCGCGGATCCGCGCCAGCTCGGCCCAGAGGTCGTCGTCGAGGATGGGGGTGAGCCGGGAGTTGTGCAGCTGGTACAGGTCGATGTGGTCGGTGCCGAGGCGTCGGAGCGACGCGTCGAGCTGGCTCTGGATCGACTCGGGCCGCCAGTCCTGGGGGCGTTCCGACTGGCCGGGGTGCTGACGAGGCGCGTCGATGTCGTATCCGCACTTGGTTGTCAGCACGATCTCGTCGCGGTGCGCGCGCAAGAGGTCGGCGAGCAGCGTCTCGCCGACACCGTCGCTGCCGTAGACCGGTGCCGTGTCGAAGAACGTGATGCCGACGTCCAGGGCGGCGTGCAGGAGACCACGCTGGTCCTCAACGTGTCCCCACCAGTCACTCGCGAGGGTCCACGTGCCGAACCCGACCTCTGAGACAACGAGCTCAGACGTCCCGAAGCGTCGGTATTGCACGAGTGTCTCCTCCGATGGGTGACCCGCCGTCGAGGGTAGATGGTGGTCCCGCGACCCGGCGAACCGCTATGCGGACCGCCCGGGTGGTGTTCGTCGACCCCGATCCTCGCGCTCCGCCGCTCGGATCCCATACGAGAGGACAATCGGCACCGGCAACACGGCGATCGACACCGCCAATGCGGTGACTGTCACCACCACCGTCCAGTTGGGGAAGCCGACGGCCGCGCCGATCGCGAACACGATGACGGCCAACCCCATCGACGCGTACCCGACTCGCTGTCCGATCGAGACAAACCGTCGGATCCGGGCCCGGCGCTCCAAGATGGGGTCGTGCTCGGTCACCACTGGTCCCAACCCATCTCTCGGAACACCTGTTCCAACCGATCGGGAAGCCGATCCAAAGCGAGTTCGCGGGCCGCGACGGACCGGTTGTGGGCGAGCAGTCCCGGATCCGGCTTCTCGATGAACGCCGCGACCTTCGCGGGGTCGTCGAGGGGGAGGGGTCGCAGGCCGAGCCCGATGAGCTCGTCCAACACGGGATAGTGATCCGCGACGACCGGTCGCCCGGCGAGCATTGCTTCGACCACCGGGTTCCCGAAACCCTCCCAGCTCGACGGGACGACGACCAGATCAGCTGCGGCGTACGCGTCGGCCACCTCTGAGACGTGCTCGTGGGTGACCGGGACGGTGGCTGCGGCGAGGATGCGATCGAGGGCCGGCCCGTAGCCGTCCTCCGCCGGGCCGGTCAGCCAGAAGCGGACCTTCGAATCGGACAGCAGGTCGGCGACGCGCTGCGCGAGTCCGAGTCCACGAGCGACCTCTTTGCGACCGATCGCCCGAGTCGGTTGGAGCACGACGATGTCGTCGCACCCGAAACCGAGCGACGTCCGTGTCCCCACGCGGTCTCCGACTCGACCCTGGACGTCGAAGGCGTTGCGGATCGTCACCGTCGCGAAGCCCCGTTCAACCAGCTGTCGCCGCGCGTGGTCGCTGATCGCGACATGCAGCGAACCTGGCCGGGAAGGCGGAAAGTCCGTCAAATGCTCGAACTCGGGTCGTTCCCACGGGAGATCATGATGATGGAAGACCACCCGACCCGCGAAGTGTGAAAGCACGCTCGCCGCCGTCCGGGCTGCGTCGACGTTCAACGGCAGCGAGCAGAGGTTCTCGACCACCACGACGTCCGCGCCTGACAAGGAAGCCGCCAGCGCGTCCGGTTCCGGCCAAGCTCCGGCGACCCGCTCAATCGCGAGGAAGGCGAGCCACGTGTCATCGGGGCGGATCCCGTCTTCGAGCTCGCCCGCGACCCGGCGGGTGGCAAAGCCAAGGGTGCGAAGCGCCCACTCCCACTTGCGGGCCTCGACGGAGACCCCATCCTCGCCGCCCAGCCGGTACGACAACACCACGGCGACCGGCGGGCTCACGCCCTCATTCTCCCCGGTGGTTAGCCGACCCGCTGATCTCGGACGAGAAACGGCAGACGCCGATTCACCGCGTCGAGAACCGCTCGAACCGCCGCCGTGTCCTGCGACTGTCGGGCAAGCGCGGCCCCAATCAACTCGTGCTCATGCGGCGGATCAACATGGATCAGCGTCACAAGAGCCACATCATGAGCCCCGACCCGGGCGATCGACGCATCCTCCAATTCCAGCGCCTCCGCCGAGTCCTCGAGCTGGCGGATCGCGTCCAGCGTCGCCGAAGAAACCAGCCGAAGACGCGTCACCGCGGCGACGGAACCTTCAGCGAAACCGGTCGCCTCCTGGCTCCCCGACGACAGCGTGATCCGCACCGTCGCTCGCCGACCCTCCAGCTGCGACTGGATCGAACCAATCCCGATCCGAGACGTTGGCGGGGCCGACACCTCGCTCGCGGCCGGACCCTCCGTCGGTGCCAACTGCACGACTGAAACGATCCGACGGTCGACATCAAGACCAAAAGATGCAAGCGAAACCGATTGCACGTCACGCACAACCTGCTTTGGGTGTTTCCCAGGGTGTGCGAGAACATGAACCTCGAGCGGACGCCCCGCAGCGTCCGCGACGATCCGACAGGCCACGACTTCAGGGAGGCGGCCGATCTCGGTCTCGATCGCCTGAACGTCGAGAGCAGCGATCCCCTGATCAGTCATCAACCCGCTTTCGTGAGCCCGACCCAGACGTCACCCAGCAGGATACGGAACTGGCGACGGTGTGACGCGGATCTCGGTGTCGGAGCAGGGAGTCCCAATTCGATCGATTCTCGCGTCAGAGGGGTCGCATCTGGAGCCAGAAGTTGCCGCTGTGGTCTGGGAGGCCGATCCCGTTCAAGGGACATCGGCCAGAAGGGAGGACAGGCAGCTCAGGAGGAAGCGGGCAGGGCCTCGGCACAGGACGGTCTTCGAGCCGAAGCGGAGCGTTGCCCCTCTGGGGTCGAGCGAAACCGGGGGGAGTACATCTTGATTGGAGGGATCGCTATGAAAAAGGTGATCGTCCGTCTAGCGCTCATCGGGTCGAGCATTTCCGCAATTGTGCTCGCCGGTGGCGCCGGCAAGGGCCTTCGGTAAGCAACAAGAGCAAACGAATACGCCGGGGTCCTGCCCTCTTTCTCGGCACTGATCCGACCGCCTTCGGGCGAGCCTCTAAAATCCCACGGTCGCGCCTAGCGCTGATCGACCTACGTCGTCATCGATCCATTTCACGCAGCAACACCGCCCAAGCATCCGAGTTGCTCTGGTTTCAGCGCCATCGCGCCCGGAGGGGACAACGGGTCGCACCCAGAGCACCGGTAATGCGGGACAATGTGGTCGTGATCGGACGCCTCCGACTAGCCGTGATCGGCGTGATCGCTGTCGGCGGAATTGTCACGGCCGCTGTCGTCGATGCTCGTCCTCACACGATCGACATCGTCGTGCTCGGCGCCGCGCTTGTCGCCGGCTACCTCGTCGAATTGCGACCTGCTAACCGCGCCGCCTTGCCTATGGGCTTCGCGGTCGTTCTCGTCATCCTCCGCGCCGCGTCACCGGTCGAGTTCGTCGCCGTTGTCTCTGCCGCCTCGCTCTTAGCGGTCATTTGTCGCACCCACCATCGGGGCTTGGCTGCCCGTTCGCTGCTGCTTGCCGAGCTTCTCTCGGAAGGGCTCGGCGCCGGAGCCGTCTACCGCGTTATCGCTGACACGACGAGTGGAGCAGGCTCGCGAGCCTCGGTCCTGGGTGCGCTCGCTGGTGCGGCCATCACGCAGATCGTCGTCGCGGATCTCGTCGTGTTCGCGCGGGAGCGTCGCGTTGCTCCCATTCGCGCTCGAGGCGCGGACCTTGCCCTGGTCACGAGCGGCATGCTCATGGCCGTTGGATACGGTGGAATCTCAGGGCAAGGACGTCTCGGTCTGTGGGGTCCACTTCTGTTCGCGATTCCACTCTTCGCAGCCTGGTACTCGTTCGAGCTACTAGGTCGAACGCGACGAACATTTCGCCAGACGGTGCAGGCGCTTGGTGTAGCGCCTGAGCTGGGAGGACTTGTCCGAGCTGGTCACGTCGAGCGCGTTGCAGCGCTTGCAGTCGACCTTGGGCGGGATCTCGGGCTCCCCGACCCCGAGATCGAAGATCTCGAGACCGCAGCTTGGCTGCACCATCTCGGAGCGGTCTCTTTGGATGAGACCGCCACCGGAGAGCAGCCCGACGCCGCGGACGTTGCTCGCGCTGGCGCAGAAATGCTCCGTTCGAGCCATCCGCTAGCAAACGCCGGTGATGTCGTAGCCGCGGAACCGAACCTCCATCGGCCGCCCGGCGAAAGTCCACAACAGCCGGCCGCGTTGATGGGTCAAATTCTCAAAGTCGCGAGCGCCTACGACGAACTGACCGAGGGTGATAGTTCGCACGCCCAATGGGCAGTCGAGGCACTCTTCACCGGTCCGGCGTACGTCTACGACGGTCGCGTGCTGGCCGCGCTAGAACGCGTGCTTAAACGCGAGGGTTTGCTCGCGTCGTAGTTTGACCCTTGTCACGACGCCGGCTTCCGAAGTACGCCAATTCGCAGATGCCAACGGCGATTACAAGGTCACCGAACGATACGAGGGTGTCCAGGGGCTTAGGGAAGAGAATCTTGTCGCCAAGACCACCGAGCAGATCATCTGGCCGTTCTTGCCGGTGCTTGACGGTCTGAATCACTGGCTTGCGGATGCGATCACCCTGAGCGTTCGTTCCGATCGGCCTAGTCGGCATCCCTTGGTTCAGGCCGATAACGAGCGCATTCATTGCGATTCCGACTGCTATGACCGCGAAGCCCGCCTTTGGAACGTTTGCGAGACAGAACGCGAGAACGCATCCGTAGGACAGCATGAGGAGCGCGTAGCCAAGGGTTTCGATCTTGGGTTTCGGAAAGTCAACGTACTCGAGCACGATCTGAATCGCTAGACCGAGTGCTAGCAGCCACGCTGATTGAACTCGCATCTGACCCAGTGTGTGCCAACTGCCTCTGGTGAGCACTACGACCAAGCCAGCGGCGACCACAGTCGCGAGGAGTAGCCACACGTCCGAACGCTAGCGACCGCGGCGCGTCCCGAGCCGTATTGCCTACGATCCCTGAATGGCCGAGGTTGAGTATGAGGTCAAGCAGCATGTCGCCCGCATCACCATCAATCGTCCGGAGCGACGCAACGCGATGTCCTTCCAAACCATGCGCTCGATCTGTGAAGGACTTGACAGCGCCGCGGACGACGATTCGGTTCATGTCGTTGTCCTGACCGGCGCGGGGGAGAAGGCCTTTTCGGCCGGCGCAGACCTAACCGGCATGGGCACGGAGACGCCCGCTGTGGAGGCACATCGGGCCCGCGGACTCCTCGCCGACGTTTTCCGTCGCCTTTGGCGGCTGGAAAAGCCCACGATTGCACGCGTGCGCGGGTTTGCACTGGCTGGTGGCTTCGGTCTTGCAATGGCCTGTGATTTCGTTATTGCGTCGAGCGACGCCGAGTTCGGTACGCCTGAGATCAACGTGGGGCTCTGGCCGTACATGATCACCGTCCCGTTGCTCCGTTCGATGCCGCAGCGCTTCGCGCTCGAACTGATGGCCACGGGCCGACGTGTCGGCGCTGACGAAGCCGCTCGAGTCGGATTCGTCAATCGCGTCGTGCCCGTCGATGAGCTCGACGCGAGCGTGGATGCCCTCGCGACCGAGCTTGCAGCGAAGTCGCCACTAATTCTCGGTTGGGGAAAGCGCTCGTTCAACCGGAGCCTCGAGATGAACCCCGATGACGCGCTCGACTATCTCCAAGGCATGCTCACAATTACGACAGCCAGTCAGGATTCGGCTGAGGGGATCGCCGCGTTCGCCGAGAAGCGCAAGCCCGAATGGCGCGGACGATGAGGCCCTGACACCCGCTTCGTCATGTTGTGACGCGATCTGTTCGAGTTCTTTTCTTGGCAACCCGTAGTAATTCGATGCTCCACTCGCTAGGTTCAGCGCGTTGGTTCGGCGGGGAGCGAGGCGAGCATGACGAATCCGACCGGAGCGGAGTCGTCCCACGGCGAGGAACTCGCGGACCTTATTGCTGAATACCGCAACGACGCATTCCGCGTCGCGCGTCGCTTGGTGAGAAGTGACGCCGAGGCAGAAGATCTGACGCAAACTGCGATGCTCAATGTCCTCCGCCGGGCGAAGAACATCGAGGACGCTTCTCACGTCAAGGCGTATCTGCTCACAACCGTGAGAAATCTCTGGCGCAACCAACTCCGTCAGCAGAGTCGACGCCGTATCGTCGGTTCGGATGAGAAATAGTCAAGACTTGTGGATCGGGTTCTTCCGTTGATCACGCGG
>JRHI01003159.1_pt1 | contig 10142 bp, 11 predicted proteins | sample 215371 | NCBI WGS metagenome assembly JRHI01 (sample SAMN02929681, study PRJNA255918) | sediment metagenome | biome: cave system; feature: Ice Cave; material: Sediment; isolation source: sediment from deep within a dark volcanic ice cave with no known source of... ... | reverse complement strand
TTGCTCGACCGTCCCCATGACACCACCCGCCGGAACAGGTAGCGCGCGACCTCGTCAGGACTCAGACGCCGCTGACCGCGCAGGGTGCAGGTGACGCCGTACTCGTTCTCGAGCCCGAAGATGCGCCGTTCCACCGGACCGAGCGTACCGGCACCAGCGTCGCCCGCCGCGACGCTCGGACCGGGGGCTGCTGGATCAGCCGGTCAGGCGGTCAGCCGATCACCCGGACCACGGTCTTGCACGACTTCTCCTTCTGTAACGCCGTGAGGACCGTCTGGTCGGTGATCTTCGAGAACGGGTCGTCCGCGGTGAGCGTCGCGAACAGCGTCGTGATCGCCGCCGAGAACTGCGCGACGGCCGTCGCGTTCGGCGGGTTCGCAGCCTGCAGACCCGTGAGCGCCGTCGTGACGCCCGACTGGATCTTCGTCGCTCTGGCGTTCAAAAGGCTGGCGACCTTCTTGCCGTTCGAGACGTCGGGAACCGCCCCGGTCAGCTTCGTGGCCGACGCCCCAATGGCGGACACGAAGGTGTTCGTCGCCGCGACGGCCTGCGTCGTGTACGTCGGCGGATCTGTGGGATCAAGGGCGTTCAAGGCGTCGGAATAGTTCTTGCTGGCATCCGTGAAGGCCGTATAGGAGCTACAGACCGTCTTGGCGTACTTCGCCGCCGACTGCTTCTTGGGCTTCGCGGCGGCGACACCCGCCGTGCTCACCACCAACGCGGCCGCGGTGAGCGCGACGCAACCACCCCGAATGAACGCCTTCATGCTGTTGCCCCTCCCTCGATGTCGACACCCAAGTTTCTAGAACAGAATCCCGGGGGCCGGCGTGAGTATCCGGTACTTATTTCGCCGGAGAGCCCCAGGAGCGGTGACTCGCCCCCGTCCTAGTCTCGGGACGTGGTGCCCATGTGTTCGCTGACGTGGGTCAGTGGGTCGTTCCCGGCGCACGTCCTGGCCGCCCGGCTCCAATCCGAGGGCATCGACGTCCAACTCCGCGGCGCCCTCGACAGTCCCTATGGGATCACCGTGGGCGATATGGCCCGCGTCGACGTCTTTGTGCCCGAGGATCAGCTCGACGACGCCCGGCTCGTGATGCTCGCCACGGAAGTCGACGCAGTCCTCGCGGCGCCCCGCGAGTGGGCGGGCCCGGAGACCCGACGGTTCCGGCGTCGTTGGCCGCTATGGGTCGCGTTCGGGCTCGTGGTCCTCTTCGTCGTCGCGCCGCTGCTGCGGCTACTCACCGGGTAGGGGTTAGCCGCTGCTGAGAAGGGCCTCGAGCTCGGCGGTCTTCACCCGATGGAAGGCGCGCCGCGTCTTGCTGCGGTCGAGCAGCGCGACCTCGAGCTGATTCGCGGCGAGCGGCTCGGCGTCCCCCGGAGCGAGGACCTCCGCGCCGAGGCGAACTGCGGCGCCTTCGTCAAGTTCGGCGGAGTACCGCTCCCGGAGTGCCTCCGAGACGGCCTCGGCCTGACCGCCGAGGACGGTGTGACCCTCCTTGTCGTTCACGACGCCGTCGTAGAGGATCTGGAACAGCTCGTCGTCGTCTGGTGTCGCACCGACCTGGGCCACGAGGATCTCGACCTCATACGGCTTCAGCTCGTGTGTGAAGACCTGCCCGAGCGTTTGGGCATATGCGTTCGCGAGCGAACGGGCGTTGACGTCCTCGCGTGCGAACGAGTACCCCTTCACGTCGGCCTGGCGAACACCGGCGATCCGCAGCATCTCGAACTCGTTGTACTTGCCGACCCCGGCGAACGCGATCCGGTCGTAGATCTCGCTGATCTTGTACAGCGTCCGTGAGGGATTCTCGGCGACGAGCACGATCCCGTCGACCGTGCTCATGGCGATCAAGCTGCGGCCGCGCGCGATGCCTTTGCGCGCGTAGTCGGCCCGGTCTTTCATGACCTGTTCGGGCGGGACGTAGAAGGGCATCGTCATTGTCCGGCACCCTCCTCTCGACCGCCGATCAGCGCGTCGGCCCGCCGCGCGACTTCGTCGTCGTCGATCGCCGTGTATCCGGCGGCGTCGATGACCGCGACCGTCGGGAAGATTCGGCGCACGAGGTCGGGTCCCCCGGTCGCGGCATCCTCGTCCGCTGCGGCGAACAGTCCCCGCAGAGCGAGGTCGACGGCTTCCTCTCGGCTGAGGTCGGCGCGCCACTGCGCCTTGATCCAGTTGCGGGCGTGCACGCCGCCCGAGCCCTGTGTCTGGAAATCGGTCTCTTCGTACTTCCCGCCTGTGACATCGAAGCTGAAGACCCGCCCCGTGCCGCGACGGTCGTCGAAACCGGCGAAGAGCGGAACCACGACAAAGCCCTGCATTGCCGCCGGCAGGTTGGCGCGCACCAGCTGGCTGAGCTGGTTCGCCTTCCCCTCGAGGGAGAGGATCTCCCCTTCAATCTTCTCGTAGTGCTCCAGTTGCGTCTGGAAGAGCCGCACGAGATCAACGGCGGGACCGGCTGCACCCGCGATCGCCACCCCTGAGCTGTCGTCCGCCGGGAACACCTTCTCGATCCGGCGGCTCGCGATCGTGAACCCGGCCGTCGCTCGCCGGTCACCGGCCATGACGACGCCGTCGGCGAACCGGATCGCCAGAACTGTCGTGCCGTGCGGAGTCTCGAGGGCCGCTGCTCCCGAACCCGATCCTGGACCTCGGTCGCTCATCCGCTGGAGACGGCGCAAAACATCGACGAACGACGGTCCCGGATCGGCCTCACCGGAAAAGAACGGCAACCGCGACTCGCTGGCCATCGGGCAGCGAGCCTACTCGGGCGTTTGTTCGGCTCCCGTGGATGCAGAACCATCCGTGCCAACCGTTGTCGACGGTTCGACATCAACGCGGCTCGTACCGACCAGCTCACAGACGAGTTCAACGAACAGCTCACGTTCGGCACGGTCTCGCTCGAGTGCGTGGCGTCCGCGAGCCAGATAGACGATGGCGTGGGCTAGACGCAGCGTGTTCTCGCGGAACTGGCCAATTCCGGCGTTGCAGCGGAAGCACAGGAGCCCGCGGACAACGCCGGTCTCGTGGTGATGGTCAACATGAAGCGAGCGACCCTTCGGTGGGGTTCGCCCGCAAAGGGCACAGCCGCCGCCCTGTTCGGCGAGCATCGTCGCGTAGTCCTCGCTGGTGAGACCGAACACTCGACGGAGGTGCAGGTCGCGGTCGATGGCACGACGCCGGATCCGGGCTGCCTTGCGAACTTCCTTGACGCGCTCGGGGTTCGCCGCCTGCCACGCCTCGACCCGCTCAATCACGTGCTCGCGGTTCCGGAGGTACCACTGCTTTGCTCGCGCCGCGAAGCAGGCCTTGCATTCGCCGCGGTAGCCGTCTCGGCCGCTCTTCTCCCGGTAGAACTCGGTGAGGGCCTTGAGTTCGCCACACTTCCGACAGCGCTTCACTTCGGCACCGTAAGGGTTCGGTGTGACAGCCCCTTAGCGGCTCACCCTAAACGGACAAAACAGCCTATTCCCCACCTTTTTGCACATAGCTCTTCACAAAATCCTCTGCGTTTTCTTCCAGGACTTCGTCAATTTCGTCCAGAAGGTCGTCGAGTTCGCCCTTGAGCTTCTCGCCGCGTTCGGTCGTCGCGGGGAGCTCTTCGGTCTCCTCGACTCGTTTCTCCGGTGAGGGGCGTTGCCTGCGCTGCTGTTCGGCCATGGTGTTGCCTCCGGGCGCCAGGTTAGGACGTCAGCAGAGCGACGAGCTCCGCTGGGGTGTCGACGGCGTCGAACAACGGGCCGACGTGGGCTCGTGTTCCCCGGAGTGGCTCCATCATGGGGATCCGTTTGAGCGGGTCGCCGCCGATGTCGAGGATGAGGCTGTCCCAGTTGGCGGCGACGACCGACTCGGGCCAGCGGGCGAGGCAGGTCCCCCGGAAGTAGGCGCGGGTCGATCCGGGCGGTTCGGTGATGGCTTGGCGGACTTGGGCCTCGTCGACGAGCCGTTCGACCTTTCCGGCGCGGACGAGACGTTCGTAGAGGGAGCGGTCGGGTCGGACGTCGTGGTACTGGAGGTCGAGGAGCGCCAGCTTCGGATCGTCCCAGGAGAGCGAGTCGCGTTCGACGTAGGCGTCGAGGAGGCCGAGCTTGGTGACCCAGTCGAGCTGACCGTCGAGTGAGCGGGGGTCGCGTTCGAGCGCGGCGAGCACTGATTCCCAACGGGTGAGGACTTGGTTGCCGACGGCTTCGCCGCAGGCTTCGAGCCCGGTCTCGTCGGCGTACTTCTGGGCGAGACGCAGGAACTCCCATTGGAACTCGATGGCGGTCATGCGTGACCCGTCGGCGAGCTCGATCGTGGCCCGACAGCTCGGGTCGTGGGACACGGTGCGCATGGCGGCGACGGGGCCGGCGAGTGACCACTCCTTGCGGGTGTTCGTGCCGCTGGCGTCCATGAAGTCGTCTTCGATCATGGCGAGCATGATGGCGGTGGTGCCGACCTTGAGGAACGTGGCGACCTCGCAGAGGTTGGCGTCGCCGGCGATCACGTGGAGGCGCCGATACTGCTGAGGGTCGGCGTGGGGCTCGTCGCGGGTGTTCACGATCGGACGTTTCAGGGTCGTTTCGAGGCCGACTTCCTCCTCGAAGAAGTCGGCTCGTTGGCTGAGCTGGTAGTCGACGGGGGCGGCGCCGTTCTCGGAGCCGACCTTGCCGGCACCGGTGAAGACCTGGCGGGTGGCGAACCACGGGAGGAGGTGGCGGACGAGGTTGGCGAAGGGGACGGCCCGGTCGACGAGGTAGTTCTCGTGGCAGCCGTACGAGTTGCCCTTCCCGTCGGAGTTGTTCTTGTAGACCACGATCGACTGGCCGGGCTCGAGGATCTGCGCCGCGGCTTGCATGGATCGGGCGAGGACGCGCTCCCCCGCCTTGTCGGCGACGACGAGCTCGAGGGCGTCGGCGCATTCGGGGGTGGAGTACTCGGGGTGGGCGTGGTCGACGTAGTAGCGGGCGCCGTTGGTGAGGACGGTGTTGACGAGGTGGGTCTCGATCTCGGGGGCCTGGGCGCCTTCGCGGGCATACCCGCGGGCGTCGCGGCCCGGTGATTCGTCGTCGAAGTCCCAGCCGACCTTGCGTTGCTCGACGTAGCTGTTGATGAGAACCGACGACGCCAGAACGGGGTTGGGGTCGGGGGCGCCTCGCAGCACCACCCCGTACTCGGTCTCGGTCCCGCATACCTTCGGGACGGCCACGAGGAAAAGCCTAGTGGGGGCCTCTCACCGCTCTGACGCCAATGCGCTCAGAGGTATTGGCCGGTGGTGACGCGTTCGATCTGGCGTCCGCCGGTCGATTCGTCACCTTCGGAGAGAAGGGTGCGGACGAAGACAATCCGCTCACCCTTCTTGCCGGAGATCTTCGCCCAGTCATCGGGGTTCGTGGTGTTGGGCAGGTCTTCGTGCTCGCGGAACTCCTGTTTGATCGACGCGATGAGGTCGTCGGTGCAGATGCCCTTCGCGCCGCCGCCGATCTGACGTTTGATGGAGAGCTTCTTGGCGCGTCGCACAATGTTCTCGATCATGGCGCCGGACGCGAAGTCTTTGAAGAACAGGACCTCTTTGTCGCCGTTCTGGTAGGTGACCTCGAGGAACCGGTTCTCGTCGTCGTCGGCGTACATGTGCTCGACCGCGGCGTCGATCATCTCGGGCACGGCGCGCGCGGAGGTGCCATGGGCCTTCGTCTCGCTTTCGGCGATGGGCAGCGCGGCGGTGAGGTACTGGGTGAAGATCTGCTTGGCGCTGGTCTCGTCGGGTCGCTCGATCTTGATCTTCACGTCGAGTCGGCCGGGGCGCAGGATCGCGGGGTCGATGAGGTCCTCGCGGTTGGACGCGCCAATGACGATGACGTTCTTGAGACTCTCGACGCCGTCGATCTCGGCGAGGAGCTGGGGGACGATGGTGCTCTCGATGTCGGAGGAGATCCCGGTCCCGCGGGTGCGGAACAGGGAGTCCATCTCGTCGAAGAACACAATGACCGGCACGCCTTCTTCGGACTTCTCCCGGGCGCGTTGGAAGATGAGACGGATCTGGCGTTCGGTCTCACCGACGTACTTGTTGAGCAGCTCCGGACCTTTGATGTTGAGGAAGTAGGACCGTGTCCCGGAGTTGCCGGTCTTCTCGGCGACGCGTTTCGCGAGCGAGTTCGCGACGGCTTTGGCGATGAGGGTCTTGCCGCAGCCGGGTGGGCCGTAGAGGAGGATGCCCTTGGGGGGTTGGAGCTGGTGCTCGAAGAACAGCTCGGCGTAGAGGTAGGGCAGCTCGACGGCGTCGCGGATCTGTTCGATCTGGTCGTCGAGCCCGCCGACGTCGTCGTAGCTGACGTCGGGGACCTCTTCGAGGACGAGCTCTTCGACCTCGGGGCGGGGCAGGCGTTCGACGACGAGGCTGGAGCGGATGTCGAAGAGGAGATGGTCGCCGGCGCGGAGCTTCTGGCCGACGAGGACTCCGGCGAGCTCGCAGACGCGTTCTTCGTCGGCTCGGCCCACGACCAGGACTCGGCGCTCGTCTTCGAGGACTTCTTTGAGGATGACGACTTCACCGGCGGTTTCGAGCCCGCGGGCCAGCACGACGTTCAACGATTCGTTGAGCGCGACCTCTTGGCCCCGTTCGAGGGATTCGACGTCGACTTCGGGGTGGACCGAGACCCGCATCTTGCGGCCGGCGGTGAAGATGTCGACGGTGGCGTCGTCGTTGGCGCCCATGAAGGTGCCGTACGCCGAGGGAGGCATGGTGAGCTTCTCGACCTCTTCGCGTAGGGCGGCGATGTGCTCGCGGGCTTCGCGGAGGGTGGCGGAGAGCCGCTCGTTCTGGGAGACGGCTTGGGCGAGCTGGCCTTTGGTTTCGAGGAGGCGTTCTTCGAGGGTGCGGACCCGCTTGGGGGCGTCCTGAAGCCGGCGCCGGAGGACGACGACCTCCTCCTCGAGCGCCTTGAGCTGTGATTGGAGCTCTCCGACCTGGCGCTCGTACTCGGCGAGGCGCCGCTCGTGCTCCTGGGCCACGTGTCACCTCCTGCCGGTGCTCAGCAAACCGGGCTTCGCGCGGACACTACACGGGGGATTCCAGCCCACTGGGGCATGCTGGGGCCACGACATTTTCCTTGCCTCGGCTTGAGAAATAGGGGGGGTTCGGCTACCGTTGATTCTTGAGCGGACTGATGATCCCGTCGGTCGAGCGAGCAGATCGAGGAGGTGCCGACATGAAGGTCTGGATTGACCAGGACCTCTGCACAGGCGACGGTCTCTGCGAAGAGATCGCGCCGGACGTGTTCACCCTCCTTGATGACGGCCTCGCGTACGTGAAGGAAGGCCCGAAGGTCTTCAGCGAGCCAGGTGGCGCCGACGGTCTCGCCGCGGTGCCGGCCGGGATGGAAGAGGCGGTCATCGAGTCCGCCGAGGAATGTCCCGGTGAGTGCATCTTCATCGAGGTCGACTGAGCACCGTCGTCCCCAGCGTCTGTCCGCGGCCCGGGTCAACGCCCGGGCCGTTTCGCGTCACCCGTTAATGCAGTTGCCGGTGTCGACCAGCTGTCCCCCGCCGGCCGCTTCCACCGGGCGGAGGACCGCGTCGAGCTCGTCGGTGGCAAGCGCGTAGGACGTCGACGCCGCGCCGGGGTCGACGGCGAACGCCACCCCGGCCACCCGGCCCTTGTCGTCGACGAACGGGCCGCCGGAGTTGCCGGGGAAGAGCTTGGCGGCGAGGACGAGGACGTCCCGGTGGGTCGATGAGGACCGGTAGATGTCGGTCCCTTCGGCGATGATCCGCTGGGCGACCCGGGCCGGCGCTTGCTGTTCGGGGCCGCCACCGGGGTGGCCGAACACGCCGCCGGTCGCGTCGACCTGGGCGTCAGTGGTGGGGAGCGGGGCGACGGCGAGTCCGGGGACTCGCAGGATGGCGAGGTCCCGGGCGGGGTCGAACGCGACGACGAGCGCGTCGAGTCGTCCTTGGCGGGGGGTGGTCACGGTCGTGGAGCGCTCGCCGGCGACGACGTGCGCGTTCGTGACGACGAGGCCGTTGGCGGCGACGAACCCACTCCCCTGTTGGATCGTGTCGCAGGCGCGACCTTCGACCTTCACGACCGCGAGCGAGATCCGGGCGCTGAGCGCGGCGGGGAGTCCGACCGCGGGGGGTGATCCGACGTCGGTGGAGGTGAGCCGGCGGAACACGTCGGGGAAGGGGGCGTCGCCGACGAGGCGACCGAGGGTGGACAGCGACGACGGCGGATTCGGCGCGACGCGGTCGATCTGGCGGACGATCGCCGAGCCGCGCACGGCGCGGGCGGTCCAGCCGGGCGCGTTGGCGAGGCTGGGGATGAGGAGCCAGATGACGACGAGGACACCGAGCGCGCCGGTGATGCCGCCGGCGATCCGGTCGGCGAGGCGGATGCCGCCGGTGGCGGGGAGATGGCGGCGGACGATGCTGCCGATCGCGATGCCGAGGCTCTGGCCGATGACTGACACGAGGAGCAAGAAGGCGAGCGATGCGAGGAGCCGCGTGCGGGGTGTCGAGCCTTGGAGGGCGCGGGCGATCTTGTCGACGAACTCGACCCCGATGACGAGTCCGATGGCGAGGCCGGCCCAGGACAAGGCCCGCGCCGCGAGCCCGAAGCGGTAGCCGGTGTATGCCGCGATCGCGATCGCGAGAAGGAGGAAGGCGTCGAGCAGGTTCACTCGGCGGGGCCGAGGAGGCGCGCGTGGGTGAGGAACCCGGTGTGGGCGACCATGCGATGGTCGGGTCGGACGGACTGCCCGTCGACGTGCCAGTGCCGTTGGAGGACCTCGAGGGACTGGGCCATGCCGAACGGCGACTCGGTGAGCTCTTCGTGGAGCCGCGCGACCTGGCCGATGGTGGGCAGGTACGCGAGGAGGATCCCGCCGGGGCGGAGCGCGGCGACGGCGTGTTTGACGACCCGCCAGGGTTCGGGGAGGTCGAGGACGATCCGGTCGAGGTGTTCGGCGTCGATGCCGTCGTAGGTGTCGCGGACCTCGAGCTGGAATGGGAGGTCGGAGCCGAGGAGGCCTTCGACGTTCCGGCGGGCGCGGTCGGCGAAGTCGTCGCGCAGCTCGTAGCCGGTGACGTGGCCGGCGGGTCCGACGGCGCGGAGGAGCGTCATGGTGAGCGCCCCGGAGCCGACACCCGATTCCAGGACGCGGGCGCCGGGGTAGATGTCGGCGAGGATGAGGATCGGGCCGAGGTCTTTGGGGTAGATGACCTGCGCGCCGCGGGGCATCTCGAGGACGTACTCGGCGAGCGTCGGGCGGACTGCGACGAGCCGCGCGCCGCGTGACGTGCGGACGGTGGCGCCTTCGTGTTGGCCGATGAGGTCGTCGTGGCGGAGCACCCCGGCGTGGGAGTGGAACTCGCCGCCGGGTTCGAGGGTGATGAGGTGGCGGCGTCGCTTCGTGTCAACGAGCAGCACGCGGTCGCCGGCGGCGAAGGTGGCGTTCACGGTCGGGGGACGGCGCGGGCCTGGAGCCGGCAGAACGCGCACACCTCGGTGGTGGTCGGCGCGCCGCACTCGGCGCAGCGGCCGAGATGGTCGGCCGGGTCGGTGCCCTCGGGATGGTCGGCGAACCGGTCGTGGGCGTGGTCGAGGAATCCGTGGAGGAACGCGGCCTTCGTGCCCGGGGAACGCTGCTCGAGGGTGTTGAGGACGTCCTTGTAAGCGAGATGGCGGTTCCCGGCGGCCATGGGGCACTCGTCGACTTGGTAGTCGATGCCGCGGATGACGCAGTACGCGGCGGACTCGCGCTCCCCCAGTCGGACGAGGGGTTTGATGCGCCGCGCGAACCCGGGTGCGGATGGCAGGACGGGGTGTTGGCGGGCGAGGTAGTCGGTCTCCCAGCGCAGCACGTTGCCGAGCAGGACGGCGGCTTCGTCGTCGAGGTTGTGGCCGGTGGCGACGGTGTCGTAGCCGTGGTCGAGCGCGAAGCGGTTGAGGAGGTGGCGCTTGGAAAGGCCGCACGCGCCGCAGGGGGCTCGGCGGGTGGCGGCGGCCGCGTCGGGGATGGTGAAGCCGTGGGCGGTGGCGAGGTCGATCTCGTGGAGGGTGACGCCGTGGGCGGTGGCGTAGGCGCGGGCGTGGTGGACGGAGTCGTCGGAGTAGTCGCCGATGCCGAGACCGAGGTAGACGCCGTCGGGGGTGTAGCCGAGG
>JRHI01003158.1_pt1 | contig 10143 bp, 8 predicted proteins | sample 215371 | NCBI WGS metagenome assembly JRHI01 (sample SAMN02929681, study PRJNA255918) | sediment metagenome | biome: cave system; feature: Ice Cave; material: Sediment; isolation source: sediment from deep within a dark volcanic ice cave with no known source of... ... | reverse complement strand
AAACCGTGTGTCGCAGGTTCGAATCCTGCCGGGGGCACCATCGCTGACCGGGCAAAGAGACTGCTGACCAGTGCAAATGCTTGACTGAGCGGATCTTGTTGTCTGCCAGCGTCTGCCACCGTCAGGTCCCGGCTGCCGCCGTTCGCGAAACCACTGCGAAATGGAAACGCCCTGGGCAGGCCCGGGACGAGCATGCCGAGCTGTACTAGCCAGACGGTTGCCGGCGTGGTGCGAATCCGTGGTGCGAACTCCTCCAGGGCCGTCCGTCACGAGGCTTGATCTACTCGGCGAACGCATCTTCAGCCACCTTATTGATCTTCATGCGGTCGCCCTCGATGCACTTTGCGTAGACCTTGAGCAGCACGTCGACCGAGTGACCGGCCCGCTGGGCAACCTCGGGCGCCGGGACACCCCGGTTCAGCCACAGCGACACCGAAGCGTGCCGCAGGTCGTACGGTCGACCGGCAAGCGGTGACGTCACTTGAGCAGGTGTGAGCGCGTACATCCGAGCCTGCATCCACACCCGGTAGTACGTCGACGACCCGACCACACCACCGTTCGGTGAGCGGAACAACCGCCCATCCGGCCCCGTACCGTAGGTGTCCAGATGATGCCGCAGGATGCCGACCAGCACAGGTGGAATCGGCACGATGCGCACGTCCTTGGTTCCCCGGTGTTTCAGGCCCCGCCGGTCGTGCACCTCCCCGGAATCCGTCCACCGCTTCCCCGCCGCAGGCCGCGACTCGCCGAGCGCCAGTTCCCCCCACCCTTGCTTCGGTAGCGTGCAGTCCCGCTCCCGAAGCGCCAACCCTTCGGCCGGCCGTGCCGCCGCGTAGTAGCCCACCGCGAAGAAGGCGCCGAGGTGCGCGCCCCGGTCTTGATTGCGTTGGCCGACGTAGGTCACTGCGGTCAACAACTGTCTGACCTGTGCAGGGTTGGCAACCACCCGCGGGTCCACTTCCTCGACGATCTTGGGAGCGGTCCGGGTCTGTCAAGTTAACGGTGTAACTGGATCTTGGGTGTTAGTTCCGTCCGGCGGACAGGCGTCCGTCGAAGGTGATCTCGAAGGCGTTGAGTGCGGCTTTCCATCGGTTGGACCAGCGTTGCTGTCCCTTGCCGGTGGGGTCCAGGCTCATGACCGCGAGGTAGACGCACTTCAGCGCGGCCGCCTCGGTGGGGAAGTGTCCCCGGGCGTTGACCGCTCGCCGGATCCGGGCGTTGATCGACTCGATGGCGTTCGTGGTGCAGATGATCTTGCGGATCTCCTGGTCGAACCGGAGGAAGGGCACGAACTCGGCCCACGCGTTGGTCCATAGCCGGATGATCGCGGGGTACTTCTTCTCCCATTTCTCGCTGAACTCGGCGAACGAATCCAATGCGGCCTGCTCCGAAGGCGCTGTGTAGACTGGTTTGAGATCTTTCGCGATCGCCGCCCAGTCCTTCTTCGAGGCGTATTTGAAGGAATTGCGCAAGAGGTGCACGACGCACGTTTGCACGATGGTCCGGGGCCACACGGTCGCGATCGCCTCGGGCAGGCCCTTCAATCCGTCGCAGACGACGATCAGGCAGTCCCGGGTGCCCCGGTTCTTGATCTCGGACAGGACCCGCATCCAGTACTTCCCTCCCCGTCGCCGTGCTCCCCGGCCCACAAACCGAGGATGTCCCGGGTCCCCTCGCAGGTCACCGCCAGCGCGACGTAGATCGGTCGGTTCGCCACGTTACCGTCACGGATCTCGGGCGTTCACGCAGTCGATGAAGATCACCGGGTACACCGGGTCCAGCGGCCGGCTCTGCCACGCCGCCATCCCCTCCACCACTCGATCAGTAATCGTCGAGATCGTCTGCTTCGACACCTCCGCGCCGTAGATCTCCGCCAAATGCGCGGAAATCTCCCCGTGGGTCAACCCCTTCGCCGACAACGAAATCACCAAATCATCCATCCCGGACAGCCGCCGCTGACGCTTCGCCACGATCACCGGCTCAAACGACGACTCCCGATCCCGCGGCACCTCGATCTCCACCGGCCCAGCCTCGGTCACCAGCGTCTTGCACCGCGTCCCATTCCGCGAATTCCCGCCGTTGCGGCCGGCCGGATCGTGCTTGCCGTAACCGAGATGGTCCTCCATCTCACCCTCCAGGACGGACTCGAACACCACCTTGGTCAACCGGCCCAGCAAGCCACTCTCCCCGGTCAGCTTCAACCCCTCGGCCCGGGCCCGCGCGGCCCACCGCCGCACCAGCTGCTCGTCCACGCCGTCTCCCGGCTCGGCCGACACATCCATCGCCACAACAGTCACAGGTGCCTCTTCCGTCTCAGGAGTTACACCGTTGAGATTACAGTCCCGTCAGCGGCCGACCGTGCGGTACTGAATGCTGGCTTGGTCGATCGTGTTTTGAGTGTTGAACTTCAGGATTGCGTAGGAGCCGACGGCGCGCTCGCCGGCGGGAGTGAAGTTCAGCTCGCCGGTGACACCGATGTAGTCGGGGTTGCCGCCGCTGTTGATGATGTCTCGGCACTGGCGGAAGGTGGTGCACTTCTGTGCGGCTGTGGTGATTGCGTTGATCTGTGAGGCGATGTCCACGCCCTTGGTCGACTTCGCCCGTTCGGCGGCCAGCGCCACGATGATGACGGCGTCGTAGGCCTCCCCGGCGTAGTTGGTGTCCACCAGTTTGGGGTCGTCGGCCTTGAGCCGCTGCTGAAAGTCGGTCGATAGTTTGGTCATCGGGGCGGTGCCCTTCATCCCGTTGAGCAGCCCGGGTGGCAGACCTAAACCCAGTGCGTTGCCCATGTTGCCGTCGGTGCCATAGACCAGCTTCTGACCGGGCCCGATGCGCACCTCGCTCATCCGGGTCAGGATCTTCTTCGACTCATCGAAACCGATCACCGCGATCGCGTCCGGATTAAACTGCCGGACGTCGTCGATCTCGGTGTTGTACGACGTCGCGCTCGGATCATAGATGATCTTCTGGATCTGGTTCGGTGGGATCCCGGCATCACGAAGGGTCTTCACCGTGTTGGCGGTCAGGCCGCTGCCGTAGGGGTCGTTACGAGCCAGGATGGAGACCCGTTGCGCACCATCGCCGGCCATCAGCGCCGCCAGCGCTTGGGCCTGCAGCCGGTCTGGCGGAGCGGTCCGGAAGTACAGGCCCTTATCCGGCCAGCAGGTGAACTCGTCGGAGGTGTTGGCCGGGGAGAACTCCACCACACCAGCACCGGTGATCTTGTCAATTACCAGCTTCGTCACCCCGGAGGCAGCGGCTCCGATGATCACTTGGGCGCCCTGGCCCAGCTCCCGGTCCACGGTCTGATTGGCCGTGTCCGTCTTGTCATCCCCGGAGTCACCCCGGATGACAGTGACGGGGTGTCCCAGCACCCCACCGGCCGCGTTGATCTCCCCAATCGCCACGTCGACAGCCGCGAACTCCGGCGGGCCCAGAAAGGACAGGCTGCCGGTCTCGGGCAGCAATGTGCCGATCTTCAACGGCGCGGTGCTCGGCTGCCCACTGGCCTTGGCCCGTGGGGGTTTGTCACACTTCGTCACCGACGGACCACCGCTGGCCGGGCCCTGGGCCGTGGTGTTGGCACCGCCGCAGCCGGCCACCATGACCGACAGGGCACCCAACAGGGCCACCACCCGGAGCACGCTGCGCTGTGCCATAGATGTCTCCTTAGAACAGACGCCTGCTGCGTGCAGCCAGCACTGCGTCAGGCTCCGCGATCGTCAGACCGTAATCCCGCCGATGTCAAGGCTGCCGCGATCAATCGCCTGTCGTGATAAGGATGTGACCCGCCTGGCCACCCGCCGCCCAGGACGGCACAGTTGCATTTAAGCGATCGGCCCGGCCGACCTCCTCCACTCGCCCGCCCAGAAGCCATGCGGCGGCCCTTCTGGTGACCGGTTTGTTACGGTTCTCGAAGGTACCCGACAGGCCCGCCTCCCCACATTCGGGTGCATGGCGGGGGCGCCCCTGGAGTACTAGATGAGATCCCCCGTCGCTGGCTTGCGGTCAATCTGCGGGGCCCGCGTTAGCGTTGAGGACCGCGAGTGGCGCGTGGGTGTTTCCCAGGGGGAGGGTGGTGCGGTGAGTGGCGACGGCGGCGAGGTAGTGCCGGCGTGGCGGCGGCCCACCCGCGGGGAGCCGCGCTGGCCGGTGGTCGTCGCGGTGGTCGTGGCGGTGGGGTTGCAGGTGGTGTTGCCCAACCGGTTCGCCCCAGGGCATCGGTTGGTGCCTGGGCTGGAGCTGGCGTTGTTGATTGGTCTGGTTGTGACCAATCCCCACCGGACCGGGCGGGCCGCGCGGTGGACGCGACCGGCGAGCATCCTGCTGGTGGGAATGATCACCGTGACGAACGCGTGGTCGGCGGTGCGGTTGGTGCAACAAATCGCCCAGGGTAGACAGGAGGATGCCCTGCCACTGTTGTCTTACGGCGCGGCGATCTGGGCCACCAACGTCATCCTGTTCGCGTTGTGGTACTGGGAGTTCGACTGCGGCGGTCCCCTGATCCGGGCTCGTGGCGAGCGAGCCCACCCGGACTTCTCGTTTCCCCAGATGCAAAACCCCGAGCTGTCCCCGCCGGACTGGGAACCTCGCTTCGCCGACTACCTGTACATGTCCTTCACCAACGCCACCGCGTTCAGCCCGACCGACGTCATGCCGTTGGTCCGCTGGGCCAAGATGGCCATGCTCGGCCAATCAGTGGTCTCCCTGGTCACGATCGTGCTGGTCATCTCGCGCGCCGTGGGCCTGTTCAAGTAACGACCACCGCGGCATCGTCTCTATCCCGGTGATGAGGCCCATCGCTGGCAGAAGCCTCGGGAAAGGTGCACGTGCTCCCCACGAGTCGCAGCCAACGGCTGATACCGAACCTCATGGGACAACGCCTGTCCCTGTCAACCGTGTCACATTGTCACTCGACCGATGCCGACCTGCCGAAATGGGAGCGACAGGAAAGGGACACTCGCAGGGTGTTCTCAGCCCCCGACAAAGGGGTCGAACGTGCGTTCGAATATGGCAACATGGTGAGGTGACCAAACGCCGGCAGGATCCGTGTCGCCTCGACCAAGACCACGCCGACGCTCGTACGCTGCGGGAGGCCACGGCCGGCCTGCGGTCGGAGACGAACCAAGCCCGGTACCCCAACCGGGATCTCGACCCGTACCCGCCGTTTACACTGGCTGAGGTACTCACGAGGCCTCACCGACGAATACGGCCAAGATGCCAGCTACCGCCGGTCAGAATGGTTCCCAGCTCACGCGGTGTCACTGTCCGCACCTTGCAAGGCAGTACTCCGACCGCAGCTGACATAGCCAGAAGCAGCATCAGTTTTGAAGGTCCATGCGCCGACTAGGATCGCTGGGCGTGCTGTCCACGTGGCTGTTAAGGGCGGTCAACAGCGGACACTCACGGACCTTCCTGACCGGCTGTTCATGCCGGTAGGCGACAACACACTGGCACGGTAGCGAGCTTCCCAAGCTCACGATCAGCCGCAGGTGCGTTCGGCAGGCCTCGGCTCCGGGATGGCCCAGGGCTGGGCCGGAAAGCGGTGGGTCACCGGGGGTATCCGGTCGTGTCGGCGACGAGGGTGCGCTCCGAGGCAAGCTCGCCGATGCGACGGGATAGCCGCTCCACCCCGCCCGTCTTGCAGCAGCCGCATCGCCGGAACCAGAGGCTCAGGTCCAAATCCTGTGAGTCCCTGTCGTTGTGGTCAGGGGATGACACCCGAGGGTCGTCTCAGTTCTCGTCTCATTCATGCCAGTTCACCACGGTCCGGGTTACGCTGATCTCCGAACGTGACCAGCGGCAACGCGCCTCGTGACCACTCCCGTACGCCGCCGCGCGGACCTTGAAAGCGAGCGTACCGAGAGGTACCGGGGGTTCGAATCCCTCCGCTTCCGCCCTTCTGACCAGGCCAGACGAGCGCGGTGGACCGTACGGTCACGTCGGCCTGGTCGGGGCTCGTCTCGGTTATCGTCTCAATTGGGGTCAGGAGGGCGTCTCCCAGAGGTGTGCTCCGACCTGGGTAGCCACGCTCCCTAGCACGTGGCCGGTGACGTGTTGGTACCGCTGCGTGAGCGCTGCATTGGACCAGCCCATGATCTGCATCGCGGCCCGGTCGGGTACGCCCAGCTCCAGGAGCACCGTCGCGGCAGTATGGCGCGCATCGTGCAGCCGAGCATCACGGACCCCAGCGGCTTTGAGCAGTTGCTTCCAGCGCGCGAGGTCAGTTCGATGGTTGAGGGGTTTGCCCACCTCGTTCGTAAAGAGCCAACCCTGCTCGTCCCACAGTTCGCCGGCCTTTTCTCGTTCCTTGCCTTGTTCTATGACGTGTCGTTGTAGCTGCTCAAGTAAGGGTTTCGGCAGGCCGATCGTTCGGCGTCCCGCTTTCGACTTCGGTCTAGCCGTCTCTTTCCTCGTGTTCATACGCTGCGGGCAGTGACCAGCGTGCTTGTGACCGCACATTTCCCCACATCCATGCCGCCACTTCGGTCGGGTTCGTTGGATGGCCACCGTGAGCGTGTCCTCCTGGAAATCAACATCTTGCAAACGGAGGCCCAAAACCTCGCCTTGCCGAAGGCCAAGAGCTATCGCTACGACCCACCGGCAGGCGTTCCGCCCTTCAAGTGCGACCGTGAAAATCTTTGTGATCTCGCCTCGGTTGAAGGGTTCAACCTCTTCTCCTTCGACGCGCGGTGGTTTGGCGATGAGAGCCGGATTTTTAGCGAGGTAGCCACGTACCACCGCTTCGTTTAGGGCGGTTCGAATAGTCCTGTGAACCTGGTTGGCTGTACCTGCTGATGACCCTGAGTTCTGCATCCTACGGTACATACTCTCTAAGTGATCCGGCAGCAGATTAGGGAGCTTGTGGGCACCCACGTGCTTAATGACGTGTTTGGTCGCGTAGTAATATGCATCCCACCCGTTATGGCCGGTTGTGGCTGTGGCAATGTTGTTAAGCCAATGTTCGATCCACTCTGCGGCTGTCCAGCGGAGTCCCGGTTTAGTTACGTTCCCTTCATCTCTGGCGCGCTCCAGCTTTCGCACTTTGTCTGTAACCGTCTTGCGGTCCCACGACTCAACGTGGCGACGATCAGTTTTACCGTCATCGCGTACTCCCATGGTTACGCGTCCGTGCCATTTTCTGTTCTTATCCTGATATATACTGCTGGCGCCGTTAGGTGCCCGCTTTCCCTGACCGGTGATCTTGCGCCGCATTTACTCCCACACTCCTTTAGGCAGCGTGKCCGCTTGGTGCATCACCGAGGCGGCGCGCGTAGTCCTGAATTGCACTGGTAGGAACTCGGCGTAGCCGACCGATACGGATGGATTCGATCTCTCCGTTGCTGATCAGCTTATAGGTGAGAGTTCGACCAATTCCGAGCTGTTCGGCGGCCTCCTCGACCGTGAGCAGTACCCGTTCCGGCATGGGCCGGGGTGGCGGCTGTGGTGACTCGCTACGTCGGCTTTCGGACATGACTTCAACGAGGCGTTGCAGCAGAGTTGCGAGTTCGGTCGCTTGGGCGTCGGTGCTCACGCGCTTCCCCCGAGGGGGTATGTGGTAAGTGCGGTAAGTTGCGCCGGGTTGCTGGTTGTTGGCGTGTTGGTCATTCCGCGCCCTCCGACGACGCGGAGCGGAGGGTTAGCCGTACCAGCCGTACCAGGCTCGTTGTGGCTGGTCAGGCTGGTACGACTGGGGTCAGTGGTACGTCTTGAGCCGTACCACTCGGTTGAGCCGTACCGCGATGACCTGGGGTGATGAGGCTGATATGGGTGGGACGCCTGCCCCTCCTGGGCGGGCTCGGCCGGGTGGGATTGGGGGCAGTAACGGGTCCAAGCGTCGGTGAAGTCGGCCCGCTGATAGCCCTTGGCTTGCCCCAGGCTCGGGAAGCGGATAGTCGCGTTGCGAATGTCGTAGTCGCGCAGCAGCACTCCGAGTTTCATGGCCGTGAGCCCGGTTGGCCCGTAGTCGCCCCAGGGGGCCTCGTGGTCGCTTTTCAACCGTTCCAGAAGGATGGTGGTGGGGATGGCGTCGTGGTCCCCAAATGCGGTCCGGCAGTCGGTGAGCAGCCGGATTCGGGTTGATACCTCGCCGGTGTCGGTGGCCTCGGCGGTGAGCGCGAGCGCGGCCGCTCGGCTGCGGTCGGGCCAGTGCGCCCCGGCGTGGTCGGCGACCGCGACGAGTGGTTCCCAGGTGTCGGCGGCGCGGTCTTCGACCGGCATGTCGGGTTCGGCCCGCTCAAGTATGGCGAGGTCGGCGCGCAACCAGGCGGTGAGCTGCTCGGCGAGTTGGCGCAGTGGTGGCCGGTCGCGGCGATGCCGATACGGGGCCACGGCTTCGTGGGGAGCACGGCGGCGCATCCGGATGACGATGGCGTGGTCTTCGATGGTGTCGGGCATGGCGCCGATTCCGGCGAGCGCGGCCATGGCGAAGGTGGGGATGGACTCGACCCGGTTGGTGGCGGCGTCGTAGCGTTTGGCTGGCCGGTTGCGCTGGTGGCTGGCGTTGAGCAGGCCGCGCAGGTCCTCATTCCCGTCGGCTTTGGGCCCGAAGATCGTGTCCGCTTCGTCGACGAGCATGGTGGGTGGGTCATCGCTAATCGAGCGGTACACTGCAGCCGAGGACGAGTTGGCCGTGATGAACGGGTCCCGGCACAACGCTTCTACGGTGTCGAGCAGCCGTGACTTCCCGCACCGTTTCTCCGGTCCGCGGATCACCAGCCGGGGCGCGTGCGCCCATGCTGGCTGAGCGTGAGTTGCCGCGATCCACAGTGTGACGGCGTCGGCGGCCTGCGGCGTGGGCAACACCGCGTAACGGGTCAATGCCGCACGCACTGCGTCGAGCAGGCCAGCGCCATCAGTAACGGCGCGGTTCGGATCGGTTGTCACAGATGGCGCTTTCTTGTCGATCATGCTGCCCTCCTGTTGCTGGTACGGCGGGTCGCGCGGCGCGGGTTGCGGGCCCCTGCGGTGAGTCCGGCGGTGATGACGGCTACTTCGGGGGGTGTGCAGTGGCAGTCGGCGCTGATCAGTGCGTCGGCGGCGGTGGTGAGTTCGGCGCGGACGGTGTCGTCGGCGAGCAGTCCGTCGCCGACGAGCTGCCCCAGGGCGTAGGCGGCGCGGCACAACACGGTGTTGTGTTGGCCTGGTGGCGCGTGACGCACGCGGTGGGTTTCGCCCTTGACTGCAGCCTGGACGTAGCCGCTGGTGTTGGTGGCGGCGGCCACCGGCGGCGCGGAGAGCGCTGTGGGCGGTTTGGGTGTGAGGACCTGGTGTAACCAGGTGGGCAGTTCAACCGGGTCGCGGTCGTCAACCAGGTCATATCCGCCCGGGAACCTTGGGCAGCTGGGGGCGATGACGTATCCGCCGTGGGCCCGGGTGTCGATCTTCCACCCGATCATGTCGTGGGTGTTGCGCAGAGGGGTCCCGTCCGGGGCGGTGTAGTACAGATGCCACCCACCGGAGGGGGTGGACACGGCGAAGGTCGGGGTGACGGGAGCGCCGTGCTGGTAGGCCAGGGCTCGCAGCACCGCGGCACCGGAACCGATCCCAAGCCTTGCCCACTGGGCAGGCACAGTCTGGCCGGGTTTGGTGGTGTCGAGGTCGATCACGACCAGCTGGGAAGGGCCGGTAGCGATGCCGATGTTGTAGGGGCTGTGCCGCCACCAGTGGTGGATTTGGTCGGGGTCGGTGCTGGCGCGGATTTCCCACCGGTCGATGACCGGAGGCTTTTTCGCACTGGGGGTGATGGGGAACACGTGCCAGCCCCGGGTAGCGAGGTGCAGGGCCGATTCGCGCAGGGTGGTGCAGAGGGTGTCCACAGTCGGTGATCTCCGATGCTAGGAAGGGATGAGGTGGGTGCCTCACCCGGCGTTGGCGGGCAGACGGTGGCGCCGGGCGAGGCGGACTCGGGTGGGTCAGGTGGTTGGCTGGTTGTTGATCGTTGTCACTCTTGGGCTTCCTGCCTGGTTACTTCGCGTGGTCGTGTGGTGCCGTGCGGGGTGAGGGGTTCGGGGAGGGAGGGACCCAGTCGACGGCTACAGCTACCCTGGTTTTGGGGCTTTTTCGCCGTCGTTGTGTCAGCCAGGAAGTGGGTCCCTGGCGGTGGTTTGTGCTGGTCAGGTTGGGGAGGCAGGGGTGGGGAGG
>JRHI01003157.1_pt1 | contig 10147 bp, 7 predicted proteins | sample 215371 | NCBI WGS metagenome assembly JRHI01 (sample SAMN02929681, study PRJNA255918) | sediment metagenome | biome: cave system; feature: Ice Cave; material: Sediment; isolation source: sediment from deep within a dark volcanic ice cave with no known source of... ... | reverse complement strand
CCTTTCGCGTCGGTGGCGATGCTCGAGAAGTTGGCGCTGTCGAAGATCGCGCGCTGCAGGGCCCCCGCTTTCAGCAGTGCCTCTTCCGCCTGCTTGCGCAAGCTCAGGTCGCCGGCACTCTCGGAGACACCGGTCTTCGTCCTCGTCGCGTCCTTTCCCTTAGTCATGGTGTTGCCTCCGGTAACCGATGCTCGCGCCTCTGGACCACGGCGGCGATCCGATAGGGTGACCTGCCCCCAATAGTAGTGCCAGTTGTTGCTTCGTAGAGTCCGGGTTTTGAGCCGCTTGGATTTCTCGGACCGTTTTGACGATTAGTTTTTTGGCGTACCCGCCTAGCTTAGACATTGAAGCGAAAATGCATGACGTCGCCATCGCGCACGACGTATTCCTTGCCTTCCAGGCGCATTTTCCCCGCATCCTTGGCGCCATGCTCGCCCTTGCAGGCGATGAAGTCGTCGTAGGCGATCACCTCCGCGCGAATAAAACCCTTTTCGAAGTCGGTATGAATCACGCCGGCAGCTTGCGATGCGGTGCTGCCGCCCTTGACCGTCCACGCACGAACCTCCTTCGGTCCGGCGGTGAAGTAAGTTTCCAGGCCAAGCAATTTGTAGCCCGCGTGGACCAGACGATCGAGCCCGGGCTCGGTCAGCCCCATGTCGGCGAGAAAGATCCGCTTATCCTCGGGCTCCAGGTCCGCGATCTGCGATTCGAGCGCCGCGCTGATCGCGACCACGGGCGCGCCTTCGCGCCGCGCGTATTGCTCGACGGCCGCGAGCAGCGGGTTATCCGTGAAGCCATGCTCGGACACGTTGGCGACGTACAGGGTCGGCTTCATCGTCAGCAGGAAAAGCGCCTTGAGCACCGCGCGCTCCTCGGGATAGAGATCAACCGAGCGTGCGGGCCTCGCCTCGTTCAGCGCCGCGCCGACTTTCTCCAGTGCGGCGACCAGGCGCTGAGACTCCTTGTCTCCGCCCGCTTTCGCCGCCTTGGCGTGCTTGGCAAGCTGCTTGTCCACCGTGGCCAGGTCCGCCAGCGCCAGCTCCGTGTTGATCGTCTCGATGTCAGAGACGGCGTCGATCTTGCCTGCGACGTGGACGACGTTGTCGTCCTCGAAGCAGCGAACGACGTGCGCGATCGCGTCGGTCTCGCGGATAGTGGCCAGAAACTGATTGCCGAGGCCCTCCCCTTTGGATGCGCCGGCGACCAGTCCCGCGATGTCGACGAATTCGACCGTCGCCGGAAGAACACGTTCAGGACGCGCAATCGCGGCCAGTGGTGCGAGACGCGGATCGGGCACCTCGACGATGCCGATGTTGGGCTCGATAGTGCAAAACGGATAATTTTCGGCCGCGATCCCGGCTTTGGTCAGCGCGTTGAAAAGCGTTGACTTGCCGACGTTGGGCAACCCGACGATGCCGCATCTAAGACTCATTTCGGCTTCGATCCCTTGTCGTTGGAGCGATCCCCGCTGTCTTGCGAAGAAGCCGGTGGTGCAGGCGGCTTGCTTGAAGCCGTTGGCTCGATCGCCTTCGTTGAGCGTGCCTCGATGGCTTTGGGCGCCTTCGGCACCGTGTGCAGCTCGTGCATCGCGCGCTCGGTATCGCCCGCCTCGAGCGAGGGCCAGATCGCCAGCGCGCGGACGATGGCATCGTCGATCGCCTTCTGCTCTTCCGGGCGAGGTCTGTGAAGAACGTAATCGGCGACCTCCTGCTCCGAAAGCGCACCCTCGCGCGGATGGCCGATGCCGATTCTGAGTCGCCAGAAGTCCGGCGTGCCGAGCGAAGCGACGATGTCGTTGAGACCGTTGTGCCCGGCGCTGCCGCCGCCCAGCTTGAGCTTGACGGCGCCGGGCTTCAGGTCGAGCTCGTCGTGCGTGATCAGGATTTCCTCGGGCGCGATGCGGTAGAAACGCGCCAGCGCGGACACCGCCAGGCCGCTTCGGTTCATGAAGGTCTGCGGCAACGCCAATCGCCGGTCGACGCCATCGCTTGCCCGCACGCTGCCGACGATGGCCTGAAACTTCGCCTGCATCCCGAGTGACGCGCCTGCGGCCTGCGCCAGGCGCTCGACGAACCACGCGCCGGCGTTATGCCGGGTCGCGCGATATTCGCTGCCGGGGTTACCCAGGCCGACAATCAAACGCAATGGCGTCATGGCTGTACCTGTGTATCACGCCGGCTCCAACAAAAAAGCCCGCCGGGAACCGCCAGGCGGGCCTTCTTGCGCGGAACGACTGGCTACTTCTTGTCGTCCTTTTTCCCCGAAGATTTCTCCGCACTCTTTTCCGGAGCCTTCTCGGCGCCCTTCTCGGCGCCCTTTTCGGGTGCCTTCTCGCCTGCCTTGCCGGCTTCCACCGGCGCGCCTTCGACGACAGCACCTGGCTCAACCACCGCGGCGACCTCTTCGACTTCAGCGATCACTCGCGGCACGATCGCGGTCGCGACCACCGGGCTCTCGCCGCCGCGCGTCACCGCGGTTACCCCGGCCGGCAAGGTCAGATCCGAAACATGGATCGACTGTCCGACCGCGAGCGTCGAAAGATCGACCTCGATGAACGCCGGCAGATCCTTGGGCAGGCACGAGACGTCGAGCTCAGTCAGCACGTGGCTGATGATCGCGTCGGTCGAAGCCGCGGGGGAAATCTCGCCGTTGGCGAAGTGGAGCGGCACTTTCATCCGGATCTTGCGCTTTTCGTCGACACGCAGGAAATCGATGTGCAGCACTTCATGACGGAACGGGTGCATTTGCACGTCGCGCAGCAGGACGCGCTGCGTCGTCTCGCCGAGCGTCATGGTCAGGATGGTCGAATGAAACGCCTCCTTTTTCAGCGCGTGGATCAAGGCGTTGTGATCGAGCTCGATGGTCTGCGGCTTGTCGGCGCCGCCGTAGACGATTCCGGGAGCCCGCCCGGTCACGCGAAGGCGGCGGCTCGCGCCCCGCCCTTCCTTTTCGCGCGCGAATGCGGTGAATGACTGTTGCGACGATTGCGGCGACTGTTGCATGGCAAAAGCTCCTTGTCTGCGGCCTTCCGAGGACGTTCACCAGCCCGACGGTCGTCCGCTATGGCGACATGCCGCTTGTGCGAATAAGCGGGAAGGCCTTGGATTGTAACCTAATTCGCACCGCCGGTGCAAATCCCAGCGCGATCGGGTGCGGATCGGCCGTCAGCGGTATGGCTTCGGATATGTGCCGGCTCACGCTTTCCGCATGAGAGGCGCCGGGCGAGGCGCGCCGCCGCAAGGAGCACGGCCCTACTCGGTGAACAACGAGCTCACCGATTCTTCGTTGGAGATCCGAGTCATCGTCTCCGCAAGAAGTTGAGCGCAGGAAAGTTGCCGTATGCGTTTGCAGGCCCGCGCATCATCGGAAAGAGGAATGGTGTCGGTGACGACGATTTCATCGAGTTGCGATTCGGCGATGCGTTGCACGGCGCCGCCCGACAGCACCGGGTGCGTGCAATACGCGATCACTTTCTGTGCGCCGTTTTCTTTCAGCGCCGCGGCTGCTTTGCAGAGCGTGTTGGCGGTATCGACGATGTCGTCCATGATCACGCACGAACGGCCTTCGACGTCGCCGATGATGTTCATGACTTCGGCGACATTGGCTTTCGGGCGACGTTTGTCGATGATCGCAAGGTCGGAGTCAAGGCGCTTGGCGATCGCTCGGGCGCGCACCACTCCGCCAACGTCCGGCGATACGACGAGCAGATTCTCGTAGTTCTGCTTCCAGAGGTCGCCCAGCAATACCGGCGTCGCGTAGATGTTGTCGACCGGGATATTGAAAAAACCCTGAATCTGATCGGCGTGCAGGTCCATGGTCATCACACGGTCCACGCCGACGGTCGTTATCATGTCGGCGACGACCTTGGCGGTGATCGCCACCCGTGCCGATCGCGGACGGCGGTCCTGACGGGCGTATCCGAGATACGGGATCGCGGCGGTGATTCTTCCGGCCGAAGCCCGCTTCAGGGCATCGACCATCACCAGGATTTCCATGAGGTTGTCGTTGGTTGGCGCGCAGGTGGATTGCAGTATGAAAACGTCGCGTCCGCGCACGTTTTCCAATAACTCGACCATCACCTCGCCGTCTGAAAAGCGGCCGACGATACATCGGCCGAGGCTGATGCCCATGTGCTTGACGACCGCTTCCGCGAGCTTCGGATTGGCGTTGCCGGTGAAGATCCGCATGCGCTCAAACGCCATCGCGCCGCCCGGGATCAGTCGCCAGAAGCGAGCCGGGCAGCCGGCGCACGTCGCGCGGCCCGCCCATCGCGGGTATGGCTGGGGAGGTAGGGATCGAACCTACGAATGCCGGAATCAAAATCCGGTGCCTTACCACTTGGCGACTCCCCAAGGGAAACTGTCACGTCCGAAATTCTTGAAGGCCGACATCGCTTTAGGCAAATGACCCAAGCGGGTGACGATCGAGTGCACGCGCAACAAAGCCAGTCACTCCGCGAGGCAGCCGTGAAAGCGCCTCTTGTGCAGCCTGTTCCTTGGCAAAGGCAGCCAGCACACACGCATCCGGTCATGCGGGTTCCCGCCTCCGATGCCACGCTACGAAGCGCATCGAGGGCTTCCGCGATCGGCATCGCGCAAAAGCCGCCGGTCACAGATCGTTGCGGCCGTAGCCCTCGGAAAAGACTGACATTTTCGCGGACTCGCTGTCGCGTGTCAATTCGCTCGCGTCGCTGTCACTGCCACGCATCGATGACCAGACGCAACTCTACACCGGGGTAATCGAGCGTCATTCGAGCCGGACGCGAAACGCCCGACGCATCCTTGGTAAACGCCTGGTAGACGATGGTCCATCCGTCCTGACGCAAGACGGCGGGCGCACCGTCGTCGCCCGCTTCGGCCGTGAACGGCGCAGCCTTTCTCGGTGCACCCTGAATCCAGAATGTCAGGCCCTCGACGGGCAGCGCCCAGCCCAACGCTCGCGAGGTTAACGTCGTCCAGTCGCTTGCGGTCTCCACTTTGCCGTCCGGGGTCTGCAACCGGACGCCGTGGGCGTCCCCGATCAGACGGGCAACGGTCTGGCCCAGCGGCGACGCGAGATCCAGCTCGTCGCGATCGTCGGCGTGGCTCCAGCGAAAGCTGGCGGCGAAGGCGTCTGCATCATGACGGACCGAGAGTCTGCCGGCGATTTCGTAGGCGGTGGGTGTATCGGCAAATTTGACGTGTGAAGCGTCTCGCGGCGTCAGCGTCGACGCACATCCGGCAAGCATGAGCAAACTCGCGATCGCCGCGACGCGAGCGGCGCGGCGTGATAGACGCGTGGGACCCGCGCTACGGCGCAAGTCGACGCACGGTCTCGAGAAGAAGCGCGTTGTCCGGCGTCTCCTTGAGTTGCGACCGCCAGACCTCCTTGGCAAGGTCGCGCTCCCCCTTGGCCCACAGCACTTCGCCAAGGTGCGCGGCGATCTCCGGATCGGGCCGGTCGGCGAGCGCGCGGCGCAGAAATTTCTCCGAATCGCCGAGATTGCCCATGCGGAAATGCGCCCATCCCATGCTGTCCAGAATCGACGGGTCTTCCGGCGCAAGCGTAAGTGCCTTCTCGATGAGCTTAAGCCCTTCCGCGGTCCGCGGCGTGCGATCGACAAGCGTGTATCCAAGCGCGTTGAGCGCCTGCGCATTGTCGGGCTTGAGCTCAATCAAGCGCGTCAGCTGCGATTCCACCTCGTCGAGACGATCGAGTTTTTCCGCGACCATGGCGACGTCGTACATCAGCTCGGCCGAATTCGGCTCCCCCGCCAGCGCGCTGGAAAGCACCGCGTACGCGCCCTTGTAATCGCCCGCGTCGCGCAGAACCTGCGCGTCGGCCTGCTGTAGTTCGATGCGGCGCTCGCGACTCTCCGGCTTGAGCGACGCCAGATATCGGCGCGCGCCGTCGACGTCGCCCTTTTTTGCCAGCACGGTCGCAATCCGCAGCGTTGCGATCCAGCCGCGCTCTCGGTCGTTGACTTCACGATAACGCGCGATCGCCTCGTCGTAGCGCTTGTTTTCCTCGGCGATCTGCCCCAAATAGAACGCGACTGCGCCGGAATCGACGCCCGCGCCGCGGAGCTCTTCGAACATGCGCTCCGCCGTGGCGTAGTCCTTCATCTGCACCGAGATCGCCGCAACCGCGAACTGGATGTCGCGATCGGACTTGTCTTCGTCGAGCAGGCGCACGAACAGTGCGCGTGCCTCGCCGTATCGCTTTTGCTCGACGTAGAGTTGCGCCAGCGCGCCGGTCGCCGCGCGCGACTCGGGCACGCTCCCGAGGAAGCTATTCAAGTAACGGATCGCGCCTTCGGGAGACGCCTTGGCGAGAATATCGGCCTTGATGAGCGCCGCGCGTTCCCAGCCGGGCTTGAGCTCGAGCGCCCGATCGGCAGCGCGGATCGATGCGGCGGCAATTTCCAGATCGGAAAGGCCGGTGTTGTATCCCGCCAGCGCGATTGCGAACTGCGCCTCCGCAACGCCGGGGTACGGCTTCGCGAGCTCGACGATCAGGCGGTAGACCACGCTTTTGTCCGTCTGCGCCGCGAGCGCCTGGTTCAGCTGCACGAATGCGTCGGCGAGCGTCTTGCTGTCCACGCCCGCCTCGGCCAGCACGCGTTCCAGCTCCGCCTTGATGTCACCGCCGGCGCCCGGTTGCGACAGCGTTGCGACCATTTGCTTGGCGCGATCGGCGCTCGGATCGAGCTTCAACCATAGCCGCGCGGCCTCGAGCGCAAGATCGCGTTGGCGGGCAAAGAGGGCAACCTCGGTCGCGCGGCGCGCAATCTGCGCGTCTTGTGCGTCTCGCGCTGCTTCGAAGAAGGCTCGCGCCGCTAGCGCCGGCGCTCCGCGCTGCAGGGCGATGTCGCCGACCAGCATTCTGTAGACAAGCTCGGCGGTTAGCGGACGCGCCAAGGTGACCGGGGCGCCGGGAGGCGTCGGCACAACGGGCGCCGTTTGTGCCACGGCATCGAAGCCGGTACTAGCGGCTCCCAGCAGGAGGGCCAGGGTCAGCGCCAGCCGGGACACGGAATGCGGGCTGTGAGGCAACATGCGAATCACCTTCTGTGCTGCCGGACTAATGCCGGAGCGCTTTCCATCTTAGGTTATATTGGGCGCAGCAACAAACGCGCCCGCCCCCCATGCCCGAGCTACCCGAAGTCGAAACCACCCGGCGCGGGATTGCACCTTACGTGGAAGGGCAGAAAGTGACGGCGGTACGACTATACGACCGCCGTCTCCGCTGGCCGGTTCCTGAAGATCTGCCGCAACGGCTCGTCGGGCGGGTGGTCGAAAAGGTCGAGCGACGCAGCAAGTATCTGCTATTCCGGCTGGGGACGGATACGCTGCTCATCCATCTCGGCATGACCGGCAGTCTGCGCATTCACTGGGACGCCCCTCCCAAGCGCGTCCATGACCATGTAGACCTCGAATTCGGCAACGGTGTCGTACTGCGCTATCACGACCCGAGACGCTTCGGCGCGGTGCTGTGGTCGCCGGGTGCGGCGCATCACCCGCTGCTGGCCGGACTCGGACCCGAACCGCTCGGCGCCGAGTTCGATCCGGATCATCTGTTCCATGCCACGCGCAATCGCCGTGCGGCGATCAAGCTCGCTCTCATGGATAACAGGGTGGTCGTCGGGGTCGGCAACATTTACGCCAACGAGTCGCTGTTTCGCGCGGGTATCCGCCCGACGCGTGCTGCCAACCGGATTTCGCGCCAGCGGATGCGGCGCCTTCGCGAAGCCGTGCGCGAGACGCTCGCCGATGCGATCGCCAAGGGCGGCAGCACGCTGCGGGACTATGTCGACAGCGACGGCGCGGCCGGCTACTTTCAATTCCATTACTTTGTCTACGGTCGCGAAGGGCGGCCATGCCGTGCATGCGGAACGGCGATCCGATCGGTCCGGCTTGGCGGTCGCGCGACCAACTTCTGCCCCAAGTGCCAACGCTAGTCCGAGCCGGTGCGGAAAGGGTATCACAGGGTTCCGCGCCGGGCGAATTGCGTGGCGCGCTTTATGCTAGAGTCGTCGGCGCGACGTCCCGGGGGTCAAAAACGGGCACGGCGCAAGGCAGTCCAGCCCTCTTTCCGTTGTCGAGGCCGTTGTGAAGACCGGGGGGCCGCTCTAAGTTCAGGCTCGCGCCCGAGGGAGGCGCAATCATGGTGCAATCCAGAGATCTGGCAGCGCGATTCGAGGCCTACAGCGACTGGCGCCGGCGGCTGTCCGCGGGCATCTCCGGCCTGCATGAATGGCTGTCGCAGCAGGAGTTGGCCGACGCCCACGCCGACCTGTCCATCCAGCATTTGCTCGAGCGGCTGCACCAGGACCAACTGGTCGTAGCCTTTGTCGCGGAGTTCTCGCGCGGCAAGTCCGAGCTGATCAATGCCATCTTTTTCGCCGACTTCGGACAGCGCTTGCTGCCGTCCGCGGCGGGGCGCACTACGATGTGCCCGACGGAGCTTTTGTACGATTCCACGCGGCCGCCGTCGATTCGGCTCTTGCCGATCGAAACGCGGGCGCGCGACGGCTCGGTGACCGAGTTCAAGAACTACGCGGATGAGTGGGTAACGCTTGCGCTCGACCTTTCATCGCCGGACCGCATGAGCGAAGTCCTGTCGCAGGTCTCGCAGACCAAACGCGTTCCGATCGTGCTGGCGCGCAAATACGGACTCTACGACGATGGCGACGTGCTGGCCCCGATGTCCGCGGCCGAGGAGGCCGCCGTCGACATTCCTTGCTGGCGCCACGCGGTGATCAATTTCCCGCACCCGCTTTTGCAGCAGGGGTTGGTGATTCTTGACACGCCGGGCCTGAACGCGATTGGAACCGAGCCCGAACTGACGCTCAACCTTCTGCCCAATGCACACGCGGTGCTGTTCATCCTCGCCGCCGATGCCGGCGTGACCAAGACCGACATCGATGTGTGGCGAAACCACCTGGTCGGCGATAGCCCCGGGACGCGGGAAGGACGGCTGGTCATCCTGAACAAGATCGACGGACTGTGGGACGAGCTACGGTCGGCCTCGGAAATTGAATCCGAGATCGCTCGGCAGGTGCGCACCAGCGCACAGCTGCTCGCGATCCCGCCGGCGCAAGTCTTCCCGGTATCCGCGCAGAAAGCGCTCCTGGCCAAGGTCAACGGCGACGACGCGCTTCTGGCGAAAAGCCGCCTGCCGCAGCTCGAACTGGCTCTGTCGAAAGAGCTGATCCCCGCGAAGCGGCACATCGTCGGATCGGCGACGCGCATCGAGATTCGTTCACTGGCCGCGAGCACTCGCACAATACTCGACAGCCGCATCGCGGGGATCCACGAGCAGCTGGGCGAGCTTCGGGGCTTGCGCGGCAAGAATCAGGATGTGGTAGAGCACATGATGGAACGCATTCAGCAGGAGAAAGACCTGTTCGAGCGCGGCATGCAGCGCTACACCGCGCTGCGAACGGTATTCACGCAGCAGACCAACACGCTTTACGAATGCATCGGGCTGGAGAAGCTGCGCGCAACCGCGGGAGAGACCCGCAAGCGCATCGAAGCCAGTCCCTTTACCAAGGGCGTGCGCTCGGCTATGAACGATTTCTTCGCCCAGATCCACGGCGGCCTCGAGCAAAGCGGGCGGCAGACGTCCGAAATCCACGACATGATGCTGGCGATGTACAGGCGATTCGCGAGCGAGCACGGGCTCGAGCCTTTCGCGCCACCACCTTTTTCAATGCTCAAGTATCAGAAAGAGGTCGAACGTCTCGAGCGCGCGTACAACGTGCACTTCAATACTTTGTGGAACATGGTGAGCAAGGCCAAGTTCACGCTCATGAAACGCTTCTTCGAGACCATCGCGATCCGCGTCAAGCATGTCTACGACATCGGCAATCGCGATCTTGAAAGCTGGCTCAAGGCGGTCATGGCGCCGCTGGAAACCCAAGTGCGCGAGCACCACATCCAGCTGCGCCGGCGCCTTGAAAGCGTCAAGCGCATCCATCGCGCGAGCGACGAGCTCGAGGAGCGGGTGAGCGAGCTGGAGCAAGCCGAAACGGGTATACGCGACCAGATCACCGCGTTAGAGCGAGAGCTCTCCGCCATTGTCGCGATCATCGAGCAGCCGGAATTGATGCCGCTGGCCGCCAACGGCTAGCGGCGCGAGCTACCCGGCGCGGGGCCCCGCGCGA
>JRHI01003156.1_pt1 | contig 10147 bp, 10 predicted proteins | sample 215371 | NCBI WGS metagenome assembly JRHI01 (sample SAMN02929681, study PRJNA255918) | sediment metagenome | biome: cave system; feature: Ice Cave; material: Sediment; isolation source: sediment from deep within a dark volcanic ice cave with no known source of... ... | reverse complement strand
GCGCAAGCCTCATAGAACATTCATCTCATCTCCTTTTTGATTTCTGACTAACAGCGGCTGGAGGTAAGGAGATTCACCGTGCGGCAATCTCTGACCTCTTCACACGCTTGCAGGCCTTGATTGCAGCCCGCACGGACAATTCGTCCGCATTCCTTCGCGATACTTAGTGTCACATGAAGGAGTTATTGATAAGGGATCATGCGCTTTACTTTGCGGATGTCTCCATCGCTCACCAGCGCAGGTGATCCCAAATTCCGTTTGCGTTTCTTACTCTTGGACGTCAGAATGTGGCGCAGGTGCGAGCGTCCGCGCTTCACCTTGCCGGTTCCAGTTACTTTGAAGCGCTTTGCAGCGCCCTTGTGAGTCTTCAATTTCGGCATAAGTCCTCAAAAAACAACTCTCCAGAAAAATCAATTTCAGAAAATGGAAACAGAACTCTACACGCTGGCATTTTCCACACCGGCGGCAATGCCAAACATTCCTTGCCCTGAATTCGCCACGGTTATCTTACGACGCGGGCTTGGCCATCTGTGGCTCCGGCACACTCTGACTTGGAGCGCTGTGAGCTGCGGCCTTTGCCTTCTCGCTGGCCTTCTCTTTCTCCGACTTCTTCGGAGCCAGGATCGCGTGCAGCGTATTGCCCTCCTGCCGCGGCCGAAATTCCACAATGGCAGAAGGCTCCACATCCTTTAGCAGCCGCTCCAGAATCTGGCGTCCCAGGCCGGTGCGTGTCATCTCACGCCCACGGAAAAAGATAGTGGCCTTGACCTTGTCGCCGTCTTCCAGGAAACGCAACACGTGGTTCTTCTTGGTCTCGTAGTCGTGGTCGTCCACATTGATGCGGAACTTCACTTCCTTAACCACGATGGTCTTCTGGTGCTTCTTTGCTTCGCGCTCTTTCTTCTCCTGCTGGTACAGATACTTCCCGTAGTCCATGATGCGGCACACGGGAGGCTGCGCGGTCGGCGAAATCTCCACCAGGTCCAAATTTTTTTCGCGGGCCTTCTTTAGAGCTTCGTAGGGCGGCATAATCCCGATCTGCTCGCCCTCGTCGCCAATCACGCGGATTTCCTTCGCGCGAATGCGATCATTGGTTCGGATAAAACGTTTATCGATGCTGTCCTCCGTACCCTAAACGACTGAGAATAAAAGATTATAGCACGCGGATTCGCGCCAAGCCGCAATGTAACAAGGCCATGGGCACGGCATGCCCGGCTTCCGTTTGCGAGCTTTCGGCATCTGAATGAAATGCAAACCGAAATCTTTGCGCCTATCGATTACCTGCTCCGTGCGCCCGCGGAGCCGTCTCCCGCCCCAATTAAAGAGCCGCCTACGCCGCCAGAAAATCCCGACGCCCCGGTGCGCGAGCCGGATCCGGATGAGCCCGGGCAAATCTGAGCTTCAAATCTGAGCTTGTGGTGGGCGACACTCTCGTCCGCCGTCTTTGATTTTGTTTTGAACTTGCTTTTAGTGATGGCGTAAAGATGTTCAAAGGCGGTTGACAGGAGTGTCTGCCCTGCACCAGCAGAATCAACTCTTACGGTGTTGGCCTGGTTATCGCGCCCTGCGACGCCGATGTCACCAACGCCGCATACTTGGCGAAAACGCCAGTGGTGTAGCGTTGCTGCGGCGGCGTCCACAAGCTCATGCGCTGGCGCAGCACGTCGTCGCTGATCTCGACTTCCAGCGTCCGCTCGCGGACGTCAAACCGAATCATGTCGCCGTCTCGCACGGCAGCGATTGGACCTCCGAGCGCAGCCTCCGGCGAGACGTGCCCGGCCATCAGCCCGTGAGTCGCGCCGCTGAAGCGGCCGTCGGTCAACAGAGCAACCGACTCGCCTAATCCTTCTCCTACAATCGCGCCGGTTACGCTAAGCATTTCGCGCATCCCGGGTCCGCCCTTTGGTCCTTCGTTGCGGATCACGACCACGTCGCCGGCTTGAATCTTCTTGCTGGTGACGGCTGCCATGGCGTCCTCCTCGGATTCGAAAACACGCGCGGGTCCTCGATGCTCGAGCCGCTCATGTCCGCTGATCTTGGCCACGCAGCCTTCAGGCGCAATATTTCCCTTTAATATAACGATGCCTCCAGTCTTCTTCAGCGGCTTTTCCAGTGGAGCAATCACCTCTTGCCCTGAAGTTTCAACCGCACTCTCGGCTTCGGTCGAAAGAGTGCGCCCGGTAACTGTGGCCGCCGCAGGATGCAGATATTTACCGCGGAGCAGCCGATTTGCCAAGAGCCGGATGCCGCCCGCGCGGTGCATATCGGTCGCAACAAAGCGTCCTGAAGGTTTCAGATCCGCGAGCAATGGGGTCCGTGCGCTCACGGTCTGAAAGTCATCAATCTGCAAATCCACGCCTGCTTCGCGGGCGATCGCCAACAGATGAAGCACAGCATTGGTCGAGCCGCCGGTGGCCGCAACCGCCGCAATCGCGTTTTCAAACGCCTGCCGCGTAAGAATCTCCCGGGGCCGAATCCCTTTTTGCAGAATGTTCATCACCACCTTGCCGCAATCAAAGGCGACCTTGTCTTTCTCAGGGTCCATTGCCGGCACACTGTTGAAACCCATGGGCGAGAGGCCGATCACTTCCATTACTGTCGACATTGTGTTGGCAGTGTACTGCCCGCCGCATGCGCCAGCGCCTGGACAGGCCACGTTTTCCAAATCGTGCAATTCCTCGTCTGAAATTTTGCCTGCAGCGTTTGCCCCCACAGCTTCAAACACATCCTGGATGGTTACATCTTTGCCGCGATAACTACCCGGAGCAATCGTGCCGCCGTAGAGGACCATGCCCGGCAGGTCCATACGCGCCAGTGCCATCGCGGCAGCCGGGATGGTCTTGTCGCAGCCCACGACGCAGACCACGGCATCGAACATTTGTCCCCGACAGACCAGTTCGATGGAGTCGGCGATCAACTCGCGACTCACCAGCGAGGCCCGCATGCCCTCCGTACCCATGGTCTCGCCGTCTGAAATGGCGATGGTGTTGAACTCCATGGGCGTGCCTCCAGCGGCCCGGATACCATCTTTCACCTTCGCGGAAAGCCGCCGCAGGTGGAAGTTGCACGGCATAGTTTCGATCCAGGTGTTGGCAACGCCGATCAACGGCCGATTAAGGTCCGCGTCGGTGAACCCAATGGCTTTAAACATGGAACGCGCCGGGGCCCGGTCGCGCCCGTCGGTGATTCCGCGGCTGCGATGCTTTAGATCCATGGCGAAAGATTACAACAGAGGTCGGACTGGAGCAGAATGTGAAATCGCATTACAGAAACGGGAACCCGTGTTCCGACCACGAAGCCCATCAGCCGAATCTCAACCGGAGTTCTCAACCCGTATGACGTCGCCCAGGTGTGGACGTCACACTGGCCCAGCAATTTACAAGATTAAGCTAACGCGGCCCGTGATAACTGCGCGTCCAAACCGTCCGACGCTGGCGGGTGAGGCGATCCCCACTCGGCGCCCTGCGTTGCAGTTTCTCCGGGCGCACGCAATGCCGCGCTGGAACGAACGTCCGTCACGTCCGCAATCGAGTACCATTCGCGGTGCAGTTGGCCCACTTGCTTCTGGTTTACGTCGAGCATCAGCGTTACGTGGTAATCATTTTCGGCCGGCCCGGCTTGCACTGAGAGCAAATCCAACCCACGGCGGGAAACCGCATTCATAATGCGCATCAGTGTCCCTTGCGTGTTGCGATAGCAGATGTGAAAAGCTTGCATAGGTCTCGCTCCCATTTATAACGCCACTCGATAATTACGACGGTTCTTCTTCCAGCATCATCTCCGACAGCGCAGCTCCCGCCGGCACCATGGGAAAAACATTTGCCTCCGGCGCGCAATCGAAAACCAGCAGCTCCGGTCCCGGCGAACGTAGGAAGTTGTCGAGCAGATTTCCGGTCTCATGCGATACCGGAAACTCGCGCATAGCATCTTCCTTCAGCCGCCAGGCATGAATTTTGTAGGCTTTCGCGATCTCGACGAAATCCGGATTGTCGCTCAGATCAGTCTCCGCATAATTGCGCTGGTAGAAAAGTTGCTGCCACTGCCGCACCATGCCGAGATATTTATTGTCGATGATGACCATTTTCACGGGAAGGCCCAGCCGATGGACGGTCGCCAGTTCCTGGATGTTCATCTGAAATCCGCCGTCGCCGGAAACGCAGAGCACGCATGTTTCCGGCTTGGCCAGTTGTACGCCGACCGCGGCCGGCAAAGCGAAGCCCATGGATCCGAGTCCGCCCGAGGTAATGAAACCACGCGGTGACGAAGAGCGAAAACGTTGTGCCGCCCACATCTGATGCTGCCCAACATCCGCGACGATCACGCTCTGCTCGGGGAGGCGGCTGAATATCTCGTCAAGAAAGCGAATCGTCGGCTGGGCCAGACCGCGCGGATCGAGTTCCGCCCGCTCTGCTCCGCAGGCGACCGCGCGCCACTCACTCCAATCCGGAAACGGAGCGCCCCATGTCTCGCCGGTTGTGCGAGAGGTGGAGATCTTTTTCAGTTCCGCATGAAACGCCGGAATCGTATCTGCCAGATCGCCGATCACCGGAACGTCGCAGGGGCGCACACGATCAAGCTGCGCCGGGTCAATTTCAAAGTGAACAATCTTGGCGTGCGGCGCGAAACGCGTAGGATCACCAGTGACGCGATCATCCAGCCGCGCACCGAAAACCAGGAGCAAATCAGTTTCGTGCAGCGCAGTGTTAGCGGCGCGTGTTCCGTGCATCCCGACCATGCCAAGATAGTAAGGCGACTGGGGAGGAACCGCACCCAGCCCATGCACCGTCGCAAATGTCGGGATATTCAAATCATCGAGCAGTCGCCGCAGATCCGGAATCGCACCCGAAAGTTTTGCTCCCGCACCCACCAATGCCACTGGCCGGGTCGCCTGCCGCAGCAACGCGACAGCCGTGTCAGTAAAACTGCCGTCAGCCTTCGCAGTTGCAGGCCCGGCATGCGGAATGAACTTCACGGGACCGGAAAACTCTGTCTTCGCCTTCATCAGGTCCGAGGGGATGTCGATCACAACCGGCCCCGGACGCCCGCTTCGGGCCCAATGAAATCCTTCCGCGATCACGGCGGGAATCTCTTCAATCGTGCGTACCAGCCGGCTCCACTTGGTGAGCGACAAGGTGACGCCGAAGACGTCGGTCTCCTGAAACGCATCGGTACCGATCAGCGGACTGCGCACCTGCCCCGTAATGCAGACCAGTGGAACCGAATCCATCTTGGCGTCGGCGATGCCGGTGACGAGATTTGTTGCGCCCGGACCGCTGGTAGCCATCGCTACTCCAACTTTACCGGTAACGCGCGCGAATCCCTCCGCCGCGAATACCGCTCCCTGCTCGTGCCGCGTAAGGATGTGTCGCACTCCGCTGCCCTCGAGCGCGTCGTATAACGGCATGATCGCGCCGCCGGGATACCCAAACACCAGGTCCACGCCCTCGGCCCGCAAGCACTGCAAAACGATGTCAGCTCCCTTAAGCATTTCCCGTTTCAGCCTCGTCCCTCCCAATCCTTGCCATCCCTATAGAGTCTTGTCACTCTAGTGAGGATTGTTCTTTGCGCAAAGCGCACAAACGACGACAGGCGAAGAAACCCTTGCCTGTTAGCGTCACCGCCAGCTCCGCAAGAAAGTTTTGCCATCGCCTTAAGCGTCCACTACCTGCTTGGTCGGCGCCTTGGGCGCTTCCGCCGTCTTCTTACCCGCTTCCTTCGGCAGCCAGCTCATCATCCCGCGCAGTTGCGCGCCAACAATCTCGATCGGATGCTGCTTCTCCTTCTGTCGCAGCGCCGCAAACTTGCGCCCACCATCTTTGTGTTCCTGAATCCACTCTTTGGCGAAGGTCCCGTTCTGAATGTCGGCCAGAGTCTTCTTCATGGCGGCCCGCGTCTCATCCCCCACAACCTTCTCTCCGCGAGTCAAATCGCCGTACTCGGCAGTATTCGAAATGGAATATCGCATCCGATCCAAACCACCTTCATAGATCAGATCGACGATCAATTTCATCTCATGCAGACACTCGAAATAAGCAATCTCGGGCGCGTAGCCGGCTTCCACCAAAGTCTCGAATCCCTTTTTGATCAGCGAAGTAAGCCCGCCGCAAAGCACTGCCTGTTCGCCAAAAAGATCGCTCTCGGTTTCTTCCTTGAAGGTCGTCTGCAGAACTCCGGCGCGGGTCGAGCCGATTCCGTGCGCGTAGGCCAGGGCAAATTCGTGCCCGCGCCCGCTGGCATCCTGCTGGATAGCGATCAGCGACGGCACGCCGCGCCCCTCCGCGTACACGCGGCGCAACAGGTGTCCGGGACTCTTGGGAGCGATCATCACCACATCAACGTCATCGGGCGGAACGATCGTCTTGAAGTGAATACTGAAGCCGTGCGAGAAGCCCAGAATCTTTCCGGGATGCAGGAATGGCTTGATGAACTGTTCGTAGACTTCCGCCTGGGTCTCGTCAGGAGTGAGGACGTGGATCCACTCGGCGCGCTTGGCGGCCTCATCCGGCGCTACAACGACCATGCCATCGGCGCGTGCCTGCTGCGCGCTAGGCCGGTTGGGCTCAAGCCCCACAATCACCTTGTAGCCGCTGTCGCGCAGATTCTGCGCCTGTGCGTGTCCCTGGCTGCCGTAGCCGAGGATAGCGATGGTCTTGCCTTTCAGGGCATCGGGATTGGCGTCGCGTTCGTAGAAAATTGTAGCCACCAGTGCGCTCCTATTCATGTACTCTGGAAGATGATCCAACAAACCGACCGGTCGGTCGGTACACTTATGCTATCGAACCCCGTTTACAGTGTCAACAAGAAGTTTCAGTAGCAAGGAGAGTTTCGTATCGGGCACAACTAAGCAGTGCCGTTAAGAGTGCATGAACGCAAGGGGCTAGCCCCGGAAAGCCATGTGCGGAACATTTTCTCCGCAATGCTCGTATCCTAAAACAACAGGGGAGAACAATTATGTATTGCAACGCGTGCGGCAACGCCATCGCAGAGGACGGACGCTTCTGCTCCCAGTGCGGCAACGTAGAAGGGATTCCGCCTACGCGCAAAAAACTGATGCGCTCTCGATCCGACTCAAAGATCGCGGGCGTTTGCGCCGGACTGGCTCAGTATTTCGACGTCGACGTATTACTCGTGCGCGTCCTCTGTATCTTCATCACGCTCGCCACCGGAGTGTGTCCAGGCATTGTTACGTATCTGCTCGCATGGATCATCGTCCCGTCGGAGCCGGAACTGAGGCCCGTACTCGCGGCACCACAGCCGGTAACGAGTTTGTGATTCTGGGCAACTGGGCCGGCTCTTGAGGAGGCACCCCTTCAGCCGCGCAGTTAGGCTGTATTAGAAGCAAATGGCTTTGGTCCTGAAGGAACGCGAAGGTCGAGCGTCTGGGCTGCGGCACGCAAATAAGATGTCGGAATTTGGCGCGTGTGATTTCACAGTCACACTTGCCAGTTCTTTGCCCGCGAAACCGCCTCATTCCAGCGCCCCCGCATGGCGGCAGCTTGAGATGCAGGCAAGCGAGGTTCAAATCGCGTCTCATGCCCCGTTGTCTTCATCTCTGCAGGATCGCTAGTCGTGCCCCAGAGACCCACACCCAGGCCGGCCAGAAAAGCCGCTCCGAGCGCCGTTGTTTCGGTCACCACAGGACGCACAACAGCAGCACCGAGAATGTCGGATTGAAATTGCATAAGGTAGTCGTTGGCCGCGGCGCCTCCATCCACTCGCAATTCTTCCACTGAATGCCCAGCATCCTTTTGCATCGCGTCCAGCAAGTCCGCGACCTGGTAGGCGATGCTCTCCACAGCCGCTCGCGCCAGGTGCCCGGCCGTGGTGCCGCGAGTCAAACCAAAGATGGAGCCGCGTGCATACGGGTCCCAGTGAGGCGCGCCCAGGCCTACGAAGGCGGGAACGAAATAAACTCCGCCATTGTCGGGCACAGACCGTGCCAGCGGCTCCACGTCCTGCGAGGTGCGAATCAACCCCAGGCCATCGCGCAACCACTGAACCACGGCGCCTCCGACAAAAACGCTGCCCTCAAGTGCATACTCCGTTCTGTCACCAATCTTCCATGCAACGGTTGTAACCAGGCGATTTGCGGAAGGAATCGCACGAATGCCGGTGTTCTGCAGCATGAAGCAACCCGTGCCATAGGTGTTTTTGGTCAGGCCGGGCCGAATGCAACGTTGTCCAAACAAAGCTGCCTGCTGGTCGCCCGCAATTCCGGCGATGGCGAGACCTTCCAGATCGCCGACCAAGCTCACGTGGCCGTACACCTCGCTCGAAGACCGGACTTCCGGCATCATCGAAGCGGGAACGCCGAACAGTTTGAGCAGCTCGGAGTCCCACTCTCCCGTATGTATGTTGAAGAGCATGGTGCGGGACGCATTACTGACATCGGTCACATGAACTCGTCCCCCGGTGAGCTTCCAAAGCAGCCAGCTATCCACCGTGCCGAAGGCAAGACGACCTGCGTCCGCCAGCTTTCGAGCCTCGGGCACATGCGCGAGAATCCACGAGATCTTGGTCGCAGAGAAGTATGCGTCAATCAGTAGGCCGGTGCGCGACTGGATGAGGGCTTCGTGGCCCGCGGCTTTCAGATTTTTGCAAATGTCAGCCGTGCGCCGGTCCTGCCAAACGATGGCATTGCAAACCGGCTGGCCAGTTTTACGATCCCACACAACGGTTGTTTCCCGCTGGTTCGCGATGCCGATTGCGGCCACGTCCTGACGGCGCACATTGGCCGAGGCGAGAGCCTCCAACGCCACCGCGATCTGCGAGGATGCAATCTGCTCAGGGTCGTGCTCGACCCATCCCGGTTGCGGGAAGATCTGATCGAACTCGCGCTGCGCTATGGAACAGATAGTACCTTCGCGATCAAACAATATGGCCCGAGAACTGGTTGTGCCCTGATCAAGCGCCAGGATGTAGGACAATATCCCTCCTTGGATGCCAGTTAAGAATTCCGCAAAAATCGTCTAATCCCGAAATCGTAAATAGCGGCACCGGCCAAGCCTCCGACGAGAGGCGCAACTACAGGGACCCACCATATTCTTGCGCCATCCGTCAGGCCGTTATTGCGAAATCCAACCAGCGTAATAAAAAGGCGAGGACCCAGGTCACGCGCGGGATTGATGGGATATCCGTGCATTCCACCGAAGCTCATACCAATGGCCACGACCACCAAACCAATCATCAGAGGAGCAAGGTTCGCGCCCGGAGGCGCATTGTACTCGTCGGTTATGGCAAGAATCAGGAGGAGCAACAATGCGGTTCCGATCACCTGATCCAGAAACCCCGCCTGCAGCGCAGTGGGAAAGGCAGGAAATGTGGTGAACACTCCGGCGGTCCGCTCCAGTTGCGGATCCATCTGTCGGAAGGCTGGCAGGTAATTCCGGTAGACCAGCGCCGCGGCGACGAATGCGCCGGCAGTCTGGGCGATGGAATAGGGCAGAACTTTCTTCCATGGAAAGCCTCGAAAGACAGCCAGCGCCAGTGTCACCGCCGGGTTGAGATGCGCCCCGGAAATCTTTCCGGCGACGTAGATTCCCATCGTCACCGCCAAGCCCCAGCCCAGGGTGATATTGGTGTAGCCACCGTGAATGAGCTCGCCCGGATTTTTCGCGGGAAACAAGACAACCATTGCAACAACTCCCGTGCCAAACGTTATCAACACGAACGTTCCCAGAAATTCAGCGATCAACTCCGCCATGAAAGAAGATTTCGCAGTCATTGCATCCCATGCCTTTCAACCCGCTTTTGAGACCGCGGGATAGTCTAACAAGGCTGAACCGATGGACGCCCGGTTTTTCGCGGGCGAATCGTCGCCTGCAACTCTTTATGTGAATCTCTGCGAATTCAAAATAAACGAAGGCGACACCCTAGAGCGCGGCAAAGTTATCGGTCTCAGCGGCGGCGGCACAGGACGAGCTACAGGCCCCATCTCCATGTAGAGGTCCGCTGGCAAGGCACCTATCTGAATCATGCGCGGCTCTTGCAACTACGCCTGCCTGCCGTCCGAACACCTCAATAAGCTCGCGCTCTCCGTCTCGCGATTCTTGTTGACGCGCTTATCGATTCGGGGCAAGATCGCGTAAGGCGCGATCTTCGTAGGATACTCCCAAGCTCGGTTGTATCCTTCCACCTCATTAGAGCA
>JRHI01003155.1_pt1 | contig 10150 bp, 15 predicted proteins | sample 215371 | NCBI WGS metagenome assembly JRHI01 (sample SAMN02929681, study PRJNA255918) | sediment metagenome | biome: cave system; feature: Ice Cave; material: Sediment; isolation source: sediment from deep within a dark volcanic ice cave with no known source of... ... | reverse complement strand
GATTATTGATAGTTCCACTAAATACAAAGCACTGCACTAGTAGCTTTATTCAGCTTCGATCCTGCTCTCGCGAGCGACCGCCGTCCAATGCGCGATCTCATCGGTGATGTACGTGCCGAACTGCGGCGTCGTCATCGGCATTACGTTGAGCGCCTCGGCATTGAACTTGTCGCGCAGGTCGGGGGCGGCGAGCACCTTGTTGATTTCCTCGTTGAGCTTTTTTGGTAATGGCCTCGGGCAGTCTCGCCGGTCCGACGATGCCATACCAGGTGAGGCCATTGAATCCCTCGTAACCGGACTCCTTGAACGTTGGCACATTGGGCAGCAGCGGGTGGCGCTTGTTGCCGGTCACGGCGAGCGGCTTGAACGCGCCCGAGCGCACATGCGGCATCGCGGCGGCGAGCCCCGGAAAAATCACCTGGATCTGCCCGCCCATGGCATCGGTGAACGCCTGGCCTATGCTCCGGTAGGGCACGGCCAAGACGGGCGCGCCGGAGGCGTGCTTGAATTGCTCCATCAAAAGGTGGTTCAGCGTGCCTACGCCGGAGGTGCCGTAGTTGACCTTGCCGGGATTGACCTTGGCGTAGCCGACCAATTCCTGCAGCGTGTTGACCGGCACCAGCAGGTTGGGTGTGCCGCCGAGCATGGCGATGGGCGTGAAATCCTTGACCGCGTCGTAGCCGAGATTGTGTTTCACGGCGGGGTTGGTGGCGTGCGTGGCAACGTAGCCGATCATCAGCGTGTAGCCGTCCGGTTGCGCGCGTGCGGTCATCTGCGTGGCGATCGCGCCTCCGGCGCCCGCCTGGTTCTCGACCACGAAGCTCTGGCCCATCGCGACGCGCAACCTGTCGGCAATGATGCGCGCCACCAGGTCCACGCCACCGCCGGGCGCCTGCGGCGCGATGATCTTCACCGCCCGGCTCGGGTAATTGTCCTGGGCCATGGCCGGCGCGCCGGCCATGGCGAGCACCGCGGCCAGGAGCAAGGCCAGCGCCACGGCCAGCTCTGCGCGCCGCGAGCCGCAGCATGTTGTCAGCGGCGCGCGATGAGGCTGCGTCTTAAGCCTTCAGATTTTCGTTGAAGAACGCGACGGTCCGCGACCAGGCGAGCTTGGCGGCGGCCTCGTCATAGCGCGGTGTCGTGTCGTTATGGAAGCCGTGATTGGTATTCGGGTACATGAACATCTGGTACTTCACGTTATTCGCCTTCAGCGCCACCTCATAGGCGGGCCAGCCGGCATTGACGCGTTCGTCGAGGCCCGCGTAATGGAGCATCAGCGGTGCCTTGATTTTGGGAACGTCTGCGGCATTGGGCTGCCCGCCATAGAACGGCACTGCTGCGGCGAGATCCGGCAACCTCACGGCGACGTGTTGACCATCGTTCCGCCGAAGCAAAGGCCCACGGCGCCCACTTTCCCTGTGCATTCGGGACGCGCCTTCAGGACGCCGTACGCGGCGACGAGGCCTTCGGTGCGCTTGGCCGCGTCGAGCTGGCCAAATAGCTGTGCCGCCTTTTCTTCATCGCCGGGATAGCCGCCGAGAGGCGTGAGCGCATCCGGCGCGAAGGCCACGAAATTTGACACCGCAAGTCGCCGCGCGACATCTTCGACATAAGGATTGAGTCCGCGATTCTCACGGATCACGACCACGCCGGGCAATTTGCCGGCGGGATTCGCGGGCCGCGCGAAATAGCCGCGCATGTTTCCCGAGACCTGCGGCGACGGATAAGTCAGGTATTCGGTCTTGATGCGAGCGTCGTCTTTGGCGACTTGCTGGGCGAAAGCGTAGTTCGGCCGCAGGCTCGCCAGCATGGCCGCCGCGGTGAAGCCGCCTACGGCGTATTTTCCGGCACGATCCAGAAAATCGCGGCGGCTGAGCCAACCGTGAACGTAACCATCGAAGAGCTTGAGAACTTCCGGAGGAAAATCGCTGGCTTGCTTGCGTTCCATCGCAGTCACTCTTCTAGCGGGCAGGTGTGCCTGCGGCAATTGTAGCGCGCGGCCGAGCGCACGGACATTGGGTAGCGCTACCTTACCCTCGTCGCCATGCCGCACCAGAGCGTGGTGCTTTGCTCATTCCTCTTCCTGATGCCGCGCAGGAAGGAGCGAGCCGAACAGGCCGTGCGCCTCGCCGTCCGTGCCGGCCGTGAAGAACAGCTCGTTCGCCGGTCCCGCGCCTCCGCCGTTGCCGAAGCGAAGCGCCCACAGACCCTCGATCTCCAAGGGCCGACCGCCAGCACTGTGCAGCATGCCGCGGTGCTTGTACCCTTCGTCGTGGTCACGCGTATCCGTCGGCTCGTAAGCGTGAATGCGACCGTCGCCGAAGTTGCCGACGAGCAGGTCGTTGCTGAATGTCCCGAAGTCATCCGGCGCGAGCGCCAATCCCCACGGAGAATTCAGTGTGCCGCGCGACGCGACACGGCGAATCAGTTTGCCGCTGGTGTCGAACGCGTTCACGAACCCATGGCCCTTGCCGGGCACGTCGTCCTTCTTTTCCTCGTTCTGCAGCGCGTAGGTGACGTAGATGATGCCGCCGATGTTCTGGATTCCGAACGGCGCGTAGCCTTCGGGAATGCGGCGATCGATGAATCTGCCGGGAGGAAGCTTCACGAAGTTATGATCGAAGACGTCGACCGTCCCGGCGCGGAAATTGGCGGCGTACAGAAAATCGCCAGCAACTTTGCCTGGGATCGTGCTGGCGATGGCGAGACCTTTGTAGACGGCACCATCGGAGGGCGGCACCGCGATGACCGCTTGGCTCGACACCGGCGGCGGCGGCGGGACCGGCGTCGGGACCGCGGGATTCCAACCCGAGATCGAGCCGTCCTCACTGGCGAAGATGAAGCGGGCGGGAGCGCTTGCGCCGCCACTCGTCACCACAAAGCCCCTGCCAGTGGAGAACGGAGTTCCATTGAAGACGACGCCTGTCGGTGCGCCTGGAACGATGACGCACTGACACGGCAGATTGGTCAGCGGCACCTTGGCGCCGGTGTTGCCGTTGTAGAGCGTCGAGGTGGCCGTCCCGTTATTGGAAACCCAGAAAGGTGAGGTGGTCGATGCAACCAGGCCCCACGGGTTTACCAACGACGGATCGGTGAGATCGGCGAGTCCTGGAATATCGGAAACAAGGTTGTGTTGCGTATAAATCCGGGCGGCGACGGGGTCTGCGCCGCCAAGCAGCAGCGCAACCGAAAGCGTCGCGATGATCGAGTGGATCTTGCGCATGGAACTCTCCTTGCGAGACGAGTGCGAGACTCGATAGTTTGGAAACCGCGCGGGTCGCGCGGTCCGATGCCGCCCAAGAGGGCCAATGCCTGACATCGACATCCTGGCCAACAGCGGCGACGAGACGCTTATTCCAGCCGCGGCGGCGGGTCACCGCGCAAGACTTCGTTACCGGTGAATCGGTGGATCTTCGGTCGTTGCGAAGGCGCTAGGTCTGAAAGCGCGTGCGCAGCGATCGCATCGGTTGTGTGTAAAAATTACAAATGGCCCGCGCCGAAGGCGCGCGGGACTAAGACACTCAATCCAACTTTCGGATCAAGCGATAGATGGCAATCAGGATTCCGAATCCGACGTACATCCCCAACAACGCAACAAGCATCAGTTTCGATACCCCGAAGCTGATTATTTTCACTTCCGACAGAAAAATAATCGTGGCAACGAGACCAATAAACGAGACAGCGATGCCAGTGACAACTTTCAGCGTTCTGTTTCTTGCGGGGTTGGGAGGCATGGCGTGCGAACGGATACGCGATCGGTGCCTATCGGCCGACTTTGCTTGCCAATTCGGCCAACTCTCGATTGAACCGCTCTGGGTCCTCCATGAACGGGAGGTGCCCAGCGTCAGGGTAGTAGGATTTTTTTGCCTGCTTGATTTTGCCCGCAATATAGTCTCCGGACGCAAGCAAAACGACGACGTCCTTTTGGCCGTGCGAGATAAGCACGGGGACTGTTATTTTTGCCAACGCATCGTTGCCGTCGATTTTGCGAGATAGTAATCCTAGGCGAACCTCCGGGGAGACTGCCATGTTGTATGCGAACGCTTGCTGAAATTCTTCAGTGGGCAAAGGAGTGGCCGTGGCCAACTTGAGAAATTGGGCAGTGGCCGGAATGTTGACCTCCTGACGCGGGTCTAGCATGCGGCCTGCAGGCTCGAGTCCCGGCCCGAAATGATTTTTCGCATCTTCGGTCCCCAATTGCGTAGCGGCATCGACGAAATCAATGCCTCCCAAATTGCTATCCCCAAATTCGCGCACATAATCACTGATGATGAATCCGCCATAGGACCAGCCGACCATAATTGGCTTCTTCAAGTTCTTTGCTTTGATTACGGCATTGATATCGTCCGCCCACACCTTGCTGTTGTTATAGCTTTCAGCATTCGTTGGTTTTTCCGATGCGCCATGACCGCGCAGGTCGATAGCGACCATGCGAAATTTCTGCATCATTGGCGAGTTGTATTGCTTACTCCAAGACAAGTGGCTTTGCGAAAATCCATGTACTAGCAGGATTTCAGGGCCATTCGGATCGCCATACTCATACATGGCAATCTTCGTGCCGCCGCCGCCCGCCACCATCATCGGCTTTTGTGCTTCTGATTTATCCTGCGCCCACCCAGGGACGCAACTTGTGGTCAGGACGGCTGCGAACGCAGTCATTTTTAATGCATGAATTATCGACTTCATCTGATGCCTCCTACTCGCCTTAGGCGGTAAGCGCTGAATTTTTCAACGACTCTTGAACGGCATTCGTCGATATATTCTTGAGCGCAGTTGTTTACGCAAAGCATACGCTGAACTCGTTATGGTCGATGTTAAGGGCATCGATTGGGCCGCCTCAAGGTGCTTGCTCATTGCTACCGCGGTGGAAAAACTCTGGATGCCGGAAGGAACGTAACCGAGGCGTAGATAGAATCCCACCGGGTTGAGACTGGACTCGAGGACGACGAGAGAGTGGGCCGTTTGCGCGATGTGGCTCTGGGCGAGCCTGACAAGTGCTGTGCCGACGCCTTGGCGTGCGGCCGGGGGCGAGACGTAGAGGCCTTCGATGGAGTTGGCCGCTCGATGAAGCCAGCCGACAAGCTGCAAGCCGAGCGTAGCAACCCACACCTCATCCTTGGCGATGGCCCTCTCCACGCGCGGAATGCCGCCGCGCTCTGCCCAGGCCGCCGCCTCGGATTCGGACAGATGCGTGAGTGAGAGCTGGCGGATAGCCGCCTGCCGAATGTCATAGAGGTTTGTGACATCGGAGTGATCGGCGAGCCGAAGGTGCAGCGACGGGTTAGGGCGCGAAGCCGGGAGAGGTCGGTCGAGCTTCGCTGCGCTGTGAATACGCCGCATGGTGATTCCTCCAGCCATTCGTCTTTCACCAGTTCTGATGTACAACGCGAACGGGTTAGGCGTCACTTCGCACCAGAGGAACGAGAAAGGTATGAAGCACTCCCATCATGAGCACGCCCCCTACGACCGCGGCAATTCCGAGCGGCAACGATGCAGACTTCAAAAGCACGAGACCGCCCAGGAAGGCCGGGATCGCCGCAAAGATGGCGATCCAATGGGTGGCTACCTTCTTCCCGCACGATTGACAATTGACCGTACGCCCAGGACCGAGTGCCGACTTGCGCCAGAGGCTCATGGCAGGGCGGCCGCAGTAAGGACATTTGACCATTGTCGTGACGCCTACGTATCAATCTGCGCGGCGCGGCCGAAGGCCGCATGCGGGACATCCACGTTGACCGCGAGCTTAGGCATCGTCGTCTTCTGTCTGTGTGCGTGCTATCCACCACGCCAGCACTCCAAACGCGCCTGCCACGCTGCCGAGGAAGGTCCAGAACCATGCGAATCCCCTCGCGTCAGCTATCTCATTCGGGTCCGCAATATCGCCCAGCGACGTAAACCCGGTGACTGCAACACTGAGGCATATTGCCGTGAAGATTGCCGCAAAAACCATAGTCATTTGTACTGAGATTTTCAAATGCACCTCCGTTTGTGGGGAAGAGGCATCATTCAAACGGAGCCACGACGGCGCCGCGTATTCCCCAACTGCGACATTGCCTAGACGTGTTGATCCACCAGAATCGTGTTTCCATCTGGATCAACCGTCATGAAGCTAGCCGGGCCGGTAGAGCTTTCGTCTGCTTCTGCAATCATTTTTACGCCACGCTCTTTGAGCTGGCGCTGCAGCTCTCGAACGTCGGTGAATTCGCTGAGTTGCTGTGCATCGCTATTCCAGCCCGGGTTGAAGGTGAGAACGTTCTTCTCGAACATGCCTTGAAACAGCCCAATCGCGTGGTCGCCATTCTTCATGATTAGCCAATTCTGCGATTGATCTCCTGCGAAAACTGTAAAACCCAGCTTTTCGTAAAAGAGCTTCGATGCCGCGATATTTTTTACAGCCAAGCTGACAGAGAAGGCTCCCAGTTCCATGATTTCCTCCTACGTTCCCCGTTGGCAGTTAGCCTACACCCTGAGTAGCTGTTGCGGGTTGCAAGCCTGCGACGTGCTGTCTTGACGCCCAACGTTCGACATGAGCGGCGGCGCAAAGGCGCAGCCTTTGCGACAGCCGCTCGATGGAGATGTCCGGAGTAGCCCCCGAGTTGAGGGCGCTACTTTTGATTGGGGCGCTGGCTATTCTCTCGAATGGAATCCGCGATTTCCTTACACTCAGCTTTGATTGAAAAGGCAATCACCAAACCTAACGTCGCCAGCCCGAGATAAATCATTCATAAGTGCAAGGAAATCCATTCAACGCCTCCTGTATTCAAGGCCTTGCTTCGACCAAAACGCGAACTGCACCTGACGTTCGGAAAAGGGTAGTCCCATGCCTTAACAGGCTGACGCGCCATGGAAGTAATTGAAGGGTGCTGCCTGTGCGGGCCAGGCTCCTAGCGCCGCTTCGAGCCGGCGGCCCGCTGCCGGGGCAAAGCCGCGCATGTGGGACGTTCGCGTTGAACGACTTATTAGGCGCCATGGGCCCGTGGCGCTTGGCTGTCCAATGGTTGACCCTTTGCGCCTTTTATCAAAAGCCACAACATAGCCGGAATTCCCCCGAGAGCGCCGAGCGCCATGGCTAACCGGGTGAAAATCGCAGGATAAAAATGCGGGATCAGGAATTTTGTGAAGACATTGATCGCGAAGCCAACACTCATGATCATCAACAAAATGCCGAAAATCTTTGGAAGAAACCTGGATCTGATGATGAGCAATCCGAATGAAAAGAAATACGGCGTCCAAAATATTTCCAGCAGTCCCTGTCCAAAACTGTTGGCCAGTCGAAGAAAAATCATCGCCATGGCATGAAGTTGCTCGGGATTGAACACTTTCAGATAATCAGCCTGGCTCAAAACTAGTAAGGCTCCGAAAAGATTCAGTGCATTAACGACCGCTATGGCGACGGTCATCATGACAGACGTCAAGCACACCGTTGCCAGTACCTTGTTAACTTCCTTGAACAAGTGGAACAGCGTCAAGCCGACAAAAAACAACAAAATCTGCGAGAAGAGACTGCTGACGATCGCTGCCCGGAACAATGACTCGGAAGCCATTATGTTAGCGGCAGTCGCTGTGGCGTCTCCAACTACGATCACATTAGACCGGACATAGGACAGGCCGAGACCCCCTGTAACTGCTGACAAGAACCAAAGCAAACCTGCGAGTCTTGCCGTGTTTTTGGTCGAATTCATGGGTTCTCTCTACTTATATTTTATTTTGTGATGTGAGAATTGCACTCTGTTTTGCCTCGCTTAGTGATGCGAACGCCTTTTGGTACGACCAGCCAACTAGCTCGGTTAGATAAGAGGCCGGAAAGCGACGCACTTCGACAATAGTGACCCAATGAAAGCGTCCCCTGTATCTGGCTGGTTTTACACCGGGAAAATCCGTCAACTCGACGAATCGATCAGGTGTAACTCTTGTACTGAAACGCCATCTTTCAGGATCACTGGTTTTGAAATAGACGAATGTTTTGCCGCCGACCGAGTAGACAAGAATATTGCTCGGCTCTCCGTACAGAGTTTCACTGGCTCCGGGAAACTTGCTACAGAACTCTTTGAGTTGTCTGATATTCATGCGCACACAGTTCGGCGCCTGACGAGTCAGTTTCAGCGCCGGCGCGAAGCGACGGCCGCGGCAAGCGCTTGCCCGGCAAACCTCGCTGACCGACACTGTTCTCAGCGCTTGACGAACTTGAGGTGCGTCACCTTTGGCGCGGCGACCGTCCGCACGAGATCGAGGCCGTGCAGGTTGTCGCCGACCCCATCGAACAACCGCTCACCACTTCCGAGGAGCGTCGGCACGAGATTGATTTCCATCTCGTCCACGAGTCCCGCTGCGAGATGCTGCTGGGCGGCTTTCGCACCGCCGGCGAGCGACACATCCTTGCCACCGGCGGCTTGCCGGGCCTGTTCGACCGCCGCCTTTATGCCGTCGGTGACGAATGTGAAGGTCGTCCCTCCTTCAAGTTCGAGTGGCTCACGTGCGTGGTGGGTGAGCACGAACACTGGGTGATGGAACGGCGGATTAACCCCCCACCAGCCGTTCCATGGGTTCTTGGCATCCCACGGGCCAGGGTGTCCGCCAAACATGTTGCGCCCCATCACCGTGGCGCCGATGCCGGCGAGCGATTCCTTGACGACCGTGGTGCTTTCGTTGACCTCTCCGCCCTCCAGGCCAAGAAGGGCACGGAACTCCGCGAGCTGGAAAGCCCACTCGTGAAGGCGCCCGCCGCCGATTCCGAGCGGGTTCTCAACGCTTTGGCTCGGACCTGCAACAAAGCCGTCGAGTGACATTGAGATTTTGAAACGCAGCTTCGACACCTCATCTCCTGGAAGTTTATGGTCGCACGCGCGGATTGACGAACGCGTGGTCAGGCCGCATTCGAGCCTTCGCGTTGAACTGGCATAGCGAGATGCTGGGGCCAGGAATCGGGGATTGGCGGCAGCGCATCCCAGAAGGGGATTACTCTACAGATGCGACCATCGTGAGCGAGCTCGATCACCGACTGGCCGCTGGCGAGCACTGAACCATCGGAACTCACGATAGCCCCGCCCAAGCGGGCGACGTTGCCGAAAGTGTTGAGGCCGCTTGCCAGAACAAGGCGACAACCGGGCCAGTTGCTGTGAAACCCGGCGATTTTCTCTGAGATGGCCGCGTATCCCGCGAAGACGCGCTTTGGGCCCCAGATCTCCGCATCTGCCGTGAGGCAGCGCGCGAGCAGTTCACCTCGGAGCCCTGGATCGTGCTCCGCGAAGGCTTCGAGGTACACCGCTAGCGGATCAAGGAATGCGGAAGGTTCCATAGTGACGATGCTGCGCGCCCGATACGGTGCTCTCAGGCCGCGCGAATCCGAACGATTGGCCGATTCGCCTTTCGACGCGCTACCTCTTCAAACCCGACGGCGTCATACATCGACTTGGCACCGAACCACATGGCATCGTCGCTGGATCGGTCTGGCTTGTCTACCGGGTACGCTTCCAATAGAGTTGCGCCGCGCTTCTTGGCATAGGCAATCGCGCCATCGAGAAGCGACCTTGCCACGCCTTGGCGGCGATACTGTGAGGGAACGACGAAGCAGATGATCGACCATGCCGGCAGATCATCAACTGGCTTCATCACCGGCGAGCGTCGAAGCTTCGCGTAGTCGTCTCGTGGGCCGATCGAGACCCATCCGACCGGGACCTTGCCATGATACCCAATGAGACCTGGCGGTTCGCCCGAGTCGACCAGTGCCTTCAATTCAGCACGGTTGGCCTGTGCCTCTGTAGTTCCCTTTGGCAGTGGGCCTCGCGACCCGCTTCGGCGGTAGAACATGCACCAACAGCCGCGAGCTACGAAACATCCCTTGGCATTGAACAGAGCCTCGAGGTCGGGCCAGCGTTCCGGAGTCAGCGGGTGCACCGTGAGTTTCATGGCAGCAATAGTGCCCGTCGCGGGCTGCTTCTAACGTCCATATTTGGAACAATCTTGGACCTCGGATGTGAAACAGAGGACCTTCCAGGTGTTCAAATCAAAACTCACTACTGCCCGGAGAGGTGGTTGGCCGTTCATTGGCATCAAGTCGACATGAGCCGACCAGGTTGAGCGCAATGTTAGTCAACGCAAGCGGGTCGGGCGTGAAACGAATGCTTTCCGAAGCGAGCATCGCAATGTCGGC
>JRHI01003154.1_pt1 | contig 10153 bp, 10 predicted proteins | sample 215371 | NCBI WGS metagenome assembly JRHI01 (sample SAMN02929681, study PRJNA255918) | sediment metagenome | biome: cave system; feature: Ice Cave; material: Sediment; isolation source: sediment from deep within a dark volcanic ice cave with no known source of... ... | reverse complement strand
GGGCCCTACGACCCGGTAGCTCGCTCAGACGAAACACAGCAAATCGGACAGAACCCACGGACTCGAGCCGTTCGGCTTGATCAGCCATCCCGAGCTGACGGTCACCGTGGCCGAGGTGGAGCGGTTGGCTTCGCTTCTCAGGCCGGCAGGATCGCCTGCGGCGTAAGGTGTGGGGTAGCCGCCACGGCCGGTCGATCAAGCGCCATTCATCGAGCGCCCGGAGCATCGGATGGCCCTCGCAGATGAACAATCGCCCGCCAGGACTGAGCAGCTGCGAAACGATCCGGCCCAGTCGCGGGGCGCGCCGATCCCGGTGAGCAGCCGGCATCGAATACGACAAAGTCATCGGCGGGCACGGCAACCCGAAGCAGAGCTGACGGTGCGCTACGGCATCCTGGTCGGCCCGGTGAACCAGCGCCGGCGCAGGCGCAGCGGAGGGCGTTCGACGATCCGGTAGGACAGCAGGGCGACGGCGATGCAGACCGGCGCGGCGTAGAGCATGAACAGCAGCCAGCCGGAGTAGCCGTGGCGGCCAGGGTGGGGGAGCCACTTCATCAGGGGCCAGTGCCAGAGATAGAGGCTGTAGGAGGCGACACCGAGGCCGGCGAGAGCCGGCGAGTTGAAAATTGGGTCGATCCAGCTGTGACGCAAGGGGAGCACGACGGCTGCGAGCACGAGCAGGGCACCGAGGGCAGCCAGCGGCAGGAGCCGGAACTCGAGGTTCGCGTCGGCGAAGGTGAGCAACCAGATCACGACCGCGATCCCCAGCCATAGATCCACTCGGGCCAGCGGGTGATCAAGCCATCGCCGGAGCTCGCTTTCGTGCCGAGCGCGCAGCAGCGCGATCAGCATGCCGGGAACGAAGAAGAAGAAATTGGCCGGGAGCGAAAACGTCCACACTCCTGCCGGAGGAAAACTCGCCTCGTAGACGGCCACGCTGGCCGCCGCCAGCCCGAGCAGCCAGAAGGCGGCTCGCAGCGCGCCGGACCGGGAGAGGCGCGCCAGGCCCCAGGCGAACAGGGGCAGCAGGATGTAGAAGTGCAGCTCAACGACGAGCGACCACATCGGCCCATCGAGGGCTTTGGCGACCAGGTCCTCCCGGAAGCTCTGGCCGAACACAGCAAAGCGCAGGAACGTCGACAGGGCCACAGCGTCGGCCACGGCGACGACGATCAGGACGACGTAATAGAGGGGCAGAATCCGCAGCGCGCGGTTGATCGCATAGCTCCTGAGATGAATCCGCGGTCCGTCCCCATAGTCGCGCCGCGCGAACGGGAGGAAGATCAGGTAGCCGCTCAGGGCGAAGAACACATCAACGCCGAGGAACCCGGCCCCGAGGATCACCCGGCTGTGGTAGGCACGGAAGTCGACCACGTTGGAGAACGCCCAGCCGTGACAGGCGAGCACGGCGAGGGCGGCCAGCGCGCGCAGCGACTCGATGCGCGCCGAACGGCGTTCGCCGGCCTGGCTGACAGTCGAGCCGGACACCGGCCGTCCCCGGGTTTCCGCGCCGGGTTCCCGCAGCGCCGCCGAGGACATGACTAATCTCCGAGCGAACCTGGGTCCGCGGGCACGTCGACCGCGTGTTCGGCGAGCGCAGCGATCGGGACGATCTCAAGGGCCCGTTCGTGGGTGGAGGCGAGCACGACGTAGGCCGCAGCGGCGTCGGCGTGGGCGCGCAGCCAGTTGACCGCGGTCACGCACCAACGATCGCCGGGGACCAGACCGGGGAACCCGTACTGGGGCACCGGTGTGCTGAGATCATTACCGATGCCTCGCTGATGCTCGAGGAATTCTTCGGTCACCACCGCACAGATCGTGTGGCTTCCCCGGTCCTGCGGACCGGTGCGGCAGCAGCCGTCGCGGTAGAAGCCGGTGAGCGGTTCGACGCCGCAGGTCTCGAGTTCCCCACCCAGCACGTTACGGTCGCTCACCGGCCAAAGTATTGCCGGTCTAGTGCGCAGCCGACAGCTACTCGCTCAGCTCCCACAGCCGCTCCACCAGTTCGAAGCTGAAGGCGATCATCGCGAGCTTGCTCTGGAAGCGCGCGAGCGACGCCTCGTAGCCGTGGGTGAGCACCACGTCGTCGAAGTTGACGACGACGCTCAGCTCATACCCGCCCTGACTTTCCTCGCGCCGATCAGCCCCACGCCGGCGTTGTTGACCAGCGCGTCGAGTCGGCTCGACCGCGGACCTCATCGGCGAGAGCGCGCACTGCAGCCAGCGAAGATGGGTCAGCCAGGTACGGGATCAAGCGGTCGCTGCCCGTCTCCTGGGCGGGTTCGGCCAGCACCGGGGCGATCATAGGCAATGCGATCGGCGGTCATCTAGGGCCACCAAGCTGGCGCGATCGCCACGTCCCTCGCGGCCTGCGCGAGATGCAGCTCATGCACAGGCGTGAGTTGACGGTCATAGACGGCGAGGGTGCCGCGGAGCAGCGAAGACGTGACGACGTAACCATTCCTCGCGTCAAGCTCGAACGATCCGTAAGGGGCGCTCGTGCGCTCGAGCACGCGACCCGTAGCCAGAGCGACCTTCTCGATCGTGCTGCCGTAGCCGCTGGTGAGATACGCGTAGGGTCCGGCGAAGGCGATGTGCTGCGGAGGCGGTCCGACCGGCAGGCGGAACAGCAAGCGGTGACCGCGCGAGCTGAACACCCCGACATCGGCCGCCGTTGCGGAGGTGACCCACACGCGCTGGCCGTCGGGGGTGAACGACAGGTCGTGGGCTGCGTAGCCTGGATCGAACCGGCCGATGAGCCGCGGGCGAGCCGGGTCCGACGTGTCGAGGATCTCGACAGTCCGCGCGGACTCTCCGAGTGCGATCCAGAGGCGCCGTTGATCAGGACGGAAGCTGAGATGATGAGCGCCGGGGCCCACGGCGATCCGGCTGACCATGCGGCGATCGAGCAGTCTGATCGCGGTGAGCGTCTCTCGCGCGTCGTCGGTTATGTAGGCGTAGCGACTACGTACAGCCGGTTCTTGGCCTCGGCGGTGACGAACGCTCGTGGCGCGGGCCGATCCGGAGGCTGGCTGTGACCCACCGCCCGCACCGCACCTTGCGCGCCAGGCGTCCGACGAAGGTGGGGGTTGTGCGCCGCGTCGCTGCAGGCTGACAGCGCTACCGCCAGCAGCAAGCACGCGCCCGCGGCCCGGAACGCGCGGGACGCTCGGGCCCTCACGGCGCCTTCACGGGCTGCAGCCGGCGGCTGGCCCGGCGGCAGATGACGAAGATCGTGCCGGCAAAGATCGCCATAAGCGCCGGGAGGAGCGGCAGTCCACCGACCCCTCCGCGCTCGGTGCGATGCGGGCCTCCGCGGGGGCCGACCGTTGGTGCGGGGACCCGGACCGAGAACGTGCGTGTGTCGACGATGGCTTGGGAGCCCTGGTCGGTCCTGACCAGGAGCGCGTCGCCGTCCGGGTTCAGCTGGACGCGAGCGGCCCACGGGTCCGAGCCGGCGGGGAAGGCCGGCAGGTCGATGCACCGCGCACGCCGGCCGGTGGTGTCGAGCGCATGTACAAACGGCTTTCCCAAGCCGTCGTACAGCGTGTAAACCCACCGACCGTCGGGACTGCTCGTGCGAGTGATCGGGCTACCGCGCATCGTGTCCCCGTGGTCCCGGGGATCGGCGATGTCGCCTTTCAGCAGCCGTCCGGTGTGGACGTTCAACACGCGGACCCGGTAGCGTGTCGGATCGGCGGCTGAGGTGTACTGGATCAGATAGATCCAAGCGCCGTCCGGTGAGATCGCGTCAAAGCTGAAGTCGCCGCGGAGCCGAAGCTGCGTGCGGAGCACAAGCCGGCGGGTGGCGAGGATCGCGAGCTCGGTGGACGGTTGCGGAAACCTGACGCGCGGACGGATCAGCACGAGCGTCCGGGCGTCGGCCGACAGACCCGACGGCGAACCGTCGTAGGCCACGACCGGCACCACCAGCCGGCCGCCGATGCGCCGGGCGGTGATTGTGTGTCCGCCACGCCCGAGTTTCAGGACACGCGTGTCTGCGCCCGCGGGGCGCGTGAGGTAGCGGACCGGGCTGCCCGGAGCCTGCACGCCTCGAGCGCTCCCCTCGATTCCCAGCACCGGCAGCCCGTCGGCGTGGGCGAGGGCAACCGGAGCCCACGACCCGGCGAGCAGCACCCACCCGAACACTCTCAACCACCGCGCCACCATCGCACCCTCCTCTGAACGAGCTCACGTGCTTTGACTTACGTGCTAGACGCCGACAGCGGTCCCTGTGGTGAAGGGACCTCTTGCGCATCCGGGCACGTACAGGAGACGATGGGCGTCGATCGTGTCCAGACCCGCTAAGCCGGTGTCGACCGGCGCCAATGCGCTCGCGGCCGAACGCCCCGTCCCGGTGCGCCTCAGCAGGCGTCCGCGCAGCGAGCGGGGTCTGATTCGAGGCGCACAGTCGGGCTCGGAAGTGGACCTCGAGGAGTTGTTTCGCCGTCATTGGCGACGGGCGTATCGGGCCGCGTTCCTGGTCGTCCACGACCATGCCGCCGCGGAGGACATCGCCCAGGAGGCGTTCGTCGCCGCCATCCGCACGCTCGACCGGTTCGATCGGGGGCGGCCGTTCGGGCCGTGGCTGGGGCGAATCGTCACCAACCGGGCGATCGATTGGACCCGGTCACGCGCGGCCAGGCACGAAGCCGACCAGGACGTGCCCGAGCACGCCGCTGCCGCCGAGCCGACCTGGGGCAGCCTCACATCCGAGGTCCTGACGGCGCTGGCCGCGCTTTCGCCGGAGCACCGCGCGGTCGTGGTCATGCGCTACGTCCTCGAATACACCCCGGGCGAAATCGCGCGAGCGCTCGAGGTGCCCCGCGGCACGGTCAATTCCCGCCTACGCCGGGCTCTCGATGTCCTCGATGCGCAGCCGCGCGCGGGCCTCGCATGACTCGGCGTCCACGCAACGACGTAGCGCGGGAGCTGCAACGCCTTCGCGCCCCCGACGAGCACGGCGCCGAGGATCGCGCCTGGGCGGTGGTGCGCTCGGTGTACTCCGAGCGCACGACTACCCGTCCACGCTGGAAGCTCTGGCGCCTCGCATTCGCCCCGGTCGGCCTGCTGGTCGTAGGGGTGCTGGCGCTCACCCCCGCCGGCGCCGCGGTCCGCCGCTGGATCGATCTGTCTCTCGGAGTACCGCATGCGAGCCAGGCGATTTTCGCGCTGCCGGCGGCTGGCAACCTGCTCGTGTCAGGGCCGACAGGGGCGTGGACGGTCTCAGTCGACGGGGCCAGACGGCACCTCGGGCCATGGCCGCAGGCGAGCTGGTCACCCCACGCGATCTACGTCGCCGTCGCCCGCGGAAGTCAACTAGCCGCCATCGACACACGCGGGTCGGCGCGCTGGACTCTCGCGCGCCCCGGGGTCAGGTTTCCGCGTTGGTTCCCGCCGAGCGGGTACCGTGTGGCCTATCTGAGCACCGGCTCGCTGCGGATCGTTGCGGGGGACGGCACCGGCGACCGCCTTCTGGCTCGGCACGTCGCTCTCGTCGCGCCGGCTTGGCGCCCTGACCATCCATACGAGCTCGCCTACAGCGTCTCTCCGGGCACGATCGTCGTCCGCGACGCCGACGGCGGCCGCGTTCAGTGGTCTCGGCAACTGAGCTCACCGCCCCGCCGGCTCGCCTGGTCAGCCGACGGTGGCCGCCTGGTCGTTCTCTCCCGGGACGCGGTCGTCGTGCTCGACGGGCGTGGGCGCGCGCTCACACGCGTCGCGCTCGACCCGGCGCATCCCGCACTCGACGCCGCGCTGTCTCCGGACGGCCACACCCTCGCCCTGTCCACCAGCAGCGATCTCACTCTCACGGACCTGCCACCGCTCGCCGAGGCTCCTCGGCGGGTGTTCACGGGGGACGGCCTGCGCCAGCTCGCGTGGTCCCCCGACGGACACTGGCTGCTCGTCAGCTGGCCGGCCGCCGATCAGTGGATCTTCGTCCGCGCCACCGGCGCCCCGCGGATCGCCGCCGTCTCGCGGATTGCCGAGCAGTTCAGTCCCGGCGCGGCCTCCCACCAGTTTCCTCAGCTGGACGGATGGTGCTGCACGAGCACCGGCGGCGCTGGCTGAGGGACGGTCGACGGCTCACGTGAAGGCGAGGGTTTACGAAGGACTCACGCGCTCGAGGCGTTTCGTCGCGCTCGCCTCGTGGGCGGGCATGGAGTCCGCGCGGGAGATCTCGGCCACGTGAGGCGCGACCGCGCGTACGCCTTCATCGGTCTCGATCCGCTGGTAGGTCAGCGTCTTGAGGAACTTGGCCACCGAAAGGCCACCGGTGTAGCGCGCTGCGCGCCCTGTGGGCAGAGTGTGATTGGTCCCGATTGCCTTGTCAGAGAACGCGACGGTGGCACGGGAGCCCAGGAACAACGAGCCGTAGTTGCGCAGGCGCTCGTGGTACCACGCGTCGTCGGCCGTGTGGACCTCGAGATGCTCGGTGGCGACCTCGTCGGACAGCGCGGCGGCGTGCTCGCGTCCGCGCGCCACCATCACGACTCCGTGATCGTCCCACGCGCGCTGGGAGGTGTCATCGGCGCCGGCGCGGTGAAGCGCGTCGAGCTGACGGGCGATCTCGTCGATGACCGCGTTCCCGAGCGCTTCGGAGGTGGTGATCAGGACGGCGGGCGACGACGGGCCGTGCTCGGCCTGGGCGAGCAGGTCGGCGGCGACCAGCTCTGCGTCGGCGGTGCCGTCGGCGATCACCGCAACTTCTGAGGGGCCGGCCAGCAGATCGATCCCGACGCGGCCGAACAGCTGACGCTTGGCCTCGGCCACCAACGCGTTGCCGGGGCCAACGATCATGTCCACCGGGCCGATCCCCTCGAGTCCGAACGCCATCGCGGCGAGCGCCTGGACTCCACCGAGGGCGAAGATGCGGTCCGCGCCCGAGGTCGCGATCGCGTGCAGCGTGGGGGCATGGATCGTGCCCCCGCGCGGCGGCGAGCATGCCACCACCTCGTCGACACCCGCGACCTTGGGCACGAGCACGGTCATGAACGCACAGGCCAGCATCGGCACCCGGCCGGAAGGACAGTACGAGCCGACCGAGGACACGGGCACCTGGCGTTGACCGAGGAACACGCCGGGCAGCGTTTCGGCCTCGAAGTCGGTCAGGGTCGCACGCTGGAGCTGCGCGAAGTTGCGGATCTGCGTTTGGGCGAAGGCGATGCTCCGCCGGAGCGGCTCAGACAGGGATTCCGTCGCGGTGGCGATCTGGTCTGAGCTGATCTCAAAGCTCGGCGGATCCCAGCCGTCGAGCTCGCGCGAGTAGGCCCGCAGAGCGTCGATCCCGTCGCGCTCGATCCGCAGCAAGATTTCGGAAACCCGCTGGGCGACTGCCGGGTCGCGACCCGCCCAGGAGCTCGCGCCCGGGGACTTCAGGTAGACGGGCGGCTCCATCGCCTGAGCCTAGGCCGCGCCTGAGTAAAAAGCTACGCTTAGACTTCTTTCAGCTCCTCAAAGCATTGCCTTGACGCTTCAGCAGCTCCTCTACTTCCGCACTGCCGCTGAGATCGGTTCGTTCAACGCTGCCGCCCGCAGTCTGCACTGCACCCAGCCGGCGGTGTCCGACCAGGTGCGGCGCCTCGAGCGCGAGCTTGGGGTCTTGTTGTTCGTGCGGGCCGGGCGCGGTTTGACCCTGACGGAGGCCGGTCACGTGTTCCTGGCCCACGCCGAGCGCGTGAGCGGAGCCGCCGACGATGCATTGGCCTCAGTCGGGCGCCGTCACGAGTGGCGAGAGCAGCTGACCACGGTCGGGACGTTCCGCAACGCCCCCTACTACGACATCGCCGAGCTGGCCGCTCGCTTCCGCTTGGTCAACCCCGGGACGCGCCTGCGGCTGCTGGGTCAGAACTCGGCCGACGTCGCGACGGCGGTCCGGGATGGTGAGCTCGAGGCCGGGGTGGTGGTGCTGCCGATCGACGACGGCATGCTCGACGTGCAGCCGCTGTTCCACGACGATGTGCTGGTGGTCAGCGCCGACCGCGCCCGCACTCAGGTCCCGATGAGCATCGCGCGCCTCTCGGAAGTTCCGCTGATCCTCTATGACACGAGCCACGGCTTCGACGATCCGACGCGCCGCCAGCTCGCCGCCCGCGCCCAGCAGGCAGGATTCCTGATCGAGGCCAAGATCGAGGTGGAGCACGTCGAGACGGCACTGCAGCTGGTCAGCCGCGGGCTCGGGGACACGATCGCCGCGCGGGCGGTGACCCGGGCTGCCCACGTCCCCGCCAACGTCTTCGGCGTACCTTTTGCGGAGCCGTTCCGTGACTCCTTCGCCCTGATCACGCGCCGTGGGGCCAAGGTCTCGCCCGGCACGATGTCGCTGATCGAGCTCGTCCACGACTGGGCGAAGACGGTCGCGGGACGCCTGGCTACCGCGTGAGCTCGCCGTACATCTCGGGCCGGCGGTCGGCGAACGCGTCGGCGTGATCGGTGAGCCGCTTGTCCAGCGCCGGCTCGAGGTCGATGTCGGCGCCGAGCAGCCCCGGCCCACGGGATTCCGCGGCGACCCATCCGTCCACGCCGACGATCGTGGCACCGCCCGTCCACTCCATCCCGCGTTCGGGGCCGAGGCGATCGGCGCAGACGACTGCCATCCGGTTCACCCGCGCGGTGACCATCGCGATCAGCGCCTCCGGCGGTCGTTCGCCGTCGGGACGAGGCACCAGCGGCCAGTTCGTCGGGACCATCAACAGCTGTGCGCCGGCCAACGCGAGCGAGCGCGTCAGCTCCGGAAACTCGAGGTCGTAGCAGATCACCAAGGCGATCCGCCCGACCCGCGTGTCGATCACCGGGGGCGGTTCGCTGCCTGCGGCGAAGATCAGCTTCTCGGCGTCCCACAGATGCAGCTTGCGGTACACCGCGCGCAGCCCGGTCCGGTCGAACACCGCGGCGCTGTTGTAGAGCTGGCCGTCCTGCCCGCGCTCGCAGAAGCCGCCCGCAAGCACGATGTCCGCCCCTCTCGCCTCGGCCCCCCACTCGCGCAGGATCTCGTGGTCAGGCGTGATCGCCACCGAGGCTGCCTCCTCGGTGGTGGTGAACATGTACCCCGAGGTGACCAGCTCGGGCAGCACCACGACGTCCGCTCCGGTGCCGACAGCACCGCGGATCGCGTCGACGGCGAGCGTCCGGTTGGCCTCGAGGTCTCCGAGCGTCGGCGCGAGTTGCGCGGCGACGACGCGCGTCACGCTTCGGAGGTGCTGGCCATACCGACCCGTACGCGGCCGGCCAGCCCCGGTGCCACCAGGACGACGACGAAGCCGATGACCAGGTAGGCGAGCTCGATGTAGGGGAGACGCGTATACGTCCCCACCTGCCCGACGAACACATTGCGGATGATGGTGTAGATCACGAACGCGAAGCCGAGGGCCGGGATCACGATCTGCCAGAGCGGCGCCGTGCGTTCGCCGCGGAAGAAGAGGAAGCGGATCGCCCCGACGGTCGCGAGCACGTAGGCGACGAGGAGCAGGACCGTGCCGACCTGCAGCGCGTAGAACGTTGCGTTGGTCACCGATACGCTCCCGAGCTGCTCCGCCACCAGGTTGGCGACGATGATGATCAGCACGACGACCAGGGCAGCGGCGGGGGCTCCGTGCTTCGACAGGCCGGCGAGACCGGTGCGCTTGCCCGTCGCGTCGCGGGCCTGGGCGAACATGATGCGCGCCGCTCCGCTGGCCACGCCGAGCGAGATCGCGAACAGACTGATGGTGGCCATCAGGTTGAGCACGTCGGCGTACACCGAGCCGAGATACGACTTGCCCAGGTCGCTGAACGGAAGGCCATTGGTGTAGGCGGTGACGCCCGCGGCGTTGGTGCCGTAGCCGAGCGACTGGGCGGCCGCGGTGAGGAGGTAGAACGCGCCGACGACAACCACCGCCACCTTGATGGCGCGTGGGATCTCGGTCTTGGGACTCTGCGTCTCCTCACCGAGCGCGGCGGCGCCCTCGAACCCGGCGAAGGCGAGGAAGCCGTACACGGCTGCGTGGGCGATCGTGCCGAGGCCGCTGCCGCTGGGGAGCTGCAGGAAGTGTGCGGTGAAGGTCTGGCCGGTCGGGCCGTGGCTGACGATCAGGCGCACGAGGATCACCACGCTGAGGATCGTGACGAGGATGAGAGTGTCAGTCTCTCTGTGTTTCACCCTGAGCAATGAGTA
>JRHI01003153.1_pt1 | contig 10155 bp, 6 predicted proteins | sample 215371 | NCBI WGS metagenome assembly JRHI01 (sample SAMN02929681, study PRJNA255918) | sediment metagenome | biome: cave system; feature: Ice Cave; material: Sediment; isolation source: sediment from deep within a dark volcanic ice cave with no known source of... ... | reverse complement strand
GACGTACTGGAGCGCAAGGTAGGCGTCGAGCGCATCGGCGCTCCAGCCGCGCGGGACGTCCGGATCCTCGAGAATCGACTTGATTTCCGATCCGAACGTGACCCCCGACGAGGTCGTGCTGTAGTAGAGCGGCTTGACGCCCAGCCGGTCGCGGACCAGGAGCAGCCGGCGCTTCGGCTCGTCCCACAGCGCGAAGGCGAACATGCCGCGGAACCGATCGACGGCCCGCTCGCCCCACTGCTCGTAGGCGTGCACGATGACCTCGGTGTCCGAGTGCGTGCGAAACCGGTGGCCGAAGGCGGAGAGCTCGGCGCGAATCTCGGCGAAGTTGTAGATCTCGCCGTTGAACACCACGCGGATGGTGTGGTCTTCGTTCGCGAGCGGCTGATGCCCGCTCGCCAGATCGATGATGCTCAGGCGCCGGTGTCCGAGACCGATGCCGTCGCCGACGTAGAAGCCGTCCGCGTCGGGACCGCGGTGCGCGACGGCCGACGTCATGGCGGTCAGGCGATCGCGATCAATCGGGTTCGTCGAGTCGAAATTGAATTTGCCTGCGATGCCGCACATGTCAGGAAGCCGCCAGTTGGGGTTGGGCCGACGCCACCACGCCGCGGCGGGCGAGCTCGGTCAGGTAGATGGATTCGAATGCCGAGATCATCCGGTCGAACGAGTAGCGCGCGTGCGCCTCGGCGCGCGCCGCGTCGCCCAGCCGCGCGGCGCGCGCGGAGTCGGCCATCAGCCGGCAGAGGCGATCGGCCAGCGCGTCCGGATCGCCGGGCGGCACCAGCAGCCCGGTCTGGTTGTCGTCGATCAGCTCGAGGATGCCGCCCACGCCGGAGGCGACGATCGGCAGTCCGGTCGCCATCGCTTCGAGGACGGCATTGGGAAACGCTTCCGATCGGGACGGCAGCACGAACAGATCGTTGGCGGCCAGCCTCGCCGGCACATCGTCCTGATGACCGATGAACGAGAAGGCGGGCAGCACGCCGCGGGCTTCTGCACGGGCCAGCAGCGCCGGACGCTCCGGCCCGCCGCCGACGATCTCGAACGTCGCATCAGAGAACTGGCGCAGCACGGACGGCGCGGCGTCGATCAGGACGTCGTGACCTTTCTCCGGCCTCAGGTTGGCGACGACGATGACCTTGCGCGGCTTCGCGTGGGCAGGGCGCCGCTGGTAGCCCTCGAGGTCCAAGCCGTTGGCGACCACTCTGACTTTTCGGGCGGGCACGCGCTCGAGTAGCAACCGGTCAGCGGCCGCGCGGGAATTGGCGACGACCGCGTGCGCCACCCCATACGCGGCGCGCTGCATCGCGATTTGCGCGGCGCTCTTGTCGGGGTTGATCTCGCGCCGGTTCCCGATGCGCACCGGCACGCCCGCCAGCGCCCCGCCGGGCAGGCCGAACGTATTCGCGTACAGCTCAGTGGTGTGAAGAACGGCGATGCGGCGCGCGCGGCACCAGCGCGCGAACGCCCACAGATGGCGCAGGGCGCTCGGGCTGCGGAACGTGGTGACCGGAAACTCGGCCACCGATTCGGCGACCTCGGCCACACGGTGAAACCAGCCGCCTCGAGCGTGGAAGGTGGCCACGTGCACGGCCCACCGGCGGCGATCCAGCCGGCGCACCAGCTCGATCATCTGGCGCTCGGTGCCGCCTGGATCGAAGCTGGTCATGAAGAACGCGATGGGCACCACGGGCGGCACGCATCTCAACTGAGCAAGGCAAATGCCAGTGGAGTTCACGAAAACGGGCCAAAAGTTCCCTCAACGCGACTGGGCGGCCGCCCTGGAGGGAAGCGCAGGTGTTGAGAGTGGAAAAGAATCGACGTACTGCTGTTGCCACTTCTCGAAGACGACGAGCTGCCACAGCCGCAGGGTGTGGTCGCGCCTGCCGGCCAGGTGCTCGGTTACAATCTGCCGGACGAAGGCCGGCTGAAAATAGCCGCGCTGCAGGCTGGCGGGCGAGAGCAACGTGTCGGCAAACAGCTCGGGCAGCTTGCCCCTGAACCAGGTGCCGAGCGGGACGCCGAACCCCTGCTTACGGCGGTCGACGATCTCGCGCGGCAGGAGCGTGGCCGCGACTTCCTTCAGCACATGTTTGCGGCGCCCATCTTTGATCTTGAGCGTCGCCGGCAGCGCCGAGGCGAATGTGATGACGTCGTTGTCGAGCAGCGGCACGCGCGATTCAATCGAGTGCGCCATGCTCATGCGATCGACCTTGGTCAGGACGTCCTCGGGCAGATACGTCTCGGCGTCGAAGCGCATCATCTGGCTCGGCCAGGGCAGGTTCGCGAACCGCTCGAAATGGCGCGCCAGCCGCGTTTCGGGATCCGGGCCGTCGATGCGGCGCTGGATCTCCAGCGTCAGCAGCGCCGGCTTCTCGTCGGCCCCGAAGAAGCGGATCGCGTCGAGATAGCGTCCCTGCTCGTCGCGTCCGACGTGGCGCAGGAAGTTCTTGCCGCGGACGCCGTGCGGCAACCCGGCCGCGGCGATGGCCGCCACACGGCGCAGCGCGCGCGGACTGTAACGATCGAAGGCGACCACGCGCGGATGCGGCAGGTAACGGTCGTAGCCGCCGAACAGCTCGTCGCCGCCGTCGCCCGACAGCACGACCGTCACGTGCCGCCGTGCCATCTCGGAGACATACCAGGTCGGAATCGCCGACGAATCGGCGAACGGCTCGTCGAAGTGCGACACCAGCTGGTCGAGGATGCCGACGCCGTCGGGCTTCACGACGAGCTCGTGGTGGTCGGTGCCGAAGTGCTGCGCGACGCGGCGCGCGTGCTCCAGCTCGTCGAAGGCCGGTTCGTCGAAGCCGATCGAGAACGTCTTCACGCGGGTGCTGGAAACCTGGGACATCAGGCCGACGACCAGACTCGAGTCGACGCCGCCGGAAAGAAACGCTCCAAGCGGGACGTCGCTGATCATGTGCGATCGGACGGCGTCGGTCAGCACGGCGCGCAGCTGGTGGACGGCATCGTCCTCGGATCCGACGAAGGTCTCGGCGGCCGGCATCCGCCAGTACTGCTCGATCGCGATTCGTCCATCGTGCCAGGTCAGCAGGTGACCGGGAGGCAGCTTCCGCACGCTCTTGAAAATCGACCCGTCCCGTGGTGTGTACAGGAACGACAGATAGTGATCGAGCGCGCCGGGATCGAGATCGCGCGGGAGGTCGGGCGCCTCGAGCAAGGACTTCAGCTCGGACCCGAAATAGAACCGGCCGTTCACCGTGGCGTAGTGCATCGGCTTGATGCCGATGCGATCGCGCGCGACCAGCAGCGTCCGCGATCGCGTGTCCCAGATCGCAAGGCCGAACATGCCGCGCAGCCGCCCAATCGCGCCCGTGCCCCACTGCTCGTACGCGTGGACGATCACTTCGGTGTCGGTCGACGTGTAGAAACGGTGGCCGGCCGCTTCGAGCTCGCGGCGCAGCTCGCGAAAATTGTAGATCTCGCCGTTGAAGACGATCCACACCGATCGGTCCTCGTTGTGAATCGGCTGATGTCCGGTCGACAGATCGATGATGCTCAGCCGGCGCATGCCCAGGGCCACGCCCTCTGCCACCCACACGCCTTCATCGTCCGGCCCGCGATGCCGGATGACGTCGCACATGCGGTGCGCGAGCGCGCGGCTGGCCTCCGGCCCGAGCGGCGAGGTGGCGCCCGACGATTCTACGAAACCCGCGATGCCGCACATGTCTGATGGTCCTGGGTTGGTTCTTGATCCTTGGTCCCGCGCGTGAAGGTGCCGTCGACGATCGCGAGACATTCAGCGGGATGGTTCAGGGTCGAGCGGTAGCAGAGCATGCGCGCGTCGGTTTCGACGTCGCCGACGCGATAAGAAGGGACCGCGGTTCCTTCTTGTGTGGGCTCCGCAAACAGCACGTGATACACCGACGCCGCGCGCGTGATGCGGATCGCCGCGGCGTGGGCGAGCGCGCCGGCTTCAGCCCAGACCGGGACCCAGTCGACACCGGCAACCGGATGGTCCGCGTCGAGATCGAACACGCTCACCATCCAGAATGGCGCCGAACCCGAGTGGCTGACGCGGACGGTGGTCGTCCGATCCAGGAGGCCGTACGCCGGCGAACACCACCCGAGCGCAGTCTCGCCGTCGCCCCCGACGCTGTCGACGATACCCTGCGGCACGGCGAGGCCCACGCGGCTCCCGGGGTTGCCGTCGAGAACGAAGGCCGCGCCGCGGGCGCCAGTCTCCACGGTCCACCGCGGATCGAGATGCCAATGCACGGCCGCGGTGTGCCGGCCGGTACCGCCGACCAAATCGGCGACGATGACGAGATCGCCGTGCAGCGCGAGCACGCGGCGGCGGTGCTCGGTCTGACCGTAGCCGTCGTGGGCGCCGTCGAAGTAGTCGAACCGTTCGGCCGCGCGCCACGCGTGGACCCGCGCGTTCGCGACGTGCGACCAGTGGAACGGGCCGTGCGGGAGCGACTGCGACCGATCGTCGATCGTCAGCGTGTTGTGCAGGGCGGTGGAGCGCATGCGATCGCGGACGGCAAGGTCGATGGTGTAGCAGCCGGTTCCCGGATCGACCAGCAGCGGTACGCCGCGGGACGCGAACGTGAGCGACAACGCGTCGGCATGTGCATGGCCGGCGTTCTGGTAGCCGTGAGGCCCGCCGTCGATCACCATGTGGTCGCCCGCCGGCGATCGGGAGACGTAGTACCCGGTCTCCGGGAGCGAACCGGATTGTGGATTGTGGATTGCGGATTGCGGATTGCGGAGTGCGGTCTCCGGACCGAGCAGCCAGATTGCTTCTTCGGGCGTGTCTTCGATCTGCAGCTCCGGGCGATGGATCAGTGCGGCGGCAACCGCGAGGCTGTCGCGCAGATCGTCTGGGGCGCGCCCGGTGATCGGCGTCAGCATCCCCCCGTCGTCGTCGCCGATGTGCGGCATGCGGCCGTGGTCGTCGGCGAGCAGCCGGGCGGCGCATCCCAGCCGGGTGACGGCGTCTTCGAATCGCGTCGCGGCCTCGTCGGCGGTGTTGCGCGCGACGATCAGGGCCAGCGAGTAGAAGTCGAGGGCGTAGCGGTGGTAATGGGTGGAGCGCTCGCAGTGCCCGCCGTCGGCGGCGATCTGCCGATCGATTTCCCGGAGCAGAATGCGCCGCCCGAGCAACGCGCGGCGCGCGCTGCCGGCGAGCTGGGGCAGCGCACGGCCCGTGACATACAGCGCCAGCGCTTCGCCCAGCAGGTGCGTGTTGGGGCTGAAGTAGTGGGAGAGGTTCCGCTCGACGTGCGTGAGCTGCCGATCCAGCGCGACGAGAAGGTCCACGAGCCACGGCGACGCATCGCCGGCGTCCGCGTCGGCGAACAGGTTGATCGCCCACACCCACGAGAGCAAGCGAAACGCGAGCTCGAGCATGCTCGCCCAGTTGACGCCGATGAGCGGCGGATTTGCCGCGAGCCAGCTCTCGAGCTCGGCGATAAAGCGGTCTCGATACGCTGGCGTGCCGGTCAGCCAGTACGCGCGCCCAAGTGTGAGCCAGTGCTGGTGGCGGTTGAGCTCCCAGATGATCTTGTGATCGCCGCAGACCGGATCGAGGTACGGCACGGTCGACCAGAACGAGCGCGGTGCGCAGCGATCGTGGACCGGATCCAGGTGCCAGTCGGGAAGCCCTGTCGGGGCGGGGCGGTCCGGTGGGTCGGTCGGGCCCGACGAGCGCGGATTGAAACGGAGCGCCCGATAGCCCAGCAGATCGTATGTGCCCGCGAGGATGCGGGCGCCGCGGGCGGCCGCGTCGCGCGCGGCGCCCGGGAAGTCGCGACAGACCCGCGCGCCGAGGGCGGGCCGTGATTGCGGGTCGATCGCGAACCGTCGCGGCGCGCCGGCCACGCAGCGGGAGAGCTCGCGGTGTGCAGCGTCCCACCGGCGGGCCGACAGCGCGGAGCGCACTGCGGCGAGCGCCTCGACCGGCGCGAGCGCCGGCAGCAGCGCGTCGCGCCTCCACCGCGGGGCGACAAGGCGTGTGCGCGTGCGTTCGATCAACGTGCGCGTCACCGTCGTGCTGCGCCACCGGATCTCGGCGCCGTCCATGCGCGCGAGCCGCGCGAGAGAACGCGGGATCATCGTGAACGTTCCACCACGGAGGACACGGGGGACACGGAGCACAAACCCTTGGCTCGTCCAGACCGACCCCTCGTGTCCTCCGCGCCGTCCGTCGAGGAAAGCTTCGTGGCTGGCAACACGCTGCGATACGCGCTCAGCCACTGCTCGCGGACCGCGGGCCACGTGCACGCGCGGCACGTCGTGTAGGCCGCCCGCGCGAGCTGACGCGCGTAGTCGGGCTGATCGAGGAGGTGCAGCACGTGCGCCGCGAGCGTCTCGTAGTCGGCCAGCGGCGCCAGCAGCCCATGCGTCGCGTGCGTCAGGATCGCCGGCACCCCGCCGGCTTCCGTGGCCACGACCGGCAGGCCGCTGGCGAAAGCTTCGAGCACCGACGTCGGCATGTTGTCGATGTTCGGGCTTTGGATGTAGATGTCGTTGTCAGCATAAAACCTCGCGATGTCGCCCGGTGTCACACGTCCGGCGAACGTCACGTGGCGTACCCCAAGCTCGGCCGCGAGGGCGCGAAGGTCGGCTTCCTGCGATCCACCGCCGACGAGCGTGAGCGTCGCCTGGGGCCAGCGCTCCTGCACCAGCTTGAACGCGCGGATCGTAGTCGCCACGTTGTAAAGCGGCTCGAAGTTGCGCGTGGACACCAGGCGCGGCTGCAGCGGATCGCGCTCGCGAAACTTGAAGGTCTCCAGGTCGACGATGTTCGGCACGATGGTCGAGCGGATGCCGAATCCCCGAAAGACGTCGGCGAGGAAGCTGGACGGGACGACGTTCTTGTCCACGCGCGCCAGGGCCGCACGCGCCACCGCCGAACGGCTGAGGTGATCCGGCGCTTCGCCGCTGCGATAGTTCAAGACGACGGGGCGACCGAGCAAACGCGCGGCGGCGATCGCCGGCAAGGGCGCGAGCAGGAACGACGAGTAGGACGCGGAGAACACGTGCACGACGTCGGCCCGCGTCAGCTCGCGCCGGAGCAGCGGCAGGTACGTCAGCTCGTTCACAATTGTGCGGAGATACTTCACCCCGCTGGCGAACCGCAGCGCACGGGGAAACGCCGGATTGACGGGCACCAGCCATGCCGTGACATCGGGATCGCCCTGCCACGCCTGCAAAAGCCGGTCGGCCTGCACCGCCTGGCCGCCCAGAATGCCGAGCGACGGAGCGACGAACGCGACGCGCAGAGGGGCCATGTCGTGCTCAACTGCAAGGCGCAGGCCGGTTCAGCTGTGCCGGCCGTTTGAGCGGCGCGCGGTTGCGACGTGTACTAGGGCTTTTGGGACCGGAGCAAGCTCGACGATGAACCTTTTCGCGGAGCGGCCGACAATCGGCTCAGTTCATGCTTGTGGTGCGTCGTGGCGCAAACTTCTCTGGTGAGCATCATTACGCCTGCCTTCAATGCGGACGCGCATCTGGCGGAGGCGATTGAATCGTGTCTGGCCCAGACTTATGGCAACTTCGAGTTCTTGATCGTAGACGACGGATCCACAGACGATACGGGCGCTGTAGCGGACCGATTTGCGCGCTCGGACTCGCGTATCCGGGTGTTCAAGACCCCCAATCGCGGCATTTCCGCCGCCCGGAACACCGCTCTTCGTCATTCGCGTGGCGGACTCTTCGCCCTGCTCGACAGCGACGACCGCTGGATGCCTTCGTATCTGGAGAAGCAGGTCTCCACGCTGATCGGTCGTCCCCAGGTCGACGTCGTAACGGCCAACGCCATTAATGTCGGCGGTCATCTGGACGGCATGCCGTACTGGCCGCCGTCCGGCGAGATTCGCGGCCTCAGCATGGTTGAAATAATCGTACGAGAGGATGCGGTTCACATCATGTCCGTCTTTCGTCGTTCGGTTGTCGATCGGATTGGCGGTTTCGATGAAACGCTCCGCGGAAACGAGGACTACAACTTTTGGCTGCGGGCCGCTGCCGCAGGGTGTCGCTTTGTGGCCGACTTCACGCCGCGTGCTTACTATCGCCGGCGGCCGGATAGCGTGTCTTCCGATGAGCGCCGGATGCTGGCAGGGATCATCCGTGTGCTGCAAGAGATCCGGCCGGAATGCCCCCGGGACGGTGAGGAGGTCCACGCGATCGACGGGCAACTTCGCCGATTCCATCGGGAGCTGATGGTTGCCGACGCACGGGCGTGCCTCGCCAGCGGCGATTCCGCGGGCGCTGTCGCGTGCCTCGATCGAATTGCGTCCAGTGACCGTGGACGGCTTTTGTCGGCGCTACTGAGCATCGCACGCGTGTGGCCGCCTGCGGTGTCGTATAGCTATGGTGCGAAACAGATGATCCGCAAACTCCGCGCACGAGTCGCTGGCGGGGAGTCCCGCGGTTCCGCCGCCGTGTTCGTGTAAGCCGCCGGCCGTCGCTTCAGCTCAACCACGAATGCATCGCGCTCGCGTCGAACTCCTGCGCGGAGACGCCATGCCAGTGGGCTCCTGACGTCAGCTTGGCGGGCGGACCGAGATGGCCGGCGAACCGGCGAGATAGGGTTTGATGTACGCGTTCTGATACTGCTGGGGCTCGCCGCGCGCGCCCTCGGCCGCGGCCCGCGCGAGGTTATACGCCTCCCGCGCGGTAATGTAGTGCAACACGTACTTCGCCCCGTCGTTGTACTCGCGCTCGAGATAGCTGAGTGTCGCGTCAAAATCGTCGCCCAGACACGCTTCCGCGTCTTCCGGCGAGCTCGCTCCGTGGGAAAAGAGCTTCACGAATACCCAGTCGGGCCGCTCCGCCACGTGGACGTTTGCCCGGATCCAACTATCGGCGCGCGCGGGCGTCGCATGCTCTGACGCGTGCACGTCGCCGTCATCCAGGTGCAGGAAGAGCTGGCGCGCGTTCAGCGTCGGGGAAAAAATCAGTGGACCCTCGAACAGCATCAGATCGGCGCTGCCGTCGCGCAGCGCCGTCAGCGGTAGCCGGCGTTCGTACGATTTCGGCCGGTCGTCGTCTCGCACTGCGTAGATGGAGTTCACGAGAACGGGCTGGGAATCTTCGAACAGGCTCGGGAAGGTGAAGTCGCCGAAGCAGCCCAACTCGCGCAGCAGGCGGATTTCCGAGTCGACGCCGCACATATAGGGGCCGTTGCTGTTGTCGAGCCCGGAATTTCCGTGGATGAAGGCGAACTGCGTCTTCCCGTCGACGGTCTTGAGAAAGCCGAACTGTTGAAAGTCTTCGATCGAAGACACGAGTTTTTCGCGCAGCGAGGCCTCGGTATCGTATTGATGGTGATAATGCAGCTCGACTTCACCGAAGCCGTCTCCCGTGAGCCCCGCCAACGCCCGGAGAATCGGCTCGGTGGTCTGCTCACCGGGATAGAACCAGGTGTGCTGAGGCGGTCGTCCCGCGCTGTCGCGATGACGGGATGCAAGAGCTCGATAGCGTTTCGCCCAGTTTTCCACGATCGACGTGTCGTAGTCAGGCTCGAAGTGATCGGTGAAGACGAGAAAAACGTGCGTGGGACGGTTGCGGAAAAAAGAGGCGCCACCCGTCGCCATCCAACGCGTGTAATCAGGGACGAACACAAAATACTTGCGCACATACGCGCGGGCCGTGAAGGCGATCGCGTAGACGATCAGACCCGCGAGCAGCAGCAGGCGGAAAATCCGAATCGGATCGCTCCATGGAAACCCACCGTGCGGTTGAGCTCTGGGGCGTGGTAGAGCTTGCGCGCGTGCTAGAGCTCGACTCGCCTGACCTAATCCCACTCGACCCAAGGGGGGCCGGGCGGCCGTATCGTCGGACACAAGTTCCTCCCGAGCCCCCGCAGGGGCGACCTGGTCCGCGTCGCAATCGCTGTGCCGTTCGTAAACAGTGACACGCGCGTCTTCACGCGCGAAACCGCTTACCGGAATGCTCAATGGTGGTTGACGCGTGCACGTTTCAGCGAACTTCATTCCTCCGCTACTGAGGCGTCAACTGAACCACGAAGACGTCCTGCCGGAAGGTGCCCTCTGACGCGTCGCGGCCGAGCGTCTTTTCCCAATTGGACGTGAACAGGACCCACTTGCCGTTGGGCGAGACGTTGGCGATCGGCTCGTACCAGAAGTAGGGCTGGGCCGGGTTCGCATCGCTCCCGAC